>Ga0310811_10007194_pt1 | contig 14245 bp, 13 predicted proteins | sample YCmetagenome_FD_207642 | JGI IMG/M metagenome (GOLD analysis project Ga0310811, IMG submission 207642) | Soil microbial communities from experimental microcosm in Duke University, North Carolina, United States - YC | ecosystem: Engineered > Artificial ecosystem > Soil microcosm > Unclassified ...
CCCATCGGGGCGCCGAGCCGCCACTGGTCGCCGACCTGGGTGTGGGCCACGATCGAGCGGCTCACCCAGCCGCTGTTGACGGCGCGGATGTGGAACTCGATGGTGCCGTCCTCGCGGGGCGCGTTGGCCGGGCTGTAGTAGCGCCACAACCGGGGCCGCTGCGGCGTCTCCACGCTCACGTACTGGCCGGGCTGGTAGGGCACCGGGTAGTCGGGCTGCACCCGGACCACGGCCAATCCCCAGCTCAGGCGCTTGTGCTCGACCACGGTGGCCGGCCAGAAGGCGGGGCCCTCGTCGGCCGCGGCGGCCTCCTGCATGGACCGGGCCATGATCGTGTACGCCTCGGCCCAGGCCCGCTCGACCTGCGGCGTCCACGACTTGCCGGCGAACTTCTTGATCGAGGCCAGCAACGCGGTGCCGACCGACTCGTAGTGGCTGGCGACCACGCCGAACTTGCGGTGGTCGCGGCCGAGCTGGCGCAGGAACGGGATCAGGTCGTCGGGGCGGTCGACCATCTGCACCACGTGCACCAGGGCCCGCAGCAGGCGGCTGCGCTGCACCGACATGTTCACCGGGAACATGTCACGGGTGGTCGGCGCGAGGCTGAACAGCATCCCGTAGAAGAACTTCGCCACTTCGTCGGCGCAGGGTTCAACGACCGCGAAGCTCTCGCGAATCATCCGCACCATCGCGGTGACACCAGGTGGCGGTTCGCGTTGAGGGTTGGTCGCAGGCAAGGGATTCAACACGGCGTTGGCTGTCATGGTCCGGGCGCAGTCTCCACGTAGTCAGGGGCACCTGGCAAGGCGCCCCGTGGTCAAGCATCCGTCCCCCGACAGGGTGGACCCTAACTCGACATCGGGTCCTTGTGGGACTTGATGCCACGTTCGAGTGGACCGGGGTAACTAACTGTTGACAGACCTTCCCACGAACGGGCGAAGAATGGGCCGGGGGTGTGCAGAACGCGGTCGGCGTGACACGGTGGATCACCGTGACCCCCGTCCACCTTGCTCCGACCGGTACTGCCCGGCCCGAGCTGCTCCAACTGGAGCTGTCGGATGCGCCGTCCCCCGCGGTGACCGACATCACTCTGCACCCCGACGATCCGTTGGGCGCGATGCCCGACGCGGCCCATTTACCCGGTTCACGCGGCGAGCACCTGTTGCAGCGCGCCTTCGGCTCGGTCGACCGGGCCACCCGCTTCTACCGCGATCAGGTCCTCGACCACTTAAACGACGAGATGCGTGGCTTCGTTACACGCATGGACATGGCGTTCATCGGCACGGCCGACGCCGCCGGCGAGTGCGACGTCTCCTTCCGCGCCGGCCCGCGCGGCTTCGTGCAGGTGCTGGGCGAGCGCTGGCTGGCCTACCCCGAGTACCGGGGCAACGGTGTGATGGCCAGCCTCGGCAACATCAGCGAGAACTCGCACGTGGCGATGCTGCTGCTGGACTTCGTCGACGACCTGATCGGCCTGCACGTCAACGGCCGGGCCCGGATCGTGGACGACGCCGAGCTGCGGGCCGTGCACCCCGAGCTGCCCGCCGAGTTCGACCGCGGCCGCACCCCCGAGCGCTGGGTGGTGCTGGAGGTGGTCGAGGCCTACATTCACTGCCGCAAGCACATCCCCAGGCTGGTCCCGGTCGACCGGACCAGGGACTGGGGCACCGACGACCGCCGCAGCAAGGGCGGGGACTTCTTCGGCGTCCGATCGGCCAGAACGGCGGCCCACTAGCCGGGATCGGACACCCCGACCACTACGGTTTGACGTTCGTGTGACGCGGATGGAGGACCAAGGGTGGACGAGCACGATCAGGCTGACCGCCGGGAGGCAGCCCAGGCCGTGGAGCGGGCCCTTTCGGTGCTGTTCGGCCGGGCCCGCAGCTTCTCCCTGCAGGTCGCCAAGCAGGTCCACCCGGGCCTGGACACCGCCTCGTACGCCCTGCTCGTGCACCTGTACGAGACCGGACCGGTGCGCGCCGCCGAGATCGTGGAGCGCACCGGCCTGGACAAGTCCACGGTCAGCCGGCAGATCGCCCGGCTGGAGGAGCTCGGCCTGCTGGAGCGGGCCGTGGACAGCGCCGACGGCCGGGCCCGCATCGTGCAGCTGACCGAGACCGGCCACGACCGGCTCGACGACGTCCGCAGCGACCGCCGCAAGCTGCTGTGGGAACGGCTCTCGCACTGGTCCAACGAGGACATGCACACCTTCTCCGCCTTGCTCGATCGGCTGAACGAGGTGCTGTGATGGGGCCGTCGGTCGACGAGGCGCTCGAGCTGATCCGGCAGCTGCGGATGCTCAACCAGATCCAGAACGCGGCCCGGGCCCGGTTCTGGGACGACGAGTTCGGCCTGCACCCGGCGGCCGGCGCGCTGCTGGCCGACGTGGTGGCCCGCGGCGAGGTCCGGGTGTCCGACCTGGCCGAGTACCGGGTGGTCGACACCTCCGTGGTCAGCCGGCAGATCGCCCAGCTGCAGAAGGCCGGCCTGGTCGACCGCCGTCCGTCGCCGAGCGACGGCCGGGTGGCGTTGATCAGCCCGACCGAGCGGGGGCTCGAGGTGCTGGCCGGCTGGAAGGAGAAGCAGGCCGAGACGATCCGGTCGGCCTTCGGCGACTGGGACGACGCGCGGCTGAGCGCGGCCAACGGCGTGCTGCGCGAGCTGGTCGCGGCGATGCGGGCGACGCTGGAAGCGTGACCACCCGGACGGCCCAGTGATCGACCCGGTCCTGTGGATTGTCACCTGGGGATTGTGGACAACCGCGCCGGCGCTGGGGACAACCCTGACTCGCATGTGGGTGAACGGCCCGGATGTGGCCGTTGAGCTGGCGTGACACCGTGAAGTGAGCCAGCCCACTCGGGTATGCTCGTACTTGAGCGGAACAGACTCAACTTTTCTGACGTTGAACCGAGTGCCCCGATGTCTCGCCCCGAAGGTGGGAGATGAACCAGTTCAACCCGACCACGAAGACGCAGCAGGCGGTGTCCGAGGCGGCCCAGGCCGCGACGATGGCCGGCAACCCCGACATCACGCCGGTGCACCTGCTCGCCGCACTGCTGGCCCAGGGCGACGGTCTGACCGCCCCGCTGCTCACCGCGGTCGGGGCCGATCCGGCGCAGGTGCGCGCCGAGCTGGAGAAGCTCGCGCACTCGCTGCCGTCGGCGACCGGCGCCACCATGTCCGCCCCGCAGCTGTCCCGCGACGGCCTGCGGGTGATCACGCACGCCCAGCGGCTGGCCACCGAGATGGGCGACGAGTACGTCTCCACCGAGCACCTGCTGGTGGGGCTGGCCGCCGAGGGCGGGCAGGTCGCCGACCTGCTGCGCCGGCACGGCGCGTCGGCCGACGCGCTGCGCGATGCCTTCACCAAGGTCCGCGGCTCGTCCCGGATCACCAGCCCGGACCCGGAGGGCACCTTCCAGGCGCTGGAGAAGTACGGCGTCGACCTGACCCAGCGGGCCCGTGACGGCGAGCTCGACCCGGTGATCGGCCGTGACGCCGAGATCCGCCGCGTGGTGCAGGTGCTGTCCCGGCGCACCAAGAACAACCCGGTGCTGATCGGCGAGCCCGGCGTCGGCAAGACCGCCATCGTCGAGGGCCTTGCCCAGCGCATCATCGCCGGCGACGTGCCGGAGTCGCTGCGCGGCAAGCGGGTCATCGCGCTCGACCTTGGCTCCATGGTCGCCGGCGCGAAGTACCGCGGCGAGTTCGAGGAGCGGCTCAAGGCCGTGCTCAAGGAGATCACCGACTCGGCCGGCCAGGTCATCACCTTCATCGACGAGCTGCACACCATCGTCGGCGCCGGCGCGACCGGCGAGGGCGCGATGGACGCCGGCAACATGATCAAGCCGATGCTGGCCCGCGGCGAGCTGCGCATGGTCGGCGCGACCACGCTGGACGAGTACCGCCAGCACATCGAGAAGGACCCGGCGCTGGAGCGCCGGTTCCAGCAGGTGCTGGTGGGCGAGCCGAGCGTGGAGGACACCATCGGCATCCTGCGTGGCCTCAAGGAGCGCTACGAGGTGCACCACGGTGTCCGCATCACCGACACCGCGCTGGTCGCCGCGGCCACCCTGTCCGACCGCTACATCACCGCCCGCTTCCTCCCGGACAAGGCCATCGACCTGGTCGACGAGGCCGCGTCCCGGCTGCGGATGGAGATCGACTCGCGGCCGGTCGAGATCGACGAGGTGGAGCGCGCGGTGCGCCGGCTGGAGATCGAGGAGATGGCCCTGGAGAAGGAGTCCGACCAGGCCTCCAAGGACCGCCTCGACACGCTGCGGGCCGAGCTGGCCGAGAAGCGCGAGACGCTGTCCGCGCTGACCGCCCGCTGGCAGAACGAGAAGGGCTCCATCGAGAAGGTCCGCGAGCTCAAGGAGCAGCTGGAGCAGCTGCGCGGCGAGTCGGAGCGGGCCGAGCGGGACAGCGACCTCGGCCGCGCCGCCGAGCTGCGCTACGGCCGGATCCCGGCGCTGGAGAAGGAGCTGGCGGCGGCGACGGCGAGCACGCCGAGCGACGACGTGATGCTCAAGGAGGAGGTCGGCCCGGACGACGTCGCCGACGTGGTCAGCGCGTGGACCGGCATCCCGGCGGGACGGCTGCTCGAAGGCGAGACGGCCAAGCTGCTGCGGATGGAGGACGAGCTCACCCGACGCGTCGTCGGCCAGGCCGAGGCCGTGCGGGTGGTGTCCGACGCGGTGCGCCGGACCAGGGCCGGCGTCGCCGACCCGGACCGCCCGACCGGCTCGTTCCTGTTCCTCGGCCCGACCGGCGTCGGCAAGACCGAGCTGGCCAAGGCGTTGGCCGAGTTCCTGTTCGACGACGAGCGGGCGATGATCCGCATCGACATGAGCGAGTACGCCGAGAAGCACTCGGTGGCCCGCCTGGTCGGCGCGCCGCCCGGGTACGTCGGCTACGACCAGGGCGGCCAGCTGACCGAGTCGGTGCGCCGCCGCCCGTACGCGGTGGTGCTGCTGGACGAGGTGGAGAAGGCTCACCCGGACGTGTTCGACGTGCTGTTGCAGGTGCTGGACGACGGTCGGCTGACCGACGGCCAGGGCCGCACGGTGGACTTCCGCAACACGATCCTGGTGCTGACCTCCAACCTGGGCTCGCAGGCCATCGCCGACCCGCTGCTGACCGAGCAGCAGCGCAAGGACGCGGTGCTGTCGACCGTGCAGCGGCACTTCAAGCCGGAGTTCCTCAACCGGCTGGACGACCTGGTGGTGTTCCACGCGCTGGCCACCGAGGAGCTGACCGCGATCGTCGACATCCAGGTGAACCGGCTGGCCAAGCGGCTGTCGCAGCGCCGGCTGACCCTGGAGGTCTCGCCCGCGGCCCGCGACTGGCTGGCGCTCAACGGGTTCGACCCGATCTACGGCGCCCGCCCGCTGCGCCGGCTGGTGCAGTCCTCGATCGGCGACCAGCTGGCCAAGGAGCTGCTGGCCGGCGAGATCCGGGACGGCGACACGGTGGTCGTCGACGCCTGGGAGGACAACTCCGGCCTGATGGTCGGACGGTCGCTCACCAGCTGACGGCTGCCCCCGGCTGATGCAGGGAAGGACGCCTTACCTGCGTTCAACGCAGGTAAGGCGTCCTTCCCTGCATCACGGGAAGTCGCATCGCGGCGGTTGGCGGGCGCATCGTTACCCCTTCGCGGGAGAACTGACCCTGTAGTGATCTTCGTAATCGGCCGGTCGGCCGCTACCCTGCCTGTTGTGATACCTGCGTGGGTCTGGTTCACGGCGTTCGTCGTCCTGGCGGTGGCCGGGTTGGCACTGCTGGCGACAGACCGCGCCCAACGGACGGCTCGTAACCGGGAGCGTCGGCGTTGGGCGGGGTTGCGCGGCTGGCAGTTCGCCGAGACAGACCACGTGCTGCCGACCCGCTGGCACCACGGGGCCATCGCCTACTACGGCAGCGGGGTGGCCCGCGACGTCGTCGCCGGCTCCACCTTCACCGCCGACGGGCGTCGCCAGGTGTACGTGCTGGACCTGGAGAACGGCGGCAAGGTCAACTCGGTGCTGGTCGGCATCCGCTGCCGCCGCACCCACCCGGTGGTGGTCGAGCTGTGGCTGCCCAGCGTGCCCTTCCAGCGGGAACAGATGCCCGACCTGCTCGGCCCGGTCGGCCAGCGCTACGCCTTCGTGTCCGACCTGACCGCCGCCCGCATGCTCATCACGCCCGACCTGGTCGAGGCGGCCGAGGAGATCGGCGGCGACGTCACCGTGGTCTGGCTGGAGGACGACTGGGTGCTCGCGGCCGCGCCGCCCGGGGCCAGCCCGGCCCGCCTGGAGCGGCTGCTGCGCGACGTCGGCGAACTGGCCGATGTGGTCGACCCTTTCGAGGCCGACACGCCCAGTGACGAGCCCGCCTCCGACGACAACGGCGGCGAGGTCTACCGGCCGTCCTTCGGCGGCCGCAACCCGGCCTGAGGTGTGTTTTCGGCGCTGATCGGCCGGTAACGTCTCGCGCCATGGCCACCTGTCTCGTCACCGGCGCAACCTCCGGCATCGGCGCCGCCTTCGTGCGCCGGTTCGCCTCCGACGGCGACCGCCTCGTGCTCGTCGCCCGCACCGAAGCCCGGCTCGTCGAGCAGGCCGAGGAGCTCAAGCGCCGGTTCGGCGTGGACGCCGAGGTGCTGCCGGCCGATCTTTCGAGCGTCGAGGGGCGGGCGGCCGTGGAAGCCCGGCTGCGCGACGCCTCCCGGCCGGTCGACGTCGTGGTCAACAACGCCGGTTTCGGCACCTCCGGCGAGTTCTGGACCTCGCCCGTGGAGGACATGCAGCAGCAGCTGGACGTCAACGTCACGGCGGTGATGCGGTTGACCCACGCTGCCCTGGAAACGATGGTGCCGCGCGGCGCCGGCGTGATCATCAACGTGTCCAGCGTCGCCGGCTTCATGCCCGGCCGCGGCTCCACCTACTCGGCCAGCAAGGCGTATGTCACGTCGTTCACCGAAGGGCTGTCCATCGCCCTGGCCGGCACCGGCGTGCGACTGCTCGCGCTGGCCCCCGGCTTCGTGCACACCGAGTTCCACGAGCGGGCCGGCATCGACATGGCCAAGACGTCCGAGCTGTGGTGGCTGGACGCCGACCAGGTCGTCCGCGAGTGCCTCGCCGATCTGGGGCACGGCAAGACGGTCAGCATTCCCGGCCTCCAGTACAAGGCGGTCGTCGGCCTGTCGCGGCTGGTGCCGCGCGGATTGGTGAGGAGGATCGCCGGGCGCGTCGCCGCCGGCCGCGGCCGGACGTGAGAAGGTGTGAACCCGTGCGAGTGGAATCTCCGGCGAAGTCCGAACTGGCCCGTCTTGTCTCCGAACTAGCCGTCGTGCACGGCCGCGTCACCCTGTCCTCCGGCAAGGAGGCCGACTACTACATCGACCTGCGGCGCGCCACGCTGCAGCACGCGGCGGCCCCGCTGATCGGCAAGCTGCTGCGGCAGCTCACCGCCGACTGGGACTACGTCGCCGCCGGCGGCCTCACGCTCGGCGCCGACCCGGTGGCCTGCGCGATGATGCACGCCGCCGCGGCCGACGGCGAGGTGCTCGACGCGTTCGTGGTGCGCAAGGAGGCGAAGGCGCACGGCATGCAGCGGCGGATCGAGGGCATCGAGGTCGCCGGGCAGCGGGTGCTCGCCGTCGAGGACACGTCCACCACCGGCGGCAGCGTGCTCACCGCCGTCGACGCGCTGCGCGAGGCCGGCGCGATCGTGGTCGGCGTGGCGACGGTTGTCGACCGCGACACCGGGGTACGGGAAGCCATCGCGGAGGCCGGGTTGGAGTACCGGTACCTTCTCGATCTCTCGGATCTCGGTCTGTAGGAGTCGTCCTTTGGTCGCTGTCCTGTCCGTCGTGGTCGTGCTGCTGTTGGTCGCGCTCGGGATCACGTTGAGCCACCACAGATTCACCGTGCAGCGCGGGACGGTCGAACGGATGTGGCGGCGGGTGGACGCCGAGCTGCAACGCCGGCACGACCTGATCGGCGGCATCGTCGCGGTGACCAAGGCCGGCGGCGTGAACGTGAGCCAGATCGTGCAGGCGCGGTCGATGGCCATGTCCAGCCGCGGCGCCGGGCCGGTCGCGCAGAGCCTTGCCGAGCAGCTGCTGCACGAGGAGCTGACCGGCTTCCTGGCCGGCGTGCCGGCGGCGGTGCGCGAGGGGCGGGACTTCGGGCTGCTGTGGGAGCAGATGGGCGAGAGCGACGAACGGGTGGCAGCGGAATCCCGTGACTACAACGACAGCGTGCACGCGCTGAACCGCCGGATCGTCGCGTTCCCCAGCAACATCGTGGCCGCCGTGGGCAAGGTGGCCCGCGGGCAGTACTTCCTGCCGGGCGGTCGGACCCGGTGAGCGAGGAGTCCTTGCCCCAGGACGAGCTCGGCCCGACGGAGTGGGTCGCGGCCGGGTACGAGGTCGGCGTCGGGCCGTGGCCGGGACCATGGCCCGACGACCCGCGCTACGACCCCGAGCTGCTGGCCGAGGGCGACCGGCGCAACGTGGTCGACCACTACCGGTACTGGCGGCGCGAGGAGATCGTCGCCGACCTGGACCGGCGGCGGCACCCGTTCCACGTCGCCATCGAGAACTTCCAGCACGACCACAACATCGGCACCGTCGTGCGCACCGCCAACGCCTTCGCCGCTCGCGCCGTGCACATCGTCGGGCGGCGGCGGTGGAACCGGCGCGGGGCCATGGTCACCGATCGGTACCAGCATCTGCACCACCATGAGGACGTCGAGTCGCTGGTGGCCTTCGCGCGGTCGGCCGGGCTGGAGATCGTGGCCGTCGACAACACTCCCGGCTCGGTGCGGATCGAGAACACCGCACTGCCCAAGGACTGTGTGCTGCTGTTCGGGCAGGAAGGGCCAGGGCTCTCCACCGCCGCGCAGGCCGCCGCCGACATGGTCGTGTCGATCGCCCAGTTCGGGTCCACCCGGTCGATCAACGCCGGCGTGGCCGCCGGCATCGTGATGCACACCTGGGTGGCGCAACACGCCGACCTTCATACGTCCTGGTGATCACGGTGTCTGCGGAATCGATCAAGCGCGCACCATGGATCGGTGACGGACTCCCCCGCGTTGTGGGCCGCCCGGGCAGCCATGGCCGAGCGGGCTGTGCGGACCAGACATCTGCGCCGGCTGTGGGGCCTGCCCCGCACCCTCATCGCCGTCACCGGCTGGCCGGCCGGCAGCCGTCGGCTGCACGTGCCCTGGCACTACTGGTGGCAGGCGCACCTGCTCGACTGCCTCGTCGACGCCCAGCTCCGGTCGCCGTCGCCGGATCGGCTGCGTGACATCTCGCGGCTGATCGACACCGTTCGGCTGCGCAACCGGCGGCGGTGGCTCAACCGCTACTACGACGACATCGCCTGGCTCGGGCTGGCCCTGTGGCGGGCCGGCGAGGAGCTGGACGTCCGGCGGCCGTCGGCTCTCGACGAGATCCGGCAGCGCCTGCGTGACGGCTGGACCGACCATGGCGGCGGCGGGATCTGGTGGCGTACCAAGGACAATCTCAAGAACGTGCCGGCCAACGGCCCGGCCGCCATGCTCTTCACCCGCCTCGGCGACCGCACCGACCTCCACCGGGCTATGTCCATTGTGGACTGGATCGACGAGTGGCTGGTCGACCCCGACACCGGTCTCGTGCTCGACGGCCTGCGCGTCGATCCCGCCGGCGAGGTCTCCGGCGTCGTCGAGTGGGTTTTCACCTACTGCCAAGGGGTTTACCTCGGGGCGTGCGTCGAGCTCTTCCTCGCCACCGGCAACCACACCTGGGCCACCCTCGCCCGGCGCACCGTGCTCGCCGTCGCCGAGCACATGGTCGGCGAAGGCGGCGTGCTCCCCGGCAACGGCGGTGGCGACGGTGGCCTGTTCGCCGGCATCCTCGCCCGCTACCTCGCCCACGCCGCCATCGTCCTCGACGACAAGGACGCCGCCCAGATCGTCTACCTCTCCGCCGACTCCGCCTGGCGCAACCGTCTGGAACTGGGCAGCGGTCCGTTGTTCGGCCCCGAGTGGGTCATGCCCGCCACCCGCGGCCGCCGCCGGGCCGAGCGCGACCTCTCCGTGCAGCTCTCCGCCTGGATGCTGCTGGAGGCCGCCGCCGTGCTGGAGCGCAACGACGTCCATCCCCACATGGGTTGACCTCGACCTTGGTCGAAGTCGCATCCTGGGGATGAACTCGATCGAGGGGGAACATCGTGATCCTGGTGACCGGAGCCACCGGCCGGGCCGGCGGCAGCGTGCTGAACCAGTTGGCGGACAAGGGCATTCCCGTTCGGGCGCTGGTCAGAGACCCCCGGCGCGCGTCATTGCCCGACGGCGTCGAGGTGGTGGCGGGCGACCTGGCCGACCCGTCGAGCCTCGGTCCGGCGTTGGACGGTGTCGACTCGGTCTTCCTGGTATGGCCCACACTCGCCGCCGACCACGCCGCCGCCGAGGTCATCGGCGAGATCACCAAGCGGGTGCGGCGGGTCGTCTACCTGTCGGCCAGGGGCGTCTCCGCCGACGCCACCGAAGGAATCCTCGGTTCGCACGCCATGATCGAGCGGCTGATCGCCGACTCCGGCGTGGAGTGGACCTTCTTGCGTCCCACCGGTTTCGCCACCAACACCCTCGGCTGGGCCGCCGGCATCCGGGCCGACGGCGTGGTCCGCTGGTTCCACGGCGCCGCCCGCCGCGCCCTTGTCCACGAGCAGGACATCGCCGCCGTCGCTGTCCTGGCGCTCACTTCCGACGCCCTGCTCGGCCAGCGCCCCGTCCTGACCGGCCCCGCCGCTGTCAGCCAGATCGAGCTGGCTCACGCCATCGGCCGGGCTATCGGCCGTCCTGTCCGCTTCGAAGAGGTCTCCGACCCGGCCGCCCGCCGCGCCCTTCTCCCCGGCCTGCCGCTCGCCGCCGTCGAGGGCTTGGTCGCCGCCCACGCGGCCCTGGTCACCACGCCCGAGCTGGTCACCGACACCGTCGAGCAGCTCACCGGCCGGCCGGCGCTGACGTTCGAGCAGTGGGCCGTCGACCACGCCGCCGACTTCAGCTAGGCGCAGCCGCAGGATTGGCGGTGCATGAGCTTGGCCGGCAGGCGGACGGTCTGGGGCTCCCGAGACGGATCCTGGATGCGGGCCAGCAGCATGCGGACGGCGGTGCGGCCGATGTCGGCGATGGGCTGGGCCATGGTGGTCAGGGGCGGGTCGACGAGGTCGGCCCACTCCACGTCGTCGTAGCCGACGACGGCGAGGTCGGTGCCGATCTTGAGCTGGCGGCGGCGGGCCTCTTGCAGCACGCCGACCATCATCGCGTTGTTGCCGGCGACGACGGCGGTGGGCGGGGCGGCCAGCGAGAACAGCCGGGCCAGCGCCACACCGCCCTGGGCGGTGGTGGACTCGCCGGAGGCGACGAGGTCGGGGTCCCAGGGCAGACCGGCGCGACCGAGGCCGAGGCGGTAGCCCAGCTCGCGCTCGGACGAGGTGGTTAGCCCGGCGGCGCCGCTGATCATGCCGATGCGGCGGTGGCCGAGCTCCCCCAGATGCTGCACGAGGGCGGACATGGCCTGCACGTTCTCGGGACCGACCTGGTCGATGGGCTGGTTGCCGGGCAGCCGGTCGACGAGCACGGTGGGGATGTTGAGCCGCCGCAGCTCGGGCAGCACGGTGCTGACGGCGCCGGGCGAGGGGGTGAGCAGCAGGCCGTCCACCCGGCGGGCCCGCAGCATCCGGATGGAGTACTCCTCGGTTTCGGCCTCGTCGTGCGTGTCGACCAGCAGCAGGGTGTAGCCGGCGGCGGTGGCCTCGCTCTCGATGGCCTGCATGAGCTCGGCGAAGTACGGGTTGGCGACCAGTGAGATGGCCACGCCGAGCGACCGGGTGCCGCCGGTGACCAGGGACCGGGCGATGACGTCGCCGGTGTAGCCGGTCTTGGCGACCGCGTCGAGCACCCGCTCCTTGGTCTCGGCGGCCACGGCCCTGGTCCCGTTGACGACGTGAGAGACCGTCGTGATCGACACGCCGGCCAGTTGGGCGACGTCCTTCATGGTGACCATGGCTGCATTCCTTGCGACGCTTCGTGATCGAAACAGCTGCAAGCGTTTGCGCAAACGCTTGCTGGGGACTTTACCCGCAACTAGCGTCGCCGCAACCAGCACCGCCGCTGATCAGGAGGGCCGTCATGGTCACTCGCCGCCGTCCTGGCCGTCACCTGCGCGAGCTGCACGACGCAACGCTACTGGGGCGGCTCCCTCGCTGTCGGCAACAACACGCAGGCGAGAGTCGGACGGCGGCGCGACAGCGTGCGGATAACGTTGTCTCGATCGGCGCGCGTAGCGCCTGCGGTCGCCCCCGGTGGCCACTCTGTGGCATAGGGCGACCATGCGGGCGGGGTGCCGCTATTGGTTCAGACCAGCAGCACAACGGTGTTGCCGAGTCGCAACGACGACGTGTCCGTCAGGTGTTGCGGTCGTCACAGCTGACGGTCTATAACCAGAGACAACGTTGTCTCGGACATCGGACCGGCTAGGGAAGGACACCTCTCTCATGCACACACGTGACGGTGCGGCACCACGCCGGACGGGCCGGCGTTGGGTGGCCGTCGGATTCGCCGCGCTGGCCTGTTCGGGCGCGCTGACCGCCTGCGGCTCGGGCTCGGGCGGTTCCGGAGACCAGGTCGGCGTGTCGCTGATCCTGAAGACCCTGTCCAACCCCTACTTCGTGTCGATGGAGAAGGACGCGAAGACCGAGGCCGCGAAGGACAACGTCTCGCTCACAGTCGCGGCCGGACAGTCCGACGGGGACACCCAGTCCCAGATCGCCGCCATCGACAACGCCATCTCCCGTGGTGACAAGGGCATTCTGATCACCATCAACGGCAACGCGGTCAACACCGAGTTGCAGAAGGCGCGCAACGCCGGCATCTACGTGATCGCGTTGGACACCGCGCCCACACCGGCCAGCGTCGTGGACGTCACCTACGCCACCGACAACGAGCAGGCCGGCAAGCTGATCGGCCAGTACGCGGCGGCCAAGCTGAACGGCGGCAAGGCGGTGATCGCCATGCTCGACCTGTTCAACAACCAGGTCGTGTCGGTGGACACGTCTCGTGACCACGGCTTCCTGGAGGGCATCGGCATCGCGCCGGGCAGCACCACCGAGAACGGGCAGGAGGCCAAGTCCGGCCACTACACCGGCGGCGCGGGCGGCGACTACACGGTGGCCTGCCACCAGCCGACCCAGGGCGCCATCCCGGGCGGCAAGACCGCCATGGAGAACTGCCTGTCCGCCAACGGTGACATCAACGTCGTCTACACGATCAACGAGCCCGCCGCCGACGGCGCGTTGCAGGCGTTGCAGGCCGCCGGCAAGAAGAACGTGTTGGTGGTGACCATCGACGGCAGCTGCAAGTACCTCAACGGCCTGGTCACGCAGGGCGCCATCGCCGCGGACGCGGTGCAGTACCCCGGAAAGATGGCGAGCCAAGGCGTGCAGGCGATCTCGAAGCTGGCGCAGGGTGGCGGCAAGCCGAGTCTGCCGGCCGGCCAGGCCTTCATCAACACCGGCACCGCGCTCGCGACCGCGAATCCGTTGTCGGGTGTGACCAGCCAGACGCCGGCGCAGGCGGCCTCCGCCTGCTGGGGTAGCTGAGCCGCGGCGGGCGGGCGGCTCCCGCCAACGCAGCCGCCCGCCCGGCGTCGCGCCCCGCCGAGCCAGCTCGAAAGAAGGGAAGGGACACCGCATGTCCCAGACACTCAACGCGTCCGCGGCCAACGACGAGATCATCAAGCCCCGCAACACGGCGGGCCGGCGGCTGCACGGTGTGCTGCACCGGCTGCCGGCGTTGAGTCCGTTGGTGGTGCTGCTCATCGCCTGCGTCGTGTTCGGCGTGGCCAATCCCCGGTTCATCCGTCCGGAGAACCTGTCCATCCTGTTGCAGCAGGCGGCGGTGGTGGGCTCCCTCGCGGTCGGCCAGACCCTCGTCATCCTCACCGCCGGAATCGATCTCTCGGTCGGCGCCATCATGGTGCTGGCCACTCTCGTGATGGGCAAACTCGCGTTCGGCGGCATGCCCGACGTGCTCGCGTTCCTGATCGGCTTCGCGCTGGCCGTGGTCGCGGCCCTGTTGAACGGGCTGCTGGTCACGCGGATCAAACTGCCGCCGTTCATCGTCACGCTCGGCACGCTGTCCGTGTTCACCGCGCTGGCGTTGATCTTCGCGCAGGGCCAGACAATCACGCTGAATCCCGACACCTTCCTGACCTGGA
>Ga0310811_10007195_pt1 | contig 14243 bp, 13 predicted proteins | sample YCmetagenome_FD_207642 | JGI IMG/M metagenome (GOLD analysis project Ga0310811, IMG submission 207642) | Soil microbial communities from experimental microcosm in Duke University, North Carolina, United States - YC | ecosystem: Engineered > Artificial ecosystem > Soil microcosm > Unclassified ...
TGCATCCGCACCGGCACCCAGCGGGGCCCCGGATCGCTGCCATCGGCGATATCGCCGCTGACCAGCAGGGTCGCCACATTCGTGTTCGTCGCATCCAGCGCTTTCAGCTGGTTTTGCAGGGTGGCGGGACTCGCCACGGTCTGGCCGGAGACTTCTTCGATGACATCGCCGGCGACGATGCCGGCCTTTGCCGCCGGGCCGTCATTGGTGACCGCGGTGATCGAGACGCCGCTCGGCGCCGGCTTTACGGCGATCGCGACGCCGAGCGCCGCCACGTCCACCGGTGCGGGCGGGGCTTGGGTGCGGTGCGCCAGGCCGTCGGTCGGGGCCGGCGGCACGGTTACGGTGATGGTTGTCTGGTCCTCGTGCCCGCCTCGCCAGAACTGCGCCACGGCATTCTGCCCGGCGGGAATTTCCGCGGCGCGGATGAGCAGCGCGCGCGGATTTGTGACCGGTACGCCGGCCAGCGAGACCAGCACATCGCCCGGCTGCAATTTGCCGGCCGCCGGCCCGTCGGTGGCGACGCCGCCCACCAGCGCGCCCGCCGTGCTCGGCAAGGCCAGCAGGCGCTGGATGGCGGGCGTGACCTCCTGCGTGTCGATGCCGAGCCAGCCGCGCGTCATGTTGCCGGTATCCTTCAGCTCATAAGCCACTGGCATGGCCATGGCGGAGGGGATGGCGAAGCCGATGCCGATCGAGCCGCCGGAGGGCGAGTAGATCGCCGAATCCACGCCGATCACCTGGCCTTGCAGGTTGAACAGCGGGCCACCGGAATTGCCGCGATTGATCGCCGCGTCGGTCTGGATGAAATCGTCATAGGCGCCGTCATTGATGTCGCGGTTCAGCGCGCTGACGATGCCCGCCGAGCTGCTGCCGGGCAGGCCGAACGGGTTTCCGATCGCCAGCACCCAGTCGCCGACCCGCAATTTGTCGGAATTGCCGAAGGTCACGAACGGCAGCTTGTGCCCGGCGTCGATCTTCAGCACCGCAAGATCCGCCAACGGATCGCGGCCGACCAGGGTGGCAGGCAGGATCGTGCCGTCCTGCAAGGTGACGGTGATCGAGGCGGCGCCCCTGATCACGTGATTGTTGGTCAGCACATAGCCGGCAGGATCGAAAATGAAGCCGGAGCCCAGCGCCTCTTCGGCGCGGGGCGGCGGCAGGACCGACCCGGCGGCGTCGCCGGCGGGATGGTAGGCGCCCCCGTTGTCATCCGGCGTGTTGCCGCGCACGTCGTTGACCGGGTCGGTGCTGGCGATGCTGACCACGGCCGGCATCACTTTTGCGGCAAGGCCCGCCAAGGCCGGCGGTTCGGGGGGGGCTGCATGCGCTGCGACGCCGGCGAACAGCAGGAGGGCGGAAAGCAGGCTCGTAGATGTCCTCATGAGAAGAAGTGTGCGGTGGCGGGGCGATCAGTGCAAGGGGCTGGACACGAGCTGGAGCTTGGTTAAACCATGCGCCATGACTGAAAACGAAATCCGCGCTGCCCTCGCCCCGTTTAACCTCAAGGAAATGCTCGATGGGGTTCATGTTCAGGGTGGGCTGGTGCAGGTGAGCCTGGCGGTGAAACGTGAGGAGGCGCCCCGCTATGAGGCGCTGCGCCGCGAGATCGAGACGAAACTCTCCGCTTTGCCGGGCGTGCAGAATGCCGCCGTGGTGTTGACCGCGCAAAAACCGGCGGCGCCGGCGGCACCCGCGGCACCGCAAGAGGCCCCGCTATTGCCCGAGGTCAAAGCCGTGATCGCGGTGGCCTCCGGCAAGGGCGGGGTCGGCAAATCCACAGTGGCGGTGAATCTCGCGGTGGCGCTGGCGCAAAGCGGGCTCAAGGTCGGGATGCTGGATGCCGACGTGTATGGCCCGTCCCTGCCGCGCATGCTGGGGCTGAGCCGCAAGCCGCAGGTCAAGGACGGTAAAATGCTGCCCTTGGAAGCCTGGGGCGTGCGCTGCATGTCGATCGGCTTCCTGGTCGAAGAGGAAACCGCGATGGTGTGGCGCGGGCCGATGGTGACCGGGGCATTGAACCAGATGCTCGCCCAAGTGGCATGGGGGCCGCTCGACGTGCTGGTGATCGACATGCCCCCCGGCACCGGCGACATACAGCTGACACTGGCGCAGCGGGCCAAGCTCGCCGGGGCCGTGGTCGTCTCCACGCCGCAGGACATCGCCTTGATCGACGCACGGCGCGGGGTGAAAATGTTCGAGCAGGTGCGGGTGCCGGTGCTCGGCATCGTCGAGAACATGTCCTATTTCTGCTGCCCGAACTGCCAGCACCGTAGCGACATTTTCGGGCATGGCGGGGCGGCGGCTGAGGCCGCGCGCATCGGCGTGCCGTTCCTGGGCGAGGTGCCGCTGCTGCTGGAGATCCGCGCGACCGCCGATGCCGGCACGCCGGTGACCGCCTCCGCCCCGGAAAGTGAGGCGGCCAAGGCCTTCGCCGGCATCGCCGCGCAACTCCGCACGCGGCTCGCGGCGGCACAGAAGGCCGGGCCGCGCATCAGCATCGAGTAATGGCCGAGATTGGTTTTTATCACCTGACACGGACCGATATCGCGGCGGCGCTGCCGCCTTTGCTGGGGCGCACGTTGCAGGCGGGGGAGCGGGCACTGGTGCTGTGCCCGGACGCTGCCCAGGTGGCCACGCTGGATGAGGCGCTGTGGCGCTGCGCCACGCCGGACTGGCTGCCGCACGGCACGCCGGCCACGCCGCATCCCGAATGGCAGCCGATTTTCATTGCCGCGCAGGAGACCAATCCGGCAGGCGCGGCATTCTTGTTCCGCATCGGCGGCGCGCCGGCCGAAACCGGTGCGTATAAACGTGTCTTTGACCTGTTCGACGGGAACGACGCCGAGGCGGTCGTGGCGGCGCGCGCGCGCTGGCGCGAGGCGAAACAGGCCGGCCACGCCCTGACCTATTGGAAACAGACCGCAACCGGTTGGGAGCAAGCCGGCTGAAGCGCGGAACGGAGGGCGCGGCACCGGAAGGCCCGCTGAGCCATGAACGTAACACAGTGTCGCTAGCTATTCTTGACAGGGTGTGGGGTGACCGGTAGCAACCGCGGAAACTCCAGGCGGCGCAGAACCGCTGAAAAACAGGCGCATGAACGACGGTCGGGATAAAAAGACTTTCGAACAGCGGCTTGCGGCAGCGCAGGCGGCAGCGAAGGGTCAGGCGAAGCAGGATTCAGCCCACAAAAGTGCTGGGTCGGCGCAGCGCGCGATCAATCTCGCCATGCGGTTGGGAGTAGAGCTGGTGGCCGCCATGGTCATCGCCGTGGTGATCGGGTGGGGGCTGGACAAGCTCTTTCATACGTCGCCCTGGCTGATGGTCCTGATGGTTCCGGTGGGTATGGCAGCCGGTTTGCGCAATTTGGTGCGCGCAGCCGGGACGAAACAGGCGGCTGACGAGGAATAGAGGACTATGGCAGGCCCAACGATCGACGCGCTCGGACAATTCCGCCTGGCAACCGGGCTGGGGCCGCTGGGCCACGCACTGGACTTCACGAACTCCAACACGGCGATGCTGGCCAGTGCCGCGATCGTCGTGATCCTGTTCGCAATCGGGCTGCGCAGCCGCGCGCTGGTGCCGGGCCGCGTCCAGGCGCTGGTCGAGCTGCTTTATGAATTCGTGCATGGCATGTGCCTGGAGGCGATCGGCGAGGAGGGGCGGAAATTCTTCCCCCTGGTTTTCACCATTTTCAGCTTCATCCTGCTCGGCAATCTGATCGGCCTGTTCCCGTATTTCTTCGCGTTCACCAGCCACATCGCGGTGACGCTGGCGCTGGCCCTGTTCGTGTTCGTGTTTTCGACCGGTGTCGGTTTCTACACGCATGGCTTTCGCTTTTTCAAATTCTTCGTGCCGGCGGGCGTGCCGGGCTGGCTGTTGCCGCTCCTGGTGCCGATCGAAATCATTTCCTATCTGTCGCGGCCGGTTTCGCTCTCGGTACGTTTGTTCGCGAACATAACCGCCGGCCACGTGATGTGGGAAGTGTTCGCCGGCTTCATGCTGCTGCTGACCGCCAGTCTCGGCGTGGTCGGCGCGGTCGCCTCGATCATTCCGCTTGGGCTGAACGTGGCGCTGGTGGCTCTGGAATTACTGGTGGCGGGGCTCCAGGCCTATGTTTTCGCCATCCTCACCTGTTTGTATCTGCACGACGCCGTGCATATGCACTGATCATTTCCGGCTAGAATCTCTCGAAAGGAATAGAAGTTTATGGATCCTCAGTCTGCCGCCCTTCTTGCCAAGGACATCGGTGCGGGCCTCGCCACCATCGGTGTTGCCGGTGCCGGTGTCGGTATTGGTAACCTGTTCGGCTCGTTCGTCTCCTCGGTCGGTCGTAATCCGGCGGCCCGCGACACCATGTTCCGTGACGTGCTGCTCGGCTTCGCGTTGACCGAAGCGGTGGCGCTGTACGCGCTGGTGATCGCACTGGTTATTCTGTTCACCTGATGCGCCGTCTCGCCGCCACCGCTCTGCTGAGCCTCACTCCCGCCGCCGCCCTGGCGGACGGGACGATGCCGCAGATGGATTTCAAGAATCCGCTGACCCTGGACCAGCTGGGGTGGATGGCGGTGATTCTGGTCGTGCTCTATCTCCTGCTCTCCCGCTGGGCGCTGCCGGAAATGGGCAAGGTGCTGGCCAACCGCGCCGCGGCGATCGAGCGTGATCTGACCGCCGCGCGCGAGGCCAAGACGGCCGCCGACCAGGCCGTTCTGGAATTGAACGCGACGCTGCAGCAGGCACGCCACGCCGCCCAGGCGCAGGTTGCCGCGGCGGTGGAGCAGGCGAAGGCGGAAGCGGCGCTGAACGCCGCCGCGCTGCACGCCAAACTTGAGGAAAAACTGGCGCAGTCCGAGGCGCAGATCCACGCCGCGCGCGCGCAGGCGATGGCGGCTATCAAGCCGGTCGCGGAAGAAGCGGCGCAGACCATCCTGGTCCGCCTCACCGGCACCGCGCCGGAGGATGGCCAGCTCGGGCAGCGCGTGGACGACGCCCTGGCGGCGCGAAAGGCGGCATAGGCACATGCAATTCGATGCGTTTCAAGCCGTTTCCTGGACCCATGGCGTTTTCTGGGTTCTTGTCGCCGTCGTCATTTTTGCCATCCTGGCCGGGCGCAAAATCATCAGCGCCCTGACCGGCATGCTGGATGCGCGCACCAAGCAGGTGCAGGAAGCGCTGGACGAGGCGGCGCAGTTGAAGGCGGAGGCCGAGGCGATGCTGCGCGACGCGCAGGCCGCCCAGGCTCAGGCGGCCAAAGACGCCGCGCAGATTCTCGCCTCCGCAACGGCCGAGGCGGCGCGCATGGCGGCGACGCTGGCCGCCGAGGCCGAAGCCACCGCCAAGCGCCGCGAGCGGATGGCGATGGAGCGCATTGCCGCGGCGGAAGCGGCCGCTGTGAAGGAAGTGCGGGCCGCGGCAATCGACATCGCCACTGCCGCCAGCGCGCGGCTGTTGCATGACACGATGGGCGCCGCCGAGGATATGGTGATGATCGATCAGGCCATCGCCGGCGTACCGGCGGCCTTACGCCAGACGATCTGATTTTTTCGCCCCTTGGTCTGATGGTTTGAGCGCTGCGGTAACGCGGCGCTCAAGTCGTTTTTGGGCGAAGAAAGTAGCCGCTTTTTGAAAAAAGCGGCGCAAAAACTTTTTTGACGCTGGGCCGGTGGCGGTGAAACCAGCACGGCCCAAATTTACAGAGTTTTTTTGCTTCTTTTTGTTCACAAAAAGAAGTCCTTGCTTGCCTACTCTTAGCTGGACACCGCCAAGGCATTACCGTATACGTTAACGAAAATCTCTAAGCGTCAAGTATGGGGGATCGTCATGCCGCCGTCTACGGACCGCGAGGCGGCGCCGCTTTATTCGGTGAGCCAGCTCGCCAAGCAGCTCGGGGTGACGGCGCGGACCATCCGCTTCTATGAGGACAAGCACCTGATCACGCCGCAGCGGGCCGGCACCACGCGGGTCTACGCTCATCGCGACCGGGCCCGGCTGATCCTGATCCTGCGCGGCAAAAGGCTGGGCTTTTCGCTTCGTGAGATCAAGGAATTTCTCGATCTTTATGATGCTGATCCGCAGCACCATGTGCAGTTGCGGCAATTGTTGGTGGCGGTGCGCAAGCGGGTGGCGAAGCTTGAAGAGCAGCGCGCAGCCATCGAGGAGAGTTTGGCCGAGCTCAAGGACATTGACCGGCAGTGCGAGGACGTGCTCGCGAGCCGCAACGAATAGCCACCGGACTGACAGGCCGGAACGAGAAATAAAATGACAAGCGGAGGAGAGTTCAATGACCGGAGTGGTGATCGCAGGGTACGCCCGTTCCCCGTTTACGCCTGCGCATAAGGGCTCTCTGGCGCGAACGCGCCCGGACGAGATGGCGGCGGAGGTGGTGCGGGAGTTGGTCGCGCGCAGCGGCGTGAAGCCGGAGGATATCGAGGATCTGATCCTCGGCTGCGCCTTTCCTGAAGGCGAGCAGGGGTTCAATGTCGCCCGGCTGGTGGGGCTCCTCGCGGACTTGCCGCTTTCCGTGGCCGGCACCACCGTGAACCGTTTCTGCGGTTCCTCCATGAGCGCCATCCATATCGCCGCCGGCGCCATTCAGATGAAAGCCGGCGAGGTGTTCATCTGCGCCGGCGTGGAGAGCATGAGCCGGGTGCCGATGGGCGGCTTCAACCCGCTGCCGAGCCCGAAACTCTACGCCGCCAAGCCCGACGCCTATATCAGCATGGGCGACACCGCCGAGACCGTGGCGCAGCGCTGGCAGATCACGCGCGGCGCGCAGGAGGCGTTCGCGCTGGAAAGCCACCGTAAGGCGGCGGCCGCCCAGGCGGGCGGAAGGCTGGCCGCGGAGATCGTGCCGATCGCCAACGGCAAGGGGCGCGTGGCGCAGGATGAATGCATCCGCGCGCAGTCCACCGCCGAGGACCTCGCGGGGTTGAAGCCGGCTTTCGCCAAGGACGGCACGGTGACCGCCGGTACCTCATCGCCGCTGACCGATGGCGCGTCCGCCGTGCTGGTGTGCGCCGAGGATTATGCGCGGGAGCATGGGCTGGACGTGCTGGCGCGGATCAAATCCATCGCCGTGGCCGGCTGTGCGCCGGACGTCATGGGCATCGGCCCCGTCGGCGCCTCGCGCAAGGCCCTGGCGCGCGCGGGCATCCATGTCGGCGATCTTGATGTGGTGGAGCTGAACGAGGCGTTCGCGTCTCAGGCCATGGCCTGCATTCACGATCTCGACCTCGACCCGGCCAAGGTGAATCTCGATGGCGGGGCGATCGCGCTCGGCCATCCGCTCGGCGCGACCGGTGCGCGTATCACCGGCAAGGCGGCGGCGCTGTTGAAACGCGAGGGCAAGCGCTATGCGCTGGCGACGCAGTGCATCGGCGGCGGCCAGGGCATCGCCACCGTGCTGGAGGCGGTGTGACATGGTGAACTCCGTCGCCGTGATCGGCGCCGGCGTCATGGGGGCGAGCATCGCCGCCCATGTCGCCAATGCGGGCGTGCCCGTCATGCTGCTGGACATCGTCAAGCCGGGTGCGGCCAGCCGAGATGCCTCTGGTGCGGCCAGCCGCAACGCGGTGGCCGAAGGGGCGATCGAGCGGCTCAAGAAAATGGACCCGGCGCCGCTGATGGGCGCCCAAGCGGCACGGCTGATCAGGCCCGGGAATGTCGAGGATCATCTGGCCGATCTTGCCGCGTGCGACTGGATCATCGAGGCGGTGGTCGAGCGGCTCGAGGTGAAGCAGGATTTGTATCGGCGGCTGGACGCGGTGCGCAAACCGGACGCCGTGATCTCCTCGAACACCTCGACGATTCCCTTGCATGAGCTGACCGCCGGCCTGCCGCAGGGGTTCGTGGAGCATTTCTGCATCACGCATTTCTTCAATCCGCCGCGCTATATGCGCCTGCTGGAAATCGTCGGGGCGGAGGATGAGAGGTTCGCGGCGGTGAAGACATTCGCGGATGAAAAGCTCGGGAAGACGGTGGTCAGCTGCAAGGACACGCCGGGTTTCATCGCCAACCGCATCGGCACGTACTGGATCCAATGTGCCCTGGTCCTGGCGCAGGAGCTGGGGCTGGAGGTGGAAGAGGCCGACGCCGTGCTCGGCAAGCCGCTCGGCTTTCCCTCCACCGGCATTTTCGGGCTGATGGATCTGGTGGGCATTGATCTGGCGCCGCACATCAACGCCTCGATGGGCAAGCTGCTGCCGCCCAGCGATGCGTTCCACGCGATGAATCGCAATGCCCAGGTCGTCGAAAAGCTGATTGCCGGCGGCTACACAGGCAACAAGGGCAAAGGCGGATTCTACCGCCGTGGGACAAACGCGGACGGAAAGCGGGAAAAACTGGCGCTGGATCTGCCGCGCGCCGTCAAGGGCGAACTTGCCTGGCGGCCGGCTGTGAAACCGGACCTGCCGCTGTTGAAAGACGCGCGCAAGGATTTGAAGAAACTCCTCGGCTCCGACAGCAAATATGGCAAATATGCCTGGGGTGTTTTGGGGCGTGTGCTGGCTTATGCCGCTTCGTTGGTGCCCGAGATCGCCGACGACATCGCCGATATCGATACGGCGATGCGGCTTGGCTACACCTGGAAGTTCGGCCCGTTCGAGCTGATCGACCGGCTCGGCGCCGAATGGGTCGCAGAGCGTTTATCCGCGATCGGGATTGCCGCGCCGCCGCTCCTCACGCGGGTCGGCAGCGGCAAGTTCTATCAGGCGCAGGGCGGGCAATTGCAGCAATTCGCGCTGGACGGCACCTACCGGCCGATCCGCCGCGCGCCGGGCATTCTGCTCCTCGACGACATCAAGCGTGCAGCGCCAAAGCCGCTGATCGGCAATAAGAGCGCGTCGGTCTGGGACATCGGCGACGGCGTGCTGTGTTTCGAGATCCATGCGGAAGTACGCGGCGCCAAGCTGAACATGCTGGATGGCGACGTTCTCGGCGTTCTCGAAAAGGCCCTGCTTCTGACAGCGCAAAAATACAAGGCGCTGGTGCTGTATAACGACGATCTGCGCGAGGCGCCGCACAAGACGAATTTCTCCACCGGCGCGAATATCGGCATGGCGCACATGATGGCGAACATCCGGCTGTGGGGCAAAATCGAAAACGCAGTCAAAGACGGCCAGAAACTTCTGCTTACCATGCGTTATGCGCCATTCCCGGTGGTGGGGGCGCCAGCCGGGCGGGCGCTCGGCGGCGGTTGCGAGATCCTGCTGCATTGCAGCGCCGTGCAGGCCTATGCGGAGAGCTATATCGGCCTGGTTGAGGCCGGGGTGGGGCTCGTGCCGGGCTGGGGTGGCTGTGCGACGATGCTAACGCGCTGGCAGCATGACAAACGGACGCCGAAAGGGCCGATGCCCGCGGTGGCGAAAGTGTTTGAGATCGTTTCCACCGCCACGGTGTCGCGCTCCGCGCACGAGGCGAAGGAGCTAAAATTCCTCTCCGACCGTGACGGCATCACCATGAATCGCGACCGGCTTCTGGCGGATGCGAAGGCGAAAGCGCTGGCGCTTGCGGCCCATTACCGCAAGCCGGAGCCGCTCCCGTTGCGCCTGCCCGGACCCTCCGGCCTGATCGCGCTGCGCATGGCGGTGGATGGTTTCCACAAGCGTGGGTTGGCTTTGGATCATGATGTCACCGTCTCCACCGCCTTGGCCGAAGTCTTGAGTGGCGGCGAGACGGATTATCTCGATGAGATGAGCGAAACCGATGTGATGGCGCTGGAACGTTCGAAATTCATGGCGCTGATCCGCACCAAGGAAAGCCAGGCGCGGATCAAGAGCATTATCGACACCGGAAAACCGTTGCGCAATTAGGGAGCGAAAAATGCCGATCTACCTGGCGCCTTTGGAGGACATGCGGTTCGTCCTGCACGAATTATACGACAGCAAAACGATCGCCGATTTGCCGGATGCGGCCGAGTTCACGCCGGAGCTGATGGACAGCGTGCTCGAGGAGGCGGCGAAATTCACCGAGGGCGTGCTGTTTCCGCTCAACCAGAGTGGTGATCTTCAAGGCTGCACCTTCGAGAATGGCGTGGTGCGCACGCCTCCCGGCTTCAGGGCGGCTTATGATGCCTATCGTGAGGGCGGCTGGACGGCGATGTCCGCAGCACCGGAATTCGGCGGGCAGGGCATGCCGGTGGCGGTATCGATGTGCGTCGAAGAGATGATGTGTTCGGCGAATGTCGCCTTCGGCCTGTATCCCGGCCTGACTCATGGCGCGTATCTGGCGCTGTATCATCATGGTACCGACGCGCAGAAGCAGATGTTTCTGCCGAAAATGGTGGCCGGGGAGTGGTCCGGCACGATGTGTCTGACCGAGGCGCATTGCGGCACCGACCTTGGCCTGTTGCGCACCAAAGCGGTGCCGAACGGGGACGGGTCTTATGCGCTGACCGGGGCGAAGATCTTTATCTCCGCCGGCGAGCATGACCTGACGGAAAACATCATCCATCTGGTGCTGGCGCGGCTGCCGGATGCGCCGCCGGGGGTGAAGGGAATTTCCCTCTTCGTGGTGCCGAAATTCCTAGTGAAGGAGGATGGTTCGCTGGGGGGCCGCAATGGCGTGACCTGCACCGCGATCGAGCACAAGATGGGCATCAAGGCCTCGGCCACCTGCGCGCTGGCGTTCGACGGCGCCAAGGGCTGGCTGGTCGGCGAGCCGCATAAGGGCCTGCGCGCGATGTTCACGATGATGAATACCGAGCGGCTTTCGGTCGGCATTCAGGGGCTTGGCGTCGCCGAAGCCGCCTACCAGAACGCGGTGAACTATGCCCGCGAGCGGCTCCAGGGCCGCAGCTTGAGCGGGCCCAAATATCCGGACAAGCCGGCCGACCCGATCCTCGTGCATCCCGATGTGCGGCGCATGCTGCTGACCATGCGCGCTTATATCGAAGGCTGCCGCGCGCTTTCCGGTTGGGTGGCGCGCGAGATCGACATTCTGCACCGCACCGATGACGAAGAGGCGAAGCTGGTTGCCGATGATTTCACCGCTCTGCTGACGCCGGTGGTGAAGGCGATGTTCACGGATCTCGGCTTCGAGGTCACCTCGATGGCGCTGCAATGCTATGGCGGGCATGGCTATATCCGCGATCACGGCATGGAGCAGTATATGCGGGACGCGCGGATTTTCATGCTTTATGAGGGCACCAATGGGGTTCAGGCGCTCGACCTCGTGGGCCGCAAGCTGCCGCAGGAAGGCGGACGGCTGCTCACCCGTTTCCTCGACCCGGTTCTGGAATTCATCGAGGAGAACGAGGATGAGGAGATGGCGCCGTTCATCACCCCGCTGAGCAGCGCGCTGGAAAATCTCCAGGTCGCGACCGGGCATATCATGGAAACCGGCCTGTCGAACCATGACGAGATCGGCGCCGCCGCGGCGGATTATCTGCGCCTGTTCGGGCTGACGGCGCTCGGCTTCATGTGGGCGCGGATGGCGAAGCTGTCGCTGCCGAAGGCGGAGCAGCGCTTCTACAAAGCGAAGCTGGCCACGGCGAAATTCTTCATGCAGCGTCTGCTGCCGCAGACCGGGGCGCTGCTCGCCGGCATCCAGTCAGGGGCAGAGGTGATGATGGAAATGGAAGACGCGGCTTTTTAGCAAGGAAGGGAAAGCGCTACTTTTTGTGAACAAAAAGTAGCAAAAAAACTTTGTTAACTTGGGCCGTGCTGGTTTCACCGCCAGCGGCCCAGTTCGAAGAAGTTTTTGCGCCGCTTTTTTCAAAAAGCGGCCACTTCCTTTCTTCTTGCTTGTTACTTTTTGGGATTGAACCCCAGGAACCCGGCGGACGGGTCCGGCGTGCCCGGATTGTCGCCCATCACCGGCACCGGTACCGGCTGCGGGCGCGGCGCCCTGGTATGGTCGGAGACAATGACGGTCCGCACCGGCGCGGAATGCATGGTCCGGGTTGGGCTGGGCGCGGGGGCGGAGCTGGCGCCGTCGCCGTCTTCATTGCGGGCGGCCAGCAGCATGAAGGTGATGGCGGAGCGGTTCAGCGCCACCGCCAGATCCAGCGGCGTCTCGCCCAGCGGATTTTGCGCATTCAGATTGGCGCCGCGGCTTACCGCGTCTTGTGCCGCGCCGTAGTCGTTTTTGTTGATGGCGTTGAACAGCGCCGTGGTCGGGTCGCCGATATTTTTTTGCACGCTCGGTCCGGTCGCGAGCGGTGCGGGCACAGCGCCCGGCACGCCGGCCGGCGCGATATCCGGCACGCGCTGCCGCGCCTGCGGCGCGCCGCCGCCGATCACGTCCTCCCCCTGTGCGCCCGGTAGCATCTGGGCCAGGGCCGGCCCGGCGACGAGTGACAGAATCAGGGACAAAGCCGGAACAACTGTTTTCATGGCCACGTCTCTAGCGCATCAAGAACTGAGCGACCAGAACCCGCTTCAGACGGCGCTCAAAAGTGAACGGGTTAGGCCTGGGAAAGACGGGGAAAGACCGGCCGCAGACCCGTCCCTGGCGATCCGCCCGGAACGAGACGAATCTGGTTCCTCATGGCCGGACCGAGGCGGGCCAAAAGGTCAGCCGGCCTTCTTCTGCGCGGCGTGCAGTGTGGCGAGTTGTTGCTGCAGCCGCTCCACCTCGGCACGCAGGCTGAGAATTTCTTCCTGATAGTCGGGCGCGGCTGAGGTTTCGGGCCGGGTTTCGCCCTCGCGGTAGAAGGGGGTGAACAGGTGCATCGCCCGTTCCATCATCGCGAGGTTCTTGCGGCTCATATCCTCCATGCCCGGCGGCATGAAGGGGCTCAGCGTCTTGCTCATCGTCTCGCGCACGGTGTCCTGCTGGCGGGCAAAATTGCTCAGCGCCTGTTCGAGGTAGCGCGGCACCATGTTCTGCACATTGCCGCCGTAAAAGCCGATCAGCTGGCGCAGGAAATTCGTCGGCAGCATGGCGTTGCCCTTGCCTTCTTCCTCGACGATGATCTGCGTCAGCACCGCGCGGGTGATATCCTCGCCGGATTTGGCATCGTAAACCACGAAGTCGCGATCCTTGCGGACCATTTCAGCGAGGTTGTCGAGCGTGATGTAGCTCGAGCTTTCGGTGTTGTAGAGGCGCCGGTTGGCATATTTCTTGACGATGACAGGCTGTGCGGGTTGTGCGGCCGTTTCGTTCATCTGCATTATTCCCCACCTTGCGGCTTCATAGGCGACGCAAGAATTCATAGTTATTGTGCGGCGCGGAGGCTAGCATGGCGCTCCGCTTCTGGCGAATTATGATTCCCCAGCGTAGGAACAACGCCGGGAGCAGGTTTTCGGGGAGCCGAATGCGGCATGAAGGATACTTTGGCCAGCGATCTTGTGGCCATGTGGCAAAGCGAATTGACGGCCATGGCGGCGGATCGGGAGGTTCGCGAGTTCTGGACGATCCTATTGGCCTTATGGGCGCAGTCGGCCAGCACGGCCGCGGTGCTGTTCGCGCATGATGCCGCGCGCGGAGGCACCGGCGCCGCGCAGCCGCCGCGGCCCGCGCCCCCTGCTGCTGCACCTCAGCCTGGCCTGGCTGAAGTCGAGCAGCTTAACCGCCGCGTCGCTGAACTGGAGCAGCGTTTGGCCGAGCTCCTTGGCCGAGACGGAGGCGGGGGCGCCGCTTCATGATGTGCTGCCGCAGATGCTGGCGGCGGACCGGGCGCTGATTGCCGGAATTGCCGCCTATCGCGCGGATTCCTATACGCGGCAGATGCCCGAGCCGCCCTGTCTGTGGGAAGAGGGCGAAACAAGGCTGGTGGATTATGGCGGCGAGGGGCCGGCCGTGCTGTTCGTGCCCAGCCTGATCAACCGCGCCTATATTCTCGATCTGATGGAAGATGCTTCGATGCTGCGCTGGATGAGCGCGCATGGCGTGCACCCGTATCTGCTGGATTGGGGCTGGCCGGGCGAGGCGGAGCGGACCTTTTCGCTCACCGACTATATCGCCGGGCGGCTGGAACGCGCGATCGCGGCGCTGCCGGGCCAAATCGTGCTGGCCGGCTACTGCATGGGCGGGCTGCTGGCGCTGGCGGCGGCCTTGCGCCTGCCGGAGAAAGTCAGCGCCCTGGCGGTCTTGGCCACCCCGTGGGATTTTCATGCCGACGATCCGACCGCAGCCAAACGGCTGAGCGACATGCAGCCGGCACTGGAGCCGATGATCGGGTTTTCCCAAACCTTGCCGATCGACGCGCTGAACACGCTGTTCGCCATGGTCGACCCGTACGGCGTGGGCGACAAATATCGTGATTTCGCTGCTCAGGACAAAACATCGCCGCGGGCGCGGCG
>Ga0310811_10007197_pt1 | contig 14240 bp, 13 predicted proteins | sample YCmetagenome_FD_207642 | JGI IMG/M metagenome (GOLD analysis project Ga0310811, IMG submission 207642) | Soil microbial communities from experimental microcosm in Duke University, North Carolina, United States - YC | ecosystem: Engineered > Artificial ecosystem > Soil microcosm > Unclassified ...
TGTGCTGATTGGACAGATGCTCGATATGTCCTTCTAGCGCCATGCATGCACCTCATCGTTAGATTTCGGGCGGGGCGCGTTGGGCCGTAAGGCTCGCGCCTGGCACAAAATTCAACCACCAATCCCAGTTTGTGTCACTGGAAAAAGCTCACAAAAGCGAATCTCTTTGCGCTTGACTCAAAGAGTGCTAACGGGGGGCATGGCGGGCACGGGAACCTCAAAAACCAAAGCGGAACGGCTGGTTATCGGCCTGTCGGGGGCCTCGGGCGTGGCCTATGGCATCCGCGCGCTGGAAGCCTGCCGGGAATTGGGGATAGAATCACATTTGGTTGTGACCAAGCCTGCGGAAATGACCATTGGCTATGAAACCCGGCTCTCCCCCCGCCAGGTTGCCGCCAAGGCGGACTACGCCTATGCGATCGGCGACATCGCCGCGCCCATCGCCAGCGGCAGCTTCAAGACACGCGGCATGCTGGTGGCGCCCTGTTCGGTGCGCACCATGAGCGAGATCGCCACGGGCGTGACGACCAGTCTTCTCACGCGCGCCGCCGATGTGATGCTGAAGGAACGCCGGCCGCTGGTGCTGATGGTGCGCGAGACCCCGCTGCATCTGGGTCACCTGCGCAACATGACGGCGCTGACGGAGATGGGCGCGATCATTTTGCCGCCGGTGCCGGCCTTCTATGCCGAGCCGCGCAACTTGTCGGATCTTGTCGATCAGATGGTCGGGCGTGCGCTGGACCTGTTCGGGTATGACTGGCCGGACGTGAAGCGCTGGGGCGAAGAATTGGCGAAAGGCCGGCGCAAGAAAAAGGACGGCGCATGACCGGCGTCGTCGGTCCCGATGAAGTCGCCGCCCGCGCCAAGCTGGCCCAGCTGACGCAGGAGCACCGCGACCTGGACACCGCCATCGAGGCGCTGTCGCTGACGGCCAATCCCGATCTGTTGCAGCTGTCGCGCTTGAAGAAACGCAAGCTGCAGCTCAAGGACGAGATCACCGAGATTCATAACGGGCTGCTGCCCGATATTATTGCTTAGTACGCCCACACATTCTAACCAAGTTCACCATGCGCGGGCTTGACCCGCCCATCCAGAGCAAGCGGCGAAATCTTTGGATCGTGGCCCTGGATGGCCGGCTCGAAGGCCGGCCATGGAGAGTTACAAAGGCTAAGCCGGCGTCAGCTCGCCCAGCTTCTTGCGGATCGCGTCCAGCGCCGCAGCCGGATTGCCATTGTCCGGGCCGCCGGCCTGGGCCATGTCGGGACGCCCGCCACCGCCCTTGCCGCCGATCGCTTCCGCCGCCACCCGCACCAGGTCCACCGCGCTGATGCGGCTGGTGAGATCATCGGTCACGCCGACCACGATCGAAGCCTTGCCGTCCGCGGCGGCCACGAAGGCGACCACGCCAGAACCGACCTGGCTCTTGGCGCCGTCGGCCAGGCTCTTGAGGTCCTTGGGCGAGACGCCTTCCACCAGCTTGAGCACGGTCTTGAGGCCGGCGACGGTTTCGGATGTATCGCCGCCGCTTTGCGCCGGGCCTGCCAGCGCCAGCTGCTTCTTGGCTTCGGCCAACTCGCGTTCCAGCTTGCGGCGCTCCTCGGCGAGCTGCGCCACGCGCGCCGACAATTCGCCGATCGGCGTCTTGATGGCAAAGGCCGTCTCGCGCGCGATCTCCGCCTGGCCCGAGAGATAACGGCGGGCATGTTCGGATGTCAGCGCCTCGATCCGGCGCACGCCGGCCGCCACCGCGCTTTCCGACAGGATGGTGAAAAGCCCGATATCGCCCAGGCGATGGACATGGGTGCCGCCGCAGAGTTCGACCGAATAGGCCTTGCCGGCATCGAGATCGGCCCCCATCGAAAGCACCCGCACCTCGTCGCCATATTTTTCCCCGAACAGCGCCTCGGCGCCCGCGGCGATAGCCTGGTCGGTCGCCATGAGCCGCGTGGTGGCATCGGAATTCTGCCGGACCACGGCATTGACCTGGGCTTCGATCTTTTCCAGCTCCGCAGGTGTCACGGGCTTGGGATGGGAGAAGTCAAAGCGCAGCCGCTCGGCATTCACCAGCGAGCCTTTCTGGCTGACATGATTGCCCAGCACGCGCTTCAAGGCAGCGTGCAGCAGATGGGTGGCGCTGTGATTGGCGCGGGTGGCGCGGCGGCGCTCTTCGTCCACCTTCAGGTCCACGGCATCGCCGGGCGCGAAGCTGCCTTCGGTGACGCGCACGGAATGGACATGCAGCGCGCCCAGCTCCTTCTGGGTGTCGGTGACCTGGCCCTTGGCCTTGGCCGAGGTGATATGGCCCTGGTCGCCGGCTTGGCCGCCGGATTCGCCATAGAAGGGCGTCTGGTTGGTGACAATCTCCACCGCCTCGCCGGCACTGGCGCCCATCACCCTGCCGCCATCCTTGAAGATGGCCAGGATCACGCCTTCGGCTTCCTCGGTGTCGTAACCCAAAAATTCCGTGCGGCCGACTTCATCCAGCACGGCGAACCATTTGGCTTCGCTGGTGGCCTCGCCCGAGCCGGCCCAGGAGGCGCGCGCCTCCTGCTTCTGCTTCCGCATGGCGGCGGCAAAGCCCTCGGTATCCACAGTGATGCCGCGGGCGCGCAGCGATTCTTCCGTCAGGTCCAGGGGGAAGCCGTAGGTGTCGTAAAGCTTGAATGCGACCTCACCCGCAAGCTGATCGCCCCGGCGCAACCCGGCGCTGGCTTCCTCCAAGAGCTTGAGACCGCGCGCCAGGGTTTCGCGGAAGCGGATTTCCTCCAACTTCAGGGTTTCGGCGATCAGGCCTTCGGCGCGCTGCAGTTCGGGATAGGCCGAGCCCATTTCCGCCACCAGCGCAGGCACCAGCCGGTGCATCAGCGGGTCCTTGGTGCCGAGCAGATGCGCATGGCGCATGGCGCGGCGCATGATCCGGCGCGCCACATAGCCGCGGCCCTCATTGGAGGGCAGCACACCGTCGGCGATCAGGAACGAGGTGGCGCGCAGATGGTCGGCGATGATGCGATGGCTGAACACCGCCTCGCCTTGCGCCGGCACGCCGCTGGCCGATTCCGAGGCCGCGATCAGATGGCGGAACAGGTCCACGTCATAATTGTTGGTGACGCCCTGCAGGATGGCGGCGATGCGCTCCAGCCCCATGCCGGTATCGATGGAAGGCTTGGGCAGATCCAGGCGGGTGTTCTCGTCCACCTGCTCGAACTGCATGAAGACCAGATTCCAGAATTCCAGGAAGCGGTCGCCATCCTCGTCGGGCGAGCCGGGCGGCCCGCCGAACACGCTCTCGCCCTGGTCGTAGAAAATCTCGGAGCAATAGCCGCACGGCCCCGTCGGCCCCATCGCCCAGAGATTGCTCTCATGGCCGATGATGCGGTCGTCGGAAACGCCGGCGATCTTCTTCCACAGCTGGCGGGCCTGATCGTCGGTGTTGTAGACCGTGACTAGCAGCCGGTCCTTGGGCAGGCCGACCACCTTGGAGACGAAGTCCCAGGCGAAGGTGATGGCCTCTTCCTTGAAATAATCGCCAAAGGAAAAGTTGCCCAGCATCTCGAAGAAGGTGTGGTGCCGGGCGGTGTAGCCGACATTGTCCAGATCATTGTGCTTGCCGCCGGCGCGCACGCATTTCTGCACCGTGGTGGCGCGGCTGTAGGGCCGCTTCTCCGCCCCGGTAAACAGGTTCTTGAACTGCACCATGCCGGCATTGGTGAACAGCAGGGTGGGATCGTTGCGGGGCACCAGCGGGGAGGACGGCACCACGGTGTGGCCGCGGGCCGCAAAAAACTCCAGGAATCCGCTGCGGACGTCTGACAGGCTTTTCATGGAAAACCTTGTAACGGCTCTAAAAAACCTTGTCACGTCTGGGTTTTTGAAGGGCGGCCATGCCTTTTGCCCCGCTGCCCTCACCCTTCGACAAGCTCAGGGTGAGGAAACAAGGAAATCCTCATGCTGAGCTTGTCGAAGCATGAGGATGGCTCAAAAACAGAAGGCGCCGCCCATTCACAGGCGGCGCCTTCTGCCGAGGAGTCGTTTCAGGCTGCGAACCCTAAAACGACGTTCTGATGGCCTATTCGAGGCCTATTCTTCTTCCGCGTCCGCCTTTTCGGAGGCATCCAGCACCAGGTTCTGGCCGATCTGACCGGCATTGGCGCGGATGGCATGCTCGATCTTGTCGGCGATGTCGGTGTTTTCGGTGAGGAAGGTCTTGGCGGCTTCGCGGCCCTGGCCGATGCGGCTGCCGTCATAGGAATACCAGGAGCCCGATTTCTCCACGATCCCGGCCTTGACGCCCAGATCGACCAGCTCGCCTACCTTGGAAACGCCGACGCCATACATGATGTCGAATTCCACCTGCTTGAAGGGCGGGGCGACCTTGTTCTTGACCACCTTCACGCGGGTCTGGTTGCCCACCACTTCGTCGCGGTCCTTGATGGCGCCGATGCGGCGGATGTCCAGGCGCACCGAGGCATAGAATTTCAAGGCATTGCCGCCGGTGGTGGTTTCCGGATTGCCGAACATGATGCCGATCTTCATGCGGATCTGGTTGATGAACAGCACGATGGTGTTGGACTTGGAGATGGAGCCGGTGAGCTTTCTCAGCGCCTGGCTCATCAGCCGGGCCTGAAGACCGGGAAGCTGGTCGCCCATTTCCCCTTCCAGCTCGGCCTTGGGCGTCAGGGCAGCAACGGAGTCGATCACAACGATATCCACGCCGCCGGAGCGCACCAAGGTATCGGTGATCTCCAGCGCCTGCTCGCCGGTGTCGGGCTGGGAGATCAGCATCTCGTCAATGTCCACGCCCAGCTTCTTGGCATAGACCGGGTCCATGGCATGCTCGGCGTCCACATAGGCCGCCACGCCGCCCTTCTTCTGGATCTCGGCCACGACGTGCAGCGCCAGGGTGGTCTTGCCCGAGGATTCCGGGCCGTAGATTTCGACGATGCGGCCGCGGGGAAGCCCGCCGATGCCCAGCGCGATGTCCAGGCCCAGGCTGCCGGTGGAGACGGCGTCGGCCGCCACCCCTAAGTCCCGGGAGCCCAGTTTCATCACCGAGCCCTTGCCGAAAGCCCGGTCGATCTGGCTCAGCGCGGCTTCGAGGGCGCGCTTGCGATCCGAATTCTGTTCCTTGCCGACCACTCGCAAAGCCGCCTGTGTCATGACCAACTCCCTCGGTTATTCCACAGCGTCCGCTGATCCCCAAGCGAATCCGGCGGCGGGTGGAGGGGACCAAAGTACATGGTTTGTTCTCTTTGGCAAGATACGAGATAAGGGGTTGTAATAGCGTAAAATAACTAGATTTCGTTCTTCTATTGTGCTCACCGCCTCTTTGACGGGGATTGTATACTTGAGTCATCAGATCAGGACACTGGCGGCCTACAACAAGAAATTATTGTATTGCAATAATTATTTTCTGCAGTATGTTGTTTTCTATTAGTTAGAGGAAAAACGTCATGCGCGATTCTGCCGCTACCCTGCTCAATCCGAATCTTTCGCCTTCCTTTGAACGGGCTCGCAAGTTGAGCAGCATCCTGGCGGTACTGTTCACCATCGGCTTTTGGCTCGGCTTGGTCCTGGCCCTCTGTGTGCCACTGCTGGCGATTTGGCCTCACGCGGGCAGTATCAGATGGGGTAACGACCTGATCGAATTTACCGGACTTTCACCGGCTCAACGCCTAGGGCTGCTGGCCACTGCAGAGATAGGCATGATCCCAGCACTTTTCCTGCTGCATCATGCCCGGAGACTATTCGGCTGCTTCTCGCGCGGCGAAGTCTTTGCCACTGCGTCGGTTTCCCATATCCGTGCCGCGGGTTTTTGGCTGGTTGTCTCGACCCTGACCGCAATGGTCGCCAAGATCGGTCTCTATTCGACCCACGGTGTTAAGGCCGATGTTGAACTGGACCTACAGGGTTTGGTGTTTGGCATCGCCACCTTTATCGCAGCGCATGTGATGGGCGAGGCCCGCCGCATCGCCGACGAGAATGCGAGCATTCTCTGATGATCGTGGTGCAACTGGACGTCATGTTGGCCAAGCGGAAGATGCGCTCCAAGGAGCTCGCCGAGCGCATCGGCTTCACCGAGGCGAATATCTCGCTGCTCAAGTCCGGCAAGGTGAAGGGCGTGCGCTTCGAGACGCTGGAAAAAATCTGCGAGGTTCTGCAATGCCAGCCGGGCGACCTTCTGGAATACCGGCCGGATTGACAGCCCTCAGTCCGGCACCACCACCGCGACCACTTTGCCCCGCGCGTCCAGGATGCGGGCTTCAGAGGCCTGATCCCAGGCCTTGAGGCCGGCCTTGGCCGCGCGCACTGCCTCGGCCTCGCTGCCGTGGAAATCCACCGTGTCCAGCCGCGTCACGCCTTCAAAATATTCGATCTTCAGTGCCATCGGCGAAACCCGAAACGACTGCCCAGCAACAACCCCACCTTTCGCAGATTGTTCCCCGCCGCTAGTGTCCCGATTCCGAAATTCGCTCGATCTCTATATCGGGCACCGGGGCGAATTTCGGAATCGAAGGACACTAGCAATTTATTGATCCTAGTGTCGTTTCGGTTTCGAAGTTCGCTGAGAGCCCGATATCAATGATCTTGCGAACTTCGAAACCACGACACTAGATTGGTTTCAAACATGGGAGGAACGGATCATGCGCACCATCAAGGCAGCAGCAATCGGGCTGGCGGCGACCGTCGCCATGACGGTCCAGGCGCCGGCCGCGGGCTGGATGACCCTGACCTCCACCTCCATCAAGGACGGCGCGCGCATTCCCGTGCGCTTCGGCGGCGACGACAAGCAGCGTGCCTGCAGCCCTCGCAATCCCGCCATCTGCCCCTGCCCCGGCCAGAATGTCTCGCCGGAGCTCGCCTGGCACAATGCGCCTTCGAACACCAAGAGTTTCGCCATCCTGATGTATGACGTTGACGGCCAGTATGGCGCGGGTGTGTCGCACTGGGTCGCCTACAATATCGCGCCCACCACCACCGAGCTTAAGGAAGGCGACGCCACCAAGGGCGTCGGTTTCACCGGCGGCGCCGGCACGCGCAACAATGCCAACTATGTCGGCCCCTGCCCGCCGCAGGGCGACGGGCCGCATCATTATCTGATCACGGTGATGGCGACGGACCTGGAGCCGAACCTTCCAGCAGGCCTGACGCGCGATCAATTCCTGGCGCAGACCAAAGGCCATCTTTTGACCAGCGCCACGATCGGCGGATTATTCGCGCGCGAATATTGAGGTCCGCTGCCCAATCTGGGTATCCGGGCAAGCCCTGTTCAGCCTGCGGATCAGCCGCTAACCTCCGCGCCAAAAGGCTGGAATGGTGAGGAAATCATGAAATTGTCTGCTGCCGTGGCTGTGGCCGCGGGTCTCTCCTTTGCCCTTCCCGCTGAGGCCAAGATCGAAAAGGCGCCCTGGGGCGAGAGCCCCGATCACCAGAAGGTGGACATCTACACGCTGACGAACGCGCATGGCATGAGTGCGCGCATCACCAATTACGGCGCCTATCTGGTCAGCCTGACCGTGCCCGACCGTACCGGCAAGATGGCCGATGTGGTGTTGGGCTATGACAATCTTGACGGTTACAAGAGCGGCACGACCTATGGCGCGGTGATCGGCCGCTTCGCCAACCGCATCGGCGGCGCCCAGTTCACTCTGGAGGGCAAGACCTATCACCTGAAAGCCAATGCCGGCCCCAACAACATCCATGGCGGCCCGGTGGGCTTTTCCTATCACGTCTATGATGCCAGGCCCCTGGACGGACCGTCACCCGCGCTGGTCCTGCACATGGTCTCGCCCGATGGCGACCAGGGCTTTCCCGGCAACCTGAGCTTCACCGTCACCTACACGCTGACCGCCGACAATGCGCTGCGCGTGGAATATCGCGCCACCACCGATAAGCCGACGGTGCTGAACCCGACCAACCATTCCTATTTCAACTTGAAGGGGGCGGGGAATGGCGATGTGCTGAACCATCGCCTGCAGATCTTTTCCGATGCGGTGACGCCGACCGATGCCAACCACATGGCGACCGGCGAGGTGATGAAAGTCTCAGGGACGGGTTTTGATTTCACCCAGCCCAAACCGATCGGCAAGGACATCAACGGGCCCGACCCCGCCATCGTGGCGACCCCAGGCTATGACATCAACTTCATCGTGCGCGGGCCGGCGGGCAAGCTGCGTCCCACCGCTCATGTGCTGGAGCCGGAATCCGGCCGGGTGATGGATGTGTGGACCACCCAGCCGGGCATCCAGCTCTACCTGCCCAACAACGAGAAGCCGATGATGGGCAAGGGCGGGGCGCAGTACATCAAGCGCGGCGCCTTCTGTCTGGAGACGCAGCATTTCGCCAATGCGCCCAACATCCCGTCCTTCCCCACGACCGAGCTGAAGCCCGGCCAGCGTTTCTATCAGGCGACGGAATTCCGCTTCTCGACCGCGAAGTAGAGAAGCTGGAGGCAGAAGTAAAAAGGGCGCCGCAAGCGGCGCCCTTTTCATTTTATCGAAGTCCTTCTCAGCGCGACGCGGCTCTCGCCGGGGCGCCGGGCCGCTTGGCCCAGGGACCCACTTCGGGCTGGCCCTGGGTATTGCCCAGCGCGCCCAGTTCGTCCTTCACGCCGCGGGCGATGGCGCCCGTTTCACTGCCGGCCTGGAAGCAGGTGAAATCCGGACGATCCACCCACGCGAACGGCCCGCACAGGCGGATGCCGGCCTTGATCGCCGCGTCATGCACGATGTTGATCTCGCGCTCATAGTCGGCATCGCCCTGCTTGTAGCCGGAGTGATTGCCCAGATCGCCCGACGCCGCGAAGACGGCCGTCACGCCGGGGATCTTGGCGATGCGATCGGCATCCTTGAGACCCGCCAGGGTCTCGATCATCAGGATCAGCACCAGATTGTCGTTGATGGTGGCGCGATAGCCGCCCGGCACATTGTTGTAGAGGGCAAAGGCCTGGCCGCCGCCATTGGAGCGGCGCCCCAGCGGCGGGAAATAGGCCCAGTCACGGGCCTTAATGGCTTCCTCATAGGAGCGCACTGTCGGCACAACCAGAACCAGGGCGCCAGCGTCGAGCGCATGCTGTTCCTCGCGCTCATCGGTATAGGCCACGCGCACGCCGGGCACCGCCTTGGCATAGGGGCAGGCCGCCCACATGCGCTGGGTGGTCTGCCAGTCGCGGGCGTCATGCTGGTGCTCGGTCCAGATAAAGTCGTAACCGGCATTGGCCATGGCGCAGTAGATTTCCGGATCGGTGGCGGAGAAGACCGTGCCGCCGGTCACCTTGCCGCCCGCGAGCATCTTGATCTTTACCGGATTCCAAAGCTTGGAGCCCGGCGGCGCATCCCAGGCCTTGCCGAATTTCCAGGTCTTGTCGTCGAACTTGCCTTGGTTCAAAGCGCCGGCCGGGGCCTTGTCGATGGCGTGGCTGTCTTCGCCGGCCTTGGCCGCCAGCGGATATTTGGACATGCGGGCGGCGACTTCGTCTTCATTGGCCTGGCCGAAAGCAGCGCTGAGGCCGACATAGGCTGCGCCCAACCCTAAGGCCGCCGTGACGGCGGCGGAGATGAACAAGCGTTTCATTGTGACTCCCTCTCCCAGCCCGGCTTTGTGGCAGCCGGTTTAATGATGATGGCCAGCAAAGCAGGGCTGACCCAGTGGGTCAAACGCCGCAGGACTCTGTCCACCGGTTGCTTCGCGGTTGCAATATGGCGCCATGATGGGCAGCCCGGTACGCTCCCCCGGCTGTCGGAGGATTGCATGAAATTCATCTTTGCTTTTGCCGCTCTTATGGCCCTCACGGCCCCGGCCGCGGCGGGCATCACCACCACAGCCTGGGGCGGGCTGAACGGCAAGGGGGTGGACCTTTTCACCCTGACCAATTCCCGGGGGATGGAGGTCAAAATCACCAATTATGGCGGCGTCATCACCTCCATCCGCGTGCCGGGGAAGGACGGGAAGATGGCGGACGTGGTGCAAGGCTTCGACAGCCTGGCGGCCTATACCGACCCGACCTATCGCGGCCGCTATGGGGCCACCATCGGCCGCTTCGCCAATCGCATCAAGGACAACAGCTTCACCCTCGACCGCATCACCTATCGCATTTCGCGCGATGCCTATGTGCTGCATGAATCGGAGAACAAGCCCTATGACGAGAAGGTGTGGGACGCGGCCCCCCGGGATGGCGCCGAGCCGCAGCTCACTTTGTCGCTGATCGACCGGGCCGGAACCATGGGCTTTCCCGGTACGGTGCGCGTGCAGGTGACCTTCACCCTGACGCGGAACAATGTGCTGCGCATGGCCTATCGCGCCATCAGCGACAAGAACACCGTGATCAGCCTGACCAACCATGCCTATTTCAACATGGCGGGCGACATGTCGGGGCCGGTGCTGGATCAGCTTCTCACCGTCAATGCCGGCCAGATCACGGCAGTGGACGACAAGAATGTACCCACGGGCGAAATGAGGAATGTGGCGGGCACGGGTTTTGACTATCGCAAGCCCACGCCAATCGGGGCGCACATCAATGATGCTGATCCAGCGATCCAGCGCGCCAAAGGCCTGGACCAGAATTATGCCGTCAACGGCAAGCCCGGCACCCTGCGGCTGGCGGCGCGGCTGGAAGATCCCAAGTCAGGACGGGTACTGGAGGAGTGGACGACCCAGGCCGGGCTTCAGGTCTATACCGCGAACTATGATCCCCCGCCCGCCGGATTGGCCAAGGGCTATCAGGTGCACAGTGCCGTGGCGCTGGAGGCGCAGGCCTTTCCCAATGCGCCCAATGTGCCGAGCTTCCCAAGCGCCGTCCTGCCGCTGGACACGGTCTACAACCAGGTGACGGAATACCGCTTCAGCGTCGCGCCGTAGATTTGATCATCTCACCATGGGCGGCCTTGAGCCGCCCATCCAGAACCGCAAACACCGGCGCATCCGTTGCTATGGATGGCCGGGTCAAGCCCGGCCATGGAGAGAGAATCAGCGCGTATAAACGGCCACGCACTGCGCAAAACTGCGCTTGAAAACTTCCTGCTGCGTGGCCTGGTCAAAGCCGTTGCGCGTGGCGTCCTGCGCCGCCACGTTGCGGCAGAAATCGGTGTTTGTAGGCTGCGCGGCCGCAGCCGGTTCGGCAGCCACGGTGGCGGCCGGCGCCTGGGTTGCAGGCTGCACGGGCGCCACAGCTTCTTCTTCGCCCTCCCCCATGCCGCCGTAATTCAAGAGATGGTTCCAGTCGGAATCGGTGCAGCCGGCCGCAAACAAAGACAGCGTCAGGGACAGGATCGGAAGAAGAGCTTTTTTCATGGGGCGGGACCATAAAGGGTCAGCCGCGCCTTGCAAATGCGACGATCCAGCCGCGCCAAACAAGGCTTTTTACGGCGCCAAAACTTCCTTGACCTTGGCGGCAAGCTGTTTGAGGCCGAAAGGCTTGGGCAGGAAGTGGATGTCTTCCGAATTCTGGTCGTTGCGGCGGAAGGCTTCCTCCGCATAACCGGACATGAAGATTACGGCCAGGTCAGGCTTCAGCACCTTGACATGGCGCACCATGGTGGGCCCGTCCATGTTGGGCATGACCACGTCGGTAATGATCAGATCGATCTTGGCGTCGCCCGCCTTCACGATCTCCAGCGCCTCTTCGCCGCCGCCGGCCTCCAGAACATGATAACCGCGCATGCGCAGGGCCCGCGCCGCGAAGCTGCGGACCGCTTCTTCGTCTTCGACGAGCAGGATCGTGTCCTGACCGGTGACATCGCGCGCAACCTGCGGCGCGGCATCCACATGCGCCTCGCCCGCTTCCACTTTCCGCCGCGGCAGATAGATGTGGAAGCTGGTGCCCTTGCCGATCTCGCTGTCCACCGTGATGAAGCCGCCGGACTGTTTGACGATGCCATAGACGGTGGCCAGGCCCAGACCCGTGCCCTGGCCCACCGGCTTGGTGGTGAAGAAGGGATCGAAGATCTTGCTCTGGATCTCCTTGGACATGCCGATGCCGGTATCGGTCACCTCGATGCGGACATAATCGCCGGCCGGCATGACGGCCGTGCCCAGCGCCGAGGACTGGGTCACTGTCTCATTGGTCGTTCGGATCGTGACGGTGCCGCCGCTCGGCATGGCGTCGCGCGCATTGACCACCAGATTGATGATGGCATTGCCAAGCTGTGCCTCGTCGGCATGGACCGTCCACAGATCGGGGCCGCGCTCCACATTCAGGCTGATGCCCTCGCCCACCAGCCGGCGCAGCATCTGGGCCAGCTCGCCAATCGCGTCGTTCAGCGCCAGAAGCTTGGGCTGCATGGTCTGCTTGCGGCTGAAGGCTAGAAGCTGACTCACCAGCGAAGCAGCCCGCAGCGCGTTCTGGTGGACCTCATTGATCTCCTTGAAGGAGGGATCGCCCGCCTGATGGCGCATCAAGAGGAATTCGCAATTGCCGATGATGACAGTGAGAAGATTGTTGAAGTCGTGGGCAACGCCGCCGGCGAGCTGGCCCACGGCCTGCATCTTCTGGGATTGGGCGAATTTGGTCTCCAGCGCCTTCTGCTCGGAGACATCCACCAGATAGAGCACCGCCTTGCCGTTCGAGCCGGGCATCGCGCTGGCAAAAAGTTCAGCCAGGCGTTCTTCGCCGCCGGCACCTTTTGGTCCGCGCAGCTCCACCGCTTTCAGCCCGGTCATGCCGCCGGCGGCGCTCCGGATCAGGCTCAGCACCTGCGTGCGGTCACCGGCGTCCAGCAGCTCGGAAAAATTCCGGCCCGCCAAGGTGCCACCAGAGCCAAAGAAGCGGGAGAGCGCCGCATTGGCATCGGTGATGCTGCCGTCCGCTTCGGCAAAGGCCATGCCCATGGGCGCATCGCGGAACAGATCGCCGATATTCTCGCTGACCGGTACGGCCGACGAAATCGCCGGTTCGGGTGCGGTCACCGCGGACGCTGCTGCGGCGCGAGTCAGGACCGGTTGCGGCGAGGTGCTGGCGGCAAGCCGGGGCGTGAACCACCAGGCAGCCTGTCGATCGGGCAGGGGACGGACCGCGGCCACGATCTCCAGTCCCGGCACCACCACAAAGCTTTCTTCGCGCGCGCGGCCCTCGGCGGCATCGCGTGACAGGCGATAAAGCACGGCAGCGCTAGGCTCGCCCGCTAAGGCCAATTCAGGGGTGGGCGGGGTTTCATTCTCGCCCACGCCCGCCATGCGCCGGTAGACGGCGTTGCAATCCAGCACGGCGCCGCCTTCGCCGGTGATGGCCCAGGCGATATTGGCCTTGCCGGCGGCTTCGGCCACGCGCAGCGCGTCCTGGGTGGCGCGGCTGGTGCGCGGCCATACCGCCGTCAGAAACAGAAGCGCGACCGCGGCGATCCCGGCCAGGAGCGCATAGCCGGCCAGTCCCGCCACCTGCGGCACCGCGATGGTCAAGGCAGCCGCGCCCAGCGCCAGGAGAACAAAGCCCAGCGAAGCCCAGCGCCAAGCGCCCGTAGGCACGCCCAAAGCAGCGGTGGAGAGGGATCGCGACGCGTTCATTAACGCCACAATACAAGATTTGGTTAACCAAACCTTTCCAGCCACTAATAACCTGATTTTCCTGATAAATTTTGGGGGCTTGCGAACGCTGTTCGCTAGCGAAACAGCCAAAAGTTAACGGCCGCGAATCAGGAGGCCCTGGAAGGCATTTTTCCTTGGAGGCGATAGACGTAGCCAATGACCTGGGCCACCGCCTTGAAGTGTTCCGCCGGCACCGGCTCGTCAATCTCGATGGCGGCGTACAGAGCGCGCGCCAGCGGCGGATTTTCCACCACCGGCACATCATGCTCTTCGGCCACGGCGCGGATGCGTAAGGCCAGCGCGTCCACGCCCTTGGCGACGCAAACGGGCGCGGCCATCTTGCCGCTCTCATATTGCAGCGCCACGGCATAGTGGGTCGGGTTCATCACCACCACGGTCGCCTTGGGGACCGCAGCCATCATACGCTTGCGCGACCGCTCATGACGCAGCTGGCGGATCTTGGCCTTGATGGCGGGATCACCTTCATTCTGGCGATATTCTTCCTTGATTTCCTGCTTGGACATGCGGTTGCGGGAGAGCCAGCGCATGCGCTGCCAGAAATAGTCCAGCCCCGCGATCACCGCCAAAGACGCCAGTGCGGCCATCAGCACTTTGAACAGCAGGCGCGACATGTCGCCGACCACCCCGACCGTGGACTGGTTGAGGATACTGTCCAGCGCGCCGCGCTCGGGCCAGAGCTGAGTCCAGATGGCGACGCCGACAAT
>Ga0310811_10007198_pt1 | contig 14240 bp, 14 predicted proteins | sample YCmetagenome_FD_207642 | JGI IMG/M metagenome (GOLD analysis project Ga0310811, IMG submission 207642) | Soil microbial communities from experimental microcosm in Duke University, North Carolina, United States - YC | ecosystem: Engineered > Artificial ecosystem > Soil microcosm > Unclassified ...
GGGATGCGCTCAACCGGGCCAAGCAGGCCTACGAGGAAAACGAGCAGGCTACTGTACGGAAGCTCAAATAAACCGGATCCGACGCGGAGGAGACGGGTGCGTACCGCAGCCCTCACCACAGTCATCGCGGCCGCCGCACTGGTAGCGACAGCCTGCAGCAGTACGCAGGCGGGGCAAGCAGCACCGCCGAGCGACCAATCTGCCACGGCAGGTGCGAGTTCGTCATCGTCTCGCCCGACGAGCGGCTTGGTCGGACTCAGCGCCTGCACGCTCCTCACTGACGCTCAAGCTCAGCAGGTCGCACCCGGCGCTGATCCTCACCAGGATGAAGGCGAACTGGCAGGCAACCGAACCAGCACCTGCGAATGGAATACGCACGCGACAAACGACTCCGGCGGAGTGACCTTCGGTGTGACCGTGCGGCCCGATCAACAAATCACCGAGGTCAATCTGAAGCCCGGTGCCGAGACCTCGAACACGACTTCGACGGCAGGCCGCCAAGTTGTTCTGGTCAAGAACAACGGAGCCGGAATCTCGTGCTTCGCCGCCATCGCCGTGGGTTCCGGCCGGGTCGACATCAACGCCACGACGCTGCGGGGTGCGACCACCGAGCAGATGTGTGCAATCGTCAGCAAGATCGATGACTACGTCGAGCCCAGGTTGCCACCTTCCTGACCGATGCCGGTAACCAACAGGATCGGGCAGCCATTCGCGACACGCTCAGGAAGCTTCCAGCTCCGACTCCCCCCGCCGCAGCACATCGCGATGAAATCCACTTTGGACTTTGCGTAGGCCTCCCGGTCGCCGCCGCGCCTGTGGGTCAGGATCTGCTTCAGCTCCTCATATCGACGCGCCAGTGCGTTATCCCTTCGTAGCGCATCGCGGAAGGCCAACTGCTCCTCCCAACGCGGGTGCCGGGAAGCGATGACGTGGAGATGCGCGACCCGTTTCCGTCCCGACGGATCGGGTTTGACGAAAAAACGCCGCCAAGTACGACCGTCCAGTTCGGACGGTACGTAATGCCTACCACCGCCTTCCAGTCCTTTCGCCGCCTCGACGACGACAAGATCCGGATCGGTGACGGACGCCATGAGATCGATGATCGGCTTCGCGGCGAGGCCGGGAACCGCCGTCGAGCCGATATGTTCGATCCCATTCACAAGCCAGGGTGCCAGGACCACGAGCAACTGTTCGCGCTCGATTTCGCCGAGACGGGCCCATCCCTTGTCGGGATGGGCCAACTCTGCCCGCTCATACGCCCACGCAGGTTCCTCGTCTCCCACAGAATGAAGGTAACACAGCAAGCCGCTCGAAATTCCCTTATTTCACAAGGAAACTCGCTGCGTCTCGACGAGGACGTCGATGCGGGCACCCGGCCCTCGACCAACGATCCCTTACCCTGGAGGCTATTCCGCGCCCAGGACCTTGAAGTCCGTGCTGACGAACATGTGGTGCGGCCAGTTGCAGCCGATGTTGTGGACCTCGTACTCGCCGTCGCTCAGCTGCACGACACGGTCGACGATGCCGCCCGGATAGGAAGCCAGTGCGGCCTCGGTCGCCTGGTTCGCCGCTGATCCGCTGACGATCGTCCCGGACCCCTCGGTGTAGTTCGTCGGGACCTGTCCGACCTGCTTCGACGGGCTCGGTGTGCCCTGCTGGAAAGCGATCACCCCGGCCGCCTTGGCGGCCGCGGAGCCGTCGCCGCCGGGCGGTTGGATGGTGATCTGCGTGGCTGTAATTGTTGTACTGTCGACCGTTCCGAGTACCAGTGCCGCTTCTCCGGTGGTAATGGAACTCGCCGAGGCCGAACCGGAACCGGTCCCGTTCTGGTAAGTCGTGGAGGAGGTCTCGTTGATGGTCACCTTCTGACCACCCACGGTCGACAGGGTGAAGCTCGACCCGGAAACGCTGCTGACCGTGCCGACTGATCCGCCCGCGGCCGGTCCGGACCTGGCGTTGGATCCTCCGCCGGTCCCCGCTCCCGGACCGCCGGGCCTGCCTTGCCCTGCCGCTGCCGAGGAAGACGTGGAAGTCGCCGATGGGGACGTGCTTGTCGTGGAGCCGGACGAGGCGGAACAGGCGGAAAGGCCGACGACGGCGCACAGCACGGCGGCGGGTGCGATCCACGCGGTTTTCTTGTTCAGCAACGATCGCGATGCCTTCTTGGCCGTGGGCGCCGCGGCCAACGAGTCCGAAGAGGACGATCGCGGAGTTGAAGACGCGCTCGCCTCGAGGGAACCTGTTGCGTCGTAGTCGTTCATAGTTGTGCTCCTCTCTGTTCTGACTTCTACACAGAGAGTGCCAGCGATTCATGTGAACCCCCTAAAGGCGACCTGTGAAGTTTCCACAGCCCCTCCCACCTCGACCGTCGCGGGATTTTCCGCGGTGACACGGCACCGTCGCCTAGACTCACCGCTCATGACTGAACTGGACGAGCAAGGGCGCACACACCTCCCCTCGCGGGCGACGAGGTCGCAACCCTCCTGGGGTTCCTGGACTATCAACGCGCAACGCTCGCGTGGAAGTGCGAAGGGCTGACCGCGGCCGGTCTGCGCGCGACGGTCGCCTCCTCGTCCATGACACTGGGCGGGCTGCTCAAGCACATGGCCTTCGTCGAGTCCTTCTGGTTCTCCCGGTGGCTGCACGGTCATGCCGGCGAATCCCCATGGGACACAGTGGACTGGACGTCCGATCCGGACTGGGAATGGCATTCGGCTACTGAGGACTCCCCCGAACAACTCTTCGCGCTGTGGCAGGACGCCGTGACCCGCTCCCGCGCGTTGACCACGGATGCGCTGACCAATGGCGGTCTGGACCAGTTTGCGCAGCGCACCTGGCCCGACGGCCGGGTGCCCAGCCTGCGGTGGATTCTGGTCCACATGATCGAGGAGTACGCGCGGCACAACGGTCATGCCGACCTGCTTCGAGAATCGGTGGATGGACACACCGGAGAGTAGCCGTGAGCTCCACGACGACGGTCGGCCGAAAAACGGTTGAAGCTATACCGGTCGCGCTTACCCTGATCGCCATGGGCCACAAGGGAATCCGGGACGGCGGGCCGCCCAGAGAGCCGTGCTTCCGCCCCGAAGACGTCGTGGGAATGCCGATCCGGCGGGCGCTCGTCGAGCTGGCGCACGAAGGGTTCATCACGGAGATCGAAGTCGCGCGCCGGGCTGCCGCCCGCGCGACTCCGCGGATGAGCAACCGGGTGCGGCTCGTCGTCGAGAACGGCGTCGTGACCAGCGTCGCCGTCGGCTAACGGTCTCCGCCGAATGGCCTACATTCCGTGCATGGCACGAATTCCCGGCGCGGTGCGAGCGGACGTCCAGGCCCTGTGGGACTTCCACCGGATCGACGACGACCCGAGTCCCGTCGACGTGGCCATCGGACTCGGCAGTCACGATCCCGGTGTCCCCGTCCACACCGCCGAGCTGTACCACCGGGGACTGTTTCCGCTGATCGTGTTCACCGGGGCCAACGCGCCCACCACGGTCGGACGGTTCCCGCGTGGCGAGGCCGTCCACTACCGCGAGATCGCCCTCGAACGCGGTGTCCCCGCCACGTCTGTCCTCGTCGAGCCACGGGCCACCCACACCGGGCAGAACATCGACTTCAGCCGGGCACTGCTGGAAGCGCACGGGATTCGGGTGCGCTCGATCCTGCTCACCTGCCGTCCGTACCAGCAACGCCGCGCCTTCGCCACGGCCCGGCGCCGGTGGCCGGAGGTCGACGTGCGGTGCTCCGCCGATCCCCGGCCGCTCGACGAGTACGTCGCCGGGATCGGGGACGCCGGCCGGGTCATCAACATGCTCGTCGGCGACACACAGCGCCTGCCGCACTACGCCGATCTCGGCGAGGCAATCGAGCAACCCGTTCCGCCGGACGTTGAAGCGGCCTGTCGACGACTCATCCGCGCGGGATACACCGCACGGCTCCTCCCTGGCCGGTGACACAAAAGTGGGGTGTGCGCCCGGATCGGACCCACACCCCACTTTGGACAGACGCTAGACCTCCAGCTCGACGCGCTCGGCCTCCACGGCCTCACGCACCTTCTCCGACGGCTGCGCGAGCGACACCGCCCAGTAGAAGATCGCGAGGCTGAACGCGATGACGACCACGAGGTCGATCCACTCCGGCAGCAGCTTGAGCTCGCCGCTGCTGCCGTACCGCCCGAGCCAGCCGATGACCTCGTTGCCCACCAGCCAGGGGACGATCCACATCGCGCTCTTCCACCCGACCGCGGGCCGGTCCGCCGGGGACTGGAAGGCGCGGGTGAGGAGGAAGATGCCGAAGCCGATCACGACCGACACCAGAATCTTCCAGGTGACGTCGAAGCCGCTCCAGTAGATGACCAGGTTCGCGGCCACGAAACCGGCCGGGGCGAGCAGGTTCGGCGCGGGCGTGCGGTAGGGCCGGGGGCGGTCCGGGTCGCGCTTGCGCAGCGCGATCAGCGCCACCGGCGCGAACGCGTACATCATGGCGGTCGCCGAGGTGATCACGCTGACCAGCGACTGCCAGCTCGGGAACGGCAGGAACGCGATCTCGCCGACGACGAACGACAGCACGATCGACCACACCGGCACGCCCCGGATGCTGAGCTTGCCCAGCGACTTCGGCAGCTGCTTGTCCCGGCCGAGCGCATAGGCCAGCCGTGCCGAGGTGCCGAGGTAGAGCAGGCCCGTGCCCGCCGGCGAAACGAACGCGTCGGCGTAGAGGATGTAGGACAGCCAGACCGCCCCGGCCACCGTCGCCAGCGTGGCGTATGGGCCGAAGGCGCCCTTCGTGATCGGGTTGGACCAGTTGTGCGCGATGCTGCTCGGGTCCAGCGCCCCGATGAACGCGATCTCCAGCAACAGGTACACGATCGTGCCGATGACCATCGCGGTGAGAATCGCCCGAGAAAGGTCACGTTGCGGGTTGCGCGCTTCACCGCCGACCTGAACGGCCTGTTCGAAACCTTGCAGCGCGAAGACCACGCCGACGGGCAGCGCGGCGAAAACGCCGTGTGCCCCCGACGGCGAGAAACCGCCGCCCGCGGTGAAGTTCGACGGGTGGAAGCGCAGGGAGAGCAGCACGACGACGGTCAACAGCGGAACCGCGGTCTTCCAGATCACGGTGGCCGAGTTGCTCTCCGAAAGCAGCTTGACGCCGACCAGGTTGATGAAGGTGAACACCACCATCAACAGACTCGCCCAGCCGAACCCGCTCGCGGTGAGCGTGTTGTCGGCGTGCAGCAGGTTCAGGTGATCCTTGATCCAGCTGATGTTGTCCAGGTACTGCAGGCTGGCTTCGACCTCGACCGGCGCGAGTGCGACGGCCTGCAGCCAGGCGACCCAGCCGCCGGCGAACCCGGCCAGCGCACCGAAGGCGATGCGCGGGAAGCGCGCCGTGCCGCCGGCCACCGGGTAGGCCGCGCCGAGCTCGGCGTGGATCAGCGCCAGCGTGGCCATGATGACCGCCGTCAGCACCCAGGACAGGACCGACGCCGGACCCGCCACCTTGGCCGCGTTCAACGCGCCGAGCAGCCATCCGGAGCCGATGATCGACCCGAGCGACACGAACATCAGGCCCCAGAAACCGATCGACCTCTGCAGCCTGGGCGAGTCCGTTTTCGTGGTCTGGACCGATGTGTCCATCAACACCCCGATTCCGAGTTGATTCCGTATTGCGCGCCGTGCACAGATCCACACATGGTGGCAAGCCCCAATCGGGTTATTGACGCGACCTTAGCGGGCCATAATGGCGAACTTCTTGCCGCTTCGGAATGATCATCGTGTTACAGATAGATCTCGCGTGGAAAATTCACCCTTATCGGATGCATCGGACATGACATTTTTCGGTTAAGTGTCACAAAAACATCATGCCGTCACCGCGCCATGTCCGATTATCGGGCTTATCGCGCCCTTTAGGGCTTATCGCGCCCTTTAAGTCATTAAGTCGACAATGCGTGAATGATCACCTTTTGCCGACCGTGCGGGGTGAGCGTGGACCGGGCCGCGACGGCTGGGGACTTGCGGGACCCGGCGCGGCCGCGCCTGGACCGAGGCCAGGCGGGAAAGTGGATCGCGCGGCGGTGACGTTCTGACGTCGCAAGCGTGCGGCCATTAGGCCGAATGCGCGCGGGATTGTGCCCGGCGCCCGGGCCGGCCACGCGACGGCGGCCGGAGATCGGCCGACGAGGTCGGGACCAGCCCGGGGGACAACGGTGCACTACCGGGTGAGGCGGGATCGGAAGGCCGGGCCGTGCGGGGCGCAAGGGCCCGCACGGGAGAGCGGCGCTGGGTCGAGCAGGCGAGGTCAGGCCGAGACCGAGTCCGGCATCAGGTGCTTCATGGCCTCTTGGAGCACGGAATTCGTGGCGGACAAGCGTTCGGTGACCTCGCGGCGGTACTCGAAGGCCTGCGTGCGATTCTGTTCCGCTTCGGCGAGTTGACGTTCCGCGTCGGCGACGAGCGTGGACGCCCGCTCTTCCGCTTCGGCGGTCTGCCTGGTCAGCCGCGCTTCGGTTTCGGAGACCTTCGCAGCCAGCGACCCCTCGGTTTCCGCGACCTTCGCGGCCAGTGACTCCTCGGTTTCGGAGACCTTCTTGGCCAGCGATTCCTCGACCTCGGCCGTCTTGGTGGCCAGCGCGTCATGCGTGGCCTTCTCGGCGGCGGCACGGCGCGCGGCCGCCTCGTTGTCGAGACGGTTCCGCTCGGCCTCGGCCTCGCCGCGCAACCGGTCGATCTCGGCGCGCGCCGCGCTCATCAGGTTTTCGTGCTCACCCTTGAGCTTCGCGGTCAGGTCCTGGTAGTGGGCCTCGAGCTCGGACCGGCGCTGGGCGAGCTCGGCCTGCCGGTCGGCAACCCATTTGTCGGTCGCCTTGCGGGTGTCGTGGTCGTATTTCTCGGCCTCGCCGCGAATCTGCGCGCATTGCTCCTCGGCACGCCCGCGAAGCTCCGCGATCTCCTCCTCGGCGAGCTGCATCATGGTGCGCACGCGTTCGGTCATGGTGGCGGCGCTGTTGGGATCCGTCGCCATCCTGGCGAGCGCGGCCTTGGTCTCGGACAGCTCGTGTTGCGCGTAGGACAGCGCCTTCGACAGCTCGGAGACCGAGGAAAGGGCCTCGTTGCGGCTGGCCGCGATGTTCCGGATCTCGGCGGCCAGCTGCGCTAGCCGCTCGTCGACCGGCGGACGGTCGTAGCCCCGGAAAACGAGGGGGAATTGGGGGGCGCCATTGGCTGGCTCCATTGACTGAATGTGGGGCTGGGCTGGTGGCATGCGGCGACCTTAGTGTGTCTACAAGTCGGTTTCCATACCGCCATTCGGCTGCTTTACGCTGCGTGAATGGGCGATCCGCTCGGTCCGCTCAGCGTACAAGATCACGGGCCCGCCGTCGAGGTGATCTCCCTCCGGTGTCGCCCTCGCCACCCTGGCCGGCGGCCGGTGACGCGGCAGCGTGGCCCTTCCGTGAACATTTCGCCGAAAATGACCCGGCGGATATCCGGAAACCACTTCACCCGGACCACGCAGGTTTTTCACGTTTTTCCCCCAATCCCGCGGGGAAGCCGTTGCCGCCGCGTCACCGGATACGGTGACCGTCGCATGTGGAGCGCGCGCCCCGATCACGGGTGAGCCGGCGGAACTTCGCGGACCACTGCCACCCCGGGCGGCCCATCGCAATACCCTGCCGAAGTGGACTGGCTCCTCTACATCGCGATCCCGTTCGTCGCCGCGCTCATCGGGTACGTCACCAAGCGCGTCGCGATCGAGATGATGTTCCGGCCGATCGATTTCGTGGGCGTCGGACCGTTCCTCGGCTGGCAGGGCGTGGTCCCCCGGCACGGCGGGCGGATGGCGGCGATCGCCACCGACCTGCTCACCGCGAACCTCCTCGACCTCGACGAAATCTTCGCGCGCGTCGAACCGGACCGGATCACCCGCGAGATAGAACAGCCGCTGTTGCGTGCCATTGACGAAATCACCCGCGACGTCCTCGAGGAGTGCCACCCGGCGCTGTGGGAAGCGCTGCCGTCGGTGGTCCAGCAACTGATCATCAAGCAGTTGCAGGCGGGCTCGCCGCGCCTGGTCCGCGAACTGATGACGGATCTGCGCGAGAACCTGGACACGGTGCTCGACCTCAAGCACATGACGGTGCGGAAACTGACCCGCGACCGCGGTCTCCTCGTCCGCCTCATCCGCGAGACCTCCCGGCCGGAAATGGCCTTCATCGCCCGGTGCGGCATCTACTTCGGGTTCGTGCTCGGGCTGGTGCAGGCGCTGGTCTGGGCGCTCACGGAGAATCCGTGGGTGCTGCCGGTCTTCGGCGGCAGCATCGGACTGTTCACCGACTGGCTGGCCATCAAACTGATCTTCCTGCCGCGGGAGCCGGTCCGGCTGGCACGGTTCACCTTCCAGGGCAAGTTCCAGCGCCGGCGGGCGCAGGTGGCGCGGCAGTACGGCGAACTGGTCGCGCACGAGGTGCTGACCGTGCCGAACCTGGTGAACGCCATCCTGTGTGGTCCCCGGTCCGACCAGGTCACCGCCATGGTCCGCCGGGCGGTGGCCAGGGCCGTGGACGAGCAGGCCGGGCGGGTGGCCACGGTGACCATCGGCGCCACGCGGCTGCGCGAGATCAAACAGGCCGCGGCCACGCGGGCGCTGGAGCGGCTGCGGGAGACGCTCCGGCACGCCGAGGGTTACCTGACCGAGGCGATGGATGTCGCCAACATGGTGGAGGAGCGCATGCTCGGGCTGACGCCCCTGGAGTACGAGGGCCTGCTTCGCCCGGCGTTCCGCCAGGAGGAGTGGAAACTGATCGCGGTCGGCGGGGTGATCGGCTTCCTGGTCGGGGAACTGCAGGCCTTCCTGATGTTGCGATGACTTCGGTGACCATGAGCCGCGCTGTGAACAAGGGACTCGACGACCGGACGGGAGGACACGCCGACCGGACCGGAGGACACGCCGACCGGACCGGAGGACACGGCAACCGGACCGGAGGACACGGTGGCGGGGTGGAGAGGTCGGGGACGTGATCGCGATCGCCGGGAAAGCGGCCACGAACGACTGATCAAGGCGATACCGTGACGCCGTGGCGCAAGAATCGCAGCAGCTCCCCGTGGTGCACGAAGCGTGGCTTCCCCGGGAGCACGCGTTGCATCGCCCACGGCACGGCGGTAAGCAGCTGACCGCGTTGATCTGCGCGGTGGTGTTCTTCGCGACCCCGACCCTGATGTGGGTCTTCGGCGCGCGGCCGAGCGAGATCGAGAACCACCGGCTGGCGGGGTTCCCCAGCCTGTCCAGCGGCTGGGGGTTCTTCACCGGACTGCCCACGTGGGCGACCGACCAGCTGACCTTCCGCAGCGCGGCGATCCAGGCCGCGGACGGGATCAGCGAGACGATCTTCGGCGAGCCCGCGCCGCACGACCAGAGCGGGACGAACGATTCGGGCCCGCTGCCGGGCGGCCCGCCGCCCGGCAGCAGCGGCACGCCGGCGCCGAGCAACGGCGGTTCGGGGCCGCTGGACCAGGCCGGTTACCGGCAGGTCGTGGAGGGCAGCGACGGCTGGCTCTACTACGGCCTCGACGCCGAGGCCAAGTGCGCGCCGACCCGGCCGCTGGCCGAGACACTCGCGCGGATCAAGGAACTGCGCGACATCGTGGTCAGCTCCGGCCGGCAGTTCGTCTGGGTGGTGCCGCCCGACAAGTCGACCGTGGTGCCGCAGTATCTGCCTTCGAGCTACCCGGGCAAGGATTGCCACGACGCCGCCGAGGGACCGACCTGGGCGCAGATCGACGCGGGGGGCGCGGTGGACCTGCGGGCGGGACTCGCCGAGGCCGGCCGCCAGGTGGGGCATCCGGTCTACCCGCCGAACGACACGCACTGGACGGACGAAGGCGGGCTGGTGATGGCCGCCTCGGTGGCCAACGCGGTCCAGCCCGGGGTGACCCGGACCTGGAAGTGGAACGCGGTGGGCAGCTACACGACCACCGCCGACCTGCCGCCGCTGCTGGGCAAGCAGGGCGACAAGAACCTGGTCGTCTACAGCCTGCGCCCGGATGGCGTGACGGACCGGGCCGGAAAGATCACCGAGATCGACACGCCGGTGGTCAGCGATACCCCGCCGCTCACCGGAATGGTGAACAAGAAGACCCTCATCTACGGGGACTCGTTCACGATGGCCTCTTCCCGTTACCTCGAGGGCGCGTTCTCCAACCTGACGATGCTCGCCTTCTACACCACCAAGACGACCGAGGACCAGGCGATCCAACAGTTCGTCAACTCCGACGTGGTGGTGCTGGAGACCGTGGAGCGCAGCATTTCCGGCGGATATCTGCCCTTCTTCGACGACGCGCTGCTCAATGCGCTACGGACGCAACTCGCGGCGCATCCGGTGAAGTGACGCGCGCGGCGCGGTCGCGGCGATAGGCGACGACGCGGCAGACCAGATAGATGAGGAACGAGATCGCGGTGACGAAGGCGCTCACCGGGGCGCCGGGCGCGAGTGAGAGCACGATCCCGCCCAGCGCCGAAACCTCGGCGAAGACCACGGTGAGCAGGGTCGCCCGCCAGGGACTCGCGGTGAGCCGGGTCGCCGCCGCGGCCGGGGTGACCATCAGCGCGACCACCAGCAGGGCGCCGACGATCTGCACGCCGAGCGCGGTGGCCACGCCGACGAGCACCGCGAACACCACCGACAGCGTGCGGGCGGGCACGCCGCGGGCGGCGGCGACGTGCGGGTCGACGCTGGCGAAGAGCAGGGGCCGGTAGATCACCGCCAGAACGAGCAACACCACCACGGCGGCGACCAGCAACACGATGATGTTGGTCGTTTCGATGGACACGATCTGGCCGACCAGGATGCCGAACTTGTTGACGGTGCGGCCCGGGTAGAACCACAACAGCAGGACGCCGAGCCCCAGCCCGAAGGACAGGATCGCGCCGATCACCGAGTCACGGTCGGACTCGCGCCCGCCGAGCAGCCCCAGCAGCAGCGCGGCGATCACCGCGCCGGCGAGTGCCCCGAACTCGATGCCGACACCGACCAGCAGCGCGGCCGCCGCTCCGGTGAAGGCCAGCTCGGAGGTGCCGTGCACGGCGAAGGACATGCGGCGCATGACGATCAGCGGGCCCAGCATGCCGGCCACGAGCCCGAGCACCGCCGCGGCCAGCAGCGCGGTGAGGACGAACGGGTAGTTCAGCAGCTGCCAGGTCAGGCCGAAGTCGAAGATCTTGGTCATTTCTCACCTCGGTCGGGCGTTCTAGGACGCGACATGATGGGGTTCGTCCTCGCACAGCGCGCTCTGGGCGCCCGCGATGTGGATCTGGCCGCCGACCCGGAGCACTTCGATCTTCGTCCGGTACAGCTCGGACAGCGTCTTGGTCGTCATCACCTCGTCCGGTTCGCCGATCCGGAACCGGCCGTCGACGAGGTAGAGCACCCGGTCGACATAGGGCAGGACGGGGTTGATCTCGTGCGTCACGAACAGCACCGCGGTACCGGCGTCGCGGCGCCGCTTGTCGATCAGCGCGCTGACGTCGCGCTGGTGCGCGAGGTCGAGGGACAGCAGAGGCTCGTCACACAGCAGCACATCGGGCTCACCGACCAGCGCCTGCGCCACCCGCAGCCGCTGCTGTTCACCGCCGGAAAGCTTGCCGACCGCGGACTTCGCGTACGCCTGGGCTCCCACTGCCTCGACGACCTCGGCGACCCGGCGGCGCCGCTCCCGCAGACCGCGCAGCCCGGTGCCCCAACGGTGCCCGTCGAGCCCGAGCCCCACCAGGTCGACACCGCGCAGCGTCAGCGCCTCCTGCATCGCGCGCTGCTGCGGAACGTATCCCGGCGGGCGGCCGCTGCCGATCCGCACCGACCCCGAAGAGGGCTGCCGCAGCCCGAGCAGGACCTTGAGCAGACTGGTCTTGCCCGACCCGTTGGGTCCGAGGATCGCGACGAACTCGCCCGGCGCGACCTCGAGATCGAGCCCGGACCACAGCATGCGCGCCCCGAAGGCGAGACTCGCCTGGGAAATCTCCACCGCGGGTGTCACGAGTCGATCGCCTTCGCCAGGGAGTCGACTTCGCCCGTCATCCACGAGACGTAACCGGTCGCTCCGGAGGGCAGGGTTTCGGTGACGCCGACGACGGCGATGCCGGCGCTCTTGGCGCTGTTCACGACCTGTGTGGTCGCCGGGGTCACGGTCTGTTCGTTGTCCAGCACCGCCTTGATCTGCCGGCCCGAGATCAACTGGTTCACCGCGGCCAGCGCGGCCGGAGGCACGTCGGTCTCGTTCTCCACCGCCTGGGAAAAGTCCTTCGGCGTCACGTCGGTGAGCTTCGCCGTCTCCAGCAGGTAGTGCGGCACCGGTTCGGTCACCAGCACCTTCGCGCCGGGATGGCCGGCGCCGATCTGGCTCGCCTTGGCCGCGAGCGCGTCGACCTGCTCTTTGAAGGCGTTCGCGTTGGCGGTGAAGGTCCGCGCATCAGCGGGCTTGAGCTGCCCGAGCTGGGTGGCGACCTGATCGGCGACCTTGTCGACCGCGGAGAAGCTGTACCAGACGTGCTCGTTGTCCTCGCCGGTCGCCGCGATGTCGAAGGCGACCAGTTTGCGCGCGTTGGGCGCCTGGTCGGTGAGTTTGGTGAAGAAGTCGTCGTATCCGTCGCCGTTGGCGAGGGTGAGCTGCGCCCGCATCGTCGCGACCGCGTCCTCCGGCGTCGTCTCGTAGGAATGCGGGTCGGCGGCCGGGTCGTGGATGATCGAGGTGACCGAGACCTGGTCGCCACCTACCGCGGAGACCACGCTGCCCCAGACGTCCGTGGAAGCGACCACCGCGATCTTGCCGTCGGGCGCGGCCCCGGGGGAGTCACCACCGCCACATCCGGCCATCACGACCGCGAGCGTGGCCGTGGTGGACGCTGCGGCAAGCAGGCGAGGCACGGTGGAACGCATGGTGAACTCCTGACCAGGGAAGTCGTGCGGCAGACCGGACCGGATGCCCGTGTCGCCGGCCGTTATTGGAAATGATTGTCGAGTTCATGTTACTCCATCGGGTGACGCTTTCCCCAGCACAGTTACGATGTGTTGAACGCAACATGACGGCGAGGCACACGACCTCGGGCTTCTGCAATTCGATCTGAACCGTTACGGTTCCCTTATGGGGCGTCCTATGCGCATGAGGCGGCAGGCGACGTTGGCCTCGCTCGCCGCGGAACTCGGCGTCTCGCGGACGACCGTGTCCAACGCCTACAACCGTCCGGACCAGCTGTCCCCGGAACTTCGCCGGCGCGTGCTGGAAACCGCGCGACGTCTCGGCTACCCGGGCCCGGACCCGGTCGCCCGGTCCCTGCGCACCCGCAAGGCGGGCGCGGTGGGCCTGCTGCTGACCGAGAACCTCTCCTATGCCTTCCGCGACCCGGCCGCCATCGGCGTGCTCGAAGGGCTCGCGCTGGCCTGCGAGGACGCCGGCGTCGGGCTGCACCTGGTGCCGGCCAGCCCCGGCCGCGACGACGTGGCCGCCGTGCACCGGGCCGGTGTCGACGGGTTCGTCGTCTACTCGGTTCCCGACGACGACCCGCATCTGGCCGCGGTACTCGCCCGGCCGGTGCCGACGGTGATCATCGACCAGCCCCGCGTCGAGGGCGTGGACCGGGTCGGACCGGACGACTCGGCCGCGATCACCGAACTCGCCGAACACCTGGTCAGCCTGGGACACCGGCAGATCGGGGTCCTGTGCATGCGGCTGGGCCGCGACCGCAACGACGACTTCGTGCAGGTGGAGCGCCAGCACAAGGCCCACTTCCACGTGCAGCGGACCCGGCTGGAGGCGCTGGCCGAAGCCTTCGGCAAGGCGGGCGTCGACTGGGCGAGCGTGCCGGTCGTCGAGCGTTTCGACCACACCGTCGACGACGGCGCCTCAGCGGCCCGGCAGCTGCTGGACACCTATCCGGGTGTCACCGCGGTGATCTGCACCTCCGACATCCTCGCTCTCGGTGCCCTGGCCGAGGCCGAGCGTCGCGGCCTGCGGGTGCCCGCGGATCTGACGGTCACCGGCTTCGACGGCATCCCCGAGGCCGAGCGGGCCGGGCTCACCACGGTCCACCAGCCGGTGCTGGAAAAGGGCCGCGCGGCGGGCAAGCTGCTGCTGGCCTCCGCCGACCACGTCAACGCGCAGGTCATCACGCTGCGCACGGAACTGCGCATCCGCGGCACTTCCGCGCCGCCGCGGACGATGGAGGAGCACTGGTTCGGGCCCTGACCCGCGCGA
>Ga0310811_10007199_pt1 | contig 14240 bp, 10 predicted proteins | sample YCmetagenome_FD_207642 | JGI IMG/M metagenome (GOLD analysis project Ga0310811, IMG submission 207642) | Soil microbial communities from experimental microcosm in Duke University, North Carolina, United States - YC | ecosystem: Engineered > Artificial ecosystem > Soil microcosm > Unclassified ...
ATCGGAAAATTTGAACTTGCCGATCATAGTACGCTGTTCCTGGATGAGATCGGGGAGATGCCGCCGGAGGCCCAGGCGAAATTACTGCGGGTAATACAGGAGCGTGAGCTGGAGCGGGTGGGAGGGAAGCAAACGATCAGGATCGATGTACGATTGATCGCGGCGACCAACCGGGACCTGCAGGAACAGGTAAAGAGCGGAAATTTTAGGGAGGACCTGTATTATCGTCTGAACGTATTTCCCCTTTCTCTTCCTCCACTGCGGGAACGACCGGAGGATATCGAACCGCTTACGAAGTTCTTTGTCGAAAAATACTGCCGGAATAGCGGTAAGAAGACTCTAAAGATCGCTCCGAAAGTCCTGCAGCAATTGCGCAGCTATACCTGGCCGGGCAATGTCCGGGAGCTGGAGCACCTGGTAGAGCGCAGCGTCCTGCTGACATCCGAGGACACATTACAGGAAGTATACATTCCCCGAAGTACAACACCGGGGCCGGCGCAGCTTGCCAACCGCACGTTGGAAGAGGTCGAACGCAGCTATATCATTGAAGTATTGAAACGCTGTACCGGCAAGATCTCCGGCACTGGCGGCGCTGCCGAAATACTACGGATCCCGGGCAATACGCTGCACTCCAAGATGAAAAAGCTGGGTATTACCAAGGCCGACTATTTTGGCTGAGGGCCATTAATCCTCTCTTCCCTTTATATGATGAAAGGGGTCGTGCTTTCACTGAATACAGTGAAAAGCAGCAGGCAACTTCTACTTAGGTTGTTGATCATCAACGATCTGAGTTTTTGGCATTTCGTTGGGCCTATATAAGGAAACTAAAAATCAATTTATGAAAATCGTCATCATCGGAGGCACCGGCCTCATTGGGACCAGGGCAGTCGCAAAACTTCGCGCGCTCGGTCATGAGGTTATTGCTGCCTCTCCGACCGGGGGGATCAATACCTTTACAGGTGAAGGACTGGCTGAAGCCCTGAGCGATACGGATGTGGTAGTCGATCTTGCGAACTCTCCATCCTGGGAAGACAAGGCCGTCATGGAATTTTTTCAGACAGCCGGTCACAATTTGTTGGCGGCAGAGAGCAATGCAGGCGTAAAACATCAGTTGGCAGTATACATTGTAGGTGTCGACCTTATGCAGGACAGCGGCTACATGCGGGCTAAAAAGGTGCAGGAGGACCTGATCCGCCGGTCAGGGGTGCCTTATACCATCATACGGAGCACTCAGTTCTTCGAATTCATGGGAGGTATTGCGAAAGAAGCTACGGATGGGGATGTAGTGCATATATCGGATGTACAATTCCAGCCGATAGCTGCCGAGGACGTTGCGTCCTTTGTAGCAGAAGCTGCGTTGCAGGCACCCATCAACGGGATAACAGAGATAGCGGGTCCGGAGCGTTTTGCTATGCCGGAGATTATTGCGCGGTATCTACAGGGCGTTGGCGACTCTCACAAGGTCATACCTAATAATCATGGGAAATATTATGGCGCACAGATAGGCTATACGTCACTGGTGCCGGCAGGACAGGCAAGGCTGGGAGCGATTGATTTTGAGAAATGGATGAGCATGCAGTTGCAGCATGCTTAAGGTTTAAGGGTCTGCTGCCTGTCGGAACGAAAGATGACAAGTGGTAGCGGGCAGCAGACCAATTTTTTAACCCTTCAAACTAATCATCATGCTTTTTTCCTTCTTACAACCGACAAAGCGTAAGGCGCGCGAGGAGCATGCGCTGGTTTCTATCCATGAGCTGGTTCCCATACACGCGCTGCTCCACAGTTCAAGCGAAGGAAGCGAGTTCCTGGACGATGCGATCCGTATGGAGGACATGTCTACAACGCGTTGCGAGGAATGTATTGCGGCAGGGAGTCCGGAGAAATTATTGTAGTGCTGTTGTGTTAACTATGAAGCTGATCAGGCGTGTTATTCTGATCTCAAGCTTTTAACCGGATTGGCCAGTGCTGCTCTGATGGTCTGCAGGCCGATGGTTAATAGCGCAATAAATAACGCGGCGAAGCCTGCCACTGCAAAATGGCCGGGGTTTACCGTGGTATGATAAGCAAAATTTTGCAGCCATTGGTTCATTGTGAACCAGGAGAGCGGACAGGCAATGACAAATGCCGCGATGACCAGCCTGACGAAATCGCCTGACAATAGGCTGACGATGCCCGTTACCGAAGCCCCCAGCACTTTCCGGATACCGATCTCCCGCGTCCGCTGCAGGGTGCTGTAAGCGGAGAGGCCCAGCAAGCCCATGCTGGTAATGAAGAGGGCCAATACGGAAAAATAGATGAAAAGAGTGCCGAACCTTTCTTCGGATCTGTATTGGCTGTTGAAATCCTCATTTAAGAAAAAATAGCTAAAAGGCCGGTTGGGTACAGAGATATCCCATTTTTTGTTTAATGCAGCTAAGGTGCCGGGCAGATCGCCGGCATTTATCTTAATGGAAAGATATTGCGTAAACCATTGGCCTGATTGCAGACACAAAGGTTGAATGGGTTCTCTTAGCGAATGAAAATGAAAATCATCCACTATGCCGATGACGGTGCTGGCTGTTTTGTCGCCCTGCCCTATAAGGCGTCGGCCTATGAGCTGTTGGAAGGTCTCTGCTGAATATCCAAGGCTAAGGGCCGCTGTTTTATTTATGATCACCCCAGTTGAGTCTTTTCCTTTGTAGAAGTTTCTGCCTGCCAGCAGGGGGATCTGATATAAGGGAATAAAGTCTGCGTCGACATTGTAAAAAGCGGGATCGATCCGTTGCAGTATACCATTACTGTTCTCGACGTCGGTCGGCCAAACGTCGTTGCCTTCACTGTTGTAGGTGCGGCCAGGGATAGCGGAGGTGAGTGTGGCGGATTGGACGGCAGGGATGTCCGTAATGGCGTTTTTGAAACTGATAGCGTTGTTGTCAGTAGCGTTGGAAATGATCAACACCTGGTCTTTGTTAAAACCCAGCGGCTGTCGCTGCATGAAATGGAGTTGGGAATATACGACCAGCGTACACACGATCAGGGCAATGGATATCGTATATTGAGCGATGACCAGCGTCTTTCGGAGAATGGAACCTTTGTTGCCTGCGGCGAAGTTGCCTTTCAGAACGATTACCGGTTTAAAAGCGGACAGTACCAGTGCAGGGTAAATGCCGGCTATTGATCCGATCGCCAGTGCGAGTGCTAACAGTTGCAGCGGATAGGTTATTCTGATGGTTTTGCCAGCCAGCTGGTTGAATATGGGAAGCGCGAAATGGCAGCAGGCAAGGGCGATTATATAAGAAATTAGCGATATCAATATGGATTCGATGAGGAATTGCGCGATCAGCTGGAAGCGCTTTGCCCCAGCGGATTTTCGGATGCCTACTTCTTTGGCCCTCTCGACGGAGCGTGCTGTGCTGAGGTTGATGAAATTGACAGCGGCGATCAATAGGAGGAATATAGCGATAATAGTCAGGATGTTGAGGTTGTCGAGGTTGCCGCTGACCGGAGCGCCGTAGGAGGAATGGAGGTAGATCGATGTTAGTGGTTCCAGCGACAGGGTATAGGTGGTGTTTTTATGCTGTAATTCTCCGCCTTCGTATTTTTTTATGAGTGCGGGTAGTTTTGATTGAATGGCTGCGGCGACTGCGTCGGAGGCCGGCGCTGGTTTTGGCGCTGCCTTCAGAAGCAGGTAGGTAGAATACAAATAGCTGCCCCAATCCTGTTCTACGCCTGGTTGTAAATATGTGGCGTAGGTGGAAGCTGATACCAGCATATCCGCTTTCAGATGGGAGTTTTCGGGTATATCCTTCATTACCCCGGTGACAATGCCCGGCAAGCCCAGGCTGGTTAGCAGGAGGTGTTGGCCCACCGGATCCGAGTGACCGAAATATTTTATTGCTGCGGACTCAGTGAAGACGATGCTATTGGGTTCTTTTAAGGCTTTAGCCGGATCACCATATATTAATGGAAAGTCGAAGACGGAGAAGATCGAAGAGTCGGCCCACAGGCTATGCGTTTCCTGGAACCTGAGACTGCCTTTTCTGACGAGTATGCTGCCGGTGATGACCCGGGTTATTTCCTTCACCTGTGGGAATTCTGCTTTAATTGCCCGCCCCAGGGGGCCGGGGGTTGCATACCAATGCAAGGTTTGCGAGGAAGAGTGCAGGTCGCCGACTACGCGGTAGATCTGGTTGGAGTTCTTGTGGAACTGATCATAGCTGTGTTCGAAATGGACGTAGAGGAAAAGAAGGAAGGAACAGGTCATGCCTATGGCGAGGCCGGTTATATTGATGAAGGTGTAAGTTCGCTTTCGCCAGAGGTTGCGGAGAGCGATGGTGAAGTAGTTTTTTAGCATGAAGGATGTTTGCTGCGTTAATGCCAGCAAAAATGGGGTCAGATTTTTATTTGTTGAGGAGCAAGGGGTTATAGTTATGAAAATAAAGGGGGTGTTTGGTTTTGATACAATTGGTGTTCGGAGACGAAATAATTCAAAGATGGGTTGACGCCCTTTGGAAGGGGGTCAAGGGAGGGGACCTGTAAAGTCCTGTTTTTTAATATTCAACTTTGCCATTTTTGCTTCGAGGGTGGTGGGTTTAACATTCAGCAATTCCGCTGCCCCATTAATCCCGCGTATCCGGCCTTTTGTTTTTCTGAGAATGGAAGTAATATATTCTCTTTCTGTTTCCCGATGAAGATCCTTCATCTCTTCGAGAGAATTGACACTTGTGTTACCGGCCATTTTGGGAGTTGTTACTAAAAGGTTACGTGCTAATTGCAATGCTGAGCTGCCGTCGTTGAGCACAACAGATTGTTCCAGCACATTTTCGAGTTCGCGAATGTTCCCCGGCCAATTGTATGCATACAGTTTTTCCATCATTGATTCAGCAATACCGTTGAATGGCTTATTGAATGATCTGCAAAACTTATCTGCGAAGAATAGGGACAGTGCTTCAATATCCGTTTTTCGTTCCCGCAGAGGAGGCAAGGTGATAGGGAAAACGTTTAAACGATAATACAGATCAAGCCTGAAATTTCCATCTGCTACTTCTTTTTCAAGGTTCCGAGACGTTGCGGCAACAATACGGACATTAACTTTTATTGGTGAACAGCCACCTACATATTCAATTTCCCTTTCCTGCAAAACACGTAATAATTTCACTTGCATAGCAAGCGGCAATTCTCCGATCTCATCTAAAAAAATAGTTCCGCCATCGGCTAATTCGAACCTGCCTTTTCTTTTTTCAATAGCGCCTGTAAAAGCGCCTTTTTCATGACCGAACAATTCGGACTCTATCAGTGGATCGGGAATAGCGGCACAATTCACCTTTATGAATGGTCCCTCCCTCCTGGGTGAAAGTGAATGTATGGACTGCGCTACCTTTTCTTTTCCGGTACCACTCTCGCCCAGTATTAAAACAGAAGTACTATAGGGCGCCACCTGTGCTGCAAGGTCTAATGCATGCAATAGCAGATGATGACTTCCGATAATGCCTTTGAATCCGGCATGGCTCATTTCTTCATCCTGTGTCTTATTGGCAGAAAAGGGCCGGCCCTTTACCGCGGCTGATCCCGTACCGTAATAGATTGTTTTTTCTGCCAGCTCTTCCAGGCACGTTTTCAAACGGCCTAATAGGTCAATATGGTCTTTGGTGTAAATATGCGGTTGCCGGCTGTAGAAGAAATAGTGAACCGACAATCCGTAGCCCAAGGTAACCGGAAATACAAGATATGACTTCAGTTGGAAATAATCCAACATGATCCTTTGCAGCGAAGTCTTAGTGCCATTTTTCGTGGCCGTTTCATTGTCACAGACGCCTGTTCTGCTATCTGTATGACTGTTCCCAATAATTACGGAAAGTTCGTTCTTTTTCAAACCCGTGATCGTCAGTAATTCCTTTTCACCGACAAACTGGTATTCATCAAACCCGATCCGTAGATACCCCGCATCTCCAAACTGTTCAGCATCAAGTGGTCTGATCCCTGATGTGATAAGATCAAATGGTATAAAAGATTGTATTGCCCGGGCGACCTTCAACAATTTTTGGGGAGCATCTGAAGTTTCATTACTTATTGCAGCTAACTGTTTTTGTAAATGCGCTTCCTGCCGCAATCTTGATTCAAGGCTATTGTTATGACGATACCATGCGATGTCCAGCATGATCAGCAGGTCCTGTTCCCTGAATGGCTTGACAAGAAATCCATAGGGGTCGGTTGTCTTTGCTTCTTCCAGTATTGGCTGGGTGGCATAAGCGGATAAGTATATAAAAGCGATATTATCAGCCTTTAGTTTCCTGGCGAGATCAAGGCCTGATAGTTTTCCCTCTAGCCGGATATCCAGGATCACAAGATCGGGCTTATGCTTCTTCAACTGCTCATCGGCCTCTTCCACTGAAATGGCAATGCCAGTAACCCTGTAACCAGCCTGCCTTAATATTAACCGCAGATCGTTGGCTACAACAAATTCATCTTCTACAATAAGAATTTTTTTACTCATAAGATCGGTCACTTAATAATCTGCGAAAGTTTCGTCTGTCATTTGTTTGCTGGCGACTGCAAACCTGATCGTAATGTGCAGACCCTTATTATTTACCATGTTAAACCGGCCTTTTAATTGCTTTGCAAGCCCCTGTACCAATTCAAGTCCCAGCGAGTTATGCTCCATCTGATCAATATCTCCTTTTAATCCAATGCCATTGTCCGATATATTCAGCAATAAATGATCCGCCCCGTCATGTTGCAGGCTAATGCTCACCTTCCCTTTCCGTTCATTGGGAAATGCATATTTAATGGCATTCACAAGGCACTCATTGATGATCAATCCCAGGGGGACTGCCTGCGTTACATCAAGGTCCAATGATCCAATATCCTGGGCAAAGGCGATCCGGTTCCTGGTGCCAAGGCTCTCCTGAACATGGCTTACCAATTCGTTGATATACCCGGCCATGGAAATGGTAGCAATATTTTCAGACTGGTAAAGCTTTTGATGGATCAGGGACATGGCATACACGCGACGTTTGCTGTCCTGAATAGCAGTGAACGCCGCATCATTATTTATATACACCGCTTGCGAATTAAGCAGGCTCATTACAATTTGAAGGTTGTTCTTTACACGATGGTGTATTTCTTTTAATAGCCACTCTTTGTCGGTTAGCAGCTGTTCCAGTTGTTCATTTTTATGAGTGATCACTTTATTGCTCCTTTGCTTTAGCCGGTTTTGCCGGAACAATAATCCGGCAATGATCACTACAGCAGCAATACCTGCCAGGGTTAGGTCTTTTAATAGTTTTGCCTGTTTCAAATTGGCCTTTTCCAGTGTTGCCTGTTCATTTAATAATGTGATCTGGTTCTCCTTTTCCTGTGTCTCGTACATCACCTTCAATTCTTCTGCCTGTCTTATTTTGGTTACCCTAAAATTGGAGTCGAGCAGTTGTGTATATTTTTTGTAGTGTGATGCCGCAGATGCATTATCGCCCAGCGCAGAGTCAATGCTGATCAGCAAATGGTATGCAGCGAGATCAGATGGCAGAGTTCGCTCTGATATTGAAGCAGTTGTGAAATGTTTTTCAAGGAATTCCCTTGATCTCCGGTATTGGCCCCGCCTAAAAAAGAGGAATGCATACTGATCGTTGACAGCGGTCCTCCGAAGCGGTCCTCTGATGCCTTCAGCGATAGTTTCCAGCGAGTCCATCTTTTCTATGGAGATCTCAGCCAGATCCAGGTTGCCAACGTATAGATAACAGGCTGCAAGTGTATGGTAATAATATATCTGGTCCGAAATATTCGACGGCAAACCTACGCTTTTTGAAACGTCCATCATGAGGCCGAGGGCCTCTTGTCCGCGCCCTTGCGCATACAGATATTTCACTATAGCATTCAACACGTTGTATACCGCCCCATTACGGTCTGCGATGAACCTTTTTACTGCCTTTTGCGCCAGGTCCGCGCTCTCTTTCTCTCTGCCCTCGAATTCGTGGAGGTTCGAGAGATGGCTATAAAAATAGCCCCAGCCTATACTATCCCGGCAACTCTCGGCTATCCGGATCGTTTGAAGGGCATATCGTAACGGCTCGCCAAACTTGCCTTGAAACAGGGTAACCACAGTAAGCGCTTCGGTATTATAATGGGTATAAGGATAGTTTATCGCTTCAGCCAGCGCAAGCGCCTTTAAGAACATTTCATGTGCTGTTTGCAATTGCCCGGTGACAACTAGCATATAACCAAGATCGGTTAACACATTGATCTCTGCTTCTTTGTTGCCAAGGCTGTGATACAGGTCCGCCGCCATCTGCAGGTCGGCAGCCTTTTTTAGCAGGGTAGTCCGCGTGGGAGCGGTGTATATGCCGCGATAGGCAAATGCCCTTGCCTCTGTTTCTTTATCGCCGGCTTTCCGGCATTGATCGATCAGGAGATTGTAAATGGAGTCCCCTTTACCGTGATTAACCTGTACGTACATTTTCCCGAGCAGGCAAAGGGCTATTCTGCCCAGTCTTTCTTCTTTCAAAGATGTGCTTTCTCCGACTGATCTGCCCAGAAAATATTCGACGCTGTCTCTATAAATAGAATAGTTGCCTGGTTGAAAAGCATAGTAAGATCCCAGCAACAGCAACAGTTCCAGGTGTTTGCGGCCTGTTGCTGTCGAAAGCTGCTTTCTGGCGCTGCCTGGTTCCTGCCGGTCGATCCATTTCGATCGCTCAAATAATTCCGGATCACCGAACCCTTCTGAAAGCACGGGAAGGCGGCTCAGCCCCAGGGATCGGCTGGCTGCATACAAACAGGCGTCGTAGTCGATCTGTCCTTCCTTTGCAACAACAATAAAAGAGGAGCTAAGCAACAAATTCAGCCGTTGCCATGATACTTTGTCTTTTGACGGGTGATGGTAGGAATATTCCGGAATTACTGGTTTAACGGCGCTTTGAGATCGTCCGTCAAAACGCATCGATACACATAACAGAAGGCTCATAAGAACCGTCCTTGACATATGTTTTATTTTCACATATTGTAGCAAGATCTTTCGGTTAGCAAAATTGAATTGAAAGTTAACGTTTTCTTTCCGGGTGGCGGAAGAGGAATTTCCTGCTCCAAAATTTTGGAGTTTCCGCTCCCAGACTCCAAAGTTTTGGAGCAACCTGCATGTGTTCTTTTCGCGCCCCGCCTCTTAAACGGGTTCATAAAAAATTATATTTCAGTTTATTAAGAATTTACGCATTTCCGATACAGGTGTTGTTGCCAAATGGCATGCAAGTAGACATAGAATGGAAAACCTAATTGTATGACACAATCAACTCAATGGGGCGCTACTACGCCAATCGACCCCAAAAAGGGCTTCAGGATCCACTTAATTGTTTTCTTGCTTGTTACTCCTGCGATCTGGCTCGTCTGGTATCTGACTGGCCAAAGCTACCCCTGGCCATTGTGGTCCACACCAGCATGGGCAATCGGTGTACTCTTCCACTACCTGGGCGTATTCGTTTTCAAAAAATCAAAGCACAATTAAAGGACAGGATCATGATGCAGCAACAAAAAACATTCAGACGCATCGTGACAGGTCATGATGCGAATGGGAAGGCGGTTATTATTTCTGATGCTCCCCCAGTACATACACAGCTTGTTGGCGGTCCTGGAGGCCCTACCTTCTTTGAGGTATGGCATACAGTAGAAACACCTGCTTTAATTCAGGCACGGCCATATGAACCGGATGAGAAGGGTTTGGTGCTACCCCCTCCTAAAAACGGCACGCGTATCCGGGCAATCGAATTTCCTCCGGAAGGGGAAGAAATACGAAAACTTACCTCGACAGATGCTGCAGCTAAATTCAAGTCTATGGGTGATGAGAAAGCCTCTACATCGGATGAAGCAGCTCCTCATCCGTTGATGCACCGGACCAGAACAGTTGATTACGGGATCGTACTGGAAGGCGAGATAACATTGGTGCTTGACCTGGGAGAGACGACCATTCAGGTTGGCGATGTTGTGATTCAAAACGGCACAAATCATGCCTGGGCAAACCGGTCGGACAGGATCTGCCGGATGGTCTTTATTCTGATCGATGGTGAATTTACCAACGAGATTGCCTAACCCGTAAAATAGCATTATGCGTATAAAACCGTTGCCGCCAGATACCCTTAGCCCGCAGGTCCGTTATGTGCATGATGAAATAGCCGATCTCATTGGCCGGAGCCAAAGCCAGGTAAACATGCTCGATGCACAGGGCGCCTTGCTGGGCCCTTTCTCACCCATGCTACACTACCCGCAGTTCGGCATTCCGGCCCTGAGCTTTTTACGGACGCTTGACATGCATGCAACCCTTGACAAGCGGGTGCGTGAAGTAGCCATACTTACCGTAGGTGCTGCTTTTGGCGCCCGCTTTGAATTATATGCACACGAGATCATGGCTGCTGCTGTTGGCCTGCCCGACAGTATGGTCGCCTCGCTTGCGGCGGGTGGGCGACCCAATGGCTTGAATGAGCAGGAAACTATCGCACATAATATTGCTTATATGCTGGTTGCCGGCCATGTTGTTCCGGATTCAACTTATAAGTATGCAGTACAGGTGTTCGGGCAGAATGGTGTGGCAGAGCTTTTCTTTCTGATAGGCGGCTACAGCCTTATCGCAATGATCTTAAATGGATTCGATATACCCGCACCGGATAATTGAGGAATATTAAACGCCAAAAACAATGATAGCTAGATCTTTTTTATCATTCTCCAACACGACACTTGTATTTATGGCAATGTGCCTTTTGTTAAGCAACATTTACGCAACGGAAAAATTATCCAACGGCAAATACCCTGGGGGCAATGAAGAAGAAGTGGCTGTATTGACACGGTACGAGGTGAAAAAAGGCTATGAAAAGAAGTTTCGCGATGTGATCTGCAAATATGTGAGGCATGCTATTGCCAATAAAAGCAACGTTATGGCTGAAGCCTATTATGAACAGGAAGACCCTTCCGTATTATGGGTTATTGAAAGATGGAGCGGCAAAAGTGGACAGGAGAATATTAGAAACGGCGTAAAATTCAAACAGATAAAGTTATTATCTGAAAAGAAGCTGGAAACTCCTGCAAAAACAATCTACGTAAGAGACCTGGAGCCGATCGCAAAAAAAGAATGGAGAAGGGAGCCGAAGGAGGAAGATGTGCCGATCACTATCATGTTATTTGTAGATTGCACGGCGGGAACTGAAGGTGTTTTTAAAGAAGTGTACCACACTGCCATGCCGCAATTCCGAAGTGAGCCAGGGGTAATCAACTACCAGCTTTCACAACTTGAAGATGACAGCACTCAGTTCGTTACCTATGAAAAATTCCGGAGTGAAGATGCCTTTCAATATCACCTGAAATTTCTTCCCATACGGCCTGTGATCGATTATTTGAATACCAGCATCAAAAAGCAACCTTTTCAAACAGGTCTTCACAGGCTTATAGCGTTTGCGCCAAAAAAGCGATAAGGACACGCTCATGGATCGATTAACCCAATTACTTATGCTGAAAAAATTAAAAAATGAAATCGATGAGACAAATCATGTTAGCGGGAATAGCTGCACTTACTGCATTTAGTGTCGATGCCCAGGTAAGAGTAAATGCTACGCGGATCAATGACCATGAACTATCTGTTTTGAACCAATTGGCATCTCCCGCAGTAGTTGTCAACATGCCCGTATCACAATTATTGAACGCTCCGGGAAACGAAGACTTACGGGCATTTTTTTTTACTCCTGTAAAGGATTCAACCGTATTGAAAGGGAAAAGGATCGCTGTGATCGCTGCTGATGGTTTTGAGGAAATTGAATTATTAGGCCCCGTATGGTATTTCAAGCAGCTGGGAGCCAAAGTAGATATCGTGGCGCCTAAATATAATCCCGCCCCTGGAAGGTATGGTCTTATGTATCCTGAAATGGCAAGAACCCACATCATGGCCATACAATACCTGCAGCCTGCAGGCTGGATAAAATTCGACCGCACGGCAGATCAGATCAGGGTAAGTGATTATGATGCCGTGTTCATTCCCGGCGGCGCATGGAACCCGGATAACCTGCGCTATGACAAGGACGTGATAAAGTTCATACAGGATTTCAACAAGTCGGGAAAACTGATCGCGGCCATCTGTCACGCCCCGGTGGTGCTGGCTTCTGCTGATATATTGAAAGGAAGAAAGCTGACAGGTTATTGGAACATACAGGTGGATCTGAAAAATGCGGGAGGAATTGTATTGGAGCAGCCTGTGGTAACGGATGGAAACCTGGTCACCAGCAGACATCCTATTGATGTGGCTGATTTTTCAAGGGCAGTGGAAAGTTGGCTGATCAAAAAAGGTATGTGAGCATTTGAAGCGCAAAACCAGCGACCAGAGCGGATTTTTTAAAAATTTTCAGACAGTTGTTTTAAACGAGCTGTTCGTGTCCTGCCATTACGGCGAGAGACAAGGCTGCCATGTCGCCTATATTTTCGCTCAGTCCTGCGGGTTCGATCCGGAAGTTTTCGAGTGAGCCGTGGTAGGCTTCTCTTTTGATCACTTCGTGCATTTTAGGATCGATCAGTTGTTTGGCTCTGCCGTAGATGCTGCCGAGGATGATGAGCTCGGGGTTTAGAAGGTCGACGAACATGGCGATGGCCCGGCCGAGATATTCGGCGGAAAGTTCATAAACTTCCTGTGCGGTTTTGTCGCCGCGGAGGGCGGCTTCGGCGATTGTGCGGGCGGTTACTGCCGGAAGGTCTTCGAGGCTTTTGCAGTAAGAGACGGTTCCTCCGACCTGAATGCGTTCGCGGGCTTTTATTTGCCCAAGCTGCGCGATGCCTCCGCCGCTGCAATATCCTTCAAAGGAGCCGGCTTTTCCGAAGCCCACGGGGCCCATGCCGGCCAGGCGGATGTGGCCCACTTCTCCTGCCAGGTCGGCCGGTCCGGAGTAGAGCCGGCCGTTGAGTATCAGTCCGGCGCCCATGCCGGTGCCGAAGGTCAGGAAGATGAGATTGTCGGTGCCGCGGCCTGCGCCGTATTTCCATTCTGCGACGGCGCAGGCGTTGGCGTCGTTTTGGAGGAGGACTGGTTTTCCGACAAATCTTTTTGTTGCCATATCGACAATGGGTATGTTGTCCCAGCCTATGAGGTTGGGGGGAGAAAGGATGAGGCCCTTTTTGCTGCTGAGGGGTCCGCCGCAGCTGATACCGATGCCGGTGAGGGCTTCGATGGAAATGTTGTGTCGGGCAAGTAGGGCTTCGGCTTCGGTAAAGAGGGCAGCGATCATGTCGTAGACCGGACGGTCGGTATCCAGGCGGGTTTTGCCGATGATGTCGAGCTGGCCGGGGCTTGCTGGGGAACCGGTGCCGTCATTGGCGCCGAGCACTATGGCGCATTTTGTTCCTCCGATATCAAATCCTAATAGCATGTGGTTAGTCTTTTAGTGGGCTGATCCTGATGGAGCGAAAGTTTACTTTTCCGTGTTTGGCGTATAACCAGATGACGTCTCCGTTGTGTTCGTAGGTTCGATTGACGATGGTCCGATGATGGTTGACGTCGACGTCGAGTATGCCGTCCTTTATGACGATGTCAAGTGTGATGGGTTTGTCGAGGCCGTCTACTCCGTAAATGGTGGTGTTGCCGAGGGAAACAGTTTTGTTGTGGGCGGAGATGTTGAGGCGATAGCCGTTTTCGCCGGACGAATCGGATTTGAAATAGATGCCGTATTCTTCATTGGCGCTGATTGGCTCAACCTCGAGCGTTATGCGGCAGTTGGCGGGTACGCTGGCGATATGCGATGTTGCTACGCCTCCGGGGGAATACAGTGCGACGCCAGTTGGCGCAATGGGAGTGGCTTGCAGGTCGGGGTGGATGGTAGTAGCGATAGGGGTGGAGGTTGCGGGTATCATCTCGACCGGGAAGCGGGTGTCGAGGGTCCCGTCGGGCTGTTGGATCACTTCGCGGAATAAAGAGTTGCCTCCGAAGATCTCATGGTTATTGTCTTTGTCTTCGGCCCGGTTGGGGACCCATGCGGCGGCTATGCGGCGATCGTTCCTGAAGCTGGCGGTCTTTACGACATTGGCCCATTGTTCGTTCAGGGCCTGGTATCGTGGTTCTTCCCAGGGACCATAGGGGCTGCGGGATTTTACGTAGTAGGTGTCGCTTCCGTCGCTATAAACGAGGTAATACCAGCCTTTCCAGAGAAAGTAGTCGGGGCATTCGGGTACGGAGGGTTGGCCTGTCAGGATGGGTTCGTGAACGGTCCACTGTTTGAGATCTTTGGAGGACAGGTGTACGAGGCAGCCGG
>Ga0310811_10007201_pt1 | contig 14239 bp, 10 predicted proteins | sample YCmetagenome_FD_207642 | JGI IMG/M metagenome (GOLD analysis project Ga0310811, IMG submission 207642) | Soil microbial communities from experimental microcosm in Duke University, North Carolina, United States - YC | ecosystem: Engineered > Artificial ecosystem > Soil microcosm > Unclassified ...
GGCGCTACGGCCGCTTCGCGCGGCTGCTGCACGCTCCTGCCTCGGTGAAGGACGTCATCGAATCGCTCGGCGTGCCGCATCCGGAAGTAGACGTCATCACCGCAAACGGAGAAGCCATCGACTTCACTTATCGCGTCGGTGCCGACGATCACATCGCGGTTTATCCCATGTTTCGCAACATGGACGTCGATGGCCTGCAACGCGTCGGCATCGACCCGCCCCGGCCCGTCCGTTTCGCGCTCGACATCCACCTGCGGAAGCTCGCGTCGCTGCTGCGCCTTGCAGGATTCGATGCCGTGCTGCTGACTGATGATGCGGAGGTCGCGGCGGTGTCAGCGAGCGAACGTCGCGTCGCATTGACGCGCGACGTCGGACTGCTGAAGCGCGGCATCATTCAATACGGGCGGTGGATTCGAAACACGGATCCGGAGCAGCAGTTCGTTGAAGTGCTGGACCGATTCGGTCTTGTCGACGAAATGCATCCATTCACGCGCTGCATGGAGTGCAACACACCGGTCATCGCTGAATCGGCGGCGACAGTTGCCGAGCGACTGCCGCCGGGTACGCGCGAGGCGTTCACCGAGTTTCGCCGCTGCCCCGGATGCGAGCGCATCTACTGGCAAGGCTCGCATTACGCGCGTCTGCTGGAGCTGCTCGAACGCGCGCGCCATCAGATCGCGCGGCGTTGACCCCGTGGACCACGTCGATCCGGTATTGACATCCTTGTGGGGAGTATCTAACGTGGCGGCATGACGTTCTCCGCGGTATCGCGCCGACGATTTCTCGGCGCGGCGCTGCGGGCCGGAGCCGGCAGCGCGCTGGTCGGCGTGGATGCGCTCGCCGCGCTTGCCCAGCAGGTTGTCTCCCAGGGTCCGCTGATCGTCCACTCCGCACGCCCGCAGGATCTGGAAACTCCTTCGCATCTCCTCACGTCCTGGATCACTCCGAACGAACTGTTTTACGTGCGCTCGCATTTCTTTACGCCGGCGGTTCGCGAGGAGATGTGGACGCTGCAGGTCGACGGTGAAGTCGATGCACCGTTGACTCTGACGATCGACGGATTGACACGCATGCCGTCGACGACGACGCCCGTCACGCTCGAATGCGCGGGCAACGGCCGCGGCTACCACAACCCGCCGGTCGCGGGGGTGCAGTGGCGTAAGGGCGCCGTCGGCACTGCGCGGTGGACGGGTGTCCCGCTCGTCGAAGTGCTGAAGAAGGCCGGAATCAAGTCGACCGCGCAGTTTGTGTGGATGGACGGAGCCGACACAGGTCTCGGCCGTGCGCCTGATTTCGTCCGCAGTCTGCCGATCGACAAGGCGATCAACGGCGACGCGCTGCTTGCCTATGCGATGAACGGGGTGCGGCTCGCGCCGGAGCACGGTTTTCCATTGCGCGTGATCGTCCCCGGCTGGGAAGGCGCCTACAGCGTGAAGTGGCTGACGCGCCTTACGGCGAGCGATCGCGACCATCCAGGGCCCTTCGTCGCGACGTCGTATCGCATCCCGCGCTATCCCGTTCAACCCGGCTCAATTGTCAGGACAGCCGATACAGTGCCGATTCGGAGTCTTGCGGTGAAATCGATCATTACGTCGCCACGGGATGGCACCATCGTGGCGCATGCGCGTGAAGTGACGATCTCCGGCTTTGCCTGGAGCGGCGAAAATGAGATCGAGCGTGTGGACGTCTCCACCGATCGCGGTCGCACCTGGTTTCCCGCGCAACTTGGCGCCGACCGCGCGCGATATGCGTGGCGGCAGTTCACCTTCTCGTGGATCCCGATGGACGCGGGGCCGCAGCATCTGCTCTCGCGCGCCATCGATGCCAGTGGCCGGACGCAGCCGCTCACCGGCGAGTGGAACCCCGGCGGCTACCTCTGGAACGGTCTTGACCAGGTGAGCGTTATGGTCGATTCACCGCTGGACACGACCCGCGCCGGCGAAGTGCTGAAGACGCGCTGCACCGTCTGCCACTCGAGGGATCTGATCGAGGCACAGCGCCTCGACGCGGAAGGGTGGCGCGGCGAGCTCGCGAAGATGACGGGCTGGGGCGCGCAGCTCACGCCGGACGAAATCGAGCTGCTCATCGCGCACCTCGCCCGCTAGCGCTGCGGCATCGGGATGCGGTCCCAGACGTTATGACCGCTGTTCCCGGGGCCGCCGTTGAAGCTCGTCCAGGTAAGCGTGTTGCCGTCCGGCGACACCCGATACAGCACCCACTCGTCGACGACGCCCTTCGTCGCTCGCTCACGATATAGGGTGTTGCGATCGACCAGCCACATAGCGACGGTCTGCCCGAGTCCGTTTGGCCCCTGCGGGTTCGGGTAGATGTTCTTCCCATCCAGCTTGAAGAAGAACTCGCGCGCATCGTCCGTGAAGCTGTGCTTGTAGTCGGCCTTCGTCGGCGGCCAGTAGAGGAAGACCTCCTGCTTGATGCCGCCGTTCTCCGCCGTATAGATCACGGTGCCGGTGTCCTTGAAGCGGTTCTGCGCTTTAAGGGCCGGATCCGATTTGGCGAAATTGATTCGCCACGCGCCGATGATCGGCAGCTTCGACGGATCCATCTTGTCGGCGGCGACCCGGTAGCTGCCGAAGAATCCGATCGGCGGTGCTTCGGGCCCGTTCTGCGCGGCGACAACCGTGGCGGTGAGCAGGGCCACGCTAACGAGTGCTGTGCGCATCGTCATCTCCTGATGTCAGTGTCGGTGCCGTACTTCGGCTTCGCATCTTTCCCGTGCGCCTGGTAATAGGTGTTCTTCAGGTGCACCAGATCGACGTTCCCTTCATGGCAGGTGTCCTCGACGTCGAAATCGGGAACCGGCTTGATGCGCGTCATCGGCGCCGGGGATGTCATCGTCCACGGACGCGCGAATACCTTGGGGTTATCGATCGTCATCGTCCACCGCACGGTGTTCGCGTCGACCATCTGGAATCGCTCGACGATGTGAGCGTCGGCGCCGTGGAAGTCACCACCGAGCGACATGCGCGTCCGGTCGTTGAAGTTCGTGCTGTCCACGACGAGCACGTCGCCTTCCCAGTGACCGACCGGATCACCGAGCCAGAGTCGAATGCCGGCCGGCAGGTGCGGACGTCCGTCCATCGGCACGATGCGCGTGATGTGCTGCGTGGCGTTGATGATGAACGTATTGCCCGAGAACATGTATTCCTGCGTGAATTGGTGAATGCGGCCGATGTCGTAGAACTCGCAGTGGCCGACCTGATCCTCGTAGCCGTTGGCATCGTCTCGCCGCCGATCGCGTTCCGCGAGCGCCCACGGCAGGTAGGGGATGACCCCATCCTTCGGATCGATGATGAGGCTCTGGCCGCCGAGCACACCGAAGCCCGGGGGGTGTTCCTCGAGGATGACGGTGTGGGTGACGCCACCGGGCGAGCCGTTCCATGTGCCGGTCAGATCCGGATGGCCATCGGGCCGGCGCGGGATAGGTCCTGCCTTGGTGGCGGCGGTGCCCTCGGTGCTGTCGACTCCGGCCAGACCGCCCGGACGTCCGAGCTGGCCGACAACGCGTGCCGGGGTCGCCGCGAATATCACCAGCGACGTCGCGATCGACACCAGAAGACGCGCTCGCATCCTTATTTCTCCTCGTCGAAGTCTCTCGGCCACGTGTGGTCGATGCCCAGATCGTCGAGCATTGCCGTGCACTCGTAGTCGAGCAGGCCGATGTCTTTCTGCCGCTGCAGCGTCATCCGAATCGTCCACGGTCGCGTGAACACCTTCGGATCGGTCATCGTCGCTTCGTACTGCAGCGTGTCGGCGTTCATCGGCGTGTAGCGCTCGACCACCTGCAGCGCGTCGCTATGGTAATTGCCGGCCATATCGAACCACGTGTAAGGGTTGAAGTTCGTGACATTGATCACCAGCGAATTGCCGTCGTAGCGTCCGCGCGCGTTTCCCATCCAGGCGCCGCCGTCGTCAGACGGTACGGGTACCTTGCTGTCGATCGGAACGACCCGCTTTTTGTGCGCCCACTCGTATACAAACGTTGCGTACTCGGACGTCTGAATAATCTGGAATGGCCACCCCAGATAGGTCATCCGCGGAATGCCGGGCAGGTAGCACTTTGCCAGCGGGTCTGAGTTCTTCACCGGATCGAGTGTTTTGGTGCCCTCATAGTTCTTTGCGCGTTTCGCGAGCGCTTCAGGCTTGTACGGAATCCTGCCGTCGGCGGGATCTACGACGAAGCCGCGTCCCGCCGGGACACCGGGCTTGCTGCCGTGATCCTCGAGGTCGTACTTCGCCAGATTCCACGCGCGCCAGACGCCCTGAAGATCGGGCGGACGACGCGCCGGCCCCTGCGCCTGCGCTACCGTCGCAACGGCAGCCGCAGCGATCAACCACGTCAACACGCGACGACGCATGCCACCCCCCTGAGGTCGGGCCGCCTGAAAGCGGCCTCTACATCTTGTCGTAGACGGCTTTCTGCGTGCTTGGTGTATCTCCGACCTGCGTGCGCGTCTTCTCGATCGTCAGCTCGGTGCCGTTGATGGTCCACACTTCCTTGAAGTCGACCACAACATCGCCGGCCGGCGACGAGAACGAGCGCCGCGACGTGATGACGAGATTCGAGCCGTTGAGCGTCGCCTGGCCGGTTTCGGTGATTCCTTCCGGCGCCTGCACGTTTACTTTGGTGCCATCGAGCTTGTAGGTGGCCGACACGGGCCGCTGCCGGACGCTCGTGGCCGTCACGGCAATGTCGGTTGCGGTCTGCTTGACATCAAGCTGACTGGGGAACTGGATGTCGGGCGTATTGCCGACGACATTCCGGCTGCTCTTCGCCTGGCTGATGCGCCACGTCCCCGAGAAATCGGGACGTGCCTGCGCGAATGCCTGCATCGGCGCGCCCAGCATAAGCGCGACCAGCGTTACCGCGACCGCGGACGCGATCATCGACCTCGTCATGGCTCGGACTCCAGGACCTTACTGCGTCTTCTCGTCGCTGACGAATTCCTTCTTCGACTCCACCAGCGTGAAGCTGCTCGCGTTGACGGTCGGTGTGCCGTCCTTGGCGAGGAAGCCCTTGATGATCACTTCGGCACCGACGAAGTCCTCTTTGCGCAATCCCTGTTTCATCAGCGTCGTCGGTCCCGCGCTCTCGACTTCCCAGGTCACGACCTTGCCGTCGGCGTTCTTGACGTCGACGTAGAGGTGCGCGTGCGGGTTCTGCCATCCCATTTTGACGATGGTGCCGCGCAGCGTGATCGGCTTGTTGCCGTCGTAGGTGGCGGAAAAGGAGTGATGGGCCTGGATCGATGCAGTGGCAAGCAGGATTCCGAGGGAGATTACGAATGCCAGGATTACACGCATGTCGCCTCCTTGCGAGCGGATGCTACCATACGCCGCCATGAACAGAGCGCTGCTGCCGACGCTGGTCCTCCTTGCGGCTGTGGCGTCCGTCCGCATCGCTGCTCAGACGGCGCCTGCGGCGCAGCCACTCCTGACCGACCAGGTGTTCCGCAACATTCAGGTTCTGAAAGGCATTCCCGTCGATACGTTTTTCGACGTGATGGGGATGTTCGCCTCGTCGATGGGCGAGGATTGCACGTTCTGCCATTCCAAGGACGCGGTCTTCAGGCACGAAGCATTTGGCGATGAAACGCCGCGCATCCGTCGCGCACGCCAGATGATTGCGATGATGAATGGCATCAACCAGGCGAACTTCGGCGGGCGTCCGATGGTGACCTGCTTTACCTGCCATCGCGGCAGCAACAGCCCCGTCACGTCGCCGAAACTGGCGCTGCAGTACGGCGAACCGGAAGACGACCCGAACGTGATCAACTTTCCAGCGGAGGCGAAGCCTGCCGCCGGTGAAATCCTCGATAGATACCTGCAGGCGATTGGCGGCAGCGCGCAGCTTGCGAAGCTGACCAGCTTCAGCGCGAAGGGCACGTATTCGGGATTCGACACCGACCATAAGGAGATTCCGGTCGACATCTACGCGAAGGCACCGAATCAACGCACGTGGATCATCCACATGCCCGACGGTGACAGTTTCCGTGTCTTCGACGGCAGGAACGGCTGGTGGGTGGGTCCCGATGCGCCCGCACCGGAAACCTTGACCAGCGGCAACCTGGATCGCTATCGGCTCGAAGCGCTCGTCGCGTTCCCGGCCGGGATCAAGGACGCGTTCAAGGGATGGAAGGTGGGTCGCTCGGCGATCGACGGCAAGCCCGTTCAGATTGTGCAAGGCACGAATCCGCCGCTGCTGCCCGTGAACCTGTACTTCGATCCGAAGACGGGATTGCTCGTCCGGCTGGTGCGATGGAACGCGACACCTGTAGGGCCGGTGCCGACCGAAATCAACTACGACGATTACCGTGACGTGGCCGGGGTGAAGATGCCGTTCGCCTGGACGGTGAGCCAGACCTACATGCAGATGACAATCAAATTGAACAGCATCACGCCGAACGTCGCGGTTGATGAGAAGTTCTTCGCTAAACCCGCGGGCGCGAAGTAGCACGCGCGGTCACGCTGGCGTGACTGCGTCGGGGTCCGTTGCGAGCAGGCGCCGGCGCGTCTCGTGGTACTCCTGTAGCTTGGCGTTGGCCGATCGCACGGTGGCGCCGGCAGCCGCCAGCTTCCCGAGATCCTTACCGGGCACGGCCGCATAGAGCTCGCCTTCGTCGATACCTGTATACACGCGGTTGCCGACACACCCTGTGCTGATCGTCATCCCATTGGCGAGCGCGGCAGGCAGCGCCATGCATGTTGGACGGCCGAACGTGTTCACGCTCGTGCTGCCTGCGGCAATGGCAGCTTCCTGCAGCAGCATGACGCGCGCGGCCGTGCCCCGGAAGAGCACCACATCAGGGTCGACGGGCGTGTCGCCGAGCGGCGCGTAGACGATCGCGCCCGGCGTCGCCGGCAGAACGGGAATCCCGGCCACCTCCTCCATCCGCACGTAGCCGATGCTCGCCATGAAGCCGAGCGTGTCGTTCAACTCGTTCGCGCGTGCGGCGGGCAACGGGATGTTGTGGGTGTACGAGCCGATGGCGCAGTTGTAGTGATCGGACGGCACTGTGAAGAACGTGCGCCCCTCCGATGCGAGGCGCCAGAAGCTGCATCCCGATGGCACGGAGCCGACGAATTTCTCCACGCCTGGCGGCGGCGCGTCGCGGAAGGCAATGGCGACCGGTCGGCGCGTGAGACCCAGGTCTGAGCAAAGCTGCTGTTCGAGCGAACGATGGTCGGCACTCATAGGCCACAGCTTACTGCACGCAGGCTTGACACCGCCTCGTACGTCTCGTACTGTCTGCGCCACTTCACACATGGTTGCGTCCTGCAACCGACCCAAGGAGCCAACATGGGCAGATTCGTGACGATCGTGATGGTACTCGTATCGGCGGTCCTCATCCCCGCTCTCGCGTTCGCACAGGGAGCGATCACCGGGGTTGTGACGGATAGTTCAGGCGCCGTGCTTCCCGGCGTCACCGTCGAAGTGGCAAGCCCCGTACTCATCGAACGCGTTCGTTCCGCGGTCAGCGATGGAACGGGCCAGTACCAGATCGTCAATTTACCTCCGGGCGCCTACAGCGTGACGTTCATGCTCGCGGGCTTCAACACGCTGAAGCGTGAAGGCATCGAGCTGACCGGCAACTTCACGGCGACGGTGAACGGCAATCTTCGCGTCGGTGCGCTGGAGGAGACGGTCACCGTCACCGGCGAAGCGCCGACTGTTGACGTGCAGAACACCGCGCGCCAGCGCATCGTCGATCGCGACACCATCGAGAATATTCCGGCCGGCCGGAATATCTTCGCGCTCGGCGCGCTGAATCCCGGCATCACGACCAACGTCGCGCAGGACGTCGGCGGCGCCGTCATCAACGCGACCACGGGGATGCTGGCGCACGGCGGGCGGAGCGGTGACGGCTGGACATCGATGGACGGCATCACGATGAACGCGATGGCGTCGACCGGGTTCACGACGCGTCTGGTCTACAGCATGGCGAGCGTGCAGGAAGTCACGCTCGACTACTCGGCCAACACCGCCGACGTACCGACCGGCGGCGTCCGCATCAACATCGTCCCGCGCGAGGGGGGAAACACGTTCAACGGAACGATGTTCGCAAGCATCGCGACGCACGGCATGCAGGGCAGCAACTTTACCGATGATTTGCGGCGGCTAGGGCTGCGCACGCCGGACGCCGTGCGAAAGCTGTGGGACGTGAACCCGGGTTTCGGCGGCCCCATTCGACAGAACAAGCTGTGGTTCTACGTGTCGGCACTTTATTCGGGATCGCAGCTCGACGTCGCGGACATGTGGTTCAACAAGAACGCGAACAACCCGAACGCATGGACCTACGAGCCGGATCTGAGCCGGCCGGCGTTCAAGGATACGCATTACTACGGCGGCGACGCGCGCCTGACGTGGCAGGTGAGCCCGCGCAACAAAATCGGGATCCTCGACGCCGATCAGGCGGGCTGCACGTGCGTCGGCGTTGTCTCGGCGACCGTCGCGCCCGAGGCGGATATCCGCGAGCGGTATCCGATCCAGCGGCGGCAGGTGCTCGACTGGACCTCGCCGGTGACGAACCGCCTATTGCTCGAGGCGGGCATCGCGAATCATTTCGGCCGCAGCGTGCGGCTGCCGGCGCTCGATACGAGCCCGCAGATGATCACCGTCAACGAACAGTCGACGGGCCTGCGCTACCGGTCAGCCGACAACTTCCGCAACGGCCCGAATCATGCGATTCACCTCCGCTTTGGCGCGTCGTACATCACCGGCGCGCACGCCTTCAAGGCCGGCCTCACGCACAGCAGCGGCTTCGAGGGGCGCGTGACGAGCGACGGGGATCAGCCGCTGACGTACCGCTTCAATAACGGCATGCCCAACCTGATTACACAGCGCGCGCTGCCACTGACCGGGCAGGTGAACGTCGACCACAACCTGTCGATCTACGGGCAGGACAAGTGGAGCGTGCGGCATCTCACCGCGAGTTACGGGCTGCGCTACGACTATTTTGCGAGCAGCTTCCCTGAACAGCACGCAGGTCCCGTTGCGCTCGCGCCGACGCGCGACATCACGTTCCCCGCGCAGAGCAACACCGCGTGGCACGACCTCAGCCCGCGTCTCGGTCTCAGCTTCGATCCGAGAGGGAAGGGGAAGACGGCGCTGAAGGTGAGCTTGAACCGCTATCTGCAGAACGAAGCCGCGGGTTCGCCGCTCGCGGCCGAACCGAGCCCGCTCAACACACTGGTCACGAGCACGACACGTTCGTGGGGCGACGCCAACACGAACTTCATCCCCGATTGCAACCTCGTCAGCCCGCTCGCCAACGGCGAGTGCGGCGCGATGGCGAACTCCGCATTCGGGAGCGCGCGACCCGGTGCCACCTACGATCCGGACTTGCTGCGCGGCTGGGACAAGCGCCTCGCGAACTGGGAGTTCTCGGCGGGCGTGCAGCGCGAGCTGTTCGCGCGTACGTCGATCGATGCCGCTTATTTCCGGCGCACCTACGAGAACTTCTCGATCACCGACAACCGCGCCGTCAGCGCGTCGGACTTCGATCGGTTCGGCATCACGGTGCCGGTCGATCCGCGGCTGCCCAACGGCGGCGGATACACGGTGTCGGGTCTCTACGATCTCAAGCCGTCAAGCTTCGGCCGTCCGGCCGACAACTTCGTGACGCGGGCGCGCAACTATGGCAAGCAGGTCGAACGGTGGCAGGGCGTCGATGTGAACTTGAACATGCGCCCGCAGGCAGGCGTAATGCTGCAGGGTGGTCTGAGCACCGGCAGCACGCTCACCGACATCTGCGACGTGGCCGCGAAAGTGCCGGAGATGCTGCTCGGCACGTTGACGGCCGCCAGTAACGCGACGACGCCACAGGTGCTGGCGGTGTCGACGAACAACGCCGCGGCGATTCAGAACCAGTGGATCCCCGCGCAGTACTGCCGTCAGACGTCGCCGTTTCTGACCAATGTGAAGTTCGCAGGCAGCTACACAATTCCGCGCGCGGACGTACTGGTGAGCGGGACCTTCCGCAGCGTGCCGGGACCGGAGATCTATGCCAACTACACCGCCACCAATGCCGTCGTCCAGCCGGCACTTGGTCGGGTGCTGTCGGGTGGCGTGAGCAATCTGCCCGTCACCATCGTCGAGCCGGGCACGATGTACGGCGATCGGCTGAATCAGGTGGACATGCGTTTCGGGAAGATCCTGCGTTTCGGCCGCACGAAGACGGTCGTTAATCTCGACGTCTACAACCTGTTCAACGTAAACACCGTGCTGACGGTGAACTACGCCTATGCGACGTGGCAGCGGCCGACGTCGATCGAGCTCGCGCGCTTCGCCAAGATCGGAGTCCAGTTCGACTTCTAGGTATCAGGTAACAGGTTTCGGGTTTTAGGTTTTAGGTTTCAGCTCTCGGGTTCAGTGCCAGGGAGGCATTCATGCGTCGACTGCGAGTCATCGTTGCGTCGCTGGTGGTGCTCCTCGTCACCCCGGCGATCGTCAGGGCACAGGCATCCATTGCGGGTCAGGTGAAGGACGCATCCGGCGCCGTGCTGCCGGGCGTCACGGTGGAAGCGTCCAGTCCGGCACTTATCGAACAGGTTCGCACCGTCGTAACTGGAAGCACCGGTCAGTACCGGATCGAGCTGCTGCCCCCGGGAACGTACACGGTCACGTTCGCGCTCGGCGGGTTCAGCACGGTGAAACGGGAAGGCGTTCAACTGACCGGAACGTTCACCGCGACGATCGACACGGAGCTTCGTGTTGGCGCGCTGCAGGAAACTATTACGGTCAGCGGCGAGTCGCCGATTGTCGATGTGCAAAGCGCCAACAAGGAGCGCGTCATCGACCGCGACCTGATCGACAAGCTGCCCGCCGGACGCTCGCCGTTCGCGCAGATGGCGCTGATACCGGGCGTGACCGTGAACGCCACCAATCAGGACGTCGGCGGCGCGACACAGCTCTCGGGCGCAATCACGATGCAGGTGCATGGGTCGACGGGCAACTCGCAGTCGCTGCTCGAGGACGGCCTGTCGACCGCCGCGCTCATCTCGCCGGCGAACTCGCAGATCACGTTCAACATGGCGGCCTCGCAGGAGATCGCCGTCGACTACGCGGGCGCCGGCGCCGACACCGCCGGCGGCGGCGTGCGTATGAACGTCATCCCGCGCGAGGGGGGCAACGCCTACAACGGCGTGCTGTTCATGAATGGCACGATGGAGTCACTCGGCGCCAGCAACTTCACGGATCGATTGCGTGCAGCGGGCCTACGCACGCCGAACCGGATCCACAACATGTTCGATTTCAACCCCGGCTTCGGCGGACCGCTGCGCCGCAACAAGGCATGGTTCTACCTGTCGGGCCGCCACGCCACCTCATCCAAGTGGATGGCCGACGAGTTCTACGACAAGAATGCGAACAACCCGACTGTCTGGACCTATCAGCCGGATTTCACCAAGCCGGTATCGAACGATTCGAACGTCAACGATGGCCGCCTGCGCGTGACGATGCAGGCGGCGCCGAAGGTGAAACTGGGCGTGCTCTACGTGCAGCAGACGGCGCGCAACTGGCCGTCGATTCTCGATGTGACCGGCGCCCCTGGCGGTACTCTGCTCGCCGCCGAGGCCGGTCCGTATCATTACTTTCCCGTCGAACGCCAGATCACCACGGACGTCACCATTCCGCTGACGAATCGGATGCTCATCGATGGCGCTGTGAAGCACAGCTTCGAGCGCGCGATTCGCGATCCGGATCGTACGGTAAGCCCTGCGATGATCGGCGTGCTGGAGCAGTCCACGGGGCGGCAGTACCGCGCGCGGCAGTTCTTCATCAACCGTGCGAGCAACGTCTTCTTCTACCGCGCCGCGGTGTCGTACATCACCGGCGCGCATTCCTTCAAATTCGGCCTCGGCGACATTTCAGGCAGCACCTCGGAGCGCGACTGGGATCTGAACCCGGTGAGCTACCGATTCAACAATGGCAGTCCAAACCAGATCACCATGCGCGCTTACCCGGTGCAGTTCGTGGTGGACGTCGATCACCAGTTCGGCGCCTATGCGCAGGATCGGTGGACGATCGATCGGCTGACGCTGAACGCCGGGTTGCGGCTCGACTGGTTCAAGAATAGTTTTCCCGCGCAATCCGTCGGTCCGGCGCCGCTTGCGCCAAATCGCAACTTCACGTTCCCGGATACGCAGGGGCTGAATCTCAAAGACCTGAGCCCGAAACTGAGCGCCGCCTACGACCTGCATGGCAACGGCAGAACCGCGCTGAAGGTCAGCCTCAATCGCAACGTCGAGCCCTACACCGTCGGCGGCATCGCGGGGGCGAATAATCCGATCGTCCGGCTGGCGACTTCAACCACACGGTCTTGGAGCGACGACAACACGAACTTCGTTCCCGATTGCAATCTGATCGTGCTGACGGCGAACGGTGAATGCGGAGCGGTCGCCAACACGCTCTTCGGCAGCGCCGGCGCGCAGGCGAACTTCGATCCGGACATCCTGCGTGGTTGGGGAAAACGCCTCTACAACTGGGAATTCTCGGCGGGTGTGCAGCGCCAGCTCATGACCGGCCTGTCTGTCGACGCCACGTACTTCCGACGTTGGTACGGCAACTTCACGATTATCGACAACCGCGCCGTGACCGCCGCGGATTTCACGCAGTTCAGCATCACCGCGCCGGTGGACGCGCGGCTGCCCGGTGGCGGCGGCAACGTGATTACCGGCCTCTACGACGTGAATCCGAACAAGTTCGGCCAGACCGACAACATCACGACCTTTGCGAAGAATTTCGGCAAAGAGGTGCAGATGTGGAACGGCGCCGCGTTCACCGTAAACGCGCGGCTTCCGCATGAAATCATTCTGCAGGGCGGCCTCGATACGGGCACGATCACTCAGGACGTTTGTGATATCCGCTCGAAGGTGCCGGAGTACACGGCCGCCGATCCGTATTCGGCGCCGGTCGTTGCCGCGGGCACGAGCACGTCGACGCTGAACCTCGCGAGTCCGCTTGCGTGGCATTGCCACACCGAACGCCCGCAGACGCAGGTGAAGCTGCTCGGCTCGTATACGATTCCGCGCGCGGAGGTGCAGGTCAGTTCGGCGCTTCAGAGCATTCCCGGCCCGGAGCTGAACGCGTTCTACACCGCCACCAACTCGCAGATTCAGCCGAAGCTGGGGCGACCGTTGTCTGGTGGTGTACAGAACGTCTCGATCAATCTCGTGTCGCCCGGAACGCTCTACGGCGAGCGGCTGAATCAGCTTGACGTCCGCTTCGCGCGGCCGGTCCGTGTCGGCCGCACGAAGACGACGTTTCAGTTCGACCTGTACAACGCGCTGAACGTCGACGCGGTAACGGGGGTCAACACGAACTATGCGTCGTGGCTGCGTCCGCAGGCAGTGATCCTGGGACGCTTCGCCAAGCTGGGCGTGCAATTGGACTTCTAAGGTACGACTAGAAATCGAACTGCAGGCTGACCTTCGCAAATCGCGCGGGCATGATCGTCGTCGGTTGCAGCCACGCGGGACCGAACGTGTTGTTCTGCGCCAGGATCGTGCTCACGTTGAGCGCGTTGTAGAGGTCGAGGCTCACCGTGCTGCGCATCTTCCCGTAGCGGAGGACCTTGCCGACGCGGAAGTCCACCTGGTTCAGGCGATCGCCGAACACCGTGTTTGGATTGATCAACCCGACCGACACGTTCGCAGCGCCGCCCGAGAGTGGACGCCCGAGGGTCTTCGCGGCATCGGCCGTCGACAGGTTGTAATTCGCCAGGATCGGCGGGCCCGGCAGATTCTGCAGCGTGCCGCTGACGAGCACGTCGATGCGAGGGATCGTGTACGAGCCGAGGAACTTCACCTGCGTCAGCCAGTTCGTCGCGTTGTGACAGAACTGCAGCGGCCGTACCGCGGCCGTTGTGACGAGGCCGTTGTTGCCACGCGTTTCCGCGGGTTCGGGCACCTGCGCCAGCAGCGCGCAGTTGTCGGTCACGGTCCGGCCCGTGCTCGTGCCGCCCTGCAGCAGCACGCCGCGGAAATACCGCGTCGCGAGGTTCACGTCGACGCCGTGCCAGTACTCAACCTGATCGCCGTAGTTCTTCGCCAGCGTGACGAAGTTGTCCGACGCGAGGCCGAACTTCGCGGGATTGAGGTTGTACATCCCCCGCACGACGTATCCGCCGCCGCCGGGCAGCGCGGGATTGATCGGCGCGGTCACGTCGAACTTGTCGAAGTCCGCCGGCGAGAGGATGCGGTTGTCCGTGACGCGCGAGTT
>Ga0310811_10007202_pt1 | contig 14239 bp, 7 predicted proteins | sample YCmetagenome_FD_207642 | JGI IMG/M metagenome (GOLD analysis project Ga0310811, IMG submission 207642) | Soil microbial communities from experimental microcosm in Duke University, North Carolina, United States - YC | ecosystem: Engineered > Artificial ecosystem > Soil microcosm > Unclassified ...
TCAAAATAATAGGATTGAGTATTTTGTCCTTGGACATTTCTACTTATGAGTTACGCGACAATCAGGGCTCGTTCCTGACATCCATCACCCCTTCATTACCCTCTGCTAGGTTAGCTGCTTGTCAAGTCAAGACAGCCACAAGAAAAATCATTAGCAACACCTGTCTACACTTCATGATAAGCACTGGCTTATCACCAAAACGCCTCCAAGCCCAATAACCGAAACAATTGTTTCCATAATTGTCCAGGTTCTAAATGTATCTTTCATGGATAGCCCAAAATATTCTTTGAACATCCAAAATGCAGTGTCGTTTACGTGCGAAAAAAACAGGCTCCCAGCTCCTATTGATAGTACCATCAGGTTAGGGTCAACATTGGTCTGCATAGTAACGGGATAAATAATTCCTGCTGCAGTTAATCCTGCAATAGTGGCAGAACCCAGACACAATCTTAAAATAGCAGTAACTACCCAGGCAAGAAGCAAAGGCGGCAAGTGCCAACCAGCCAAAACATCTGCAATTTCTTTGCTCACGCCACTATCAATAAAGATTTGTTTTAAGATGCCCGCACTTCCAATAATGAGTAGTATCATAGCAATTTCCTTTACAGCGTCACTATATATTTGCATAACTTCACTAAGTCGTTTTCCACTACTTATTCCTAATGAGTATGTAGCGATAATAAGCGTAAGTCCCATTACAACATTAGGATCGCCAAGAAAAACAAGCACTTCTTTTACCAGGGAATTATCGCCAAAAATTCTTGTTGCCAGGGCTGTGATTGAAATAATCAATACTGGTAATAAGGAAGATATAAGACTGTTCACAATGCCCGGAAGCTTTTCATTCGGCAACGAATCAGTCAGATTTATTTTTCGCTCATCAGATTTGATGTCTTTTAATGTTCGGGAGAAAAGCGGACCCGCTATGACTATTGCAGGAAAAGCAATACACAATCCATAAAAAAAAGTTGTTGTCAAATCAGCATTGAACTGTATGACTAATGCCATAGGCGAAGGGTGTGGTGGCAAGAATCCATGCATAACAGAAAGTGATGCCAGCATGGGTAAGCCTACATATACTAATGGAAGCTTGTTATAATAGGCAACTGAAAAAATGATTGGCACTAACAATACAAACCCAACATTATAATAAAGCGGAATGCCAACAACAAAGCCTGTGAGCGTCATCGCCCATACGAGGTACTTAGCGCCAAAAAGATTTTGAAATACTAACGCGATTTTTTTTGCTGCACCACTTTCTGCAACCAGTTTACCCAGCATCGCACCTAAAACAATAACAATAACAAGCGAGCCTAGTGTATCACCAATACCTTTCGTTACAGACTTCATAACGGTACTGTATGGAATGCCCAGCAATAAGCCAGCCGCAGTTGATACCATTAAAAAAGCAAGGAAAGGATTAACCCTCGCCCACGTAATTAAAATAATCAAGGCAATGATGCAAAACAGAATAATAATGAACGTCATGTTATTGAATCATGTCAATGTGAATCACGATTAATTTTGGATCCGGATTTTCCAACCAGGAAATCAAGATCAGCACCTTTATCAGCTTGTTGTACATGGTTCACATATAAATTTACATAGCCTCGCTCCGACATAGGCGTGGGTCTTTGCCATAGGCTTCTTCGCTTGGCGAGTTCATCATTGGATACTTCAAGATGTAATTTTCTATTATCAACATCAAGCTCAATCATGTCTCCATTTTGCACCAGCGCCAGGTTGCCACCAATAGCAGATTCTGGTGAAACATGGAGAACTACAGTTCCATAGGCAGTACCACTCATTCTTCCATCAGAAATACGTACCATGTCTGTGACACCTTTATCCAGCAACTTTTTAGGAAGCGCCATGTTGCCTACTTCAGGCATGCCGGGATATCCTACAGGGCCAACACTTTTCAATACCATTACACAAGTCTCGTCAATGTCAAGATCCGGATCATCTATGCGCGCGTGATAGTCTTCAATATTTTCAAAGACCACTGCACGTCCACGATGCTTCATCAATGCTGGTGTAGCTGCTGATGGTTTAACGATGGCTCCGTTCAGTGCGAGATTTCCTTTGACAACCACAATTCCTGCTTCTTTTATTAATGGACTTTTATATTCGGCAATCACTTCTTTATTGTAGCATGTTTCATAGCCAGTAACGTTGTCCTGATGCGTTTTCCCTGTGACGGTTAAAGTGTCCATATGTAAAACTGACTTGAGCTCATTAATGATTACAGGCAGTCCGCCAGCGTAATAAAAATCTTCCATCAGAAATTTTCCTGATGGCATCAGGTTCAGTAAAAGCGGCACCTTACTTCCAATGTTATCGAAGTCTTCGAGATTCAATTCAACACCAATCCTTCCAGCTATTGCAGTAAGGTGAATAATAAAATTGGAAGAGCCACCTATGGCAGCATTTACTTTAATAGCATTTTCAAAAGCCTTTCGTGTTAGAATTTTGGAGATCCGTAAATCTTCCTTCACCATTTCAACAATTCGTCTTCCCGATTGTTGTGCTAATACTTTTTTACGAGAATCAACAGCCGGAATTGCGGCCCCTCCTGACAAACACATTCCCAGTGACTCCACCATACAGGCCATCGTTGATGCGGTACCCATGGTCATACAATGCCCTGCACTTCTAGACATGCAGCTCTCGGCGTGCTCATATTCACTGTATGTGATCTTACCAGTTTTTAAATCATCCGTAAATTTCCATACAGCTGTTCCCGAGCCTATGTCCTGCCCTTTATACTTTCCATTTAACATAGGGCCGCCAGGTACAACAATAGTAGGCAAGTCAACACTGGAGGCACCCATCAAGGTAGATGGTGTTGTTTTGTCGCACCCGGTCAACAATACAACGCCATCAATAGGATTTCCACGAATAGATTCTTCCGTATCCATGCTCGCCAGGTTTCTGAAGAGCATCGCTGTTGGTTTCAATAATGTTTCTCCTAATGACATAATCGGAAACTCCACTGGAAATCCTCCTGCTTCATAAACTCCACGCTTGACCGATTCAGCCAGATCTCTCAAGTGTGCGTTGCATGGCGTAAGTTCAGACCATGTATTACAAATACCAATGACGGGTCTGCCATCAAACAAGTCTTCCGGAAATCCCTGGTTCTTCATCCAGCTTCGATAGATGAAACCCATTTTATCTTTTTTACCAAACCACTCTGCACTACGATACTTAGACATGATTAATATGTTTTTTTAGTTTCTCTATCTTCTCTTCAAAAGCTCAATCATCGGTGTTATTCAATTCTCTGTTGTGTCTGTGTATTATTTACAAGACGCCATAACTTAAGAGGATTTGCGTTTTTAAGTTCTTCCGGTAAAAGTGCATCAGGCATTCCCTGATAACAGACAGGTCGCGTAAATCTATGAATGGCTGCAGTGCCAACAGAAGTACTCCTTCCATCCGTAGTTGCAGGAAAAGGTCCTCCATGAACCATTGCGCTACACACCTCTACTCCTGTTGGAAATCCGTTGACAACCACCCGACCAACTTTCTGTTCCAGGATATCAATTAAATCTTTGTAGGCACTCAGGTCAGCATCTGTACCATGTACGGTAGCAGTCAGGTGACCACTGAGGTTAGTAGCAAGTGATAGAATTTCTTCTCGTGATGAAGCTTCAACAATGAGACTTGCTGGCCCGAATATTTCTTCTGCTAAATCGGCTATTCCTGCATATGTATTGGCCGTTGTCTTGAATAAGAATGGTTTCGCTGTAAGATTTTGATTTGAATCAGCGCCAGAGGCCAGAGTTTCTACGCCGTCAAATTGACTGTGATGAGCAATTCCATTTAAATAGGATTTATAAATTGTCTCTGTCAACATCACACCACCAGATGTTTTTTTAAACTCTTCTTCTAAATGTTCTGTAAATTCATTTGCACCCGTAATGCTTTCATGAATAAGAATTCCGGGGTTAGTGCAGAACTGCCCCACTCCCAGCGTTACAGATGTTGCAAATGCTGAGGCTATTTTTTTTCCGTGCTCACGCATTGCTCCCGGAAGAATAAAAACGGGATTGGTGCTGCCCATCTCTGCATAAACAGGAATTGGAACTTCACGATTAACGGCTGCATGGAATAATGCTTTACCTGCCGTGAAAGAACCTGTTAACCCAACTGCTTTGATAGCGGGATGTTTTACTAATTGTATTCCAACATCTTTACCATCGCCATGAAGTAAAGAAAAAACACCATCAGGCATATTCGTTAACTGTGCAGCTTTCAAAATGGCTCTCCCCACTAACTCTCCCGTTGCGGGATGTGCCGAATGAACTTTCACAACTACAGGACAGCCTGCTGCTAAAGCAGATGCAGTGTCTCCACCGGCAACAGAAAATGCTAATGGAAAATTACTGGCGCCAAAGACAACTACAGGTCCTAATCCAATTTCCATGTATCTAATGTCGGGCTTGGGAATTGGCACACGCCCGGAGTCTGCTGTCTCGATACGGGCATCAACCCATGAACCTTCACGCAACAATGAAGCAAATAATTTTAATTGATTTACCGTACGTGTCCGCTCACCTTCAATGCGCCCTTTGGGTAATGCAGTTTCCTTACAGCATACGTCAATAAGTTCATCACCAAGTGCATTGATCTCTTCAGCAATAGCCTCAAGAAAAATAGCTTTCTCTATGCCTGATTTTTTTCGATACACCTGAAAAGCCATCGCAGCCTTATCACATGCCCGTGTCACTTCTTTCGAAGTTGCTTTTCGAAAGCGATACTCCATATTTTCACCAGTAGCGGGATTAAATGAATAGAAATTTTCTTTACCCTCTGCTACTAACTCAAAACCAATAATCTGTTTACCCTCTATCATTTTTGTATAGTGTTTATAAAGACTGGTTCATGTCGCTACTGCAAAACCCGATTAACGAGTGTACCAATTCCTTCAATAGAAATTCGTACTTCATCACCCGTTAATAAACTAAAGTTATCTGGTGGAACAATGCCTGTTCCTGTCATGAGATATGTACCATGAGGAAAAGTAGTTTCACGGAAAAGATATTCGACAAGTTCAGTATGCTTTCGTTTCATTCGGTTAATGGAGATCTCACCTAAAAAAACGCTTTCGTTCTTTCTCAAAATCTCAATGCTTATTACTGTATCTGAATTAATCGGTTCGCCTGGAACATAAAGACAAGGCCCGATAGCAGCAGCACCATCATACGATTTTGCTTGCGGAAGATAGAGTGGGTTCTCCCCTTCTATATCGCGTGATGACATATCATTGCCAATGGTGTAACCTTCAATGGTTCCGGCAGTGCAAATGAATAATGTTAGTTCAGGTTCAGGAACGTTCCATTTTGAATCCTTACGAATTCGAACAGGCTGTCCCGATCCAACAGCGCGATAGGCAGGTGATTTAAAGAAAAGTTCCGGGCGATCGGCCTCGTAAACGCGCGCATAAAAATCACCACCACCTGCACTTTTTGATTCTTCCATTCTTGCCTCACGACTGCGCATATAGGTAACACCTGAAGCCCATATCTCCTGATTGCCAATAGGTGCATGGAGATTATTTTTTACCAACGAATAGAATGCTGGATCGGGTCTTGATTCACGTAGTTCGGAAATTAAATTATCAAAGAGCTTAGACCTGTTTACCAGCTTATCCCAATTTGATTCTTTTGAAAGAAAAAATTGATTGTTATGCTCGATAATTATTCCTGATGTTGTTTTAAAGATCTTCATCGCTTGATATGTATTTGATGGGTTTGATTTATCGTATTGTTATACTTGATTTAAGTGACTCCTTACCGCTGTATTGAGGTTGTCCACCGCCAACAAAAATTTCAAATTCTCCAGGGAGTATTTGTCCTTCCTGTCGATCATTTAGAACGGAGAAAGTTTCTGGAGAAAGTATAAAATCAAGTGTTGAAGATTTACCTGGTTCTAAATTAATCCTTTTAAATGCTTTTAATGTATGGATAGCCCGCGAATGAGATTTGTCTTCATTTGATACATACAATTGCACTACTTCATCGCCGGCTACGGTCCCTGTATTCTTAACCGTTGCAGAGACTGTAACAGTATCTCCTGCTTTATACTCATTCTTAATCTTAAGATTTGAATACGTAAAAGTTGTATAGCTTAATCCAAATCCGAAAGGGTAAAGAGGTTCACCTTTAAAATAGCGATATGTTCGTGACCCCATGTTATAGTCATCAAACGCAGGAAGGTCATTGACAGATTTATAAAATGTAACGGGCAATCTGCCACCGGGATTATAGTCACCAAAAATAACATCAGCAATAGCTTGCCCTGCAGCCTGCCCCGGATACCATGCTTCAATAATGGCATTCACGTTTTTACTCTCCCAGTTGATGGCTAGCGCACTCCCGTTTAGCATCACCAGTATAACTGGTTTACCTAATGCATGAATATCTTTTATCAACTGCTGCTGAAGATCTGGCAGGTCCAGTCGTGTTCGGTCTCCACCTGAAAATCCATCGATCTTAACATCCATCTCCTCTCCTTCCATACGTGACGTGATACCCATACACATGATGACAACATCAGCTTGTCGGGCAACGTCAAGCGCTTGTTTCTTTAATTCTGGTTTAGGTGTGGCCCAAACCAATTGCACCTGAGCGTCAGCAAAAGATTCAATGGCTTCAATAACAATCTTGTATCGCTTGCCTGCTTCCAGTTTTAGAACATCTGATTTTCGTAATCGGGGATCGCCATATTCATCTCTGAAATGATAGATTGTTTTGGCGACTAAACTATCATTAAAGTAAAGCTTAGTGTTACACGTTGTTATGATACCAAGTTGATAAGACCCTGTGCGATCGGGTTGCACCTCTCCTGTCCACCGAACACTAAAGTTATCATCGTCCATATCATTACGAGGCGCTTTATCATACCAGTTAGCATCTACATTTTTATCAACTGATGAAAACAAAGGGGTGCCGTTGAATTCTTTATTATTGAAGTACGATACATTCACTCCTGGCAAGTTTTCCTGGCGAAATAAATTTCCTGATGGAATAGTGTAGAACATTGGCATCCCTGCAGACAACTCACATCCCTGTGCAAATAAGACTTTCGATGTTGTGCTAACCTTTTCCTTTATACCTCTCAAGGGTGTAATCGGATCTGACGGAACACCGTTATAATTTCCAAGCAGCATTAACCACTGATCAGCGTTTGGGCCTATCACGGCAACCGTACCAATATCTTTATTCAAAGGTAAAATGTTGTCTTTGTTTTTTAATAACACAATTGATTTGTGTGCTGCCTCAAGCGCCAGTGATTTGTGTTCCTTACTATCTACGATCGAGTAAGGTATATTTGCATACTTTACGTTTTCAGGCGGATCAAACATGCCGAGTTTAAACCGCGCGAGAAATAATCTTTTTACAGCTACATTAATTTCTTGCTCTGTTATTAGTTTTCGATTAACTGCCTCCTTCAGATGCAGGTATACATTGCCACACTCCAGGTCAGTTCCTGATTTTACTGCCAATGCTGCTGCTTCTTCCGGGGTGTATACAATTTTATGAAACTTATAAATATCAGTAATAGCTTCGCAGTCAGATACGATGTATCCTTTGAATCTCCATTCATTTCGAAGCACATCTTGCAAAAGTCTCTTACTCCCGCAACAAGGTTCACCGTTGTATCGGTTATAAGCGCACATAACAGAATATGGTTTACCTTCCTTCACTGCCATTTCAAACTGTGGCAGATAAGTATCTCTTAAATCATTTTCGTTGGTTGTTGAATTAAAGGAGTGTCGTCCTTCTTCAGGCCCGCTGTGAACAGCAAAATGCTTGGCTGTTGCAATTGTTTTATAGTAGACCGTATCATCACCTTGCAAGCCTCTTATAAACTGCACTGCTAATTTACCCGTTAAGTATGGATCCTCACCATACGTTTCCTGTCCACGACCCCATCGTGGGTCACGGAAAATATTGATGTTTGGTGACCACAGCGTTAGCCCCTGATAAATAAAACGCTTATCTTTTTTAATAAAGTTGGCATGCTTTGCACGCGCTTCGTCTGCAATGGTTGTGGATACGTTGTAAAGTAAATTTTCATCCCATGTAGCACCAAGACCAATCGCTTGAGGAAATACTGTTGCAATCCCCGCACGGGCTACACCATGTAATCCTTCTGACCACCAATTATATTTCGGAATTCCAAGACGTTCAATGGCGGGTGCGTCGTTCACCATCTGACTTATTTTTTCTTCCAGTGTCATTCTCCCGATGAGATCATCCACACGTTCATCCATCGTGAGTGATGTGTTCAGAAACCGGATATCATTATTTTTTTCATTCTTAAAACACGCTCCGATTACAAAAAGTAGAATTATACCAAGCGTGATAGATCTGTATACATTGAAAATGCGTAGCACTATTTTCTTATTTTTTCAATCCATTAATAAAATTTAGTAAACCTGTATGCTCGAAAATCTCAAGGTAAGGTGAAACAGAATACTGCTCGTTATATTGAAGCAGTATCCTGTTTATTAAAAGTGACTATTGTTTATCCCACCACACTCTGGTGTCAAGATTATCGCCACCCATTTTTGTGATAGCATCCTGAACATTTACACTATTTACTAAAATTTCAGAAGGTGGATATGTAATTCGTGTAATAAAACTCACTGATTTTCCGGGATAGGGATTCACTGATAGTACAGGATATCCGCTACGTCTAAAATTAGCCCATGCTTCATGCCCATGAAGGAATGAGGCTATCCAGTACTGGTAGTTAATTTGTGCGAGAGATGCGTCTAGTGTCGTTACATCAAGAGGATTCGCATCGGCATAGTCATCTCTGTCTGCAGCGGCTACTGCCGAACCTGCATCATATAGTGCCATCTGATCCATGTGTGATTTAATTCCTGTTGTAAAATAATCGGAGGCAGCAGTATTACCACCGGCGATCCAGCCACGTGCTGCAGCTTCTGCCAGTAATAAATTTGTTTGACCAGCCGTTACAATAAACATGGGTGATGTTCTTTTCAACATACGGTTTCTATCGACCTGACTAAAGGCATAGCGACTCACTAACCCTGCATTTATTGCAGCAGTTTGAGCCGCAGCATCATCACTGCCCATAGGCATTCCGTATTGATTGCCAGGTGCGGTTGTAGCTACTGCCGCTACCTGATCCGGACCTGAAGCTGCGCCAACATAACGTACGGCTATAGCTGACAGACGAGGGTCATTACTATTCTTGAGTGCATTCACAAATGGTTCGGCGAGATAACAGTTGGCGGCCTCTGTACCATTCACTACGTTACCAATTCCATTTTGATAATTAGCATCATGTTTTATAATCACATTATCGGCATTGGTTAAAATAACACCGCCTGCAAAGGCTGCAGCAACAGTAGCCTGCGCTTTTGCATTGTCAATTTTACTAAGACGCATACCTGCCCGTAGCAGCAATGAATAACCAAACTTTTTCCATTTTGCAATATCTCCGTTAAACAACACATCCGATGTTTCTATTTTGCCAGCAGCATCTAGTGCAGCAGTTGCTTCTGTCAACTCTTGTATGATTTTTGGATAAATGGATTCCTGAGTTTCGTATTTAGGAAAAAAGTTCTGACTTGTATAACCTGCGCCAGCTTCTGTATATGGAATATTTCCATAAGTATCCGTAAGCACAATGAATGCGTTAGCTTGAATTATCCTCGCCATGTTATATAAGTTAGCACGCAACGGATCGCTTTTTGTTCGCGTAATCACATCGTTGGTATACTTGATTACATTTTGAAAATAATTTACCCATGTGAGCGGTGTGTTACCAATATTCACCTGATTAAAATTTCCACCCAACAACACACCCGAGTTAGATGAAATCATCTGTTGAACAATGGCCATGTCATACACAAGGCTTGCTGTTGGCGAACCTGGATTAGTACCCACTCCGCCCGGTGACGAGTTAATGGAAGCGTTATTCAGAACCAGCGCCGGATCAAGCACCAGTGCACCAGTTTTACTGGTATTGAGCTCATCAAATCCTTTATCGCATGAGGTCACTATGATGACCATCAGTGTAAGGAGAGAAAGTTTAAATATCTTATTCATACTCAGGTTGAATTAAAATTTAACATTCAAATTAAAACCAATGCTTCGTGTAGTGGGAACACTTGGAGACTCCAGACCGACAACATTGTCTGAGCTGTAGCTGAAACTTTCAGGGTCAATATTCGGAACCCATTTTTTCAACATCAACACGTTGTTAGCAACCAGACTTAACCTCACCCCTCTAATTGGCGAGGTTGCTTTAAAAAACCTGGTGAAATCATAGCCGATCGTTATCTGACGTAATTTCCAGTACCCTGCATTGTAGATAACCGGTTCAATTAATCCTGACCCGCGTACTACAGAATAAAAAGTCTCCGCTGATGCCTTTGCTGTATTTGTATTACTGTTGATATCAACACCAACACCTGTTACAGCTCCTTCACCATTTGCGCCACCCTCTCTACCCACTAGTGTAGCTTTAGAAAGACCATGACGATAAGCATTAAAGTTTGTACCCGATAAGACTTTACCACCTAATTTAAAGTCGATAAGAACTGAAGCAACGATTCCTCTATAGGTAAAAGCATTTGTAAATCCACCAACCCATTTTGGTAACGCACTTCCAAAAGGTATCAACTTGGTTGTAGGCAAGGCGGCACCATTAGATCCATAAACAATCTGTCCTTTATGTTCAGGATTTATTGAACCATCATCACGTCTATAACCATAGCCCACAATTTGCCCCATCTCCTTTCCAACAATTTGCTGAACATAACCATTGAAGACGTGTGTTCCCACCGTTATATTTTCACCTGGTTTGTCAGACAATAAACTAAGCACTTTCGTGATGTTGTATGCGCCCGTAAATGTGAAGTCCCAACGGAAATTAGTTGTTTCAACGGGAATAATATTGAGCAGTATTTCTACGCCCTGATTTCGACTCTTACCACTATTGATGCGTGTTGTTGTAAAACCAGAGCCGTCAGAGATTTGTGCATTCACAATCTGATCGGTTGTTATTTTACGGTAAACTGCCATGTCGAACCCGAGACGATTGTTAAGCATCTTTAACTCAATACCCAATTCAGTTTCTGCTGTACGCATGGGTTTTAAATTGGCATTGGGCACCACGGCTCCAAAATTTCCAATAGGCTGACCGTTAAATAAATTTGCACCAACGGTGTAGAAAAGTTTGTTGGAGTAAGGAGGAACATCCGTATCACTACCAACCTGTGCATATGCTGCCCTTAGTTTTCCGAAGTTCAACCAATTTAATTTTTTAGCGAATGATTCTGAGAAAACATAACTGGTTGATACAGATGGGTACACAATACTTCGGTTGGCCGGTGATAGTGTAGAGAACACATCGTTACGTACTGTTCCATTTAAAAACAGAAATTTTTTATAATTCACTTCGCCTGATGCATAAAGAGAGTTTACACCACGTTCCTGCAAATCATAAAGCGGATCTTTTGCTCTTCCATTCTGAACAGTATAAAGCCCTTTCACAACAAAGTCAGTAACCTGAACGCTATTCAGATCAGCGCGTCTTCGCATCTGATTTCCTCCCATTGTTAAATTGAAACCAAAATTATCAAAGTCCTTTGCTGCAGAGATGAGAAAGTCAACGTTGGTCTCTCTGAAACGACGAGAGTCTTGCGTGTACATACCGTTGACAAAACCTGCGACAGAAGAATTTATTGAACCACTGTTTATCGACGCTTTACCTGTTGGCAAGTTGATATAGTCCTGATCGCGCGACCAATAATCTTCTCCACCACGAAGCTGAACGAAAAGCCATTTTGTAACATCATACTTCATTGAAAAATTACCAAAGATTCTATCTCTTCGTATGTTTTGTTTCACTTCGTTTAAAACCCAATATGGATTGGTACGATTGGTGAATCTTGAATAGATGTATTCACCACCACCAGCATTGTAAGCATTAGCCTTGAGTACATCCAACGGCATGGTATTGGCCATTGCATAAAGAGAAGTAGGTATAGAATTATCCTGGTCTGAAACAACGGGAGGATTCTTGTTGTATTCATTCGCATAATTAATATTTCCCTTGAAACTTAATTTATCCGAAAGATCATAGGCAAAACCAAGGTTGATGGTTTTTCTTTCAAATGAATTATTCGGTGTGATACCGTCGCTCTTCATGTTAGCAAAGGAAAGATTCATACCTCCCTTTTCACCATTGGCCGAAAGAGATACTGTGTTGGTCAGATTCTTACCATGCCTGTAAAATTTATTGATGATACCCTTTTGAGCAACGTAAGGAACTACTTCATTATTAAAAAGCACCTGGGTCATGCCAGGCTGAATCTTAGGTCCAAATGACCACTGTCCTGTTGTAGGGTTTGGCAATGCACCTGGCGATGCAGGGCCGACACCATTCTCACCTTGACCATACGTGTACTGATAGTCCGTATAATCCAATGGAGTTTCATCTGTGTAATTCATATTATAACCAACGCCAATACCTTTTCCTGCACCTCTTGTTTTTGTTGTGATCATGATAACACCATCCTTTGCACGCGAACCATATAATGCTGCCGCTGCTGCACCTTTTAAAACAGTCATGCTCTCAACGTCATCTGGATTAATACTGGAAAGACCATCGCCACCATCTGTCGAAGCGCCACCACCGCGGTTAGCAATAGAGTTATCGCCCGCAGTGTTACCTTGATTTGTTCCAAAATTTGTATTGTCGATAGGAACGCCGTTAATAACAATAAGCGGATTGTTTTGTCCCGAGATAGAAGATTGACCGCGAATTCTGATCTTGGAAGTGCCACCAGGTCCTGTTCCTAATCCGGAAATATTTACACCGGCAATTTTACCTTGTAGTGTATTCATCAGGTTAGGTGTTCGGTTTATGGCAAGTTGATCTGATGTTACTTTGGTAGTTGAGTAGCCTAAACTCTTGCTTGATTTTTCAATACCCAATGCTGTCACAACAACTTCTGCCAATGACTGCACATCGGGTTTCATTGTAACATTGATTGTACTTTTTCCATCAATAGAGATTTCTTCCTGCGAATATCCAACGAAAGAAAAGACTAGTACGGTAGTTCCGTCAGGAGCCTCCAGAGAATAATTTCCATCGGCATCCGTGACGGTACCTGCTGTAGTGCCTTTTACAATAACATTAACTCCCGGAAACGAATTACCATTTTCGTCCGTAACCCGGCCGCGTATGGGTTGACTTAGCTCCATAATTACGGTCGATTCTTTTTCATGATTGTGAACAGTAAATTCCGTTGCTGATGAAAGAGCAGTGCGATTTTTCTCAACCTGTTGTGCTGCACTTTTCAGTGCATACACGTCACGATACTGAGGTTTTGCCTGATGAGAGACAAACAACAGTATGCCAAGTAGCCAGTAGTGTTTTAGCATATGTGTATGGGTTTTAGGATTTAGTCCTCAAATTTTGACTATTCCAATTCCCCAAACTTCCAATAAAACACAGTGTTGAATTATGAACAAACGGTTGCGATATCGGTGTAAATAAAATTTAAGCTTTAAAACTTCTTTGTTGAGAGCAAAGATTTATTGAGCTTTGAGTGATAGGCATATTCTATATCTCACACTTCACTTCACAAGTGGTTACACAAGGCAGTCTTTTATTTGTTCTTTTTGCATGAACCAGTTTATTCTACAGAAGGAACAGGCAGCGGAACTTCATGCTTTTCCTCACATTATAGAGTTTGCCTTTAAGAAAAATAATAGCATTCAGCTGAATTCATTTCTCACTACTGCCTCTGAGAACATTCGAATCTATTATATCATTGATGGCAAATTTGAATGGATCATTGATGGAAGAAAACATATTCTTTTTCCAGGTGACTTGGCCTTGATACTTCCCGGACAAAACTTCGGTGGTGAAAAAGATATTTTAAACATCGGAAGTCTTTTATGGATTCATCTTCGTGTTGAAAAAATGGACAACACAGGAATGGCACTTGGCAAATGGAGTCAGTTGTCAAAAATTGAAAGTCATACACTTGGAAAAATTCTGCAACTAAATAATAATACAGTTTTAAAATTAAAAGAAGCCCACACTACACTTCAACGTCTGCAACACGAATTATTCAATCAGGAAATCGGATATGCAACACGCGTGAATCAACTGATTGATGAGTTGTTTATTATAATTGCGCGTCAATCTACCAGGCAAAATAATTCTCAACGAGATT
>Ga0310811_10007203_pt1 | contig 14238 bp, 8 predicted proteins | sample YCmetagenome_FD_207642 | JGI IMG/M metagenome (GOLD analysis project Ga0310811, IMG submission 207642) | Soil microbial communities from experimental microcosm in Duke University, North Carolina, United States - YC | ecosystem: Engineered > Artificial ecosystem > Soil microcosm > Unclassified ...
TGGCCACACTTTCACTTTGGATAGGGAATTTTCTGGTGGGGCAAATGACGCCGCTTTCACTGGAAGCGCTGGGCCCGTCGGCTACATTTTTCCTGTTTGCGATTTTATGCTCCCCCGCAATCTGGGTTACCTGGAAACTCATACCGGAAACCAAAGGCAGGTCGCTGGAAAGCATTGATGAATACTGGAAAGAAAACCTGGGGGAGGAACCTGAGAAGCGTCCGTCAGTCAGAAATATCAAAGTTTACAACAATTCATAACCCTCAAAAACCAATTACTATGAGAATTAAATTATTACTCAACTTGGGAAAACTTGGATGGCGATTCAGCAAATCCTGCGGGAGGATCATTCCGCTGTTGCTGCTTGCCTCCTGGTTTGCCCCTGCTTATGCCGCGGGCAATACCAAAGAAAAAACACTATTTACACAAGCCAATATTTCGATCTCCGGACAAGTAACGGACGAGCGCGGGCAGCCGATGCCGGGTGTTTCCATTAAGGTGATCGGTACCAATATTGGAACTGTAGCCGATGCGAATGGTAAATACACGCTGAGTCTCCCTGATAACCAGGTATCCGGGAAATTGCAATTTTCCTTTATCGGTTATCTAAAACAAGAAGTTTCGATCGAAGGTAAATTAGTGATCAATGTGACCCTGCAACCGGAGCCTAACAATGTTTTGAATGAAGTGATTGTAGTAGGTTACGGAACACAAAAGAAGGCTACCATAAATGGTTCACTGAACACGGTGGGATCAAAAGATATAGGCGATAAACCAGTATTGAATGCTTACCAGGCACTACAAGGAGAATCACCCAACTTGATCATCCAGCAATCCACACTTGATCCGGGGGCCAATGTTAATATTAATATCAGGGGGATCGCAACTACCGGTAACAACAATCCTTTGCTGGTTGTCGACGGTATTGTGTCACAAAACGTGAATGACCTTAATCTGCTGAATCCTAGTGATATTGCAAATGTAACAGTGTTGAAAGATGCTGGTTCTGCAGCAATTTACGGTTCAAGGGGGGCAAACGGTGTTATTTTGGTGACCACCAAAAGCGGTAAATTCAACCAGAAAGCCACATTGAACTACAATGGCAGCTATGGTTGGCAGGTGCCTGACGTATTGGTGCACAAGGTGAGCGCGGCGGATAACGCATATTACCGTAATGAGGCTTTAGAAAATTCGGGGTTGCCGCCAGCCTATACGCCGGAACAGATCCAGCAGTTGCAGGCGCAGGGTAATGGGACCTGGGATATCCAGCATTTAATCTATGATGCACCGCTGCAAACCCAAAACGTGAGCATCAGCGGCGGCGGTGAATCTAACAGCTATTTTATTTCTGGCGGTTACCAAAATCAGATGAGCAATTTTATTGGTAATGGCGGGCAAGGCAGTGATTTCGGCTACCAGAAATATAATTTCCGTCTGAACCAAACCAGCGTGATCGGGAAATTTAAATTCAATGGCATATTGGAGTATACCAAAACACGAAATAAAACGAACAGCGTTGGTGACAACAATATTATAGCTGACGCAAACCGTGTACCCGCCAACTATAGCTGGACAGACGCACAGGGGAATTTTTTAACCAACCCTGTGGCCTCTCAGTACAATGAATATGGGGTTTTGAAACAAGGCGGCTGGAACCAGGCAGATAACGACCGGATATTCGGAAATCTGAATGGTACGCTCACCATTACTAACAACCTGAAATTAACCGGTGTGTTCGGCGGAACAATTCAGAACAATGGTAATTTCTTCAGAAGAACTCAGGTGAATTATCTTCCTGCCGGCGTTTACGGGAATGATTTGACCACCTTTGACAACAACGCCAAATCAAATGCCTTCAATACGCAATTGTATGCTTCTTACGATAAGACATTCCACCAGGATCATCATTTCAGCGCGACATTAGGTGTCTCGAGTGAAAATTATTATGAACGCGGCTTCCAGCTTCAGAAAACGCTGACCGACCCCACGTTCGGTACTTCTACAACAGGCACGCTGATCGACGCAACCAATTCTTATAATAGCCTGGCAGTAGATCAGAATAGTTTGTTGTCTGCTTTCGGCCGTATCAACTACGACTATAAAAGCAAATATTTTCTTGATTTCGTATTCCGGGATGATTCTTCTTCCAAATTTGCTAAGGGTCACCGGAACGGCTTTTTCCCTTCTGTAAATACAGGCTGGCTGATCTCAGAAGAGCCATTCATGGACAATATCCGGAAAACCATGAATAACCTGAAGCTAAGGGTAACTTATGGTATAGTAGGTAACAACCAGACAGCAGGCGATTATAGCTATCAAACCACCTATTTCAATTACCCGGCCGCCTACGGTTTCGGTAATGTGTTACAGGGAGGTGCTGGCACTAATTTATCCAATGAATTGCTGACCTGGGAGCGTGCGGCGACTTTTAACGTAGGCGCAGACTTTGGTTTCTTTAATAATAAGCTGACCGGTTCTATCGATTACTTTAATAAAGTCACCAGCGATATTGAGCAGACGCCACTGGATGTACCTGCCTTATTTGGTGCTGCTCCGCCGGTTGCTAACGTAGCTAAGGTACGGGACCAGGGATGGGAATTTCAGTTAACCTATACATTGAAAACAGGTAAGGTTACCCAGAGCTTCAGCGCGAATATTGCCAATACCAAAAATACTTTATTGAAACTAACCGGAAACACCCAGCAATTTACCTATCAACAAGATGTATGGCAATTGATCAGGGCGGTTGGGCATCCTATAACCGAATACTATGGCTATGAAACCAATGGCTTTTATCAAAATCAAAGTGATGTAAGCAGCTATCCGCATCCGGCAGGAACCACTGTTGGTGTCGGAGATCTGAAATTTAAGGATTTGAACGGGGACGGAAAAATAGATTCCAAAGACCAGACATTTATCGGCGACCCATTCCCGCACTATACATTCGGCTTTACATACAGGATCGCCTATGCAGGATTTGATCTGACCGCGTTCATCCAGGGCGTTGGCCAAAGAACTGAGTTCCTGAGAGGAGAATTGGTTGAACCTTTCCATTATGACTATGGCCAGACTTTATATGATCATCAGCTTGATTTCTGGACGCCTGAAAATACAGATGCCCGTTTTCCGCGACTGGCAACTATTGGTTCGCCATCCAACACCAATAACTGGAGAACCGGCTCAAACCTGTATGCCTTTAATGCTGCTTATATCCGGCTCAAGAATTTGAACATTGGCTATACGTTGCCACCAACTTTGACGCAAAAAATAGGCATTCAAAAATTGCGTGTTTCAGTAATAGGCCAGAATATCCTGACGCTTTCAAAGCTGAATTTCATGGATCCTGAAACCACAGAGTTTGATAACAATGTAGGCGGTTCAAATGCCTCAAACAGTGCAAGGGCTTACCTGCTGCCTAAATTTTACGGAATGGGCCTTGATGTAACTTTTTAAAAATATCAATCAGAAAATATCATGAAAATATTTAGAAATATTTCGATCATATCCCTGGCGGCAATGTTGGCCCTGGGATGCAAAAAGCTGGACATCGCGCCAAATGATCAGTATTCGAGCCTGAACTTTTGGACAACCAGTGCGAACGTTTACAATGCTTTGAATAATAACTATAGCCTGATGTACAACAGTAACCTCTATTTCAATTTAGAAGGTACTTCAGATAATGCTTATTCCGCAAACAACAGTGACCTGCTACTGATTGCCAGTGGCACTGCGAATTCGCAGACCGCGGAATTTCAAAATGATTGGGCAAGTTACTATTCTGCCATCAAGTCATGCAACGAGTTCCTGGCGTTTGTAGATCAGAATAAAACTTTAGATGCTGCTACCCTTGCCAGGGTTAAGGCGGAGGTACGCTTCATCAGGGCTTTTGAGGATTTTAATCTTACTAAGTGGTACGGCGATGTTCCTCTAATCAACGATAACATTACAGAGGACCAGGCAAAAACCGAGACCAGGACCCCGCAGGCGCAGGTTTACACATTTATTGTCAGTGAAATGGATGCGATAGCTTCTGCGTTGCCCACAAAGGACCAATTAGCCAGTACAGAAAATGGCAGGATCACCAAAGGCGCTGCGCTTGCCTTAAAAGCGAGGGTACTGCTTTATCAAAATAAATGGGCTGACGTGGTTACTACCTGTGAAGCATTAATGGGAGGCACTAACGGATCTTATTCCCTGGCACCCAACTATGAGAACTTATTCAATGACCCGGCTACCAACAAGACGAATAACGAATCGATACTCTCTTTGCAATACGTTCCGGCAACTACCCGCACCTGGAGCAACTATTGGGATTTTGCTCCACGATCTGTTGGCGGCCGCGTAAGTGCCCTCGCTCCAACACAGGAACTGGTGAACGATTATATCATGCTTAACGGCGACAGCATCACCCAATCTGGTTCAGGATATACAGAGGCTAACCCTTATGTCAATCGCGACCCAAGGTTGACTGCAACAGTCGTTTACGATGGCTATCAATGGAACAACGAAGGAAGCACTAATGGACCTAGCAAGACCATTTACATCAAACCCGGAAGCGACCCTACTCAGCCCGGATTAGACGAATACAGCAGAAACTCAGAAAGTTCTTCGCCGACAGGATATTACTGGAGAAAATATTTTGACCCGAGCGCTTTGGCCAATTATCAATCAGGAAATAACCTGCACCTGTTCCGCTACGCTGAGATATTGCTGGACTATGCTGAAGCAAAAAATGCCCTGGGGCAGATGGATGCGACAGTTTGGAGCCAAACGATTGGCGCATTACGCACCAGGGCAGGGTTCACAGATCCTAACGCTTTGAATTACCCCGGCAACACCGATATGACGGTCATCATTCGCCGCGAGCGCAGGGTTGAATTGGCTTTGGAAGGATTGAGAACTGATGACCTGCGAAGGTGGAAGCTGGCCAACACGGTGTTGAACGGCTATGTACATGGCGCACAGTTTTCGGGCGATCCATCAACAGATAACGGTTATATCCGTGCCCAGAAACGCACCTTCAACCCTAATCGTGATTATCTGTGGGCGATCCCTTTGAGTGAATTGAACCTGGATAAAGCGTTAACCCAAAACCCTAATTATTAACAATCCAATTAAAGAGACGCATATGAAATCGATCATGAAATTTGCGATGCTGGGCATATTAGCCACTTTTGTGCTGCACTCCTGCAAAAAGGAGGTGCACGAGCTCAATACTAATGTCAGCCCCGTATCGTCGCTGACCGCCCCAAATGACCAGGCCAGCTTTGATCTGAAGGCAGGCGGAGGAAACGTCCAATTTCAATGGGCTGCTGTCACTAGTACTAACCCGGTGCTTTATGAAGTGCTATTCGATAAAGCAGATGGTGACTTCAGCCATCCAATATACAAGGCCCTTTCCGATGGCAAAGGTGTACAGAACCAGGCAACCATCAGTCAGGATACTTTAAACCAGGTGGCAAAGGCTGCAGGCATAGCTCAACTTAGTTCCGGCACTTTGAAGTGGACCGTCATGGTTTCCCTGGCCTACAATGCCAAACTCAGCAGCCAATCGCGGACCATAGCCGTGACCAGGCCAATCGAGTTGCCGACGACCCTTTATATAACCGGGTCTGCCACCGAGGGCGGTGCTGATGTCAGCAAAGCTCTGGCCATGAAGCAAGCATCTTTGGGTGTATTTGAAATATATACCTCGCTTCAGCCCGGAACTTATCAATTGATGGATAAGGTTGATGGGACCGGAAATAAATACTATATCGACGGGCAAGGCAATTTGCAGGTTGGTAATTCAACCACTACCATTTCAGCCGCGAAAGCTGCTTACCGGATAACTGCCAATTTAAATACCTTGTCGACCAATATTGTAAGTATCAGTGCGATTGGTTTGTATATGTCGGCCTATAACACAGAGATTGGTTCTCTGAGCTATATCGGTAATGGCACCTGGGAAAATCCTAAAATACCGGTAACATTCTACCAGTTCTCATGGGGAAGGGATCAGCGGTATAAGTTTATCCTGCATACTTCGGCCGGTGATGAGTGGTGGGGCAGTACAAATGCCAACAATGTTGATCCGGCGGGCCAGGGGGCACCTTATTTTTACCTGGTACCGGCAACCAATGATCAATGGAACAATACGTATAAATTCCCGGCCGCTGCCGATACGCATAATGTGAAAGCAGACGTTTATTTCCAGGCTTCAGGCCCTTATACACATACGGCTACAGCATTTAATTAATTTGTAATATTGAAAACACGCCCGCCTGCAAACAGGGCGGGCGTGTTTAATAACGATCTATATGAGAATGAAATTGTTGGCTCACTGCGCGGTTCTGAGCATATTATTAATGTCCTGTTCAAAAACGCATATTACTCCGGCGCCAAACACTACAGATACTACAACTAACCATGGCGGAACACCACCCCCGGCGACTTCGTCCTATCTAAACAATGCCAAAAGCACGCATAACTTTATTTCGAATTTTTATTTAACGTCATACGGCAGCTATAGAGTAAACACGACAACAAATACAACGGGAGCATTTGAGTGGTATAATGCCAGTCAACTCTACGCAGATGCGGCCATGGTAGCAAACGGCGATCAATCTTATGTAGCAGGTATGAATAACACCTTCAACTGGCTACAGAACTTATGGGATAAAAATGATGCCAATGGTGGCTATTTTGCAGCAGCAAACCTTAATGGTTCAGGTGCGGCTGGCGATAAGTATGTAGACGACAATTCACTTACGGGTGTAGCATTTCTGGCAGCATACGATGTAACGTCGGGCACTACGCAAACACAATATTTAACCGCAGCAGAAAATTGTGCCTCATGGCTCATCAACAGCGGGCTTTGGGATAACAATTTTGGAGGCGGATTTTGGTGGAGCACACAGAAAACGGTTAAGCCAACGCAATCAAACGGCGTTGCACTGCAATTGTTCCTTCGTCTTTATCAAATCACCGGTCAGTCTGTCTATCATGATTGGGCAGTGCAGATCAATACCTGGCTGAACAGCAAAATGTATGAAAGCAGCACAGGGCTATATTTCTGGCAGATTGAAAGTAATGGTACTCAGGATACTTACAAATTCACCTATGACAACGCGATCATGCTTGAGGCCGATCTTTTGTGGGCAAAAGCAATGAATGATAATACCTATCTGGCTAAGGCAGAGGCGTTGGGCAACGCGATGATCAAAACATTGTATAACTCAACCTATAATGCTTTCATTTTTAATACGAACGATATCCGGCTCAATCCCTGTTATTGCGGTTGGGCGTCGCAGGCGTTTATAAGACTGTACGAAGCGGACGGAAACAGCACCTGGCTGACCTACGCCAAGGCTAATATCGATAAGATCAATATCGTTTTGCTAAACCAGGCTAATAATGGCTATTACCAATATGCAGGGCTGGATGGCGCAGGAAAATACAGTAACATGGAGGGGGTAGATCAGGCCTGGATGCAGCGCGTTCAAGTTCTTTTATCAAAATATAAATAAACCTATGAAGATGCTACACAGAAAAAAGTCAGGACAAATAACAAAGATCGCCTGTACTGCTTTAGCGGTTATATTACTTGCCATACAGGGAACTGCACAAAATTTGAGCAGGTATGTTGACCCGAAAATAGGATCGGCAAATAGCCGCTGGTTCTTTTTTACACCTGCTGCCGTGCCCGAAGGTATGGCCAAGCTGGCGCCATCAACAAACGGTCATTATGGAAATGCACAAGGGTGGGAGGTAGTTGGCTACGATCCGCGCCATCACTCCATCGAAGGCTTTGTGCATTTTCACGAATGGCAGGTGGGGGGTGTAAGCTTTATGCCAACAACAGGCCCACTGAAGGTGCGCCCAGGAGGATTAGATACCCCGGGATCTGGTTACCGCTCGAAATTTGACCATAAGAACGAGGTAGCCGTACCCGGATATTATAAAGTATTGCTTGATGATTATAATATTACGGCAGAATTAACAGCCACAAAACGGGTGGGATTTCATCGGTATACTTTTCCAAAGAGCGATGAAGCTCACCTGATATTTGACATCGGCCACGTACAGGGAGAAAGCGGCCCGGTAAGGAACGCCGAAATTCATATGATCGATAATACCCATTTTGCGGGTTTTGTCGAAACATATCCGAAATATGTTCAGAAATATGACCCGGATGGAAAAGTATCGATGTTCATCTACGGCGAGTTAAGTAAAGCACCTCAAAGCGTCGGTTCATTCGTTGACAATACCATTCATGAAAATTCACGAAAAGAAAGCGGGCGCGGCGCGGGTTTATTCCTTAAGTACAAAACAAGCGAAGGTGAACAGATCGAGATCAAAGTAGGTCTTTCTTATACATCTGAGGCGAATGCAAAACTCAACCTGGAAAAAGAGGCAGCCAAACTCAATTTCGACCAGGCAAAAAAACTGGCTGTCCAGAATTGGGAAACTGAGCTTGGGAAAATCACTGTTCAAAGTAAAAACGGACCGGAGGTTGTTAAATTCTACACAGGATTATATCATGCACTTTTGGGACGAGGCGTTGCCAGCGATATAAACGGAGATTATCCGCAACATGAAGGCAAGATCGGGCATCTTAAACGGGCACCAAGCGGCAAACTGTATAACTTTATCAATACCGATGCGATTTGGGGCGGATATTGGGACCTCACTCAGTTATGGTCGCTGGCCTATCCGGATTTTTATGAAGATTTTATTCATACGCAACTGCAGCTTTACCGGGATAAGGGTTGGTTTGGCGATGGTGTGGCCAATAGCGAATATGTGTCAGGCGTGGGTACCAATTTTGTCGGACTGGCAATTGCTGCGGCATACCAGGCTGGTATTAGGGATTACGATGTCAATGAAGCTTACAGGGCAATCCGCGCCAATGAGCTGGAATGGCGCAACCGTAAGTTTGGTTCGGGCAAAATGGATGTTAAAGCATTTGTTAAATATGGATATGTGCCATTCCTGGAATATAAAGGAGGGGACTTTATCACGGATTCAACCGGGTCCGATTTTTCCGCCTCACATACGCTGGAATATAGTTTTAGCGCTTTTGCCGCGGCACAGATGGCAAAGAATTTAGGGAAGACAGCTGATTATAAAAAGTTTATTAAATATTCAAATGGCTGGCGGCTGCTTTATAACCCAGAGAACAAATTGATCGAGCCAAAAACAGCTGACGGAAAATTCATTGACAAATTTGATCCTTATGCGCCATGGCGTGGGTACCAGGAGGGTAATGCAGTGCAATACACGTTATTTGTTCCTCAGAACCCCGCTGCATTGATCTCGTTACAAGGCAAGGAGTATTTTACCAGTCACTTGAATGATATCTTCGAAAAATCAAAGGACCAGGGATTTGGCGGCGGTAAAACTATCGACGCGTTCGCCGGTGTCAGTTCGATCTATAATCATGGTAACGAGCCATGCCTGCACATTAGCTGGTTGTTCAACTTCTCAGGCAGTCCATGGCTTACACAGAAATGGACACGCGAGATTTGCGATGGGTTCTACGGAAGCGATCCAATCCATGGATATGGCTATGGCCAGGACGAAGACCAGGGCCAGATGGGCGGCTGGTATGCGATGACTGCGTTGGGTTTGTTTGATGTCAAGGGTTTTACAGACAACCAGCCGATTATCGAATTCGGCAGTCCGTTTTTTGATCGCGTAGAGATCAAGTTAAGCAATGGTCATAAGCTGACATTACAAAGAAAAAATAATTCTGCGGAGAGTATTTATGTTCAGTCCGCTTCATTCAATGGCTCAGCACTTCAAAACTGCTGGATGCTCAGGAGCAAATTGATGAACGGCGGTACTTTAAACTTTGAAATGGGCAAGGAGCCTAACAAGAAATGGGGCATAAAAATTCCGCCGCCGTCAAATCAATAACAGACAATCCTTTAAACATCTTTATCATGGAAAAAAAATATACGATATATCGATTCTCGTTATTGCCGGCACTCATTTTTGCATTATCAGCATCAGTCAGCGCACAAAACCTGACGGACAAAAAAACCTGTTTATCCAGAGCACGGTTTATGTATAGTCAGATATGGAAGCATTACCGCGTTAATAAATACCACGGTCTTTTTCTCGAATACTTTCCAAAGGATACCACCGGCAAGGTCGATTACGTTGAAGGCAGCGCGGTAAAAGTCAAAGAAGTAAGTTTTTTGTGGCCTTTTTCTGGGATGATGTCAGCCACAAATGCCTTGCTGCATAATTCGTCAGCCCGTCGCGAATACTTGCCATACCTGGATTCTTTAGCAATCGGCATGGAAGCCTACAAAGATACTTCCCGCAAACCTCCGGGTTACCAGGCGTACCCACCCGCGATGGAAAAGTCAGACAGGTATTATGATGATAACGGACTCGTTGGTATAGAGTATGCAGAGGCTTACCTGAACACCAAAAATCCGCAGTACCTGGATAGGGCTAAACTGGCATTTAACTTCATCATCAGCGGCTGGACGGATGAATTAGGTGGCGGAGTATACTGGCTGGAAGGGCACCACGATCAAAAGCCAGCCTGCAGCAACGGCATGGCCCTGCTTGTGGCGTTAAAATTGTATGAGGCTACTTCTGATAAAACTTACCTGGATTGGGGAGAGCGTTTTTATAATTGGATGCAGACCAGACTGAAAGCGCCAAACGGATTATTTTATAACGATAAAAAAACCAAAGACGGAAGTATCAATGCAACTTTTTATACCTATAACACCGGATCAGTAATAGAGGCGGCTGCACTACTATACCGGTTTACAAAGCAGGAAAAGTATTTGCATGATGCGCAGGATGCAGCAAAGGCTTCATACGATTATTACCACGGCCAGCAACATGATCCAAACCTTGAAATGAAAATTGATCTGCCATGGTTTGTAACCGTGTTGTTCAGGGGATATGAGTCACTTTACAGGATCGATAAAAATCCAAAATACATTAATGCCATACACCATGATCTGGATTATGCATGGAAAAATGGCCGTGATGCCAATGATTTTATTTCACACGACTGGACCGCAAAGAAAGTTGAAATAGCAAAACATAAATGGCTGATGGATGAAGACTGTATAGCAGAATTGTATGCAAGATTGAGCAGGATGTAGACTTTAGACGGGTTTTAGGAATATTATTGAATTTAAATTGTATATACATTACTACAAATAAATTTTTAATTAAAACCAAATGAAACCAAATTATCTACTCAGAAAACCGGCGATTTTAATCGGGATGTTAATCTTGTCGGCATGTCACAAAGAACAGGCTGTACAGACAAACAACGCCAGGATTCCAGTATCTAAGCAGCGAAACCTAAACTCAAGCTCTGCTTATTACAGTAATGCAGAAAATACCCACAATTTTATTGTGGGTAATATTTTGTCATCCTATTTCAGCTGCAAAGGCAATACCACTACCGAGGCTAGCAGTGCTTATGAATGGTATAACACGAGCCAGATCTACGCTGATGCGGCAGCAGTAAACCCAACATATGGCAATGACGGCCGGTTTCGTTCGTGGATGGATAGTACTTACAACTGGATGTACCATATGTGGGACTTTGGGTCAGGCATCGGCGGCTATTTCTCGGCGGCAAACCTGGATGGGACAGGAGCAGGCGGCGATAAATATGTTGATGATGCCGGCGTAACGATCAATGCCTATTTGGATGCTTATGCCGTTACTTCCGGAACGACCAAAGCCAACTACCTGGCCTCTGCGCAGTCAGTCGCTAACTGGATGATCAACAGCGGCCTGTGGACCACTTCAAACGGTGGCGGTTTTTTACAAAAAACAGGCACAGGAGCTGTAAAGCCCACCCAAACCAATGGATTGGCAGTACAGTCATTCCTGCGTTTATACCAGATCACAGGTAATACTACCTATAAAACCTGGGCGCAAAATACCATGAGCTGGCTGCTAAGCAACTTGTATGACAGCACTTCCGGGCTTTTCGTATGGGAATTTGACGCAAGCGGTGTGAAACAAACCGCGAAGTTCACCTATGACAATGCCATCATGGTCGAAGCGGAATTATTATATGCTTCTATTTTGAGTGACAATACTTACGTCACTAAAGCACAAAACCTTGGCGTCGCTATGAACACAACGCTTTGGAATAGCACACACCATGTATATATCTTCAATACTACCGACCAGCGTGTCAATCCGGCCTGGTGCGTCTGGGGTTCGCAGGCTATGATCAGGCTGTATGAACGTGACGGCAATACCGCCTGGCTTGACTACGCCCAGCAAAATATTGATTTTATCAATACAAATTTAAAAACAACCAGCAATAACGGTTATCACACCTTTTGCGACTTAAGCGGCGGCAGTGTAGATACACGGTATGAAGGCGTGGATCAGGCATGGATGGAAAGAACGCAGTTTATGCTTTCCGCCTATCGTTAGGGTACCCGGATGTTGACTGCGGGACCATATAGTTGATTAATGAGCGCTTCTTTGTGAGATTGGAAGCGCTTTTTTTTGATAGTCGTGTCTGAGCATGAAACGCTTTTCTATTTTGTTTTTCCGGCAAATTGGAAGCGATATACCGTGCAATTTTAAGGAATTTTTGTAAAGTATTGCAGGAGCCTGGGATTTCAACTTTTGAAACATCAAGAATGATAATTTTCGTATATTTTTACAACGCCAAATGGGACGCTGATGTTCGTAAATTAACTTCATGCAGCTACTGGGTGTATGAACATCGTATGACCAGAAAAAACGAAAGCAGCTATATTTTACTGTAACTACTTCATCTTCAAGTAGAAAAAACAAGTGCCAATATGTTGAACTTTTGGGAGGATATTCAAGCTGTTGTAAATGCCAGATTTTTAGTTGAGGAATGCTATTAAGTTTGATTTTTGAATAGAAAATTACAGCACTCAGTCTGGCTCCGGATTGTAGGGGAATTTGTTAGACCCGTACTATCCGGTAACTTGTGCTGCGGCCTCCTGCTGTTTCCTGTTCTAGAATATTCTTTTTTACAAGGTCCTGTATATCGCGTAGCGCAGTGTCTGTTGAACACTGGTTTATTTTTGCCCATTTGGAGACATTCAATGTTCCGTAAAAGTCCTCCAATAAAAGGTTAATCATTTTTAGCTGTCGCCCATTTAGTGGCACGCCTTCGTGTACCTTCCAGAACCTGTCTTTTGTCTGAACCTTCTCCACGATCTGATCAGTGCTATCCATTGACCGGTCAAGACATTCCAGGAACCATAGCAGCCATTGAGTAATATCAAGAGAACCTTTTTGAGTTTTTTCCAGGATATCGTAGTAAGACCTTTTTTCCTGTTCGATCTGAGCAGACATACTGTAAAAACGTTGCTCAGATCCGTCAGCTCTGGCCAACTGCATATCAGTAATAGCCCGGGTGATCCTTCCATTTCCATCTTCAAAAGGGTGAATGGTTACAAACCATAAGTGGGCAACTCCCGCTTTAATTACCGCATCAATTTCCTGCGAGGAATTAAACCACTGCAGGAATTGGGTCATTTCTACTGGTAATCTTTCAGCTTCAGGAGCCTCGTAATGTACCTTTTCCCGACCGCTCGCACCTGATATTACCTGCATTGGGCCTTTTTCGTCGTTTCGCCAGTTTCCGACTTTGATTTTAAATATTCCGCTTCTGCCAGTTGGAAAAAGGGCACTTTGCCAGCCGAACAAGCGGTCCTCAGTTAATGGATTTTTATAGTTCTGTGTGGCGTCTAGCATCATTTCCACCACACCCTCGATATAGCGATTGGTGGGGATAAGCCCTGCAACGTCCAGCCCTAAGCGTCTTGCAATCGATGACCTAACCTGTTCCGGATTCAATATTTCGCCTTCTATTTCACTAGACTTGGTAACATCGAGGGTCAAAGTTTTTAAGATGGCTTCTTCTTTTATTTTAAAGCCTGCAGCATTCATCTGCCCCAGTATTTTCCCTTGACGGTGTCTTACTGCTCCCAATTTCACGCTAAGTTCCTGATCCTGCCAGGTCAAATCAGGCCATTTTTTTAAAGTGTGGATATACATATTCGCCGCAGATATGCGGTAAATGTATATAGAATTTACCGCATATCCTAATTGTGCGGTGAATAATCAGTCTATTCGCCGCTTTTTTGCGGTATTTAAAGACCTTTCATTTCGAGATCATTAGAACCCCTTATGCGGGTAAAAGTCATTCTGGTCCCATTGCTGGAATACCATGCGCTGCGATTGATTTTCGACAGCCTTGTCCTGGAC
>Ga0310811_10007204_pt1 | contig 14238 bp, 10 predicted proteins | sample YCmetagenome_FD_207642 | JGI IMG/M metagenome (GOLD analysis project Ga0310811, IMG submission 207642) | Soil microbial communities from experimental microcosm in Duke University, North Carolina, United States - YC | ecosystem: Engineered > Artificial ecosystem > Soil microcosm > Unclassified ...
CGGCCATGGCAATCCTCGAGTTCAATGCACCTGCATCCAATTAAATGCATCTGCATGGAACTGTCAAGATCGATGCAACTGCATCGAGATCACGGCCGCGCGATGATCCCCCCGGTCATGGGCATCAGCACCCCCGTGGTGGCGGGGTAGCTGAGCGGCAGGCCTTTCAGGCCGCGCGCCGCCAGGAAGCCGAACGCCTGTGCCTCGATCGAATCCGAGGCCCAACCCAGCGTATCGGCGGCCTCGACGGAGGCTGGCGCCAGCCGCTCGCGCAGCATCCGCAACATCATCAGGTTACGGGCGCCGCCGCCCGCCACGATCCAGCTCTTCGGCGCCTTCGGCAGCAGCGGCACGATCCGGGCGATCGACGCTGCCGTCAACGCGGTGAGCGTCGCCGCGCCGTCGCCGGGCGACATCCCATTTACCTTGAGGGCTGAAAAATCGTTGCGGTCGAGCGATTTGGGCGGCGGCAGCGCAAAGAACGGCAGCGCCAGCGCCTTGGCGATCCAGGCTTCATCGACCCTGCCGAGAGCGGCGGTGCGGCCCTCGGTGTCGAAGCGCTGGTTGAAGTGACGGAGCATATGATCGTCGAGCAGGGCGTTGCCGGGCCCGGTGTCGCAGGCGATCAGCGTATCGGTCCCGTCGATGTAGGTAATGTTGGAGACGCCCCCGATGTTGACCACCACAATCGGCCCCTCGCGCTCCAGTGATTGCGCCAGCGCGCGGTGATAGACCGGAACCAGTGGCGCGCCCTGCCCGCCGGCTTCGACGTCAGCTGCGCGGAAATCATGCATGACCGGGATATGGATCGCCCGGGCCAGCGCCGCCCCGTCCCCGATTTGCACTGTCAATCTGCGTTCGGGCCGGTGCAGCACGGTCTGGCCGTGGAAGCCGACGATGTCGATGTCCTGAGCGGTGATGCGATTTTGCGCGGTAAAGGCCGCGACCGCCTCGGCATGCGCGACCGTAACCGCCTGTTCGGCCTCCCGCAGGACGCCGGGCCGGGCATCGCGCTGCGGCAGATCGATGGCCTCAAACAGCGCCTGGCGCAGCAGGCGACGTTCCATCTCGGTGTAGGGCCGGTATCCGGACGGCCCCAGGGCCTGGATCCGACGGCCGTCGGTTTCGATCAAGGCAACATCCACCCCGTCGAGCGAGGTGCCGCTCATCAAACCGATTGCCGTCAACATCATTGTCGTAGTGCCTTGATGACGCCCTGTCCTGCCCGAGACGCCCGGCTTGTATCAAACAAGCACATCTTATAATGCCACAGCGGCGCGATTGCGGCAGCCCATTCCGCTATGGTTCCATAACTCGTTATAATTACCGTGAAAATAGAATGATCAGAGCCGCAGACCAATGAGCGCATTTAAATCAGATTTCCTGAATACTCTACAGGAACGCGGCTTCATCCACCAATGTTCCGATTTCGACGGCCTCGACGCGCTTGCCGCGAGGGGCCAGGCGACTGCCTATGTCGGGTACGACTGCACCGCACCGTCGCTGCATATCGGCAATTACCTCACCATGATGATGCTGTACTGGCTGCAGCAGAGCGGCAACAAGCCGATCACCCTGATGGGCGGCGGCACCACCATGGTCGGCGATCCCTCCGGCAAGGACGAATCGCGCGCGATCCGCTCGATCGAAGAAATCGAGGCCAACAAGGCCTCGATCCGCGGCGTGTTCGCCAAGGTGCTGCGCTATGGCGACGGCGTCAGCGACGCCATCATGCTCGACAATGCCGAATGGCTGACGAAACTGAACTGGATCGAGATGCTGCGCGACATCGGCCGGCATTTCTCGGTCAACCGCATGCTGACGATGGACTCGGTGCGCCTGCGCCTCGAACGCGAGCAGGAGATGAGCTTCATCGAGTTCAACTACATGGTCTGCCAGGCCTATGACTTCGTCGAACTGGCGCGGCGCGCCGGCTGCCGGCTGCAGATGGGCGGCTCCGACCAATGGGGCAACATCGTCAACGGCGTCGATCTCGGCCGCCGCATGGGCACGCCGCAATTATTCGCGCTGACGACGCCGCTGCTCACCACCGCCTCGGGCGCGAAGATGGGCAAGACCGCGCAAGGCGCGATCTGGCTCAACGCCGACGCCTGCAGCCCCTACGACTTCTGGCAGTATTGGCGCAACGTCGAGGATGCCGACGTCGTCAAGTTCCTGAAGCTTTTCACGGTCCTGCCGATCGGCGAGATCAACCGGCTGGCGGCGTTGCAGGGCGGCGAGATCAACGAAGCCAAGAAGGTGTTGGCGACCGAGGCAACCGCGTTGCTGCATGGCCGCGACGCCGCCAACACCGCATCCGATACCGCCCGCCAGACTTTTGAGGAAGGGGCGATCGCCGAAAGCCTGCCGACGGTGGAAATTCCGCGTGGCGAACTCGACGCCGGCGTTGGCGTGCTGACGATGTTCGTCAAGGCCGGCCTCGTCGCATCGAATGGCGAGGCGCGCCGCCAGATCAAGGGCGGCGGGCTTCGCGTCAATGACGCGGCTGTCACCGACGAGAAGATGATCCTCAACGCCGGCCACCTGACGCCGGAAGGCGTCATCAAGCTGTCGATGGGCAAGAAAAAGCACGTGCTGCTCAAGCCTGCATAGGCGTATTCGTTTTTGACGCTTGCTTGGGCGTGCGGAAACGCGCTCCCTGCCCCCTATGGATCAAGAGGCGCCAGGGGGAGTCGCGTTAACGAAGCCGCTAAAGCCGGCGCGCATTGCCCTCAACGTGCTGGCGCTGTGCTTTGCGCTGTCGGTGCTCGGCCGCGGCCTCGGCGAGAGTTTTACGGTCTTCCTGAAGCCGATCGCGGAGAGTTTTGCCTGGGACCGCGCCGAAGTCGTCTCGGTCTATTCGCTGACCTGGCTGGCGGGCGGACTGATGGCGCCGCTGGTCGGCCGGCTGTTCGACCGCTCCGGGCCGCGCACCGTCTTTTCGCTTGGGCTGCTGCTGCTTGGCGGCGCATTCCTGTTCGCCTCGCGCGCCCAACACCTCTGGCAACTCCAGCTCTCGACCGGGCTGTGCGTCGGAATCGGTATCGCGCTGATCGGCAACGTGCCGAACTCGATCCTGCTCGGCCGCTGGTTCGGCCCGCGGCTGCCGACCGCGATGGCGATCCTGTATTCGGCGACCGGCGCGGGCATTCTGGTGCTGCTGCCGGCCTCGCAGGTGCTGATCGAGCGGGTCGGCTGGCGCGACGCCTATCAGTGGTTCGGCATTTTGGCGCTGTGCCTCCTGGCGCCGCTGCTGTTGCTGCCGTGGCGCCTGTTCGCCACGGGCTCGCCGCATGTGGTCAAGAAAACCGACGCCAATTTCGTCGATAACGGCTGGACGCTGCATAGCGCGATGCGCCACCACGCCTTCTGGGCGCTGTTCTGCACCTTCTTCTTCACCGCCGTTGCGATGTACGCGATCACGGCGCAGATCGTCGCCTATCTGATCGATGCCGGCTTCCCGCCGTTGCAGGCCGCGACCGCCTGGGGTTTTTCCGGCGTGGTGCTGCTGTTCGGCATGCTCGGGGTCTCCACGCTCGACGGCATCATCGGCCGCCGGCCGTCCGTGCTGTTCAGCTACGGCGTCTCGATCGTCGGGATCTTCCTGCTGTGGCTGTTGCAATATTATCCGAACTACTGGCTGCTGACCGCCTTCGTGATCTGCTTCGGCAGCATGATCGGTTCGCGCGGGCCGCTGATTACGGCAACCGCGCTGAATATCTTTCGCGGCGAAAAGGTCGGCACCATCTACGGCACGATCTCGATCGGCAGCGGGCTTGGATCGGGCCTCGGCTCCTGGACCGGCGGCCTGATCCACGACTGGACCCACAGTTACAACATGCTGTTCGCGTTCGCGCTGGTCAACCTCGTGCTGGGATTGATCCCGTTCCTGGTGGTGCCGGCGCTGCGGCGCTGACAGCAAAACGCCCGGCCGAACAACGTCTGCCGGGCATTCTTTCGCCAATCCTGTCAAACGCGGAACGGGCTAAGGGGCGATAATTTTCCGAATAGAAAGTGCCTGGGCTCAATAACGATCGCCGCCGACACCGATGCTCACGCCGGGCGCACGAAATCCAATGCTCGGTCCGCGCTCTTCGTAGCCGCGGCGTTCGATATAACGCTCGCGCGGAGCATAGCCGTACGAGTCGCGCCGCTCGCGAATAATGACGCGTTCGCCGCGTTCGCGCCAGCAACGGCCGTTTTCGTTGCAAACCATGCGTACGTTTTCAATGTTGCTGTCGGACGCGACCGGGCCAATCGACAGCGGCGCCGCCGAGGCAGCGGTAGCAAACAGCGCCACGGCGCCGGCTGCCAAAGCTAGGGTATGCTTTTTCATTTCTTCTCCAGGGGTTGATGTGTCAGGGAGCCAATAGACCGAGGGCTCATTGGTTCCCGCGACATCTTCACTTGTTTCGCCTGGACCGGATGGCATGCACGCCGGAACGCGCGCTGAATGGCGGCATATTAACGGTCGCAGCTCTCGTTCAACCCCGCCTTCCGCATGCCGTCGAGAAACCGATCCATCAACTCGGGCGTCTGGTAGGGCACGCTCGCCCTGATCCATCCGATCGACAGCTGCGGTTGCTCACTTCGCACCCACCTGAGAAATTCCCGCGCTTCATCAATTCGCCCGGCCTGGGCGAGGCTGGCGCAGCGCAGGCGTTGCCCGCCGTGAAAGCCCGGACGCAACCGCAGCTGCTCCTCGGCATATCGGGCGGCTTCGGCATACCGGCCGGCGCAATAATGCGCGACTGCGATGGCGCCGACAAAAATCGGCATGTCCGGATCAAGCGGACTGAGCCTGATGGCGTTTTCCGCATGCGCGATAGCCTCGCGATCCCATCCGGCGAACGCCAGACAGTGGCCGAGACCGCCGCGCGCCGCCGCGGAGTTCGGATTGAGGTCGACCGCGCGCTGAAAGGCCGCAATTGCCTCCTCGGTGCGCCGTTCCATCATCGCAAGATAGCCGAGCGCGATCTGTCCCCAGGAATCGCTGTTGTCGAGTGCCATCGCGCGAACCGCGTGCTGGCGGCCGGCCCGCAGTGCGTCATCGCGATCGACCCATCCCATATGCGCGGCAAACAGCAGGCGAAACGCCAGCAGGCTTCGCGCCGGCGCGTAATCCGGATACGCCGTCACCGTTTGTTTCAATGTGCCGATCGCGGTCGCGTAATCCTCGCGCGTGACCCGCCAGAGCTGGGTTTGCGCCCGCGCCACCAGTTCCCAGGCGCCAAGATCGTCGGAGGATCGCGACAGCGCGCGAACGCCCTCCGCCGCCAGCAGCCGCGGTTCGATCGCGCCGACCACGCTGCGGGTGATTTCATCCTGCACGGTGAAGATTTCGCCGAGTTCGCGGTCATACTGTTCGGCCCAGTGATGACAACCGGACAATGCGTCGATCAGCTGGGCTGAGATGCGTAACCGATTGCCCGCCCGGCGCACGCTGCCTTCGAGCACATAGCGCACGCCGAGATCGCGCGCGACCTGTCGCACATCGACGGCGCGGTGCTTATAGACGAAGGTGGAGTTGCGGGCGATGACGAACAGCCAGCGAATGCGGGACAATGCCGTGATCAGATCCTCGGATATGCCGTCGGCAAAGTATTCCTGACCGGGATCACCGCTCATGTTGTCGAACGGCAGCACCGCGATGGAGGGACGATTGGGCAGCGGCAGCCCGGGGGCGATATCGACGGCAGCACTTTCCGATGCAGCACCGGCAGTCGTGGGCGCGGCCGTCGCCATTTTCCCGACGAAACGGTAACCCCGGCGATGCAAGGTCTCGATATATCGCGGGTGCCGTGCATCGTCCTTCAGCGCGCGCCGAAGTTCCTGGATGCAGGTCACCAGCGCCGCATCCCCGACATTGACTTCAGGCCAGACGGCGCTGAACAGCTGATCCTTGGTGACCACCTCGCCGGGGTGGTCGGCGATATAGCTCAGCAACGCAAGGGCCTTGGGCGTGAGATGCACGTTCCGCGCGCCCGACATCAACCCGCCCTGCGGCTCAAGTCGGTAGCGTCCGAACGTAAGTGTCCGCTCTGGCATGCTTTTCTCCAGCTTCGAAGCTAGCACAAACCGCCCATAAGAATCCCGTTTCTCGCTTATGACTTGCGGTCCGCCGGCTCCTACATTGGGCAGTTAAATCCGAATGGTGCTCTTCCGATCGGGCAATTCGAGACGCGCTGCCTTATGTCGCAGCGACCAACCAGGGAGACGCGCGATGAGAACCACCCTTGCAATGGCGATGACGCTTTCGGCCGGTATTGCGTTGACGCAGGCCGCGCACGCGCAGACCAACGGCGAAAAGCTTGGAACCGTCAATTTCGAGACGTCCTGCAAACCGGAAGCTCAAAAGCTCTTCAACCAGGGCATGCTGTATCAGCACTCGTTCTGGTACCGCGCGTCGCAAAACGTTTTCGAGGACGTGCTGAAGGCCGATCCCCAATGCGGCATCGCCTATTGGGGTGTCGCGCTGAGCATGCTCTGGAACCCGCACGTGCCTACGCCGGCGAAAAACCTCGCCGATGGTGCGGCCGTGATCGCCAAGGGCAAGAGCGTTGGCGCCGGAACCCAGCGAGAACGCGACTATCTGGATGCGCTGGCGGTCATGTACGCCGACTCCGACAAGGTCGACCATCGCACCCGGATCGTGGCCTACGCGAAGGCCATGGAGCAACTGGCGCAGCGCTATCCGAACGACGATGAAGCGCAAATTCATTACGCGCTTGCGCTCAATACCTCGGCCTCGGCCGCCGACAAGACCTATGCCAACCAGATCAAGGGGGCGGCGATCCTCGAGCCGATCTCGCTGCGCCAGCCCCAGCATCCCGGCGTCGCGCACTACCTGATCCATTTGTACGACTACCCCTCGATTGCCGAGAAAGGCCTCGCTGCCGCCAGGCGCTACGCCAAGATCGCGCCCGCCGCCGCCCATGCCCAGCACATGCCGTCCCACATCTTCACGCGCGTCGGTTATTGGGATGAATCGATCGCATCGAACATCCAGGCAGCGCGCGTCGCCAAGGAGGCCAAGGACTTCCACGACCAGCTGCACGCCATGGACTACCAGGTCTATGCCAACCTGCAGCTCGGACAGGATGCCAAGGCCAAGGCGCTGATCGACGAGATGGCGGCGGCCACGGGCCTGACGGAGACGTACTTGCCCGGTCCCTACGCGCTGGCCGCTTCGCCGGCACGCTTCGCGATCGAACGCGGCGACTGGAAGGCCGCATCCGAACTTCAGGTTCGTCCGAGCCCGTTGGCGCAGGTGCAGGCGCTCACGCATTTTGCGCGCGCGCTCGGGGCGGCCCGCATCGGCAGGATAGAGGCCGCCCAGGCTGACATCGTCAAGCTCGGCGAACTCAGGGATAGATTGCGCCAGGCCAAGGACGCCTATTGGTCGGAGCAGGTCGATATCGAAGCCCAGGTCGCGTCAGCGTTCGCGCTGGATGCCGAGGGCAAGCACGACGACGCCCTCAAGGCACTGAGCGCGGCCGCCGATGCCGAGGACAAGACCGAGAAGCACGCGGTGACCCCCGGCGTCGCAAAGCCGGCGCGCGAACTGTACGGCGTCCTGCTGCTCGAGCGCGGCAAGGCTGTGGAAGCGCTCGCCGCCTTTGAGGCGACGTTGAAGAAGGAGCCCAACCGGCTCGCCGCCTGCGTTGGCGCGGCAAAAGCCGCCGAAAAGGCCGGCGACACCGCGAAGGCCGAGGAATACTACAAGAAGGTCGTCGCCATCGCCGGCGATGCCGACAAGAGCCGGATCGAGGTCGGCGAGGCCCGCGCATTCCTGACCAAGAAGTCGTGAGATCCCAACGCCCAATGCTCGGGGCAACCGTCGCGAGCGCATTCTGGCCCCTGCTGGTCCTGAGTGCTCTCTCGACGCCGGCGCTGGCCGAGCCGAGGCAAATCCTCGGCTATGCCGGCGCGCTCGGCGAGTGGGAGCTGACAGCCACCGTCAACGAAAAAACACGCCTGTTGGGCAAGGAGTTCTCCGGACCCCTGTCGATGAAACACGTCGGTATCTGCACGCAGGATGGACCGGAGGAGAGGCTCGGAGAAATCCGCCTTCAGATCTCGGCATTCTCGTCCCAGCTGGATGCGAAATTGCTGGTCGAGGGCATCGAATGCACCTACAGCGCACAATCGTCGACCCCCTACAGCGGGATGATGGCCTGCCCTGACCGCGAAGCCATTCCGCTCAAGCTGTGGCTGAAATAGTTTGGATAGATGCTTCGCATCTGCAGGGCAAATCGGCCACATCGCCCGAAGGTCACTGCGGCGCTGACATATCGAACGCCGGGCATCTCCCCTCCACGCAGCGCCAATGCTATTGATCGGGCGCAACGCGCCGGAGGTCCACAGAACCCACATGTATACGTTGATCGGCATTGGTCTGCTCGTTACCGTCGCCTTGCTCTCCGGCAAGGGGCAGCGAAAGGGAGCCTGGCTGCTGGCAGCGGTCGTGATCTTGCTGGTGATCATTGCCGATCGTCTCGGATTGACGTCACGGACAAACTGATCGCGTCACTGCGTAATCGGCTCCATGGCGATGCCGCCAAGCTGCACCGATCCGACCCCTGCCCCCGTCGCTGCTGATGAACATGCTTGCTTTGCTCGCGTCGTGACACCCGCTGAAGGATTTGGTGTCACCCGTGAGGCGCAGGGTTCATTTTGCGTCGGCACTTCGCGGAAGACCGCGGCTCTAGTTATTCGGCGGCAATTCGATCTGGTTGTTCTTGTTGCCGGGGTTGAATTCGAAAATCTTGCGAAGCACGCCGGGCGCCATCGCCGAAATCGGATTGACGTTCAGCACCGGCGCGCCCGGGGTACCGACGACCTCGTAGGTCACCCCGATCAGACCCTCATTGCTGCCGCCGCCGAGAAACAGGCCAACGATCGGGATCTGGCCGAATATGTTGTTCAGCCCGTACATCGGAATGAAGGTTCCCCTCATGCGGACCGAGTTGCCCGCATAGTCGATGCTGCCTTCGATGGTGGCGCCGATGGTCGGGCCCTTGACGACGCCGTCGCGAATCCAGAGCTGGCCGCTCTGCCTGGTAAATTCGGCGCGCAGGCCCGAGAAGGCGATGCCGTTCTGGGTGCCGACCGGTCCGCCGGCGGCCGCGCGCTCGAGCTGGGCCTCGCCCTTGATCGAGAAATCGCGAACATTGATCAGGCCCTCTTTGGCGGAAGGCTCGACGGTCGGTGGCTCCATCGCCAGCGCGAGCTGGCCACCGACCATCTTGGAATAGGTATCGGTGAAGCGGAGGAACGCGCCGGCATCGCCGGTCTGCAGGATGATCAGATCGCGTCCCTGCCCCTGCGTGCGGCTGCGCAGATCCGCGGTCACCGGGGTGTCGCGCCCGACCTTGGCCGCGAGCGTAAAGGCCTTGATGTTACCACCACGCCGGGACATTTTTGCGTCGACGCTACGCAGTGCCTCGCCATTGGAGCCCGCGACGGCGCCGAGCTTGAGGTCGACGTCGAAGTCGATGTTCCTGGTCTTGCTCTTGGCGTCGGCTTCCTTGCCGGAAATCGCCGATTTGAGGAAGCCGCGGCCGTCGAACACGTCGCCGCGCATCGTGACCTTCATGACGCCATCGGGACCGCGTTCGGCCTTCAGCGAGGTCTTGTCGCCTTCCGACGGCGAATAGGTAGGGAAGTTCGCGCTCATCAGGTCGCCGTTGGCATCGACTTCGAGCGAGCCCTTGATCGAAGCGCCGCCACCATCGACAACGATGTCCTGGAACACGGTCGATTGGTCCTTCTTCACGACGCTGAACGTCGCCTTGCCCGCCTTGCCCGGCACCTTGACCCAGCCGGGCAGGATGTTGTCGAGCTTCAGCGAGGTGAGATCGGCCTCGATGCCGACGCGGCTGTCGTGATCGCCGATCTTGCCCATCAGCTTGATCGGGATCGCGCCGCTGACGGCCGGCCCGAGATCGAGCCCGAGCCGTGCGCGGCTGGCATCGTCCAGCGTCGCCGACAGCTTGATGTCGGCATCACCCTCGTTGGGCTTGCGATAGTCCAGCGCCGCCGGCTGGCCGTTGATCTTCACGTCGCCCTTGACCTGATAGCCGTTGTTGTTGGCCACGACCTTCAGCGTGTTGGCTTCCAGTTTCTGGTTCATCACCAGCTTTTCGGCGGAAAACCCGCCGAGATCGGCCGTGACGGTGTAGACGGTGTCGGCCTTGGTCAGCCCTCCCGTGACCGGCACGGCGAGCGTCACGACGGCGGATACGTTTCCCTTGCTCGAATTGGGATCGACCAGGACGCCGGAGAATTCGCTCAGCCGATCGGAGGCGAGAATTTCAGCGGCGGCCGGCACGCTGCCGTCGATGCGGAATTTGACTTTCGACGGCGAAGGCTTGGGCGCCATATCCGGCACCTCGAAGGAGAAGTCCGAAATCGTCATCTTGCGCCCGGTCGGCGTATCGGCGATCCCCTGCCCGATGTTGACGGTCGCGGTGCGGCCGGTCACCCGGGCTTTCAGGTCGGCGTCGCGCACGAGCGGCATATTGTCCACGGGGCGCACCGTCACGCCCGCTGCGACGATATTGACGGCCAGACCGTCATCCGGGATCGGGGGGCCCTTGCGCGACAGATTGCGCACCGGCGAGTTGACGCCGATCTCGATGCGCTGGAGCGTGCCGCGCTCGATCCGCTCGATCACCCATTCGCGCACTTCCGGCACGATCAGGATCGGCCACATCCGCTTCAATGCCGAGGTCGACATCGGTGTGCCGGCAAAGCCAAGCTGCAGGCGCGCCTCGCCGGAATAATCGATGCTGCCGGTTCCGGCGACGCCGATCTCGCCATTGCTGATGTCGGCCTGGGTCAGCAGCACGCGCTTCTTGTCGGTGTCGAAGCGCAAACCGATCGCGATGCGGTTGAAGATCAGCGGTGGTTCGCCGTCGATGCCCGCCAGCACGATGGTGCCGCCGCTAAAGCCTGCCTGCCAGTCGGTGACGCTGCCGTTTGGCGGCTCCAGATGGGCGAGCAGCGTGATGCGGTTCGCACCGGAAATGATCTTGAAGGGGGCAACCAGCACCCGCCGCCCCGAATCCCATTCGACGTTCACCTCAGCCGAATCGATCGCCATCGGATAGTCGGGCGTATCGCTGTCGATGATGTTACCGGCGCCCGCGGTGAGCTTGCCGCGGAAATAGGTCGGCAGGCCGTCGCGGCCGAGTTCGCCTTTCAGTTCACCTGACAGCGGCAGGTCCGCGCTGTAGGTGAGATCCTTCACCCGCATCGCCAGCAGGATGTTTTCGGCCGGCACCTTGTCGGCGCGCAGGTCGACCGATCGCACGCCATTGCTCTGGGGACCCACCAGCACCCGCAGCGACCACGGGCGGGCGCCCTCCTCGCCAAGACTCAACGCCACCCCGCCGCCGCTCGGCCGGCGGAGACTGAGGCTGATATTCTCGAACGTCCATTTGTTGCCGCGCTGCTGATCGTCGACGACGAGATTGCCGTTCTTCAAGCCGATCTCGTTGAGGTTTTGTCCGTCGAGGCCGGTCAGGCTCAGGCTGTCGAGCCAGTCGAGGCCGGCCAGCAATCCGTTCGGCGTGTTTTCAACACCGGGCACCGGCGCAGCGCGCGGGAATGTCGGTGTAAGCCCTGCGTCTCGTTTCGAGGCGACGCCGGTGGCGAGCGGCTTGGCGGTGTCGCCGGCGGAGACTGTGACCTGGCCATCCGGCGTGATCCGCACCGCCAGTTCCGCATCGACCAGATTGAGGCTCTCGGCACGCAGCTGCCCCATCAGGAGCGCGGTGCCGGATAGTCTCACCTCCGCTTTCGGGGCGCTGGCGACGATGGCGTGGTCGCGATCCCTGACGACGATATCGCGGATGCGCACCGCGATACGTATCTTGCCGGCGCGTTCGATTTGCGTGCCGCCGACCTCGACCGTATTGCCGTGCCCGATATTTTCCTCGATCGCGGCCGCTAGCCACGGCGTCGCCATGTCGAGATTGATGGGCCCGGCGCCGAGCCGCCACCAAAGCCCGCCGAAACAAGCCGTAAAGATCACCGCCAATACGCCGATCACGACGGCCAGGCGCTTGACCCAGCGCTCCCCGGAGACCCAGCGAGTCAGCGCCGAGAAATTGTCGCCGATCCGATGGAAGCCGGAATTGGAACGGGATAGCAGCTTGCGCGCGCGGTGGCCCGCCGCCTCGTCCTGGTCGTGATCCCAGCCAGCCTCGTCATCCCATTGCGAGATTTGGGCCTCGGCGCGCGGATTCGACCCTTGTAGCGAAGTACCCTGGGGCGAATTAGTCCTTGCCATTGCCTCTCGGTGCCGGCGCTGAGGTTGATCGCCGCAACCGGCGCGCCCATCGATCTTTATCGAGCGCTCCTGTGTCGGCATCGCTGCCAATCCTCGATTAATACTGTTACTCGTCGCAGGACCCAAGGAATCAATCAAATGGGCCTTCAACGAGCGGACGGGTGGTGCGTCGAATTTCTTGTAACCATACTCCGAGGACATCAAACTTGCCCAGCAGCCGGAGCGAATCCGGCACTCCGGGACGAGACCCGCAATACCCTATTGGTTGATCCGCCGAAAGCGACGAAAGGAAGGCGTATGTCCAAGAAAACGCGCAAGAAATCCTCCAAGGGATCCTCAACGAATTCAGCCCCCAAAGCCGCCGCGGCGAAGGCGGCGCGTGCCGGCGCCAAAGCCTCGGTCAAAACGCCCGCGGCAAAAGCCCGCAAGGCGGTCGCAAAGAAGGCGGGCAAAGCCGCCAAAACGATTGTGGCCAAAGCATCCCATGAGCCCGCGTCCAAACCGTTAAAATCCAGGCCATCAGCCGTGCCGAAGCCGGAATCCAGGGAGATTTCCAAGGAGACTCCCAACGAGACTTCCAAAACTGTTGCGAGGCCGGCTCCGAAGCCGGATCCCAGACGGGTCCCGGCGTCAGGCGTCGTTGAGGGCGGCAAGGCCCCCGGCTTCCGGTTGCCGCGCGATGGCGGCGACAGCGTCGCGCTGGCGGACTATGCCGGCCAGAAACTGGTGCTGTTTTTCTATCCAAGGGCCGACACGCCCGGCTGTACCCGGGAAGCGATCGACTTCACCCGGCTCAAGGCCGCCTTCGCTGACAGCGGCGCGGCCGTACTCGGCGTCTCCGCCGACACCGTCAAGACACAAGAATCTTTCCGGAACAAGCACCAGTTGACGGTTCCCCTGATTTCAGATGAGAAACACGAGATGCTGGAGGCCTATGGCGCCTGGGGTGAAAAATCCATGTATGGCAGGACCTTCCTTGGGATTCTTCGCACCACAATACTGATCGGCGCCGACGGCAAGATCGCCAGAATCTGGCGCAATGTCCGGGTCGATGGCCACGCGGACGAGGTCCTGGCCGCGGTACAGACCATGTAGTTTTACTGGTTCCATTTCCCAAAAATTAACCATGAGAGAGTCAAATCGGCCGCGCAAAATGAGCCGTACGGAACCTCTGTCCGACCGGCGCGGGAGTGCCGATGTCGTACCGTTCCGGTCATCATTCCGAGTACCAGCAACAACACCACCATCCCCAGGATCATGGCCGGACGCGCCGGCCCGTCGCGCGGGCGGCGAGCGCCGCCGCCCAGAACGGCTATGCCATTGTTCATCACGGCAAGCAGGTCCGGTTCGGTCCCGTCGTGTTCTGGATCGTGGTCGGCACCGTGGTCGTGCTCGGCATGTGGTCGGCGGCAACCGCCACCTATTTCGCGTTTCGCGACGACGTCCTGACCCGGCTGATCGCCCGCCAGGCTGAGATGCAATACGCCTATGAAGACCGGATCGCCGAACTGCGCGCCAAGGTCGATCGCACCACGAGCCGCCAGTTGCTCGACCAGGAGCAGTTCGATCAAAAGCTCGACCAGATCATGAAGCGCCAGACCGCGCTGGAATCCCGCGCTACCGCGCTCGGCGCCATTCCGGACAGCTTGGCGACCGGTTCGATCCGGCCGCCGGCGCGCGGCGCGGCTGCCGACACGCCCGCCACCGGCACGCCAAAACCCTCCCCGATCAGCGACACCGTGATCTTCGTGGCGCCGCCGGACCGCGAGGCGCGGCTGGAGTCGCGCGCACCTGTCGTCACCAAGGCGCAGCCAAACCAGTTCGCCAAGGTTCAGGGCGTCGACAACGTGCTGGTCCGCCTGCAGAGCTCGCTGGATCAGGTCGAGCGACGCCAGATGGCGGCCTTGAGCTCGGTCGAAGACAACATGGAATCGCGCGTC
>Ga0310811_10007205_pt1 | contig 14237 bp, 11 predicted proteins | sample YCmetagenome_FD_207642 | JGI IMG/M metagenome (GOLD analysis project Ga0310811, IMG submission 207642) | Soil microbial communities from experimental microcosm in Duke University, North Carolina, United States - YC | ecosystem: Engineered > Artificial ecosystem > Soil microcosm > Unclassified ...
CGCGGCGGCTGGCCGTCCGGTGCCCAGACCGCGCGTCGATTCCAGGGCAGGCCCGCCGCATCGTCATTGGTGTGAAAAAAGAGGCTGGCGGATTCGAAATTGGTCGGCGCCCACAGCCAGAAGAACTGCGGCGCCACTGCCGGCGCCAGCGGCTGCGGATCGCGCAGACCGACCGGCCTGACGCCCCACGACCGGTCGCGCGTGCCGACGAAGCCGTCCACGGTTTCGCGCACGCCATCGAGCTCGATCCAGCCATGGTAGCGTCCGTTCTGCGTCAGGCGCGTATAATCCATCAATGTGCGCGGGCCGATACGGCGGATGAACCGTGGCTCCTCGATCGGCGCACTGCGCCCGCTGAAGACGATATCGGCGACGATGCCGCGATCCGGCGCATTGACCGTCACGCGCAGTTTGCCCAGCGGCTCGATCACCTCGATGCGGATCGGGCCGGCGCTGATATCCACCCGCTCCATATTGAGGCAGCGCGAGGCGTGCAGCGCGGTCTCGACGCCGTCGCGGACCACGACAAAGGCGGCGTCCGCGATGTTGAGATGTGGATAGACGCCGAACGCCGCGGCGAAGAACGATGTGTTGCCCGGCTGCGTCGAATAGCCGTTGAAGAAGTAGCGGTCGTAGAAATTGCGGTCGGTGCCGGCATAGGCGACCGGCTCCGGCGTCTGGTGGATCGGATAGTCGTCGCCTTTGCTCAGCGTCATTATGCTGCGCCGCCGAGATAAAGCCGCTTGACGATGTCGTTGCCCTTCAACTCGTCGACGGAACCTGCCGCCACCACAATCTCGCCGTGGACGATGATGTAGCCGCGATTGGCGATGCGGATCGCCTGGTTGAAGTTCTGCTCGGCCATCAGCACGGTCAGGCCGAGGCGCTGATTGAGCTCGCCGATCTTGGTGATGGTTTGCGATACCAATAGCGGCGACAGACCGACCGACGGCTCGTCGATCAGCAGCAGGCGCGGCGAGGACATCAGCGCGCGCGCAATCGCGAGCATCTGCTGCTGTCCGCCGGACATGGTGCCGGCGAGCTGCTTTTGCTGGTCTTTCAGCACCGGAAATGTTTCGAAGGCCTGCGCGAGGTTGCGGTCGATGTCGCGGCGGGCGGCTTTCCGGAAGGCGCCGAGCATCAGGTTTTCCAGTACCGTCAGCTTGGGAAACAGGCGCCGTCCCTCCGGCACCATCGCGACACCGAGATCGACGATCGCTTCGGGCGACAGCCGGGTCAGGTCATGCGCGGTGCCGTCGATTGTCAGTTGCATCGATCCGCGCTGCGGCCGGACCAGCCCCGCCACGCACTTCATCAGCGTGCTCTTGCCGTTGCCGTTGGTGCCGAGCAGTGCCACGGTCTCGCCGGCCTCGACATTGAGCGAGACGCCGCGCAGCGCCTTGACGGCGCCATAGCCCGCATCGAGGCCGCTGATGGCGAGGCTAAGTGCCAAGATAGGCCTCCTGCACCCGCTGATTGGCCATCACTTCGGAGGGCTTGCCGATTGCAATGATCCTGCCGGCGTCGAGGCACATCACGCGCTCGGAGAACCGCATCACGGCCTGCATGATGTGCTCGATCATGATGACGGTGATGTCGTGGCCGGCAAGGCTCATCAGGAGGTCGAGCACCTCGTCGACTTCCGAGGAGGAAAGCCCGGCCATGGCCTCGTCGGAAATCAGCAGCTTTGGGCGCGTCGCCATCGCGCGCGCAAGTTCCATCTTGCGCAATTCCACCTGGCTCAGCGTGGTCGCCGACGCATCGGCCTTGGCGGCAAGTCCCATCCCGGTCAGGATCGACATCGCGGTCTCGCGCCGGTGCGCGACCGAGACCAGCGGGTCGGTCGCAACGGCAAAATCAAGCGCCACCATGAGGTTTTCGAGCACCGTCATGCTGCGAAACGGCCGCGGGATCTGGAAGCTGCGCGCGATGCCGCGGCGCGTGCGCACATGCGCCGGCATCTGCGTGATGTCCTCGCCGCGGAAGGTCACGGTGCCGACCTCGGTACGGAAGGCGCCGGAAATGCAGTTGATCAGCGTGGTCTTGCCCGAGCCGTTCGGACCGATCAGGCCAAAACGCTCGCCGGGGCGAATATCGACGCTGACATTGTCGAGCGCAGTGAAGCCGCCGAAGCGTTTTGTCAGCGCCGATATCTGCAGCAAGGGCGCGGTGGTCTCGGAGGGTATCGTCATTTGCCCTCCTTTCGAATTTTTTTGAGCAGGCCAATGAGGCCCTCGGGTGCGCCGACCACGAACAGTACCAGCATGACGCCGAGCACCAGCACGTTCACTTCCGAGGAAATGGTAACGGTCAGCAATTGCTGCGTCGAGCCCAGCAGAATGGCGCCGACCACCGGGCCCAGCCAATGCGCGGTGCCACCGATCAGCGACATCGCGAGCACCGAGACGGAGTAGTTCAGATTGAACGCCGAGGAAGGATCGGCGTATTGCAGGTACATCGCGGCTGGTGCTCCGGCAGCACACATCAGCGCGCCTGATATGACGCAGGCCAGCACTTTCAGCCGCAAGGTCGGCACGCCCGTGCATTCGGCGGCGAGTTCGTCGTCGCGCAGCGCCTGCAGGCCGCGCCCGATCCAGGAGCTCTGGATGTAGCGTGAGATCGCCACCGCCAGCACGACGAGCAGCGCCTGAACGAAGAACAGCATCTGCACATAGCCATCGAACGGCGGCGTTACCGGGGGCCGCTGCAACTGGATGCCGGCGGCACCGCCGACATAGCGCCAGTTGGTGATCGAGGTCTCGATGACGATCGTTGCCGCGATCGTCGCGATCGAGAAGAAGATGCCCTGCATGCGCAAGGTGATGAGGCCCAGCGCAAACCCCATCAGCGCGCCGACGGCGGCGGCGGCGGCGATCTGCACTGCCAGCGGCGCGCCCGCCACCTTGAACAGGAACACGGCGGTATAGACGCCCATGCCGAAAAACGCGCTGGTGCCGAAATTCACATATCCGGCATGGCCGCCGAGAATGCTCCAGGCCACCGCAAGCACGATGAATTGCAGGATCACATAGCCGGCAAAGAACGGATATTCGTTGCGGACGAAATGGGTCATCAGCGCGATGATCAAGAGAAACAGCGCTGCCCCGATCCAGAAAAGGATGCCGTTGCGGTTCATGATCGCCTGCCGAACAGGCCTTGCGGCCGGACGGCGAGAACGCCGAGCAGCAGCGCGAACGAAATCGCCGGCGCCCAGGAGGCGCCGAACAGGGTGAGGACGATCGATTCGGCGACGCCGAGGATGATGGCGGCAACCAGCGTGCCGGTCATGCTGCCGAGCCCCGCCATAACCACGACGCAGAACGTGCGCCCGATATAGGCGCGGTCGAGGACCGGATCGACCGGGGCGACGATGATCAGGAGCGCGCCGGAGATACCGAGCACGGCGGTGGCGATGCCGAACGCCCATTGCTTGATGCGGATCGGGTTGGCGCCCATCAGCCGCAACGCCTCCTGGTCCTGCGCCACGGCGCGGATCGCGCGACCCATGAAGGTTTTCGACAGATACAACGCCAGCAGAATCGTCAGTCCGGCGGCGACGCCGAACGCGACCACCAGCCGGAATGGAATCCGCATGTCGCCGATCCGCCAGGCCTTGCCGATATAGGACGCGGTGACCGAGCGCTGGTCGACGCCGAATTGCAGGATCAGCAGGACTTCGATGATGAACGCGATGCCGAAGAAGAAGGCGATGCCGCGCACGCCGGCATCGCTGCCGCGCTTTTCGAATGTCTCGTAGTAGAGGCGGTAGGCGGCAAGGCCGAACAGGAACAGGAACGGCGTAATCAACAGTCCCCCCAGCAGCGGATCGATCCCGTACTGTTCGTTGAGGACGAACACGGCGTAGGACGCCAGCACCAGAAAGGCCGGATGCGCGACGTGGGGAACGTCGAGCAGGCCGAACGAGACGGACAGCCCGAGGCTGACGGCCGCATAGAAGCAGCCGAGCAGCACGCCGAGCACTACCGCATCGAGCAGCAGATCAATCGAAAACACGCAAAGTCCCCCTCGACCCGCGCAGCCGCCGCTTCCACGGTCCGCGCCCGACCGCATCTTCTACCCTCATCACCGGACTGTGGCGCGCCGGTCGGCCGCGCCACCGCCCGGAGACAGCCTTGCGAAGTCTACTTCCTGGCGGCCTCGAATGGAGCTACGAGATCGCCGGATTTCAAATTCGCCGGGAACAGGATCACCTGTTTGCCGGGTTGACGGAACTGTTCCATGTTCTTGTCCACGATGCCGCGGAATTGGGCCTGCAGCGTCGCGCTTTGCTTCCACTCGCCGTCGGCGGCGAACGCGATCGGTCCGACGATGGTCTTGTGGGTGTTCTCGCGCAGATACTTTGCGAGCGCTTTCTGGTCAAGTGACCCCACGGCCTTGATGGCCTGTTCGATCATCTGGCCGTTGGCGTAGCCGAACGGCGCCAGGTAGTAGCCAAGCGGGTCGACCTTGGCTTCGATGGCACGCTTGGTATAGGTGTCGAAGAACTCTTTGGTCCCCTCATTGTACATGCTCTTTTCGGGTAGCCAGGTGTTGTAGTTGACGACCCCGTTGAGCAGCGACCCCATGTTTTCCATCACGGCGCCGAATTGCAGGCCGACCATGCCGCCGCCGAAAACCTTGACGTTGTCGCCGATTCCGATCTCGTTGACCGCGCGCAGGATGCCGGCCGAATCCGGCGGGTAGGACGAGACATAGACGATGTCGGGCTTGGCGGCCTTCAGCGCGCGGATGATGCTGGAGAATTCCACCGTGTTCGGCGGATAGGCCTGGTCGAAGACAACAGGCATGTTGAGCCGCTTGGCGACGTCACGCGCGGTCACCACGAGATTCTGCGCGAATTCCTGGTCCGCCGAGAGCAGCGCCACGGTCTTGCCACCGGCCTTCTGGCCGATATCGAGGAAGGACGCCGCCCAGCTGTCGGCCGGTCCCCACGGCGCATTGTTGAACCACATGTCGTGGCCGACCTTGCTGTTCACCTGGAACGAGAAGTTGCCCATCAGCAGTAACCCGCGCTGCTTGACCAGCGGCATGATCGGTGCCGTCGGCACCGTGCCGTAGGGAGCGAACAGGATGTCGACCTTGTCGACATCCAGCAGCTTGGAGTAGATCGCCGGCGTTTCGGAAGCGCTCGACTTGTCGTCATAGACCACGAGTTCGACCTTGCGGCCAAGCAGGCCGCCCCTGGCGTTGACGTCATCGCGCCATATCTCGATGCCGAGCAGCGAAGCCTTGCCGCCGCCCGCGAGACCGCCGGTCTGCGGCATGCTCATGCCGATCTTGATTGGTGGCTGCTGGGCAACTGCGCCAGAGGTCAGTCCGGCCACGGCCAAGGCGATTGATGCGCCGAGAAGCGTCCTGCGTTTCATTGATCCTCCCAAATGTCTGGTTTTTTGCTTCATTTTGTTGTCCGCCCGCGTCCGGATTGTTCGCCCCTGGTGCCGCAGACGGAATGGTACTTGCGGGAACGTTAGAACTAAAGATAGCCCGGCCACAAGCCACAATGAAACCCCGGCATATCCTTTAACACCCTACGTTCGTACGGATATTCGGCCGCGACGCCGGCGCGGAATCTGGGTTCGCCGTGCCGACCGGGCGCCGGCCCGCGTCGGGGATTGCCGTTTCGGCGGCAGCTGCCGTCCTTTCAGCGGAAATGGCAGGCGACCCAATGCCCCTCGGCGCTCTGCTTGAGCGGCGGTGCTTCAGCGCTGCATCGCGGCTGAGCGATCGGGCATCGGGTGTGAAAATGACAGCCCGAGGGCGGGGAAATCGGGCTCGGCACTTCGCCCACCAGCCGGATGCGCTGCCGTTTTACTTTCGGGTCCGGTATCGGAACCGCCGACAACAGCGCTTCGGTGTAGGGATGCCGGGGCGAGGTGTATAACGCGCGGGCCGAGGCCATCTCGACGATGCGCCCGAGATACATCACGGCGATGCGCTCCGAGATGTGCTCGACGACCGCGAGATCATGGGCGATGAAAAGATAGGCGAGGCCGAACTTCTCCTGCAGATCCTCCAGCAGATTGATGACCTGCGCCTGGATCGACACGTCAAGCGCCGATACCGGCTCGTCACAGATGATCAGCTTGGGCTCGACGGCGAGCGCGCGCGCGATCCCGATGCGCTGGCGCTGGCCGCCGGAGAATTCGTTCGGATAGCGCCCCATGTGATCCGCCTGCAGGCCGACGGTTTCCAGGAGATCGACGACACGCTCCTCGAACTGCCGCCGGGTTTTCGTCAGCTGGTGGATGATCAGGGCCTCGCCGACGATCGCACCGACATTCATGCGCGGATTGAGCGAGGCATAAGGGTCCTGGAAGATGATCTGGATGTCGCGGCGCAGCAGGCGAAGCTCGTCCGCCGCCAGCTGCCGGACATTCTTGCCTTCAAAATGGATGTCGCCCGAGGTCGGCTCGATCAGGCGAAGCACGCAGCGTCCGGTGGTCGATTTGCCGCAGCCGGATTCGCCGACCAGCCCCAGGGTCTCGCTGCGGTCGATGTGAAAGTTCACGCCGTCGACCGCGTGGACGCTGTCGGAGTGGCGGCCGAGCAGACCGCCCTTGAGCGGAAATTCCTTGGTCAGGTTCGAGACCCTGAGCAGCGGCTCACTCATTGGACGACCGTCGCTTCCGCATGGATGCAGGCCACCTTGTGGCCCGGTTCGAGTTCGCGCAAGGCGGGCTGCGCGATACGGCACTCGTCGGTTGCAAAGTTGCAGCGTGCGGCGAAGCGGCAGCCGGGCGGCGGCGCGATCAGCTTCGGCACGGTGCCGGCGATGGTCTGCAGGCGGGTCTTGCGGGTGGCCGCCATGTCGAGGCGCGGGATCGAGCGGATCAGACCCTGCGTGTAGGGGTGGCGCGGATTGGCGAACAGCCGTTCGACGGAAGCTTCCTCCACCACCTTGCCCGCATACATCACCACGACGCGCTGGGCTACCTCGGCGACCACGCCCATGGCGTGGGTGATCAGCATAATCGACATGCCGAAACGCGATTTCATGTCCTGCAGCAGATCGAGGATCTGCGCCTGGATCGTGACATCGAGCGCGGTGGTCGGTTCGTCGGCGATCAGCAGCTTCGGCCGGCACGACAGCGCCATCGCGATCATCACGCGTTGCCGCATGCCGCCCGAGAACTGATGCGGGTAGTCGTTGACGCGGCGCTTGGGGTTCGGGATCTGCACCAGCGCCAGCATCTCGATGGTTCGCTCCAGCACGCCTTTGCGGCTCAGCCCCTCATGCAGCGCGATCACCTCGCCGATCTGGTCGCCGATGGTGTAGACGGGGTTGAGCGAGGTCATCGGCTCCTGGAACACGATGGCGATTTCGCGGGCCCGGATCCGGTTCATTTCCTCCGGCGGCAACGGCACGATATCGCGGCCCTGCCACAGGATCTGTCCGCCGGCGATGCGGCCGGGCGGCATCGCGATCAGCTTGAGCACTGACATCGCGGTGACCGTCTTGCCGCAACCGGATTCGCCGACCACGCAGACGGTCTCGCCACGCCCGACGGTGATATCGACGCCGTCGACCGCCTGCACGATGCCCTCGTCGGTGGCGAAATGGGTCTTCAGCCCCCTGATGTCCAGTAGCGGGGCTTCGGCCGCCTCTACCGCTTCACGCACCGGCACACGCGGTCCAGTCAACATCACATGACTTTCCTGGGATCGAGCGCATCGCGCAATCCGTCGCCGATGAAATTGATGGCGAGCACGGTCAGGAAAATCGCAGCACCCGCAAACAGCGCCCAGTGCGGTGCGATGTCGAGATAGTCCTTGGCGTCATACAGCAACCGTCCCCAGGTCGGAATGTCGGGGGGAAAGCCGAGCCCCAGAAACGACAGTGTCGATTCGGTGATGATCGCGGCGGCGACGTCGATGGTGCCGGCGACGATGACCGGCCCGAGCGCGTTGGGCAGGATATGCTTGATCACCAGCCGCGGCGTGGTGGCGCCGAGCGCGCGCGCGGCTTCGACGAATTCCTTTTCGCGCAGCGACAGGAACTGGGCGCGCACCAGCCGCGCCACCGGCATCCAGCGGAAGGCGCCGATGACGAGGACGATCAGGATGAAGACGCCGCCTTCCGGGCCGACCCAGCCTTTGAGGAAATCCCGGAACAGGTAGATCACCAGCAACAACAGCGGCAGCTGCGGCAGCGCCAGGAACAGGTCGGTGATCCACATCAGCGCGGCGTCGACGCTGCCCCTGGAGATGCCGGATATCGCGCCGATCAGGGTGCCGGCGATGATGGCGACCGCCATAGCCGCGAAACCGACCGCAAGCGAGATGCGTCCGCCATACAGCATGCGCGCCAGCAGGTCCTGGCCGAGATCGTCGGTGCCGAACGGATGCACCCAGGAGGGCGTGGCCAGCCGCGCGGTGAAATCGATTTCGTTGATCGGCACCTGCCACAGCAGCGGCCCGAACAAGACCGCCGAGGTCAATAGCGCCAGTACCACGACGCTTGCGACCGCCATGCGATGGCGGCGAAACTTTCGCCATACCTCTTCGCCCGGCGAGGCACGCCGCTTGCGTCCCTCAAGTGGAACGGCCAATTCAACGATAGGAGATGCGGGGATCGAGCCAGCCATAGATGATATCGGCCAAGAGGTTGAAGATGACGACGAGACAAGCGAACACGAACGTCACCGCCATGATGACAGGCGTGTCGTTGGCGAGGATGGAGGTGATCAGCAGCGCGCCGATGCCGGGGATGCGAAAGATCTGTTCGGTGATGACGGCGCCGCCGAACACGGCCGGCATCTGCAAAGCGACCAGCGTCACCACGGGGATGAGGGCGTTGCGGACCACGTGCTTGACGACAACCTTGCCTTCGTTGAGGCCCTTCGAGCGCGCGGTGGTGACATAGTCGAGCCGGATCACGTCAAGCACGGCCGAGCGCACGTAGCGGGTATAGGAGGCGGCCTGGAACAGGCCGAGCACCGTGATCGGCATGATGGCCTGCTTGAAATATTCCCAGTAATAGAGCCAGCCGGTGGCCGAGATGTCGGCGCGATAGACGAACGGCAGCCAGCCGAGATTGACGCTGAAGATCAGGATCAGCAGCAGCCCGGTGAAGAACGTCGGCAGCGAAAAGCCGATGAAGGCGAAGGTATTGGCGATCTGGTCGAAGATCGAATAGGGCCGCATCGCGGCATAGACCCCGACCGGCAGCGCCACCGTCAGCGCCAGTATCTGCGACGAGCCGACCACGAACAGCGTGGTCGGCACCCGCTGCAGGATCAGTTTGTCGACGTCGATCCGGCTGGCGAACGAAAATCCCCAATCGCCCTGCAGCATTGCCACCAGCCAGCGGAAATAGCGGACGAAAATCGGATCGTCGATGCCGAATTTCACCCGCAACGCCTCTCGGACTTCGGGGGGAACGTTGGAGTTGGTGGCGAGTTCGCCGAACGGATCGCCCGGCGCCAGCGCCAACAGCACGAACAGAACGAGGCTGATGCCGAGCAGGCTGGGCACGGCGAGGATCAGGCGCCGGAGAATGTATTTTCCCATCGTCGTCCCATCGCCCGTTCAGATGCCGCGCATCGGTGGTCTCAACGCAGGCCTCACGTTTCCCGGTACCAGTTGTGGATCTGCCAGAGATCATTGTCCCAGCCGCTGACAGGCACCCGCAAATTGGTGACGGTGGCTGAAACCTTCGGCCGCCGGAGCAGGGGCTGGATATAATTGTCGGACACGACGAGGTCGTTCAGCTTGATGTACATCGCCGCCCGCTTCACGGCATCGAGTTCCTGATCGGCCTGTTTGTGGATGGCGTCATATTCCTTGCTGGTCCAGCGTGAGACGTTGCGTCCCTGCCACTTGTTTTCCTTGGTCGCCGCCTGCCACGACAGATACTGGTTCATGAAAAACCCGGCATCGGGTTGGGTCATGGTGGTGTTGTACATCTGCGCGTCGGCGTAGAAATGCGTGTAGGTGTCGGGATTGGCGGTGTCGGATGAGAAGAACACCGACGCCACGACCGATTTCAGCTCGACATCGATGCCGGCTTTCTGGCAGGCCTGCTTGACGATGGCCTGGCATTTCTGTCGCGGCGCATTGATCGAGGTTTGGTAGACGAACTTGAGCTGCTTGCCGTCCTTGGCCCGAATGCCGTCGGCGCCCTTCTTCCAGCCGGCGGCTTCGAGGATCGCGTTGGCTTTCTCGATGTTGAATTCGAATTTGTTGTTTTTCGAACGGACCTTTTCCGGGGCGTTGAGGAAGTTCGGCGTGGCGTTGGCGGTACGGCCGTAGATGAATTTCTCCATTGAGGTCCGATCGATCAGGACGTTGATGGCCTGGCGCACCGCCGGGTCGCTGAACAGCGGATGCTTGGTCTTCAGGCTGGAGCGCTCGCCATCGACCTCGATCGCCGGATCGGTCGAGTTCAGCATGATGAACTCGATATTGCCGGTCTCCGTGATGAGGACCTTGCCTTTGCCGGCCGCTTCCAGTTTCTGCAGGATTTCGTCCTCGACCTGCATGTTCCAGGCGTAGTCATATTCGCCGGTCTGCAGCACCGCGCGCGCAGCTGATACCGCGTCGCCGCCGCCCTTGATCTCGATCGAATCGAAATACGGCCGGTTGGGGAGGTGGTAGTTCGGATTGAGCTTGCCGCGGACGATGTCGCCCGGCTTGAAATCGTCGAACATATAGGGGCCGGTGCCGACCGGCTTCAGATTGTTCGGTGCGTCGCGCGACTTGCCGCCGATGTAATCGGCGAACAAATGTTTCGGGATGATCATGCCGTAGGTGCCGACAAAGGCGTCGGCCCAGAACGGGGTCGGCTTGGCAAATTTGACGCTGACGGTGAAGTCGTCGATTTTGTCGACCTTCACGTCCTTGTAGCTGGCGATCGAGACCGCCGCGGTCTCGGGCGTTTTGGAATATTCCCAATTGAAGACGACGTCGTCGGCCGTGAACGGCTTGCCGTCATGCCATTTGACGCCCTGTTTCAATTTCCAGACCACCGAGAGGCCGTCCTCGGCCAGACCGCCATTTTCCTTGCTCGGGATCTCTGCGGCGAGCACCGGAACAAGATTGCCTTCCGGATCCCATCCGGCCAGCGGCTCGTAGAAGATGCGGCTGCCGTCCTGGTCCTTGGTGCCGACGGCGAAATGCGGGTTGAGCAGGGTGACCGCCTGCCAGTACAGGATCTTCAGATGCCCGCCACCGCCTGCCTTGGTCGGCTTGTAGGGGAATTCGGCCGCCTGCATCGGTACCCCGGATTGGGCCAGCATCATGCCGGCCATCGGCGCCGTCAGGCCGACGGCGATCATTCGCTGCACAAAGGCCCGCCGTGACATCCGGCCGGTCTTGACTTCCGCAATCAGGTCTCGAAGTTCCCGCTCTTTCATCGGTTCGGCTCCTTAACTGGTGCTGAATGCCTGGCTTTACCCATCGATGCCCCCGCCGTGGCAGGGGCCCGTCCCGGCCGGAAATGGATCAGGTTAGCACCACGCTGTCAAAGCAGGATCCGGGCCAAACCGGTAGCAGTTCGACGCAGACGAGGTCGTTCCGACCTGAACGCGCGACCCCGGCCAAGGGTTGCGGCGGGCTCATTGCACCTTATCGCGATCTTTTCTCGTTCTAAGCTGGTGCGGCGATCGCGAGCGAGCCACCGGTTATTGCGACTTCAGGAATTTCGAGCACGCGATCTCTCGCCTGCCGCAGGGTATCCTGATCACTTTTGGGAAGCGAAGGCAGGTCGCCGTCCTTGAAGAAACCCATCGCCCTCAAGGGAAGGCCGGGGTCCTTGCCGTACATTTTGGCAAAGCCACCAAGTGCCTTTTCGAGCGAAACGCCCGCAGAAAGCATGACGGAGATGTCTCGATAATCTTTCGCTTCAGCCCGATCCATGATCGCCTTCAGTTTTGTAGCCAGAAGATCTTCAAGCGAGGCAACAAGAAGGGTCCTGTCATTGGTCCATAGCGGTTCATTGATCCTTCCAATAGCCAGGCCACCAAAGAATGATATTTTCACAGGACCGGATTTCATCGGCACGCTCGCGACGAGCGTATTCTCGTCTTCCTGAATCGTCTGGGCATCGCGCATGAAAGTGAAGTGCGTTTCGATATCCTTCTTGCCGAGTGGCTCGGCTCTGAAAAAGTCGAAGTCGACGGAAATGCGATGGCCAAGATGGAGCGCCACCGCAGTCCCTCCGTACAACACGAACGATAATCCCGGAGCAGGACCAAGAAGCGGCCAGAGTTCCTGTTGAGCCTTCGGCAGGATTTCCGTTTTGGTTTCAAGCCTGTCCGGCATCGAACGATCTCCGAGGAGGCGCTTCAGGCATTACCCGGCCGGTAGCGAGCGCAAGGCGCCCGCGCCACAACTCCCAGGAACGCTCGCTGATCCATCCAGGCTCAGCCTTGAGTATCGCCTCGACCAACCGATAAGGACCAAGCGACTTCTCAAGGTGCCGCACGTCGTCGAATGAGGCCAGGTCCATCGCCTGGGCGAGAATTCGCGCATGCGATCGCGGTTGCAAGCCAACCGGCTCCCACCAGAAAAACCTGCGTTCCAACTCGGTAGCCAGATCTGCTGGCAGGCCGTCTGCTTCGGATGCATCCATGCATTCAATATAGCATGGCCAGACTCATCCAGCCAGCCATGCACAGATTCGTCGACAGAATCCTTTTATCTTATCAATGGATTACAGGGGAAGCGGTAATGCGCGTCGTCCCCATGCGTCTCGACACCGAGCCGGGTCGCCCTTACCGTCCCGGCACATGGTATCGGAGGTGTGACGTGGCCCAAAAAACGGTGAGCGCCGGCAGAAGCGGTTTGAAGAAAATGGCGTCGAAGAAAAAATCAACGTTGACCTCCGCCCGCAAGCCGCACCTGCCCAACGAACCGGTCTGGCAATGGTCGGCCTTGCAGACGGCGGCCGCGATCCGCTCCGGCGCGATTTCCGCGGTCGAGGTCACGCAGGTCCATATCGCGCGTATGCGTGCGGTCAATCCAAAGCTCAACGCGGTGGTGGTCGATCTCTCGGACGAGGCGCTCAAGGCGGCGAAGGCGGCGGACAGGGCGCGCGCCAAAGGGAGCGAATTCGGCCTGCTGCATGGTGTCCCGATCACCATCAAGGAAAATGTCGATTACGAGGGCAGGTCCAATCCCAACGGGGTGCCCGCGCAAAAGAATATCATCGCCCCCGCCGACGCGCCGGTCGTGCGCAATCTGAAGAAGGCCGGTGCGATTGTCATTGGGCTGACCAATACGCCCGAATTTTCGTTCCGCGGCTTCACCGACAGTCCGCTGCACGGGTTGACGCTGAACCCCTGGGATCCCGGCATCACCTGCGGCGGATCGTCGGGCGGCGCGGGTGCCGCGGTGGCGGCCGGCATTGGTGCGATCGCGCACGGCAACGACATCGGCGGCTCCTTGCGCTGGCCGGCACATTGCAACGGTGTCGCCACCATCAAGCCGACGCAAGGACGCATCCCCGCCTTTAACCAGAGCGCCGCGGCCGAGCGGCCGTTGCTGGCGCATCTGATGTCCGCGCAGGGACCATTGGCGCGCAGCGTCGGCGACGTGAGACTCGCACTCGAAGTGATGAGCGCGCGCGATCCGCGCGATCCCTGGTGGGTTCCCGCACCTCTGGCCGGTCCGAAGCCGAAGGCGCCGATCAAGGTGGCACTTGCCAAACTGCCCGCCGACATGGATGTCGATCCCTCGATACGCGCAGCGTTGAGGTTGGCCGCCGACCATCTGGAGCGCGCCGGCTATCGTGTCAGCGAGGTTCAAGTGCCCGACATCAACGGCGTCTGGCAGACCTGGTGCGACATCATCATCAATGAAGTCGTCGTGCTGCAGGAAGCCGGAATGCTGGCGGTGACTTCGGCGGATTTTCACACCGCCTGGAACGGAATGAAAGCCAAGGCCGGCACGCTCGACCTGCCGGGCTGGATGCGTGCGACCGCGACGCGCAGCACCCACATCCGCGCCTGGCAATTATTCTTTGAGGATTATCCGGTCGTGCTGGCGCCTACGACGGTCAAGCCAACGCCTGGTCCGCGTGAGGATGCCATCAGCCGGGAGCGCGTGCGCGAACTGTTCTGGAACGACCTGCGTTTCATTTCCGCGATTAATGTGCTTGGCCTGCCGGGCGCGGTCGTGCCGGTATCGCTCCATGACGGCAAGCCGATCGGCGTGCAGTTGATCGCCGGGCGCTACCGCGAGGACCTCGCCCTGGACGCGGCGTCAGCGATCGAGAA
>Ga0310811_10007206_pt1 | contig 14237 bp, 7 predicted proteins | sample YCmetagenome_FD_207642 | JGI IMG/M metagenome (GOLD analysis project Ga0310811, IMG submission 207642) | Soil microbial communities from experimental microcosm in Duke University, North Carolina, United States - YC | ecosystem: Engineered > Artificial ecosystem > Soil microcosm > Unclassified ...
TGGAGCATCTTCCGGCCGGCTTCCCCATGCTGGATTCGGCTGCGGTCCCATATTAAGGATGAGGGTCCCGCCGTTCGCAATTTCGGAGTGAGCAAACCACGGCTTCTCCCAGGTCTTCCCATTCAGCGTCGCAGACTGAATGTACTTGTTCTGTGCTGAAACGTTCTTCGCCTCGATGTGGAAGACCTTGCCGTTCCCCATCGTGAAGTTCGCCTGTTCGAACAACGGGCTGCCGATCTCGTAAACCGGCTCTCCCGGGCAAACCGGATAGAACCCGAGCGCGCTCAGGACATACCACGAAGAAGTCTCCCCTCCGTCATCGTCCCCCGGGATGCCGTGCGGTCCATTGTCGTACCAGACGTCCAGCAGCTGCCGGATGCGCTTCTGCGCCTTCCACGGCTCACCGGAGAAATCATACAGATAAGGAATGTGGAAGCTGGGCTCATTGCCCTGCGCATAGAGACCCACCAACCCGGTCGCATCCGGAAATTGGCCGAGGAAATGAAACTTTGATGTGCCGTACTGCTCCACAAAGAGCTGATCCAGCCGCTTGTTGAAGGCATCACGACCTCCCATCAGGCGAATCAGCCCTTCAGGATCGTGCTGCACGCTGAAGCTGTAGAGCCAGGAATCGACCTCCGTCGTGTAGTCGCGGCCACCTTGCCCTCCACCGAGCTTGGGATCGAAGTGATCCACCCACTGGCCATCCGCACTCTTCGGAGCCATGAAGCCGATCGCTGGATTCCACACATTCTCGTAATTGTGAGCGCGCCGAAGGAACGATTCAGCGTCCTTCTCCTTGCCCAGCTCTTTCGCCAGCTGCGCAACGGCCCAGTCATCGTAAGCCGTCTCGAGAGTCACCGAGACGGCCTGACGCCGCTCGACCGTGACCTCCGGCTCGGTCTCCTTCTCTCCCCAGGCCAGCGCCGGAAAGAAACCTTTCTCGAAGTAAGTGCGGTCCATCTTCGTCAACGGACCGCGGCTCCACGGCAGCATCGTCGCCTCGGTCGCATTCTTTCGCATCCCCTCATACGCAAGCTGAATGTCGAAGTCGCGATAGCCTTTGTTGTACGTATCTAGAATGAGCTGGTCCGCATGATGCCCGATCATCACCGCCTGATCTCCGGCGACAGATGGGAAGGAAGGAAGCCATCCGCTCTGCTGATACATCCGCAGATACGAGCGAATCATATCCTCCTGGCGGTGACCGTCCAACATCAGCTGCAGAGGATGCAGTGAGCGAAACGTGTCCCATAGACCATCGTCCACGTAGAAGTCGTGTCCGTCGGTGTTGTGCACCGCATGATCGTAGCCTGAGAAATAACGCCCGTCTTCGGTGATGTCCGTCATCCGGCCCATGGACCGCCAGAGCGCGGTATAAAAAATGGTTCTCTGACGCTCGGTCCCACCGGTTACGGCAACTTTATTCAGCGCTGCGGACCACTGATCACGAGCAGCTGTCTTCACCGACTCGAAGCTCTTGCCCTCCGTCTGGCGATGAAGATTCTGCTTCGCCTGTTCCGTGCTGATGTAAGAGATACCGACTCGAACCTCGATCTGCTCTCCAGCCTTTGTCTGGGTCGTAGCGGCATACCCGATATGATCGCCCCGAACGCTGGCCTGGTTCCCTAGCGTAGAGTCCTGCCACGTCTGGTAGCTCGGCAATGGCCGCGAGAACTCCGCGTAGAAGTAGAAGCGCGTCTCTTTGCTGTAATCGACCGCAGCCGACACTGTGCCTCTGACACGCTGGCTTCCCTCGACGGCGTTCGGCCCCACAACCGTCAACTGACCTCCAGAACCAAGCGAGAAGACGACGTGAGCATGGGGCGAAGACGGAAAAGTGAAGCGATAGAGAGCAACCTGTTGCGTTGCCGTGAACTCCACCTTCGACGACCAGCTTTCGAGATCGGCGGAGTAGAAATACGGTGTCGTCTTCTCGAAGTCGTGATCGAAGTCTGAGGCGTAATCTGCCGGATTGGTGCTGACCTCTCCTGTCGAGACCATCAACCTGCTCGCTGCGGCTGGAAACCCATAGATCTTATCCGCAAGATAACGGTCTTCGATGCCAGGGGTAGTTACGGGAGCGAGACGTGCCATTCCATACGGAACCTGCACGAAAGGAACGGTCGCCTTGAGCAGTTGCCCGATGCCTCCGATATTCGGCGAAACCAGATCGACAGGCTCGGTGGAGGACGTTGCTGCTGACGCAGCAGAGAGAGGCAGCATCAGGAGCAAGGTGGAGAAAAGAGCAATCCGTCGCGTCATGGGTTCTTATCTTTCTGTTCTGTGCACTGCTAAACCCTCAATTACAACGAGGCAAGTCGTAGAGAGCTTTGCTTCGTTTATTGAGCGCAAGGACATCATATCCCTGCGTTTTGCACTGTCCTCAGATCATCTCTGAAACTGCATGAAGAGGTAATCCATCGGCCAGTCCGGCTTGATGCCGTGCTGCCGGACGAGAGTGGCGAGTTGTGCATAGTGGCGGATGGAGTGCATGAAGAGATGCACCAGAACTGTCCGGCGGGAGACTTGCAGAACCCCGGCGCTTCGTGTGGCGAAGTCGATCTCTTGCTCCCAGAAATCAGGGCCGTGATCTTTGAGCTCGCGAATCATCGCCATAGCTTGCTTGTGTGTGAGATCGATAGCGGCTGCGGAGTCATAAAGAATGTCTTCGTAAGGTGTCTCGGAGAGGCCGTGCAGGCGCTGCGCGTAGCGGAGCTCGACAGCGACGATGTGTTGCAGCAGCTCTGCCACGGTGTTGGTCTCGCGTACGTCGCAGGGGAAGGAGAGGATCGCCGGATGAGTCTTGATAAGGTTCTGCCAGCCTTGCTCGGTTCGTTCCACCCAGGTCTGCAATTCTTCGGCGGTCAGTGCGGTCATTGAGATCCCTTCCGGGGCTAAGGAATTCCATCCAACGTGGAGGCTCCCCCTCCTATCATTTTCGTGCAAAATCTTGATTTGTAAGATATTTAGCTTGGTACCAAGTATCTGCAATCCATGACCGGCCTGAAAGGTCCTGATTAAAGAGAGAGACTCCGAGCCATCTCGGAGTCTCTCTCTTCTATTTTAAGGGATGGGATCAAACCATTCGGCAATCCTATCGTTCTTATAACAAACAAGATAGGGATGAAAGCGGCTTGACATCCGTGTGAGGTTACATGAGCGGCTGCAGAGGCGGCGGCGATGTAAGCCAGGGGTCGAACTGTACATTGCTGCCCAAGACCGCTGCGCAGGCGCCGGGGGTCATGGGACCGAGGAAGCACCCCCACCAGTTATTTGTGGCGTCGACGGGGGCCGTACCCAGATTATCGACGCCGGAGTTGCGTGCCTGGAAGCTGTTGAATTCAACCTGCACCAAGGCGGGATTGTTCACGACGACGGCATTGGCCTGCGACGTGATGTTGTTTCCGGAGATGATGTTTCCGGTAACCGGCATGAGGGAGTAGAGATTGATGCCGGTGGTACCGGGCGTGGCTGCATCCGCCGTATCGGGACCATTGTTGCGGACGGTATTGCCGACGATCATGTTGTCATTGAGCTTCTGGCCGGGTGCATGAGCATGCATGGCAACGCCGGGAAGACCGTTCTCACTGACGACGTTGGCCGCGACGACATTGCCGTAGGACATGGCACCGGGGATGGAGGCGAAGATGCCAACACCGGCTCCGCCACCGATGGCGAGACCGTTGCGCTGCGAGCGGTTGCCGAAGACGGTGTTGTGGAAGACACCGAGAGGCACGGAGGAGCCTGAAACGGCAGCGGGAATATGAGAGGCCATGGTGATGCCGCAGGCGTAGGGGTTGTCGGTGACGACGTTATAGCTGATGAGATTGTCGTGGGTAGCAGCGGTGTCGTCGGAGATGAGGATGCCGCCGGCATTACCGCGCACGGTGTTGTTGGTGACGATGGAGTGATCGGCTCCCATGAGATGGATGCCCTCGCCGCAGTCCTGGGCTTCTCCGGGCTCGATAGGAGGAAGATCGGTGCAGCTTCCATCGACCACGTTCTTGTTGTTGTTGAGGACTGTATTGCTGGATACGGTCACCGCTGAGGCGTTCGCGACGAGGACGCCCTCAAACTGAGCGTTCTGAATGGTGAAGCCGGATATATGAACGTTGGAGAGACCCGCAGCGTCGATCCCGTCGACGAAGATGCCACGGGGCAGCCCCTTGGCTTCGATGGTAGCGGACTGACCGACCAGCGAGAGGGGTTTGGTAATCGTGATGGATTCCTTATAGGTTCCCGGCGAGACGCGGATGACATCGGCAGGCGCGGCGGCGGCGACCGCATCGGCGATGTGGGCATAACAGTTCTGATTCCCGAAGGGATTGACGCAGAGAGTGGCTCCGCTGGCGGATGCGACAAGGCTGAGGGCCAGCAAGCTGAGGTAAAGACTGTAGGGACGGAATCGCATGAAGAGAATCTCTCTTTCCGGTTGGACAAGCGATGACGATTGCGCAGCTTGAGATGCGTGGGCTTCGCAGTGTTTTTGGATTGGGGGCCGGGAGAAGAGGTAGTGATGGATTGGGGCCGGTGAGAGTGGATTATATCCCTGCCCATAAGCAAATGACCTGATTCCACGAGCAAGGTCATGCATCCTTAATAGATGCAGGCTGTACCGATATAATGAAGGAGGTGTCTCTGGAGAGGAACGGCGCCGGCTCGTACGCCCGCGGCTTAAGTAAATGTTGCATCCAGAGACTTTAGGTATGTAAAGACGAGGCAGTCTTCGATTCGAAGCCTTCGGAAGCTGATTGATATCTTTTGTTTCAAAAAAAACTACAGAGCATAACCGGCGGTAAGAGAGACCGTACCTGCTACTGCCGATGGAAGGGTTGCCAGAAACATGACGAAGGCCCACCAACATCCACTCGCCAAGGTTCTTGAGAGTCGAATTGCCATCATCGATGGAGCGATGGGGACGACGATCCGCACGTATGGGATGAAGGAATCCGACATTCGCGGAGAGCGGTTCAAGGATTCGCGTAAGGACCTGCTGAATAACGGCGACCTGTTTTCACTGACGCAGCCGGAGATGATCCGCGATATCCATCGTCGTTTTCTTGAGGCGGGCGCGGACATTATCGAGACGAATACGTTTGGCGCGACGAGCATCTCGCAGAGCGAGTTTTTTGTGGACGACCCTCGCGAACATGGGGGCCGGAAAGACCCGGCGTTCTATCAGAAGATTATTGACGACCGTTTTTTGAGCGATCTGGCGTGGGAGATTAATGAGCAGTCGGCGCGGCAGTGCCGCGAGTGGGCTGACCGGGTCGGGAATGCGACTTCGCGGCAGAGGTTTGTGGCCGGTGCGATCGGACCGCTGACGGTATCGCTTTCGAACTCGCCGGATGCGGACGACCCGGGGTTCCGCGTGGTGACGTTCGATCAGGTGCGGAAGGCGTATCAGCAGCAGACGCGCGCGCTGATTGCGGGTGGTGTGGATGTGCTGCTGGTGGAGACTATCTTTGATTCGCTGAATGCAAAGGCGGCGTTGGTGGCGATTCGCGATGTCTTCGAGGAAGACAAGACAGAGTTGCCTGTAATGATCTCTGCCGCGGTGGGACGCGGTGGCGAGACGATGATTTCGGCGCAGACGGTGGAGGCGTTCTGGAATGCTGTGGAGCATGCGAGGCCGCTGTCGGTGGGTCTGAACTGTTCGATCGGGCCGGATCTGATGTATCCGTTTCTTGAGGAGCTTTCGCAGAAGGCGGGAGTAGCGGTCTCGGCGTATCCGAACGCAGGGCTGCCGAATCCTCTTTCGCCGACGGGGTTCGACCTGGAGCCTGCGGATATGGCGAAGTATCTTGGCGACTTTGGACGGAATGGATTGATCAATATCGCCGGTGGATGCTGTGGGAATACGCCGGAGCACATCGCGGCGATTGCGAAGGCGCTGGAGGGGATGGCTCCGCGGAGCCTGGAGATCTTCGATGCTGAAAGCGAGAGTGCGGCATGAGTGAGAACTCTATTAAGGTAAAGCCGCTTCGTCTTTCGGGATCGCAGCCGTTTACGCAGCAGGTGGGTGTGTTCATGATGATCGGTGAGCGCACGAACGTTGCGGGCTCGCCGAAGTTTGCGCGGCTGATTAAAGACGGCAAGTACGAAGAGGCTGTGAGCGTTGCCCGGCAGCAGGTGGAGAACGGCGCCAACGTGATCGACATCTGCATGGATGAGGGCATGATTGATGGCGTGGCGGCGATGACTCGCTTTCTACAGCTGCTAGGAAGTGAGCCTGAGGTGGCCAAGGTTCCTTTCATGGTGGACTCCTCGAAGTGGGAGGTGATCGAGGCAGGGCTGAAGTGCCTGCAGGGCAAGGGCATTGTGAACTCGATCTCTCTGAAAGAGGGGGAGGAGAAGTTTCGCCAGAATGCTGCAACGATTTTGAAGTTTGGCGCGGCCGTCGTTGTGATGGCTTTTGATGAGCAGGGGCAGGCTGCGACGTACGAGGATAAGATTCGCATCTGCGAACGCGCTTACCGGATTCTGGTGGATGAGGTTGGATTTCCACCTGAGGACGTGATCTTCGACCCGAACATTTTGACCGTGGCGACGGGAATGGAAGAGCACAACAACTACGCCGTGGATTTTATCAACGCCACACGCTGGATCAAGACGCATCTTCCGCATGCGAAGGTGAGCGGCGGAGTTTCGAATATCTCGTTCAGCTTTCGCGGTAACAACAAGGTGCGCGAGGCGATGCATTCGGCGTTTCTTTACCACGCGATTGCAGCCGGCATGGATATGGGCATTGTGAATGCCGGAATGCTTGAGGTGTACGAAGAGATTGAGCCCGAGCTGAAGGTGATGGTTGAGGATGTGCTGTTGAACCGCCGTCCCGATGCGACCGAGCGCCTGGTGGATTACGGAGAAGAGCTGAAGGCTTCGGGCGCGAGCGCGGGGACTTCGAGTGAGAAGAAGACGGAAGAGTGGCGCAATGGAACCGTTGAAGAGCGGTTGTCGCATGCATTGGTCAAGGGTATCGACACGTACATCGACGAAGACACGGAGGAAGCGCGAGCGAAGCTGGGTCGTCCTCTGCTGGTGATTGAAGGTCCGTTGATGGACGGGATGGGGGTTGTAGGAGATCTGTTTGGGGCAGGCAAGATGTTTCTGCCCCAGGTGGTGAAGTCAGCTCGGGTGATGAAGAAGGCTGTTGCCTATTTGACTCCATTTATGGAGGAGGAGAAAAAGGCGATGGCTGCGGCAGGCCTTGAGGTGAGGACGCAAGGGAAGATTGTGCTCGCCACGGTGAAAGGCGATGTTCACGATATTGGGAAGAATATTGTGGGCGTGGTGTTGGCCTGCAATAACTACGAAGTAATCGACATGGGCGTGATGGTGCCCGCGGAGAAGATTCTGGAGCGGGCGAAAACGGAGAAGGCTGACCTGATTGGATTGAGCGGTCTGATTACGCCTTCGCTGGATGAGATGGTTCACGTGGCGCGGGAGATGGAGCGCCAGGGATTTAAGCTGCCTTTGTTGATTGGGGGAGCGACGACGAGCCGTGCTCATACGGCGATCAAGATTGCTCCCCACTACAGCGAGCCGGTGGTGTATGTGGTGGATGCAAGCCGTGCCGTACCGGTAACGACAAGTTTGCTGAGTGTAGAGAACAAGGAAAATTTCGTGGCGCAGCATCGTGCCGAGTATGAGGCTTTGCGAAAGTCGCATGCTGCACCAAAGCTGAAGACGGTTCCGCTGGAGGCATCGAGGGCGAGAAGGACCCCAATTGAGTGGCGAAGTGAAGATATCGCGGTGCCGGAGTTTACGGGTGTACACGTACTCGACAATTTCCCACTAGCCACGCTACGTGAGTTTATCGATTGGAGCCCGTTCTTCCATACGTGGGGACTGAAGGGGATTTATCCGAGAATCTTCGAGCACGTGGAGTATGGCCAGCAGGCTCGACAGCTCTTTGCTGAGGGCAATGCTTTGCTGGATTCGATCATCGAGAAGAACCTGATTACGGCACGGGGCGTGTATGGGTTCTTTCCGGCGAATGCGGTGGGCGACGATGTTGAGCTGTACACGGACGCTACCCGGAACCAATTGCTGGAGCGGTTTCACTTCCTGCGTCAGCAGTCGGACCGCGAAGGCAATGAACCGTGCCGGTCGCTTGCGGACTTTATTGCGCCGCAGGAGACAGGACTGCCGGATTACATGGGCGCATTTGCGGTCACCAGTGGGATTGGCCTGAAAGAACTTTGCGACAGCTTCCGCGCAAAACATGACGACTACAACGCCATTATGGCCGAGGCGATCGCTGATCGTCTTGCGGAAGCTTTTGCCGAGTGCCTACATAAACGAGTGAGAGACGAGTGGGGCTATGGGCGCGACGAGAATCTGACACCCGAGGAACTGATTCAGGAGAGCTACAGAGGAATTCGTCCTGCTCCGGGATATCCGGCGTGCCCGGATCATACGGAGAAGGGGATTCTCTGGCGTCTGCTTAATGTGAAGAAGAATACCGGCATGATGCTGACGGAATCGTTTGCGATGTGGCCGGGTTCGAGCGTGAGCGGGTTGTATTTCGCGCATCCGCAATCGCGCTACTTCAGCCTGGGCAAGATCGACCGCGATCAGGTGATCGATTATCACGAGCGTAAAGGGATGACAGTGGCAGAGGTTGAGCGGTGGCTGGGATCGAATCTAAACTACGATCCTGCGAAGACGGCTCCTGTCGAAGCTTTGGTCTAAAAAACTGAGGGCGGTGCGTTTTGTCGCAACCGCCCTTGATTGTTTTATTGCTTGATGACTGTTCCGTCTCGTTTGCGAATCTCTCCCCATCCTCCATTGAGATGATTGGAGCTGTCTTTGAAGGGATACTTCGCAGCCGCCTTTTCGTCGATCTCGATGCCCCATCCGGGACGTTCGTTGGCCCAGAAGTAGCCGTCTTTCATCACCGGACAGCCTTTAAAGACCTCCTGTGTGGCTTGGTTGAAGGGCGTGTACTCCTGAATCCCGAAGTTGTAGCTTACGAGATCGAGGGTGACGTTCGCCATATGGCCGACGGGTGAGACGTCTCCCGGGCCGTGCCATGCAGTTTTGACTCCGTACTGCTCGGCAAGGATGGCGATCTTGCGCGCTGGGCTGAAGCCTCCTGCCTGCGAGACGTGGACGCGGATGTAGTCGATCAGTCTCTGCTCGATGAGGGGTTGCCATTCATGGGGACTGTTGAAGAGCTCACCCATGGCCAGCGGCGTGGAACATTGGGACCGTATCTGGTGGAAGTATTCGTTGTCCTCGGGAGAGACGGGGTCTTCGAGGAAGAACATGTTGAACTTCTCGGCCTCTTTGCAAAACTGGACGGCCTGGTTTGGGGTGAGGCGCTCGTGCATATCGTGCAACAGCTCGACCTCTTCCCCCAGCTCTGTTCTACAGACCTCCAGTAGCTTCAGACCGCGGCGCATCTGATAGGCGGGTTCGAACATAGGCTTGTCGTGGAGGGCCTTCAGGGTTGATGCAGGATTGTGGGAAGAACCATAGCCCGACATGCCCGGTAGACCAACCTGCACACGCACGTGCCGGAAGCCCTGCGACATAAGCTCTTTTGCCGACGCCACCACATCGGAGAATTCACGACCTTCCGCGTGTGCGTAGCAGTCCACGGCCTCGCGGCATTTGCCGCCGGCGAGTTGATAGACAGGCATACCGGCCTGGCGGCCTTTAATATCCCACAATGCCTGATCGACACCGCTAAGGGCGTTGTTGAGGACAGGGCCGTTACGCCAATAGGAGCTGTCGTAGCAGCTCTGCCAGATATCTTCGATACGATCGGTCGTCTTTCCCAGGAGAAAAGGCTTCAGATAGCGCTCGACAGCGGGTTTTACGAGGTCTGCACGCTGCGTAAAGGTGGCACAGCCATAGCCGTAGAGGCCATCCTGGTCGGTTGTGATCTTGACGACGGTCAAGCGCGATCCGGCTGGCGAACATTCGATGACGCTGATGTCCTTGATTCTGGGCGTGGGCATTCCCCGCGTAGCCTTTTCGACCTGCTGCTGCGCGCGGGTCAATGGAGCCGCGAGATTCAGCAGTCCTGTACCTCCAATTGCCTTTAATAGATGACGCCGGTTAATCCGCATCGATATTGGACCCCTTCTTGAGTGAGGACTTAAAGCACGTGTGGAGGATATCCTAAGTGCCTCATCTATTTCCTTCAAAACGCTTGGGACGAAAAAGAGCGAAGCGGGAGCGCGAAAATGGACAGACGTTTTCCGGCTTCCGTATAGTTATCTCCTCCTCTATTCTGAGGAGAAACGACCTTCTACAGGTCGTAATTCCGATGGGAGTTCAAGCAATGTCTACCCTGCCGTCAGGCGTTGAAGTCCATGCTCCAATTTCGTCCGCCCATGCTGAGATTCTTACCCCGGCTGCGATCGAGTTTTTAGCTGACCTGCAGCGCAAGTTCGGCTCCCGTCGCAAGGAGTTGCTGGCAAAGCGGGTTGAGCGCCAGGCACGCCTGGACGCAGGGGAACGACCGGACTTTTTGCCTGAGACCAAACAGATCCGCGAAAGCAAGTGGCGTTGCGCTCCTATCCCAAAGGACATTCTGGACCGGCGCGTGGAGATTACCGGACCGGTGGACCGCAAGATGATTATCAATGCGCTCAACTCAGGAGCGCATGTCTTTATGGCGGATTTTGAAGATTCGTCGACTCCGCTGTGGAATAACTTGCTGGATGGTCAGTTGAATTTGCGGGACGCGATTCGAAGGACGATCACCTTCGACGATCCGAGTACCGGGAAGAGCTATCGGTTGAAGGACAAGACGGCAGTTCTATTTGTCCGGGCTCGCGGATGGCATATGGTGGAGCAACATCTGTTTGTGGATGGCGAACCAATGTCGGCTTCCCTCTTCGATTTTGGCCTTTACTTCTTTCATAATGCTAAGGAACTGCTCGCTCGCGGGAGCGGACCGTACTTCTATCTGCCGAAGATGGAGTCGCATTTGGAGGCTCGGCTGTGGAATGAAGTCTTCGTTCATGCGCAGGAGAAGCTGGGAGTGCCGCAGGGCAGCATTCGCGCGACCTGCCTCATAGAGACGATTCTTGCGACCTTTGAGATGGACGAGTTTTTGTATGAGCTGCGCGATCACTCGGCCGGGCTGAACTGCGGACGATGGGACTATATCTTCTCGTTCATCAAGAAGCTTGCGGCAGACCAGTCGATTGTTCTTCCGGATCGCTCGCAGGTGACGATGAATACTCACTTCATGCGGAGCTACTCAAAGCTATGCATCAAGACATGCCACAACCGTGAGATCCATGCGATGGGCGGGATGTCGGCGTTTATTCCAATCAAATCGGACCCGGTAGCGAATGAGACGGCGTTGACGCAGGTGCGCGCGGATAAGGAGCGCGAGGCAACGGACGGGCATGATGGCACATGGGTTGCGCATCCAGGCCTGGTCCCGGTTGCGCTAGAGGTGTTCGATCGCATTATGCCGCAGGCGAACCAGATCGATAAAAAGCTTTCGGACTTCCATACGACTGCGACCGATCTGCTTGAGGTTCCGACTGGCGAGATTACTGAGGCTGGACTGCGCCAGAATGTCGCCGTGGGACTGGGTTATGTGGAGGCATGGCTGCGAGGAATTGGGTGCGTCCCTCTATTCAATTTGATGGAAGACGCGGCGACTGCAGAGATCAGCCGAGCGCAGCTGTGGCAGTGGGTGCATCACCATGCAAGCCTGAAGGATGGTCGCAAGGTCACGGTGGAGTTGTGCGATCAGTTTATCGACGAAGAACTCGCAAAGGTGAAGCCGCATGTAGATGCAGAACGATATACGGCCTATGAGCATGCTGCTGTACTGATGCGGGACTTGATCCGCAGCGAAAAGTTCGTTGATTTTCTAACACTGCCTGCTTATGACGAGGTTTTGAAGGAAGAAACCTTCGCTTAGCTCGAGTTGAGATCATGTCATCACCACTTACGTCCGCTGTACTTTCGGAACTGCACCAGATTGTCGGAACGAAAGGCCTGATTACTGCTGCCAATCAGTTGCAGACGTATGAGTGCGACGGTCTGACTGCCTTTCGTGTTCCGCCTGCAGCGGTGGTACTCCCTGAATCGACGGCACAAGTACAAGCGATTCTGAGCCTGTGCCATCGCGAGCAAATTCCTTTTGTTGCACGAGGGTCGGGCACGGGACTTTCTGGTGGAGCACTTCCCGCAGAAGGCTCCATTGTGATCAGTCTTTCGAGAATGAATCGCATTCTCGATATCGATCTTCCCAATCAACAGGTACGGGTACAGCCGGGAGTAATCAATTCGAATGTAACTGCGGCGGTTGCTCCTCATGGCTACTTCTATGCTCCCGACCCAAGCTCGCAGACGGTGTGTTCGATTGGCGGCAATGTTGCCGAAAATGCCGGTGGCGCGCACTGTCTGAAGTATGGTTTTACCGTGACTCACGTTCTTGAGATGACGGTAGTCCTACCGAATGGAGATCTCGTTGTGCTTGGCAGCAAAACTCCGGATGCACCGGGCTATGATCTTGCCGGAGTGTTTATTGGCAGCGAAGGTACGCTTGGCGTTGCCACCGAGATGACGCTGCGCATCATGAGGAAACCGCAGACGATTCAGGTGATCCTAGCGGCGTTCGATACGATTACCGCGGCGGCACAATCGGTCTCGGATGTGATTGCGAGCGGGCAGTTGCCTGCGGCAATGGAGATTATGGATCGCCTGTCCATCGAGGCTGCGGAGATCTCGGTGCATCCGAACTATCCTGCGTGCGAGGCATTACTGCTGATCGAAGTAGATGGTCCCGAGGCTGAGGTGAATCTGCAGATGACGACTGTAATCGACATCTGTAAAAAGAATGGCGCGTGGGAGACGCGGCTGGCCATCGATGAACAGGATCGCTTTCTTGTCTGGAAAGGAAGAAAGGCTGCTTTTGCAGCCGCGGGTAGACTTTCGCCAAATTACATTGTTCAGGACGGCGTGATCCCGCGGACTTCTCTTCCTGCGGTGCTTGCCAAGTTGAACGCCATGGCGGCGGCAGAACAGCTCCGTGTAACAAATGTCTTTCATGCAGGGGATGGAAACCTTCATCCGATCGTTCTCTACAATCGTGACAATCCTGGTGAAGAGGAGCGAGCGATCAGCCTCTCGCTGCGGATACTCGATGTGTGCGTAGAGGCGGGCGGCTCGATCACAGGTGAGCACGGCGTGGGTCGGGAGAAGCAATGCAGCATGAATTATATGTTTTCCGATCCGGATCTTGAGACGATGCAGCGGGTGCGACATGCTTTCGATCCGTTGGATCTTTCGAATCCGGATAAGCTCTTTCCGACTCCGCGGCTTTGCGGAGAGCGTTCACGCGGCGCTTATGCTCCTCACCCCCTTGAAGCTAGCGGAATCGCGGAGATCTTCTAATGGCTTTTGTCTCGGATGCACGACTTCAGCAATCGGCTCAACAGCTTGCATCGATCATAGGCGCTGAGAAGGTTCATGCTCAGGATGACGGCTCGCTGGTGATAACTCCTGCCAGTACGGAGCAGGTCGCCGAGGTTCTGAGTTTTGCAAAGCGAGATCGCCTGACAGTGTCTCCTCAGGGAGGTGCGACCAAGCAAAGCTGGGGACGAGGTGAATCGGTAGATCTGCGTCTTTCGCTGGAGCGACTTAATCGTCTTGTGGAACATCCATGGCAGGATTTGACCTGCACGGTACAGGCTGGATGCCTGTGGTCGACGATGCAACAACAGTTGGCAACACACGGCCAGTTCGTTGCGTTGGATCCAATCTTTCCAGAACACGCGACTGTAGGCGGCGTCCTGGCTGCAAATGATTCCGGAGCCTTGCGGCATCGATACGGAAGCCTGCGCGATCTTGTGATCGGCATGACTTTGGTTCTGGCAGACGGCACGATTGCGCGGACTGGCGGCAAGGTTGTAAAGAATGTCGCCGGCTATGACCTCTGCAAATTAATGACTGGAAGCCTTGGGACACTTGCGATCATTACTGAGGCTAACTTTCGGCTGTATTCTGTTCCTCTGCATTCGCGAAATTTCACGATCTCTGCCAAAGATGCGGCTTCTCTCTCCTCCTTGCTTGTGGAGCTTCGCGCAAGTCATCTTATGATTCAGGCACTGCAGTTGAGGACAAACACGAGCGGGGTTCTGTTGGACGTGCAACTCAACGCGCATCCGGAGGCACGTCAGGACGAAGCTCTTATCCAGATGGTGAGACGGGAAAATTTAGCACTTGATGAATCTTCAGAAGAGATATGG
>Ga0310811_10007207_pt1 | contig 14236 bp, 13 predicted proteins | sample YCmetagenome_FD_207642 | JGI IMG/M metagenome (GOLD analysis project Ga0310811, IMG submission 207642) | Soil microbial communities from experimental microcosm in Duke University, North Carolina, United States - YC | ecosystem: Engineered > Artificial ecosystem > Soil microcosm > Unclassified ...
GTCCACCCGTCCATCGATCCCGAACCGTTCGGGCGGACGTTGGTCGAAGCGATGCTCGCTCGTGTGCCGGTGATCGCAACCAATGCCGGCGCCGCGCCCGACATCCTCGAGGAAGGCAGCGCAGGCACGCTGGTTCCACCCAACGATCCGGCGGCACTTGCGCGCGCAATCGCCACCGTGCTCGCAAAGCCCGCTACGTTGCAGAGCCAGCTCGCATACGCCTTGGCGCGGGCGCAGACGGAATACAGCGTCACGCGCATGCTCGATACGATCGATCTTGTGATCCGCAAGGTCCAGGTGGGAGCCGCAGCATGAGCGCGCGCGCCTCCTCGATGCCAAGGACAGACGCATGGGCTATGCCCGGCTGGCTAATGGCTGCGTTGATCCTGATTGGCACGGCCACTGTTGGTCCCGTGCTTGGAGGCCTGTCACGTCCGGTTTTCGTGCTCGCCTGCGGCCTTGTCGGCTGGTTGTCCTGGCGACGAGGCCCGGCAGCGCATTTGCAAGCGGTGCTCGTGCTATTTGCGTTCGCGCCGCTGGTGCGGCGGGTCGTCGACCTCCATGTCGGTTTTGACCAGCTCGGTCTGATGCTGATCGGGCCGCTCCTCGCCATTCTCGTGCCGGCGGTCCACCTGCCGCGCCTGCTTGAACAGCGTGCCGTGCCGTCGCATTGGATCTGGCCGCTCGGCATTGTTGCCGCCTCCGTCGTCTACGCCGGGATCCTTTCGATGGCGCAGGGCGACTGGACCAATGCCGCCTCAGGCATGCTGAAATGGCTGGCGCCCTTGCTCTATGCGGCGGTCTTATTGGTCAGCGCGAAGCGAGAAGAGATGGTCGACGCGGCGACATCCGCCTTTGCGTTCATCCTGCCGCTGCTTGGTGTCTACGCTGTCTACCAATATGTCGCGCCGCTGGATTGGGATATCTTCTGGATGCAGTACGCACCGATCCCCTCGATCGGGCAGCCGCTCCCTTATGAGGTGCGCGTATTCGCCACGATGAACTCGCCGGCGAGCTTCGCAACGTTTACGGCGATCGGGCTGTTCCTGATCAGTTTTTCGAAGCGCCCCTGGCTTGCGCTCCCCGCGCTTCCGGCGGCGCTCGGGCTTCTGCTCTCGCTGTACCGAACGGCCTGGCTTTCGCTTGCGATCAGCATCCTGTTCTGCCTCTTGTTCTCGGGCACGAGGCGCCGCGCCGGTATGATCCTGGTGGGCATCGCCGTCGCGGTTCTGCTGGCCGTTCTGCTGACTCCGTTCGGGGATGTCGTGGTCGAACGCCTGTCGACCTTGAGCGAGGGCTCCCAGGATGGCAGTGCGCAGGAGCGTCTGGAAGAATTCGTCACCCTGTGGAATTTGCCTGACAGCTCGCTGTTCGGCAGCGGTTTCACCATCACCGATGTAGGCGCGGCTGGAGCCATGCCGATCGATGGCATGATCGTGGCGTGTTGGCTGTCGATGGGCATCGTCGTTGGTACCTTCTGCCTGACTGCGTTGTGCTGGGCGGTCGGCAATGCGGTTGCCGTGACATGGACCGACCCGTCGTCCGAGGCCATCATGATCGGCGCGTTGGCGTTGGGGGCTCTGCTGCAATTGCCGCTCGCCAGCATCACCTCCGGCGAGAACGGCTTCTTTTTCTGGACCTTCGCCGTCCTGCTGGGTCCCGGACTGATGTCGAGGCGCGCGACATGAGTGCTCACCACGGCTCCATGCGTCGCTTCAGCGCCGTTCTGATCAGCGGCGCGCTGGCCAGCAAGCTGCTCGGCTTTGCGCGCGAAGTGATGATGGCGCACGTGCTTGGTGCCACGCTGGTCGCCGACGGCTTTCGTGCCGCGATGGCGGCGGTGCTGATCCCGCTGGCTTTCCTGCAGAACGAGAGCGTGCCGGCGATCATGATCCCGATGCATCGGCAGGCGATGGAATGCGACGATGCCCCGCGCCAACTTGGTGCGCTTGCCATTGTCGTCGGACTCATCGCCACGGCCTTGATGGCTACCATCCTCGTGTTTGGAGAGTGGTGGATCGATGCGATGGTCGGCGGATTTTCCGACCAGGGACGTCGCCTCACGCTGGAGTTTGCCCGGATGATGTCGCTCAGCATGCCGGCATCCGCGGTCCTCAACGTGCTGGCCGCTGGCGAGATTGCGACCGCCCGCGCGCGCCTGACCAACATTCGCGCCAGCGTGCTGAACGTTGCCGTGCTTGGCGGCATCGGGCTGATGGTGTTGACCGGCAATTCCTACGCGCTCGCATGCTCGTTCACCGCGGCCTTCAATGTGCTTGCGGCCTGGGGCTTATTCAGCCTCTGGCGCCAGGGCATCATCAGCTTCAGCGGCATTACCGTGAAGCTGGTCGTTGCGACGGGCGCGGACTTCTTTCGGCGGCTGCGCGTCATTCTGGCCGTACCGCTCGCCGAGCAGGCTAATGTCTGGGTCGAGCGCCTGACGGCTTCCAGGCTGACGACAGGCGCCGTTGCTTCGCTCGACTACGCGCGCTCGCTTACGGAAAGTGCGCTGCTGCTGATCAGCCAGCCCGTCGGCATGGCGGTGTTGTCCGGTCATGCGCCAAAGGACATCCACACCCGGATCGAAACGCTGGTCCGGCCGTTGCTGGCGCTCACATTGCCGGCAACGGCATTTCTCTTGGTGTTCTCTACCGACATCGTCCGGCTGGTTTACTTCCGGGGCGCATTTGGCGACGAGGCGCTGCTGCTGACGTCGCATGCATTGCGGGGCATCGCCTTCGGCGTCTGGGCCGCGACCCTGGGCTGGATCCTGATCCGCCTGCTCAACGGATCGGGACGCAACGGTGTGGCCGCCATCGTCCTTGTGCTGGCATACCTCGTCAACATGGCCTTCAACGCGACGACATCGATCATGCATGTCGCGAGCGATCAGGGGATGCTGCTTCTGGGTCTCGGCGAGGCGAGCCGGAGCCTCGTGTTGCTGGTCGGCGTCGTATTGGCGCTTGAGGAGCGCCGCAAGATTCTGGGCCTGATCTTGCTCGCAATGTTGCCGGCGCTGCTGATGGCGACGCTAGGTGTCCTGATCCAGGGTGCAATCGCCGATCTGCTGCTGCGCCTCTTCGTCGGTGGAGTTACTTGCCTCGTCTGCATTGCAGTCGCCGTTGCTGTTTTGATGCCGACCATCGTGCCGGTGGCGCTGAACCGTGTCCGCCGGACCTTTCACGTGAAGGGAGAACTGGGATGATCGCGACGCGTGCATCCAGAGCGCTCACGTTGCCGCTTGCGCAGGCCGCCCACCGGATGTTGGGGCCGCGAGGCTGCCTATTGACGTTTCATCGTGCAGCGCCTGCAAAATTTTGGGAGAAGCTGCCCAACCGTGATTTCTATCTCGACATCGAGTTCATTGACCGGCTTCTTGCCCATCTCGCGGCGCAAAAATGGGACGTCGTCACGATCGGCGAAGCGCTCCGCCGATCGGGGAGTGCGGGCGACAATAGCCGCTACGTCAACTTCTCGATCGACGATTGCTACCGCGATGCGTTCGATCTGGTCGCGCCGGTGTTTCGCCGTCACAACGCGCCGCTGACGCTGTTCGTGACGACGGGGATCCCGGACGGCACGGCATCGCTTTGGCCGATCGGATTGGAATACACTTTGCTCGAGCGTGATGAGGTCTTGCTCGACGGCCAGGTGATCAGGCTCTCGAAGCCGGAGCAGCGGCGCGCGACCTATCAACGCATCGCCGCAAAGTGGGATGGTCCCGATCCGTCTCGATACTATGCCGCGTTCTGCGCGGAAAATCGTGTCGATATGGATGCCATGCATTGGGCGCACGCCATCACCTGGGAGATGCTGGAAGTGCTCGCGCATGATCGTCTCATCGAGATCGGTGCACATACCGTCAGCCATGCACGAATCTCTTCATTGACGTCGGAGCAGGCCCTTGCCGAGCTTGAGGGATCGCGTCTGCGGCTGAACGAGCGGCTTGGGATCAATGTCCAGCATTTTGCGTTTCCCTATGGCCGTTCCGGCGATTGTGGTCCGCGCGACTTCGCGCTTGCCCGCGAGGCTGGGTTCCTGAGCGCAGCGACCACGCGCAAGGGACTGGTTCGCGGTGGCCAGGATCGCTTCAGCCTGCCGCGAAACACCGTCAACGGCAGTCATCGCAGCGTTGCAGCGATGGAGATGCATTTGCTGGGCCTGACCGGAATTGCTGCGAGGATTGCCGGACGTGTATGAGCATCGTCCGTTGCGGATCGCCTCGATTGCCCATCCGGCGGTCAGCAGCGAAGCTGGACGGCTGCGCTATCCCTATCTTGCGGCGAAGAACGATGTCGAACTGCACCTGATCGTGCCGGCGATCTGGAAGGAATTCGGCCGCACGATCGCGGCCGAGCCTCCGCGTGAGACGGGATTCTCGGTTCACGTGCTGCCGATCCGGCTGCCGCATGCCGGGCCGATGAACTGGTATCTGCATTTCTATCCCAGCCTGGGCCGCTCGCTCCGCGAGCTCGATCCCGATGTGATCCACCTCTGGGAAGAGCCCTGGAGCATCGTCGCGCTGCAGGCGCAGATGTTGCGGCGCCGCGCGGCGGTTGTGCTGGAGGTGGACCAGAACATCTTGAAGCGGCTGCCGCCGCCGTTCGAAGCGATCCGCAAATATGTGCTGCGACATACCGATCACGTGCTGTCGCGCAGTCCGGATGCCACCATGGTCGTTCGCGCCCGCGGCTACGCCGGACCGATAACCCCGATCGGCTACGGCGTGGATGCGGTGACCTTTGCGCCGTCTGCGAGTTCCGTGGAGGCCGGGCCAAGCCGTGCGTTCAGGATTGGCTATGTCGGGCGACTGATCGAAGAGAAGGGACTGGACGACGCGCTCGAAGCGATGGCGATGAGCGGGGCGGCGGTCAGCTTTGCTATCATGGGGGAGGGACCTTATGAAGCGAAGCTTCGCGAACGGCTCTCCTGGCTGGGCCTCGAGAAGCGCGTGAGCTTCCAGGGATGGGGTACGCCCGCGGATGTTGCAAATTTTCTGCGCAATCTTGATGCGCTGGTGCTGTTGACCCGAACGACCAGGGACGTGCGCGAGCAGTTCGGTCGCGTGATCATCGAGGCTCAGGCCTGCGGCGTGCCGGTCATCGGCTCGACCTGCGGCGCCATTCCCGACGTCGTCGGCGATGGCGGCTGGATCGTGCCGGAGAGGGATCCGCAAGCCCTCCGGGACTTGCTCGACCAGATTGCGGCCGACGCGGCACTCGTCCGCGCCAAAGGGCTTGCCGCACGGGCCAACGTGCAGGCGCGCTTTACGTATGAAGCGGTCGCGACCGCGCTCGAGACTGCTTGCCGGGCTGCGGCTGAAGCGCGGCACCGTTCGCAATCCTGACAAGACTGCATACGCCTCACGCCGGCAGCGCGATCGGCTGCTCGAGGGTGCCGCGCTTGGAGGCGTCGATCTGCTTCAAGAGCTCGATGTACTGCACGCCGACGCGATCCCAGCCGTAGATTTTCGCTGTCGCGGCCGCGCCATCACACAGGCGCCGCATCAAGGCGGGGTCAGCGAACGCGGCGGCAAGCTTGGCTGCGATATCCTCCGAATCCATCCTGATCTTGAAGCCGTTGATGCCGTCCTGCAGATATTCCTCGATGCCGCCGGCCGCCGTGGCGAATACGGGCAAGGCGCAGGCCATCGCTTCCATGCAGACCAGCGAGAAGGTCTCATAGGCGGTCGGCAAAGCAAACGCGTCGGCGGCTGAATAAAGCTGCGGCAGGTCCGAACGCGCGCCTGCAAAGATCACGCGGTCCTGAACCCTCGGCGCGAGCTTGCGGTAGGGCGCGGGATTGTCGGACCCGACCACAAGCAGCCATGTGTCGTCGCCAAGCCTGTCCAGTGCGCCAATGACATGCGCAAGTCCCTTGCGCTGAAATTCATGACCGACGAACAGCAACAGCTTGGCATCGGGCGGAATATTGAACAGACGGCGGATCAGGATCCTGCTCTCGGCGGAGCGCTTGAAGCGTTGCAAATCGATGCCGTTGGAAATCACGCGAATCCGCGAGGAGGGCACGGCATAGATCCGTTGCAGCTCAGCGGCCACCCGCGAGGACACGGCGACGTACATGCGGCAACGCAGGCCGCCGATCATCCAGCGGTCGCGCAGGCTCACCCACAGATGCATGGGATTGAACAGCCAGCGCCAGCTGCCGGAGTTGCGTTTCTCCTTGAGGCTCTGCGCATTCACCGCATGCACCACGAGCACATCGCCCGCGAGTGAATCGCCATGGCTGACGATGATCGCGTCGGGATAACGCCGCTTGATGGCGCGGGTCGCAGCGAGGGTGAATAGCGGAACAACGAGGATACGTCCGAGATGCTTGAAGACGCCGCGCGTCGGGATCAGCGAAAGCCACGGCGCGACCCGTTCTACTTTCGTGTCCTCGTCGAAAGTTTTGCCGACTGTGCTTGCCAGCACTACATTCGGTAACCCACTGCGGGTAAAAACGCGAGCGAGTTCGGCGGCCACGGTCTCGACGCCGCCGGCGGTACTCAATTCCTGTACGACCTGTACGATCTGAAAACCCATGCGCCGAGCTTCTAGGGACCGAACTTTGAAAAATCGTTCCAATTTCCATTCCATCAAGGCGTTCGCGTTAACCATCGTGTTGTCGGCGGGCGTGGCAGGATTCGCACAAGCGGGCGACCTGCTGCGCGACCACATTGGCGGCGGCAATCTCGTCACTCATCTGGCGCGCAGCGACCGGCTGGCGCAGCTCTATTCGGCGCTGCACGGAGTCGGAGCGACCATGGGTCGGATGGATTCCTATGGCTGGCGCACGCTCGACCGCAAGCCGACGCCGCATGATTTCGACGCCGAAATGCTGGAGGCTCATCGCAACGGCATAACGCCCATCATCCTGTTGGAATACGAAGGCAGCTACCAGACGCTCAATCCGCCGCAACCGATCGGATCGTACCATGATTGGTTTGACGCCGGACAGCAGATGGCCAGGCGTTTCCGCCCGGATGGTGAATGGGCGAGGGAAAGCGGGATCGCTGGTTGGGGCGCGACGATTTTCACCGCGATTAACGAACCCGATGTGCAGCAGAGCATCCCGCGTGACGCTTACCATGATGCGCTGGCGGGGCTTGCCGACGGCGTGCACAGCGTCGACCCGACGCTGAAGGTCGTACCCGGCGGCTTCGCCACCTGCAACTCGCATCGGGATGCGACCTTGCGCGGCTATGGTCCGGCGATCGCCGATCTCCTCGAGGATGGCCGGCTCGACGGAATCGATCTTCATACCTACTATAATGACAAATGGTATCCGATGACGAACGGTCGCGAGTTCTCGGCGCAGACCTGCTTCGACCGCATCAAGCAAGCAATGGGATTACACCGGGACATCAAGTTCTATTCCACCGAGTTCAACGTGGCGCGCGTCGGCGCCTGGTCGGCCCCGAAGCTTGCGGCCAAGCTGTTCCTCAACGCCTTCTGGGACCAGATCAGCGTCGTCGGCAACGACGGACATACGCCTGTCATGGTGCTCGCCTTTCCCTGGAATCTCGGCGACACGGATCGCGTCGATGGCCCGGCATATGCCATGGCGATGACAGAAAAGCCGTATACGCCGGATACGCGTTCCATCGTGCTCAGGATGGTGTTGCGGCTCGCCGGCGACATGACGATCAAGTCCATCGACAAGCCGCGCGGGCTGACCACGCTTGAGGGGCCCGATGCCGAGCTCATTGTCTGGCAAAATCTGCCCGGCTGGACTGATCGGCCGGGGCACGCAATAGAGCTCACGCTGCCGGATTGGGCACGCCGGATCGAGGTCTGGGGATGGGACGGCTTGCGCCGGAGCCTCTTGGTCAATGGCGGTAAATTCACTCTCGATGGCCTGGAGGAAAATGAAGCGGTCATGATCCGCGTGCCGCGATCATGAACGGGCCAGCGATCGCCGCTCCCCGTTAAGGTAAACGTGGGGATCTCGCACGCGAGGTCACGCGCCGGCTTGCAAGCGGAACGCAATTTGCTCTTAACCGAGTTGTTCCAAATTGATTGCGATCGCCTTTTACGCAGCGGCATCATCGGTGCACGCCGGATCGGCGCGAGGCAGAAGCCACTACGATGCAGCCAGACGATCATCGCGACGTGCCAGCGCCAGCTGCGAAGCTGAGAGTGCGCGAGATCCGCGTGTCTGATCTCGACGCCGTCGCAAGGCTCCTGAATCAGGGGTTCGGCTTTCGCTCGATCGATTATTGGTTGCGCGGGCTGGAGCGCCAGGCTAGGCGGCCGCGGCCTCAGAACTATCCCGCGTTCGGCTATTGCCTCGACCATGGCGGTGTGCCGGTCGGCGTCATTCTCCTGCTGTTTTCCGAGGTGCGGGCCGGAGCAGAGCTGGTGGTCCGCTGTAACGTCTCGAGCTGGTACGTCGAGCCAGCGTTCAGGGCTTTTGCGCCGCTGATGGTCAAAGTTGCCATCAAGGACAAGAACGTCACCTATTTCAACATCACGCCTGCGCCACATACCTGGTCGACGGTGGAAGCGCAGGGCTTCTCCCTGTACTGCAAGGGGCAGATCTATGCCGCGCTGTTGCTCTCGCCGCCCGTACGCGAAGCGAATGTGCAATTGTTTTCCACGCGACAAGTTGCAGGTCTTGACGATTACGAATCCGATCTGCTGCGTCAGCACGACGGCTTCGGTTGCCTCAGCCTGGTCGTCCGCGAGGGGGCCGGCGCCTATCCGTTCGTCTTTCAGAAGCACCATGTGAACGGTGTCGTGCCGGTCTACAGGCTGCTCTACTGCCGCGAGGTCGCCGATCTCCAGCGCTTCGCAGGCAATCTCGGACGTTTCCTCGCGCGTCGCGGCGGGGTGCTGGTTCGATTTGATGCAAATGGTCCCGTTTCGGGAATCGTCGGCTGGTACACCGAGAAGCGCGGGCGCAAATACGCCAAGGGGCCGAACCCGCCGCAGCTCGGCGATCTCTCCTTTACGGAAGCTGCGTTGTTCGACGGCGAAGCCTGAGGCGCGAAATGCCGGCTTTTTCGAATGCCTGCCCAGGCTAAGTCTCCCGAACGACACCTGGCTTACCAGGCGCACATTCGAGTGCCGCACGATCCCATTTGGCAGCGTTCGCCGCGGCCTCGTAGGTGCTCTCCAGGAAGTCGAGCAGCGCGCGATCGGGATTGGCCGCCGTGCGCACGGCATCATAGGGCAGGACGAATTCGCCCAGCGCTTCGCTGAAGAAGGCGCCGTCGGGGCGCACTTTGGCGGCGCGGAAGCCGGGCGGCTCGGGATAGGCGTAAGAATAGAATGCAGGATAGTCGATCGCGCCGCCGCCGGGCCAGAAGCCGGCGCTGCTCACTTCATGCGAATAGGCCTCCGAGGCCACATCGTCGGGCAGGTGCGGCACGCCGCCGGGATGACGCGGTGCGCGGCGACCGGAGAAACGCGTGACGGCGAGATCGAAACTGCCCCAGAAGAAATGCACCGGGCTCGCCTTGCCGAGAAAGCCCGTGCGGAACTGCTTGAACACGCGATCGGTGTTGACCAGGATCTGGAAAAAACGGCGCGCCGCGTCGGCGTCATAGGAAGCGTGCTGCGTGTCCTTCGAAAATGCGATCGGGTCAGGCAGCTCGTTCGGCATCTCGTCGATCGCAACGTGGATGCCGAGGTCGGCAAGCGCAGCCATCACGGCGGCGTAAAAGCTTGCAACCGAATGGCCGGCGAGAGCGAACTGGCGGCTTGCGCCGTCGCTGGTCGAAATCCTAAGCAGATGATCGATGAAATCGAACTCGATCTCGAAACTGCGCGTGCCATCCGGGATCGATGAGGTGGAGAGGCCGCGTGAGGTGACATAAAGCGTCACATGCCAGGAATGGTTCAGCCAGGGCGTGAGTGTCAGCCTGATCTTGCCGACGATCTGCGTCCATAATTGCAACGTCGCACACGTATCGCGCCAGGCTGCGAGCGGCAGCCCCGGCCATTGAGCCTGCGGATGTGAGGGCATGGGCGCACTCCGAAACTGATCGTGCAGGCGGCGAGCCTATCACGAATCCCTCACGAAGCCGTGCATCCCGCACAGCGGTGCGCGCCGCGCGTGGCGCGGAAAAGGCTCTTGCAATACCAACGCCGCGCCATCGCCTGCAGCGGGTTGCGTACGATCTGAGCCATAAAGAGCAGTTCAACCATGACAGAAGTCCTTTATCCCCAGGCCACTATCCCCAAGCCACGTAAGTAGGACGGCACGCTCCTTGGAGAATGCCGCCCTTCTCGCATCAGCCATGCGCACAGCAATAGCTTGCCGCCATCATCGGCGGCTTAACCATGCAGCTTAGCCATGTAGCTTTTTGGCGGTTTCCGCGATCACGCGACCTTGATAACGCGCGCCGGCCAGCTCGTTGGCGCTGGGCTGGCGGCTGCCGTCGCCGCCGGTGATGGTGGTGGCGCCGTAAGGCGAGCCGCCGGTGATCTCGTCGAGCTTCATCTGGCCGGCAAAACCGTAGTTCAAGCCGACCACCGTCATGCCGAAATGCAGCAGGTTGGTGATGATCGAGAACAGCGTCGTCTCCTGGCCACCATGCTGAGTCGCGGTCGATGAAAAAGCGCCTCCGACCTTGCCGAGCAGCGCGCCCTTGGCCCAAAGCCCGCCGGCCTGATCCAGGAAGTTCGCCATTTGCGAGGACATGCGGCCGAAACGCGTTCCGGTGCCGACAATGATCGCGTCGTAGTTCGCCAGCTCCTCGACCTTGGCAACGGGCGCGGCCTGGTCGACTTTGTAATGCGAGGCTTTCGCGACGTCGGCGGGCACCAGCTCGGGAACGCGCTTGATGTCGACGCTTGCGCCGGCCTCACGCGCGCCTTCGGCGACGGCATTGGCCATCGCTTCGATGTGGCCGTAAGCGGAGTAGTAGAGGACGAGGACTTTGGGCATGGGAGGCTCCGTGGGGTGGGTTTTCTGGGCTCGTCGTTGCCGGGCTCGACCCGGCAATCCATCGACGTCGAAAAAGTTCTTGCGAAAGGGGGATGGATGCCCGGGTCAAGCCCGGGCATGACGATGAGTGTTGAGGGGATGGCCAGCGCGCTTACGCCGCGTCGACCAGCACGAGCTCGGAATCTTCCAACGCAGTGATCTTCAATTTGGCTTCATCCGATATGGCCGCGCCGTCGCGGGTGTTGACGCGCACGCCGTTGACCTCGACGCTGCCGGCGGCGGGCACGAGATAGAGGTTACGTGCCTTGCTCGCCTCATATTCCGCGCTCTCGCCCGCCCTCAGCGTGGTGGCGAGCACCCGCGCATCGGCGCGGATCGGCAGCGCATCTGTGTCGCCTTCGATGCCGCTTGCGATGGTGACGAGCTTGCCGGAGCGATTCGCCTTGGGGAACGGCTTTGAGCCCCAGGTCGGCTGGCCGCCATGCGTCGTCGGCTCGATCCAGATCTGGAAGATCCTGGTCAGCGTCGGCTCGAGATTGTACTCGGAGTGGCGGATGCCGCTGCCCGCGCTCATCACCTGGACGTCACCAGCCTCGGTGCGGCCCTTGTTGCCAAGCGAGTCCTGATGGGTGATTGCCCCCTCACGGACATAGGTGATGATTTCCATGTTGGCGTGGGGATGCGCGGGAAAGCCGGTGTTGGGCGCGATCTCGTCGTCGTTCCAGACGCGCAATGCGCCGTGGCTCATGTTGTTCGGATCGTAGTAGCTGGCGAATGAGAAGTGGTGTTTCGCTTTCAACCAGCCATGGTCGGCACCGCCGAGCTTTGCAAAGGGTCTTAATTCGATCATGTGCGTATTTCCTCGTTAAGGTGTTTTTGAGTGGGAGCCGGGTGCCTCATGCACCCGGCTCGTGTTGATTTCGGTCACGCGCCAAAGCCGCCATCGACGTTGAGCACGGTGCCGGTGACAAAGGACGCTTCGGGGCTTGCCAGGAAGGCAACGCCGGCCGCGACTTCCTCGGGGCGGCCGAAGCGCTGCAGCGCGTGCAGGCTGCGTTGGGCTTCGGCAAACTCGCCGGCGTCCTTCGGGTTCATGTCGGTGTCGATCGAGCCGGGCTGCACCACGTTCACCGTGATGCCGCGCGGGCCGAGGTCGCGGGCCGCGCCCTTGGTGTAGCCAACGATGGCCGCCTTGGTCGCGGTGTAGTCGGCGAGGCCCGGGAACGAGGCGCGATCGGCGAGCATCGAGCCGACCGTGACGATGCGGCCGCCTTCGCCCATCACTTGTGCCGCCGTGCGGATCGCCGCGATCACGCCATGGACGTTGATCGCATCCTGACGCGCCAGCGCGGCGGCGTCGGCCACCTTGTCGAGCGGGGCACCGACAGCGACACCCGCATTGTTGACGAGGATATCGAGACGCCCGAAATCCTCGGCGACATTCTTCACAAGCTGCTCGACGTCACTGGCCGATGCCTGGTCCGCCTTGTAGGCGCGGGCCTCCACGCCCTTCGCCTTCAGCTCGGCGACAACCGTCTCGGCCTTGTCGGGGGAAGCGACGTAGCTGATGGCAACGTTGGCGCCTTCCTCGGCCAACGCTCTGGCAGACGCTGCGCCGATGCCGCGCGAGCCGCCGGTGACGAGTGCGACCTTGCCTGAAAGCTTCTTTGAAAGTCTGCTGGTCATTGGATTTCTCCATCGCCTCAATTTCGATGGCTCTTGGATATGCTCTCGGCTGTGGTATAGAAATAGAAACTATTGAAATTCATTGTTTCCAAAAATGACCTAGAGGTTCCATGGCAAAACTTCCGGATTTCGAGGCGCTCGCGATCTTCGCCAAGGTCGTCGAGCTGCGTTCTTTTGCCGGCGCGGCAAGCGAGTTGGCGCTGTCGAAGGCAACCGTCTCGAAAGCGGTCGGCCGGCTCGAGGAGCGGCTCGGCGCGCGGCTGTTCAACCGCACCTCGCGCAGGCTCGCGCTGACCGATGCCGGGCAAAGGCTTGCCGAGCGCGCCGCGCGGCTGCTCGCCGACGGCGAAGCCGCGGAGAATGAGGCGCTGGCGCAATCCGCGGTACCGCGGGGACTGGTCAAGCTCGCGGTGCCCATGAGTTTCGGCGTGATGAACGTCGCGCCGCTGTTGCCGGAGTTCCTGCAAACCTATCCGGAAGTGTCGATCGACCTGCATCTGAGCGATGCGACGGTCGATCTGATCGGCGAGGGCTTTGACGCAGGCTTGCGCATCGCGCGGCTGCCCGACTCTTCGCTGATCGCACGAAGGCTCTGCGGCATGCCGCGCTTTACGGTCGCTGCCCCGTCCTATCTGAAGCGCCACGGCCGGCCGACGCACCCGATGCAGCTCGCCCAGCATCGGTGCTTCGGCTACGCCTATCTCTCGACGCCCAACGTCTGGCATTACACCAACGCGGCCGGCGAGCAGGCGAGCGTGCGGCCCGGCGGTCCGCTCCGCGTCAACAATGGCGAGGCCGTGATGCCGGCGCTGGTGGCGGGACTCGGCATTGCCGATCTGCCGGAGTTCATCGTCGGCGAAGCGATCGCTTCCGGCGAGGTCGAGGTGATCCTGAAGGGCTGGAAGCAGCCCGAAGGCGCCGTGCATCTCGTCACCCCGCCCGGCGGTCCGCGCCCCGCCCGCGTCGAAGTGCTGGCGGAGTTTCTCGCGACGAAATTCGCGAAGGGAAAGAGGAAATGATGCACCTTGCTCCGTCGACTAGTCCGTCGTCATTGCGAGCGCAGCGAAGCAATCCATGTCTCGGCACGGGGAGAGATGGATTGCTTCGTCGCTCTGCTCCTCGCAATGACGTGGATGGAGGCGCGCTCATACGTTCCCGCGGCACGATCTGCCCGAGTTTTGCATCAACCTTGTCCCCTCCGAAAATCAGAGGGCGCAGGGAATGCCGGGCGACGACCTCACCCATGGCCCGCCTGCAAACAAAAAGCAGGCGGAAGTGACCACAGGTTCAGCCGGATCAACCGGCATTCCCTGCGCGAGTGGTTTTACGGCTTATGCGCGCTCTCCCCGGTGTGCCGGGCTTTTTAGCCACCGTCGCCCGCAAAGGTCGCCCCCGCGAACTTGATTCCAGCGTCGGGGAATCAGGACCACGCGCTTTCGCCGTCCGCCTCGTTCATCGCTCGTCATGCGAGATCAAAGCGTCCATCGCATCCCGCACTCAACGTTCGTGACGACGCGTACGCCCCTCTGATCGAGGCGGGACGCGCGAACAGAACCACATACTTCTGAAAAGCGGAAGTGGAATATTTTTGATGAAGGGTCTTGACACGATTTCTGATAACACGAAGTGATTTGCCCGTCGAGGCAAATCACTC
>Ga0310811_10007209_pt1 | contig 14235 bp, 10 predicted proteins | sample YCmetagenome_FD_207642 | JGI IMG/M metagenome (GOLD analysis project Ga0310811, IMG submission 207642) | Soil microbial communities from experimental microcosm in Duke University, North Carolina, United States - YC | ecosystem: Engineered > Artificial ecosystem > Soil microcosm > Unclassified ...
GAGTGACCTTGATCGACGCGCCGGTATCCGGGGGCGTCTCCGGCGCCCGGGCAGGCACGCTCATGATCATGGTCGGCGGCCCCAAGGAAGCCGTCGAGCGCTTCAGCCCAATGCTCGCCACCATGGGCAAGAAGGTCGTCCACGCAGGCGACGTCGGCGCAGGCCACGCCGTCAAGGCACTGAACAACCTAATGTCGGCCGCCCACCTGCTTGCCTCATCGGAGGCACTCATAGCAGGCCGCCGCTTCGGCCTAGACCCAGCGGTAATGCTAGAGATCATTAACGGTGCCAGCGGCCGCTCCGCCTCCACCGAAAACAAGTGGCCCAACTATGTCTTGACCGAGAAATACGACGCCGGCTTCAGCATCAGGCTCATGGTCAAAGACATAAAACTCGCCCTGGGCATTGAACACGCCACCGGCGTCCCATCGGCCGCCAGCGAGGCAGTCGTAGCCACCTGGGAGGCCGCGCTAGCTGACCTGCCACCGGACGCCGACCACACGGCGATAGCCCGCTGGCTAGCGGACCGCACAACGGAGTAGCCATACTCGAAACGGTTTTAACTTTGGGGTTTTGACTGTGAGCTGAGGTTTTGATTTTGCGGGAACCACCCCACCGAAGTCAGCGAAAATGTAGGCGTGAGTGCCACGCGGACTGGTCGGGCGGGTGCGGGTTCCCAGCGAACGTACGACGCGTTCGTCTCTTATAGCCACGCCGCGGACAGCAGGCTCGCCCCGTCGCTTGAGCGTGGCCTACGGCGGCTGACCAGGGCCTGGTATCAGCGGCAGGCGCTGCGGATATTTCGCGACCAGACGAGCCTTGCCGCTAACCCCGATCTGTACGCCACGATCGAGCGGGCAATGCGGCACTCCCGGAACTTCGTCTTGCTCGCCTCTCCTGCCGCGGCCCGGTCGCCGTGGGTACGCCGCGAGGTGCGCTACTGGATGGAGAACCGCGATCGCGAGACGTTCTTCATCGCGCTGACCGACGGCGTCATTCGATGGGACGATACGGAGGGCGACTTCGACTGGCGGGCTACCAGCGCGCTCCCCGAAGAGCTGCGCGGCTGGTTTCCGCGCGAGCCGCTCTGGGTGGACCTCGGCTGGACGCGCGGCCATGACCCGAGTGACCTCACGCTGCGGCACGGCCGGTTCCGCGACGACATTGCCACGCTCGCCGCCGCCGTGCACGGGCGCAGCAAGGAGCAGATCGACAGCGAGGACGCCCGGCAGCACCGGCTCGCGGTCCGGCTCGGCCGCGTGTTTGTTGCCACGCTCGTCATGCTCCTCATCCTCGCCGGGGTGGAGAGCAACAACGCCAACACCCAGCGGAACATCGCCCAGCAGCAGACCGCGAAAGCGCAGCAGCAACGGGCCCTGGCGACGCAGCAGGCGCTGGAAGCCGAGGCGGAAGTGGACGCCGCGACCTCGCCCGAGGCGTCACTCAAGGAGAGCCTGGCCGCCCTGCAGATGCACCCGACCGGACAGGTCAGGCAGACGCTGGTGAACACGTTGCTGCACACCCGGTACCAGGGCAGCAGCCAGCCGCAGACCCCGGACGGTTTCGTCGATGAGGCCGCGTTCAGCCCAGACGGCCGCCTGTTCGCCGACGCGCACGAGCAGCACGGCAAGACCGTGGTATCCGTGTGGCGGATCACCGACCCGGCGCACCCGGCGCTGGTGGGTAGCCTGCCGAGCTTCGCGCCCAAGGTACTGCTCACCGACGTCGCGCTCAGCCCGGATGACCAGGTACTCGCCGTCGTCGCTGGCGGCAAGGCCGAGCTATGGTCAACCACCGCGACGCCGCGGCTGCTCGCCTCGCTCTCGCTGCCGAAGGCGCGGGCCGTAGCCTTCAGTCCGGACAGCGCCACGTTGGCGGTCGTAGGCGGCGAGTCGGCGAACGGCACGCTGGAGACCTGGAACATCGCCAGTCCTACCGCGCCCCGGATGCTGGCGCGAGCCGGAGGCCTGTGGTTCCCGCAAGATGTCGCCTTCAGCCCGGACGGGCGGACGCTCGTCACTGGCTCTGGCGAGGAGTCTGTCAACAGCGACGGCACCGCCGTCGAGCGCACCCGCGCCATCTTGTGGGACGTCAGTGCAACGCAGGCACTGCGCCAGCTCACCACGATCTGGGTGTGGGACGGCGAGGGCGGGATCGCGTTCGGCACCGGCGGCAAGACGCTCGCGCTCACCTGGTCCAACAAGGTGTCCCTGTGGAACATCGCCGACCCCGCGCATCCCCGGCAGCTGGCCGTGCTCCTCGGTGATACATCAGAGATCGACGCCATCGCCTTCAGCCCGGACGGCCGCTCCCTGGTTACCGGCGGGCTCCAGCAAAACAGGATCGTGCTCTGGAATACGACGGACCCCGCCCATGTCCCGCACTCGACGCTGCTGGCGCAGGACGAAGCGTCGGTCAGCGCGCTGACGTTCGTCCACGGCGGCCAGTCAGTGCTCGCTGCCGACCAGGACACGCAGGTCAGCCAGTGGCGCGTCGCGGACAACGCGCCAGCGCTCGCCGCCACGCTGAGGGATGCGGCGGACACGTCTTCTCGCGGCGTCCTCGCTACCGCCGTCAGCCCTGACAGCCGCGTCCTCGCAATGGGCGGCTGGGACCAGGCCGTGGTTCTGTGGCGCCTCACCGACCCGGCGCACCCGACGCGGCTCGCGCGAATCCCTTCGGACTCGGGAAACGTCAGCGCCGTGGCCTTCAGTCCCAACGGCACCGTGCTCGCCGTCGGTTCCTGGAACAAGAAGCTGGCCTTGTGGGACGTCCGCGACCCCGCCAGTCCACGGCTGCTCGCGACGGCGTCGACCCCTGGTGTCGTGAGCTGGCTGACCTTCGCTCCGGGTGGCACCACGCTGGTCGGCGGCGGGGATCCGCAAGATTCTGATAGCGGGATGCCGGATTACTTCGCTCCCGCGTGGAGTGACCTGTGGAACGTCAGCGACCCAGGTCATCCGGTTGTTCTGCACCGCTTCTCCCAGGTCGGCAACAACGACCCAGGTGCGCTCAGCCCAGACGGGAAGACCCTGGTCCTGTCGGCCTTCTTCGACGGCAACCTAGGACAGAGCCAGGTGCAGGTCTGGAACATCGCCGACCCGGCGCATCCGGTCAAGCTTGCCGATCCCGACAACACCAACCTGACCGGCCCGGCACCAGATAGCAACCTCAGTGACCACGTGACGTTCGATCCGGTCAGGGGGCTCGCCGCGACGTCCTCGGACGGAAAGCCGCCCGAGACAGTGCTGTGGTCCTACGACGGGCACGGGGCGGCCCGCCAGCTCGGCGCGTTCGCTGGCCCTACCGACACCGTCAGCGCCCTCGCCTTCCATCCGGGCGGCAACCTGCTCGCCGCCGCGAGCGACGACTTTACGACAAGCGTCGGGGATGTCGCCAACACCGCACAGCCGTTCACGGTGCTGACCATTACCGGGTTCGAAGGTTCGGTGAATGACACCGTGTTCAGCCCGGACGGTCGGCTGCTCGCCGCGGCCAGCAACGACGGCACGGTTCAGGTCTGGACGCTCGGCGCGCTGCCTGCGATTGCCGCCAACCCGGTCGGGCTGGCCTGCCAGCTCACCGGCGGTGGCTTCACCCGCTCCCAGTGGAAGCAGTACACCCAAGAAGCCCCCTACTCGTCTCCCTGCTCTTAAGTCACAGCAGGTCGCTTTGGACGCAACGCCAGCGGCCGTTCTGGATGCCGTAAAGGGTTTTGACTTTCTGGAACCAACCAGACGGGCTCAAGATCGTTGGAAGGCACAGACAACTGCCGGGCACCTTGACTTACCGCGACACGGGAAAGGATTCTGGCGTCACACGACACCCGTAGGGAGGCAGCCGCAGGTGACAGAGGAGTTCCTTGAGCTAGCCGGGGGGAGGGTGCACCTGCTGCGCGGCGGAGCCGGGGAACCGGTGCTCTTCCTACACGCGGCGGGCGGGGCCGGGACTTGGCTTCCCTTCCATGAAGGGATTGCCGCCGCCGGCTTTGAGGTGATCGCACCCGATCATCCGGGCTTTGGCAAGTCGGATGAGTTTCCCGAAGAAGACTCGATCGATGACCTCGTCTTTCACTACCTCGACGTGCTCGACGCGCTTGGGCTGGAAAAGCCGCACGTCGTCGGTGCGTCGTTCGGCGGGTGGATCGCCGCCGAACTCGCCGTCTACGCACCGCACCGGATCGGGTCGCTGACCCTGCTGTCCGCAGCGGGGCTGCGGCTGCCGGACCACCCGGTGGCGGACCTGTTCCTGATGCCGCCGGCCAAGATCACCGCGACGGTGTTCCATAACCCGCCGCCGGCCGCGCCCGCGCCGGATGGCCCGCTGGACATAGACGCGATCATCGCGGCCTACCGGGAGGCGACCGCGCTGGCCCGGTTCTCCTGGGTGCCGTTCTTCAACGATCCCAAGCTGGAGCGGCGGCTCCGCCGGATCAGCGCGCCCACGCTGGTCGTCGCGCCGTCCGATGACCGGCTGATCCCCGTCGAGCACGCGAAGCGGTACGCGGAGCGGATCTCGGGGGCAACGTATGCCGAGGTTCCCGACTGCGGGCACGCGATGTACTTCGAGAAGCCCGAGGAGTTCGCTGCTGTGGTGACCGCCTTCCTCAAGGAGCAGCGCTCGTGAAGTTCAGCTTCTTCCACCTGATGCCCTACTCGCAGCTGCCCGACGACTTCGACACCGCGTACGACTCGATCTCGCTGACGTACCCGAACGCGAACTTCGACCCCGCGTTCGGCGCCTCCCTGTACGCGCGCTACCTGGACGAGCTTGAGTACGCGGACCAGCTGGGGTTCGACGGGATCGCGGTCAACGAGCATCACCAGTCCGGCTACGGGCTCATGCCGTCGCCGAACCTCATGGCCGCCGCCCTGACCCGGCGGACGTCACAGGCGCGGATCATGGTGCTCGGCAACGCGATCGGCATCCGGGGCAACCCGCTGCGGGTCGCCGAGGAGATCGCCATGCTCGACCTGATGTCTGGCGGGCGGGTGGACTCCGGGTTCGTCCGGGGCATCGGCTGGGAGTACTTCGGGCACTCGATCAACCCGACGAAGTCCCGGTCGCGGTTCAACGAAGCGCACGACCTGATCATCAAGGCGTGGACGTCGCCCGAGATGTTCTCCTGGTACGGGGAGAACTACGAGTACCGCTACGTGAACCTCTGGCCACGGCCGATTCAGCAACCGCACCCGCCGATCTTCATCCCGGGCGCCGGGTCCACCGAGACGATGAAGTTCTGCGCCGAGCGCCGCTACACGTACATGTCGGTGTACGCGCCGACCGGCATCGTGCGCCGGTGGTTCGACGGGTATCGTGCCGCGGCGACGGAGCTCGGCTATGTCGCCGACCCGGAGAAGATCGCGTTCTCGGTGCCCATCTACGTCGCCGACACCGACGAGAAGGCACACCGTGAGGCGCAGCCGATGGTCGAGTGGCTGTACCACAAGGGGCTCAAGCAGACCGGGGAGATGGTAACGCCGCCCGGGTACATGTCGCCCGGGTCGCTGCGCGGCGTGCTGGCCTCGGGGCTGCGGATGGGCGGCAACTCGTACGAGGACCTGCTCGCCAACGGGCAGGCGGTCGTCGGGTCGCCTTCCTCCGTGACGAAGCGGCTCAGCGAACTCTACGATGAACTTGGCGGATTCGGGCAGATCATCGGCTTGTTCGCGATCGGCCCGTCCACGCATGAGCAAGTGAAGCGCAGCGCGGAACTGTTCGCTACCGAGGTGATGCCAGTGCTCCGTCCGCTAGGTACCGAAGGAACCTCATGAGCGAGTTGCGTGACCAGCTGATCGCGGGGATGCGTGCCAACAGGGAGAAGTTCGAGTCCGCCGGAGACCGCGCCGAGGAACTCCGCACGCTCCCCCATGACGCGGTGGCGATCCTGCGTTCGCTTGGGCTGTTCTGGCTCAAGACCCCGGCGGAGCTCGGCGGGACGCCGCTGCCGCCTGTCGAGTTCTGTGAGGTGATCGAGGAGCTCGCGTACGTCGATACCTCAACGGCCTGGGCCGCGATGATCGGCGCGGGCTGCAACGGGCTCGCCGGCGGCTGGCTACCCGAGGAGGGGGCGCAGCGGATCTTCGGGACGGGGCCCGACGGCGTGCGTCCCGTGGTCGCCGGGCAGCTCGCCCCCCGTGGCGTGGGGCACCCGGTCCGTGGCGGCTACCTGGTCAGCGGCCGGTGGGGTTTCTCCAGCGGCATCGTGCACGCCGACTGGCTGATCGGCGCGTTCAAGCCGGACGGCGACGACGCCGAGTCCTCGGGCGGCGAGCTCGCCGCGGAGACCGGGTTTGGCCGGATGGTGGTCTTCTGCGTGCCCAAGGCGCAGGCCGAGGTCATCGACAACTGGCACGTCGCGGGCCTGCAGGGCACCGGCAGCCTCGACTTCTCTGTGGACGGCATCTTCGTCCCGGCGGAGATGACCTACAACCTGGGCGCGTCCGCCGTCCGTGGCGGTGACCTGTTCCGGCTCGGCATGCCCGCCTTCGTGTCGAACGAGGTACCGCCGCTGGCCATCGGCCTGGCCCGGCGCGCGCTGGACGACATGACCGAGCTTGCCACCCACACGGCCCGCTTCCCCGGCGGGCCCACGGTCAGCGAGCGGCCCGTCTTCCAGAAGGAACTCGGCCAGGCGGACACCCGGATCCGCGCGGCCCGTGCCATCCACCGCGAGGCGATGGGCCTTGCCTGGGAGGCCGCTGTCGCGGGCAACGTCCCAGGCGAGGACCTGCAGCTCGCTGTCACGACGGCATCGGTGTTCGCGGTGGAGACCTGCGCCGACGTCGTCAACGACCTCTTCAGGTACGGCGGCGGGCGTGCCCTGGCACTGTCCCACCCCATGCAGCGCCACTTGCGCAACGCCCTGGCGGCGCGGCAGCACCTGGCGCTCTCGGAGGAGAACTACGAGGCGGCCGGCCGCTACCTGCTCCAGTCGGCGAAGGCCCGCCGGTCCTAAGCGGAAGAACGGGTCGTCCGGGCTAAACCGGACGACCCGTTTTCACCGCTCCTTACCGCGAGATGCTCCCGTCATCTCCGGTTAGGGGAATGGCGTGGCATCCTGCTGGCAAGCGGCACCAGCCTTGGGCAGAGCACCGTTGGTGAGGTAGCCGGCGATGTAGTCCTGGGCGCAGGTACTGGGGTTTGCCAGCTCGGTGTGCCCGTAACCCTGAACGGTGATCAGCCGGGCGCCAGGAAGCAGGCGCGAGGTGAGCACGGAGTTCTCATACGACGTCGCCGGGTCTCCGGTGTTGCCGACGACCAGGATCGGGCTGGTGCTGCGGTTCCACGGGCCGGTGTAGGCGGATGCGGCCTTGACGGGCCAGTTGACGCAGTAGGCCGTCCACGCCCAGGTCTGTGCGCCGGCTCCGGCTCGTTGCCGCGAGATGTCCGCCTGGCGGATGGACTGGGCGGTCGTGGTGGGGTTGGGGGTCTCACCGCAGATGACAGACAGCTTCTGCTCGGCGCCCGAATACGGTGCCTGGGTCGCCGCTGTGGTCACCGTGCTGGTCGTTGCTGTTGCCGGGGTGGCGCTTGCGGGCTGGCCGCTGGCGGTCCACAGCGCCTGGAGGGTGCTGGCCAGCCCGGCCCAGCCGCCGACGCCGATCGCGGGTGCGGGCACCACGATGGCCAGGCTCGCGTCGGTGATTGCGACGATGCTGCTCTCACTGACCGGAGCCTGTCCCGGCGCGGTCACGATCGCGGACTTCCCGGCCCGGTCCAGCAGCGTGTTGAATTTCTGGCTGGTCTTAGCGGGAGTGCCGGCCGAGAACGCGCACTGCGCGGTGGTCGCCTGCCCGCACAGCGTCAGGAACGACTTCAGGGTCGCGGCGGTCGCCTGGTCTGAGCCGATCCGCAGGAAGCCGCTCAGCTGCTTGCCGTTGCTGAACCAGGTCGGGGGGTAGATGTTGCCGTCCAGGACCATCTTGCCGACCCGGCTGGGGTACATGTTGGCGTACGTCGCGCCGAGCAGGGTGCCGTAGGAGATGCCGTAGTAGGACAGCTTCGACTGGCCAAGCGCCTGCCGCATCAGGTCGAGGTCGCGCGCACTGTCGGCGGTGGAGACGTGGGCGAGCAGCGCATCGTCCTGTCCGGTGCAGTGCTGGTTCAGCTGGGCGTTGAGGTCCGCGTACTTGACCTGCTGCGGCAAGGTGAGCGGCGGGGAGTCGACCGGCGCGATCAGGGCGGATTCATCGGCTGGGGTGGCGAAACACTGGACGGCCGGCGTGCTCAGGCCGCCCGCTCCGCGCGGGTCCCACGAGACGATGTTGAAGTTGCTGACCACCTGGCTGCCGAAGCCAGCGAGCAGTGCCGGCAGGTACGCTGATCCGTTCTGGTCCGGGCCGCCGGGGTTGAAGAACAGCGTCCCGGCTGGCTTGCCCTGGGTCGCCGCAGGGTGCTCGATCAGGCCGAGGGTGATCGTGCGGCCACCCGGGTCTGAGTAGTCCAGCGGCACCTCGATCGAGGCGCACTGGAAGCCGGTCAGGCCAGTACAGTCCGACCATGTGACGTCCGGGACCTGGAGTGCCGTGTCCGGGGCCGCGGTGGCAGCTGATGCCCCAGGGACGACGAGCGCCGCGGCCCCGCATAGCGCGGCTACGCCTGCGCCGATCCCAGCCAGCCGTCGGCCAGGTAGCCGTTTCCTGGCGGGACGCGGACCAGCCGGCTGGCCCTCGCCGTTCAAGTTGATGCTGCCCAAGAGATGTCTCCTTTGCGTAGTGGCGGAGACACCACACTCGCGCTCAAGAGACGCACAGCACATCCGTAGGTAACCCTGGCCGGCACCCTGGGCACCAGGGATCGTCATTGGTGCCAGGTATTACCAATGGTCGCGGGAGCGGCCGATCCTCCGCCCCCGCGACTCGTGGTGTCAAAGCTGGCCAGCGACGTGAAACAACGATCCGTTCTGGAGATCACTCAGCAGACTGGCGGCGGGCCTGTACCGACGCGGCGAGGGTTCCCAGGGCGGACGCGGTCATCTCGATGTCCATGCAGGCGTCCGTGACGGACTGACCGTAGGTCAGGGTCTCCGGCCTGCCTGGCTTCTGGTTGCCTGCCACCAGGAAGGACTCGAGCATGACGCCGACGATGCCGCGCTGGCCGCCGGTCAGCTGCTCAGCGAGGGAATCGGCGACGGTGATCTGCTTCGTGTGGTCCTTGCCGCTGTTGCCGTGGCTGGCGTCGACCATGATGCGCCTGGGCAGGCTGGCCGCCGAGATCAGGTCAAGCGCCTTGATCACGTGCTCGGAGGAGTAGTTGGGACCGCTGCGGCCGCCGCGCAGGATCACGTGCGTGTCGGGGTTGCCGGCCGTGGTCACCACGGCGGCCGCGCCATTAGTCGTGACACCGAAGAACGTGTGGCTGGCCGCCGAGGCGCGGAGCGCGTCAACCGCTACCTGGACATCGCCATCCGTACCGTTCTTGAACCCAATCGGCATCGACAGGCCGGACGCGAGCTGGCGGTGGACCTGGCTCTCGGTCGTGCGGGCGCCAATCGCGCCCCAGGTGACCGTGTCGGCGATGTACTGCGGGGTGATCGGGTCGAGCCACTCGCAGCCCACTGGCATGCCTTCGCCCACGATGTCGAGGAGCAGGCGGCGGGCGGTGCGCAGGCCGCGGTGCACGTCGAAGGACTCGTCCATGCCAGGGTCGTTGATCAGGCCCTTCCAGCCCGTGACCGTGCGCGGCTTCTCGAAGTACACCCGCATCACGATCAGCAGGTCGCGGGCGTACTGCTCTCTGAGGTGGGCGAGGTGGGCGGCGTAATCGAGGGCCGCCTTCGGGTCGTGGACGGAGCAAGGGCCGGTGACCACGAGCAGGCGGTCGTCGGTGCCGTCAAGCACGGCGCGGACCTCGGCTCTCGTGCGCTCCACCGTCTGCTGTTGCGCTTCGCCAAGCGGGAGTTCATGCAACAGGGCAGCGGGCGACAACAGCGGCTCGTAACCGACAATCCTGGTATCACTGACGCGCGACATCGGGGTTTTCTCCTCACGAGCGCGCTGTGCCCGGTCCTTCCGCGAGCCAGCTACGCCCTTTGACTTGGACGAGACTCTTGCCTCGCCCTCGGCTGGCTCCGGGTGTCTATTAGCGCGCAGGACTACGCACGGCTCCACCCGGAGCCGTCGTAAAGCGCCAATACCACCGTGACACGCGATAGAGCATACACGGCCCGAGAGACCGCTCAATGACCGGTAACTGGAACTGGACGTGTCGGTCACGCAATGATCTATGCCTATGGTGAGCCTCAACCTCGCAGACATGATCGTCACGTTCCTGGCGGTCCTTGGGCCGCAGAAGGTGCTGCTCTCCTTCGCACGGCTCTCGTCGGTGCTTGACAACCGGTCGCTGCGCCTAGTCGCGGTGATCACTGCCGCCGCCGCCGCGTTGGTCGAGGCGGTCTGCGCGCTGACCGGACCGTGGCTGGCGACCTTCTTCCATATCAGCGCGCCTGCCCTTGAGCTGGCGGCTGGGATCGCCTTCTTCATCTACGCCGTCGGGCTGGTACTCGGCGTGCACTTTGACCCGGCCGAGGCTCTGCACTTGCCAGGTCCGGACGATGCAGCCGACGCCGACCCGGTGCACCCGCTGACCAGCGGGTTCCGCGCCATGCTGCTGCCCTTCGTGGTCAGCCCGCTCGCGGTCGCCGCGGCACTGCAGGACTCGCTGCTCGCCAGCGACTGGAAGGGGCGGTGGGCCGTCGCGGCCGCGTTCGCGATCGTGGCCTTTATCGACGCGGTTTGCGCGGCCGTGTTCGCGCCGTTTCTCAGGCGGACGCACGAGACGGTCCTCGAGGTGTTCTCCCGGCTCCTCGGCATCCTGCTGGCCGCCGTCGGCGTCCAGCTGTTCCTAGACGGCCTAAGCGCCCTAGGCGTACTCCCAAAACACTGACCCGCTTGGGCCCCGGTCCTGGGGCCCGGTCCTGGGGCCCGGTCCTGGGGCCCGGTCCTGGGGCCCGGGGCTTGGGCGGACGCCCTGGTTCCTGTGGGCCTGAGGCCACGTACTGCCCAGTTACCGCTCCCGGACTGCGTAGGTCAGGTGGGTCACCCGCTGCGTCGGCTCCGCGCGGACCGGCTCCAGGGCCACGCGGCCCGCGTCCACGCCCTCGAACAGGCGAATTCCGGAGCCGAACAGCACGGGTGAGAGCGCGATCGTGAACTCGTCGATCAGGCCGGCGTTCACGTACTCCAGGATCGTCGCGCCGCCGCCCGCGATGCGGACGTCCCGGTCGCCGGCGGCCTCGCGGGCCTGGTCGAGCGCGGTCTCGATGCCGTCGTTGACGAAGTGGAAGGTGGTCCCGCCCGGCCGCTCCCAGGGGTCACGCTTCTCGTGCGTCACGACGAAGACCGGCGTGTGGAACGGCGCCTCCTCCGGCCACGCCTGCTCGCCTGCGTCGAACATGCGCTTGCCCATCACGCTCGCGCCGGTGCGCTCGAACGTCTCCCGCACGATGTCGTTGTCGCGCCCTTCCTCGCCGCCCTCGCCGAGCTTCAGGTTCTCCCGGAAGAACCGCTGCGGGAATATCCACTGCTGCAGTTCCATCCACTGTTGCCCCATCAAATCCCCGATGGACTCGGGCGCGATGAAACCGTCCAGCGACATCGACACGCTGAAGAACACCTTCCCGGCCATCAGTCCTCAGCTCCCTTCCGAACGGTCTCGGTGACGTAGGCAGCCAGGTTTCTCAGGGTCTGCTGGCCGCCCTCGATCGCGTGGTACTTCTCGACCGCCTCGTCGCGCAGTTCCTTGGTGGGGAACACCGTGTGCATCTCGATCCGGGTCGCCGCGCCGTCGGGCGCGAACGTGATGACCGACTCGAAGGCGTTCGGGTCGCCGCTGGACTCACCGTGCAGCAGCGCGATCCGCTCCGGCGGGGCGATCTCGGTCCAGGAGATCCACTCCTGGTAGTCCGTCCCGTCCGGTCCGTGCATCACGAAGTCCCACTCCCCGCCGACGCGGAACTCGAACGCCCGCGTGGTGGTGGTGAACCCCTCCGGTCCCCACCACCGCGACAGGTGCCGCACCTCGGTGAACGCCTCGAACACCACCTCCCGTGGGGCACTGATGACCCGGGAGATCACGATCTCGCGGTCGGCCGTCGCGGACTGCGCCGGCGCTCCTCGTTCCGTCGCGCTCATCATCTACTCCTCCTGCCCGCACCAGCCCGACCTCCCGGAGCACCCGCAGGTGTTTGGACGCCCCCGGCTGGGTCATCCCCAGCTCCTGGGCCAACTCGGTCACCGGCCGCTCACCCGCCCGCAGCAGCACCAGGATCTCCCGGCGCTGCGGCTCGGCGATCGCGTTGAAGACGTCCGAAGTCGTCGCTGCTCGTGCCATGAACGCCATCATATTCCGATATCGGCATGCGTCAAGCCGGGAGGAATCAAGCTGGTCTTGTCAGATGACGACCGTGACCCTTGTCAGCGGCTACGGGAAACCCGTAGCCCGGAGACGGCACGCGCGACGGCGGCGGCGGGCAGGGAGGGCGATGGGCCGCGTGCTGGTGTCCACCGACACCTTGAACAACGTGAAGGATTCTTGCACCGCGGACACCCATCTGCCTCGCGGGCGACGAAGGCAGGACAAAGGCGGCGAAGGCGGGGGCCAGCTTGGTGAGAGGGCGCCACCGCCCCAGGCAACTCGCGGGGCTTTGGGAGGCACGCCAGCGATTCGCGGAGATCCTGGAAGGCACCCCAGCGCCGACCCAAGCAGCCAGAGGGAGTCTAGGAGGCGCTTTAGCGCCGACGCACGCGACTCGCGGGGCGCAGCCCCGCATCGGGGGGTCCGGGGGTCGTCCCCCCGGGGTAAAACTACCGAGGCCCCTACCCGCGCTTTTTGCGGGTAGGGGCCTCGGCTGAGGTAGCCCCGACCGGATTCGAACCGGCGTTACCGCCTTGAGAGGGCGACGTCCTAGGCCACTAGACGACGGGGCCGAGATAGTCGCCGGGGGTTCCGCATCCCCGGCGAAGAACACCATACCGCCTCTGGGGTACATGAGCCAAAACGAGGACGCGGCCGCCGTAGGTGCGGCTCTGGAAATATCAGGATTCGTCAAGCAGGCGCGCGGCCGCTTCCACCAGGTCGCCGTTCCCTGCCGCGACCGCGCCGCCTGGAAGGACCGTGGTGTCCTCGAGGCCGATCCTGATGTCCTGCTCGTCCGCGATCGCGGCGCGCAGCACGTCCCAGGTGGCGGCGCCGTACCCGTGCCGTACCTGGCGAGCGGTGATCCCGAGCCCAGCCAGCTCGGCGGCGGCTGCGGCGGCGCTCCTGACCGCCTCGGCGGGCGTCTCGTCTTCTGGTTCCATGAGCACCCACCGAATCCGGTGACGGAAGCCGCTGGCGCCGAGCACCCGCGCGTCCTCGGCCGTCCAGACACCCGCCTCGATCTCGATGTCCAGGCTGGTGAGCAGGTCCGCGAGCTCTTCGATCCCCGGCTCGTTCATGTTGATCGAGGCATAGTCCGGCCGGTCTCCCCCGGTCCACCCGGCGACCAGCGCAAGCCGCCGCCGGACATCCCCGCCCACGGTCCAGATCCCGGTCGTCACCCCAACCGGGAGCCCGGTCGCCGCTCGCACAGCCGCCACCGAGCCCAGCACGTGCACCGGCGCAAGGGTCTCCGCCCCGACGGTATTGCGCGGGTGCACGTGAAACGCGCCCGCTCCCGCTAGCTGCGCGGCGCGGGCCTCAGTGGCCAGTTCATCAGGAGTGATCGGAACGGCAGCGTGCTCCGCGCGAGTGGTTCCCCCGTTGAGCGCGACCTGGATGAGCACACATACCTCCTGAAACCGTGTCCGACCCGGAGATAACATCCCCACCACGGACACCAGGGACACCTCACGCCGCAAGCAAGCGTGAGCGATGGACCGTTCGAGTTCGCTCTGGTGCTCGGGATTCGATACACTACATCGGCGAGGTCAGGAACACCCGTAACCACAGGTGGACCAGCTCGTAAAGCCATTGGGGTATAGGGTAATTGGCAGCCCGACAGATTCTGGCTCTGTTAGTCTAGGTTCGAGTCCTGGTACCCCAGCAAAAGCTTTGGGCGACCTGTGTGCAGGTGAGACTGCACCGGGTCGCTTTTGTATATCCCCCGGGGGGATGACCCCCCGGAACCCCCCACATGCGGGCCTTCGGCCCGCGGGTCGCTTGGGGGCGGCGCTGGCGCGCCCCCTGCGGGTCGCTTGGGGCGGCGCTAGTGCGCCTCACGAAACTCCACCAGGGCGCCTTGCGAGAACTACA
>Ga0310811_10007210_pt1 | contig 14234 bp, 6 predicted proteins | sample YCmetagenome_FD_207642 | JGI IMG/M metagenome (GOLD analysis project Ga0310811, IMG submission 207642) | Soil microbial communities from experimental microcosm in Duke University, North Carolina, United States - YC | ecosystem: Engineered > Artificial ecosystem > Soil microcosm > Unclassified ...
GACATCCTGCCGGTGCAGTTGCAGACGGGAGAGACCTGGCTGTTCAAGGCGCGCTTTGCGCTCGCCGCGACGCTCTCGTCCAATTACGGCATCTATAACGGATTCGAGCTGATCGAGCACGAGCCCATTCCCGGGCGCGAAGAATACATCCACTCGGAAAAATACGAGATCAAGACGCGCGACTGGAACAAGCCAGGCAACATCAAGGACTACATCACGCGGCTCAACAAAATCCGCCGCGATAACGCCGCGCTGCTGCAGACGGCCAATTTAGCTTTTCTCCTTGTCGACAACGACAACGTAACGGGCTTCATCAAGGAGTCCGTGGCCGGAGACAATGCCGTTGCCTGCGCGATCTCGCTCTCCGGGGCCCAGCAGGAATTCTGGCTGCATTTCGGCAACCAGCAGATCGGACCGGACGGCGCCAAGAAGCCGGTGCGCATCATCGAGAACCTGGTCACCGGCGAACGGCATCTGCTCGAATGGGGTGGCGTGCGACTGCGCATCGATCCCTCGAACGATCCCGCCCTTCTCTTCCGCTGCTACGCGTGACCTCCATCATGAACGTCCGGGCCAATATCGAAATCGCCGAGAAACCTGCCGCCGACGACGGCTTGTGGTTCAAAGACGCCATCGTCTACCAGCTTCACGTGAAGGCCTTCGCCGACAGCAATGGCGATGGCATCGGCGATTTCGCCGGGCTCACGGAAAAGCTCGACTATCTGCGCGACCTCGGTGTCACCACGTTGTGGCTCCTGCCCTTCTATCCGAGCCCCGGCCGCGACGACGGCTACGACATCTCCGACTACGGCGACATCAATCCGTCCTTCGGCACCATGAAGGACTTCCGCCGCTTCATGCAGGAGGCAAAGCGGCGCGACCTGCGGGTCATAACCGAGCTCGTCGTCAACCATACATCGGACCAGCACGACTGGTTCAAGCGCGCCAAGCGCAGCCCGAAGGGTTCCAGCGCCCGCCATTGGTACGTCTGGAGCGATACGGACCAGAAGTACACGGGCACGCGCATCATCTTCACCGACACCGAAAAGTCGAACTGGACCTGGGACACGGAAGCCGGCGCCTATTACTGGCATCGCTTCTTCTCGCACCAGCCGGACCTCAACTTCGACAATCCCCGCGTGGTCCGCGCCGTCCTGCAGGTGATGAAGCGCTGGCTCGACACCGGCGTCGACGGATTCCGGCTCGACGCCGTGCCTTATCTCTGTGAGCGCGAAGGCACCAACAACGAGAACCTGCCCGAGACGCATGCGGTTCTCAAGCGCCTCCGCGCCGAGCTCGATGCCTATGCGCCGAACAAGGTGCTGCTGGCCGAGGCCAACCAGTGGCCGGAAGACGTGCAGCAGTATTTCGGCAATGGCGACGAATGCCATATGGCCTACCACTTCCCGCTGATGCCGCGCATCTACATGGCAATCGCGCAGGAGGACCGCTTCCCGATCACCGACATCATGCGGCAGACGCCGGAAATCCCGGAGAACTGTCAGTGGGCGATGTTCCTGCGCAACCATGACGAGCTCACGCTCGAGATGGTGACCGATAGCGAGCGCGACTATCTCTGGTCCACTTATGCCGCCGATCCGCGTGCACGCATCAATCTCGGCATCCGCCGGCGCCTTGCGCCGCTGATGGAGAATGACCGCCGCAAGATCGAGCTGATGAACTCGATTCTGATGTCGATGCCCGGCACGCCGATCATCTATTACGGCGACGAGATCGGCATGGGCGACAACATCTATCTCGGCGACCGCAACAGCGTGCGCACGCCGATGCAGTGGACGCCGGACCGTAATGGCGGCTTCTCACGCTGCGACCCGGCGCAACTCTTCCTGCCGTGCATCATGGACCCGGTTTACGGCTATGCCGCCGTGAACGTCGAGGCGCAGACGCGTTCGCTGTCCTCGCTGCTGAACTGGATGAAGCGCATCATCAGCGTGCGCAAGTCGACCAAGGTGTTCGGCCGCGGCACGTTGACCTTCATCCGCCCGAGCAACCGCGCCGTGCTCGCCTACGTCCGGCAGTTGGACGATGAAGCGATCCTCTGCGTCGCCAATCTCTCGCGCTCGGCGCAGGCGGTCGAGCTCGACATGAGCCCGTGGAAAGGCCGCGTGCCGCAAGAGATGCTGGGCCGCACACGATTTCCGCGTATCGGCGACCTCCCCTATCTCGTCACCTTGCCGCCATACGGTTTCTTCTGGTTCTCACTCGGCCAGGATGCCGAGAGCGTGCCCGAAAAGGTGCTGCCGCGCGAAATTACAACGCTCGTCGTCGGCCATGGCTGGGAGAATGCGATCTCCAGCTGGACGCGACGCACGTTCGAACTGGACGTGTTGCCGGGCTTCATGCCCGACCGCCGCTGGTTCGCCGACAAGACCTCCCGCAACGTCTCGACCAAGGTCTCTGCCGCGATCCCGATCGAACACGGCGAAGACCGTTTCGCCGCCGTCGTGGCCGACGTGACCGGCATGGATGGCACCAGCCGCTATTTCATGCCGCTGACCATACGGTGGACCCGCTACACCGCCGTCGACAAAGGACCGGGAAGCATCCTGGCCGCCGTGCGCCGCGGCCCTCGCGAGGGCACCCTGCTCGATGCGACGGCGGAGCCGGAGTTTATCGCAACAATCTTGTCGAAGATCCAGATCGGCGCCGATGTCGCCCGTGACGGAAAGACGCTCGAATTCCGTGCGACCAAGGCCTTTTCCGCGAACCCGGTCCCTGAGCTCAAGAACATCAACGCGGTGGATCGCGAACAGTCGAACAGCAGCGTCATTGTCGATAACCGCTACGTCCTCAAGGTTCTGCGCCGGATCACGGCGGGCACTCACCCGGAACTCGAAGTCGGACGCTTCCTCGCCGACGAGGCGCCATTCGAGAACGCGCCCAAGCTGCTCGGCTCCGTCGAACTGGTGGAAGGCAACCAGCGCAGCGCGCTCGCCGTCATTCACGAATTCATCCAGAATCAGGGCGATGCCTGGACGGTGACGAGCGCCTCGCTCGATCGTCTCATCGACGATCACCGCATGCTGCCGACCGAGTCGGTCACAGAAACATCCGAGACCGCGTCGCTTCTGCAGCGCATGCGGCAGATCGGCCGGCGTACCGCGGAGATGCACCTCGCCTTCGCCAGCCGCGAAGACATCCCCGACTTCGCTCCCGAAGCCATCACGACGGACGACATCGCGAACTGGACCAACGAATCCAAGAACCGCGCTCAAGGCGTGCTCGCCTTGCTCGAGCGCCTCCTGCGCGATCTGCCGGAACCGACGGCGCAACTCGCCAATCAGTTGCTCAGCCATCGCGATACGGTGCTGGCGGAAATCGAGGCTTTGCGCACACAGCAGATCAGCGGCATCAAGATCCGTCATCATGGCGATTTCCACCTTGGCCAGGTGCTCGTCGCCAAGGACGACGCCTATATCCTCGACTTCGAAGGAGAGCCACGCCGCAGCCTCGCCGAGCGGCGGAGCAAGGCGCCTCCGGCACGCGACGTTGCCGGCTTCATGCGGTCCATTGACTACGCCACCAGCGCGGCGATCGACCGCGCGCCCAATCTCGCACCAGAGGATCGGGCGATTCTGGTCAAACTCATGCGCGATTGGGGCGACCGGCTGACAGCGGCTTACTGGGAGACCTACCGCGAAACGCTGAATAACGCCCCGCTCTGGTCCGCCGACGATAATCAGACGGTGCGACTGCTCGACCGTTTCCTGCTCGACAAGGCGCTGTACGAGATCGAATACGAACTGGCCAATCGCCCGAATTGGGCGCACATCCCGCTCGACGCGACCTTGCGCATCTTGCAACAGCGCGGGGCCATCCCATGAACCAGCTCACGCCGGTCGCACGTCAGGTCATTGCCGGACGGCATTCCGATCCGTTCCATTATCTCGGGCCGCACACCGAGAACGACGAGACCGTCGTACGCGTATTCCTGCCGAACGCCAGTGGCGTCGTCGCCATCGGCGAACGCGAAGAGCACGAGCTTGCGCAGATCGATCCAGCCGGCTTGTTCGAGGGCCCACTCGACAATCCCAGCCGTTACCGGCTCCGCGCCCGCTTCGGCGAGAACATCGTGGAACTGGAGGATCCCTACCGCTTCCCGCCCGTGCTGACGGAGTTCGATCTTTACCTGCTGGGCGAAGGCAACCATCTGCGTCTCTACGACAAGCTTGGCGCGCATCCGATGGTGCTCGATGGCGTCGCCGGTGTCGCTTTCGTCACCTGGGCGCCGAATGCGCAACGGGTGAGCGTGGTCGGCGACTTCAACTTCTGGGATGGGCGCCGTCACGCCATGCGCGTGCGCGGCAACGGCTATTGGGAGATTTTCGTGCCCGGCGCCCGCGCCGGCGACAAATACAAATATGAGATCGTCGGCCGCAACGGTGCGCTGCTGCCCTTGAAGTCCGATCCCGTCGCGTTCGGCGCCGAGATGCGGCCTTCGACCGCCTCGACGGTGATCGACGCGACGGTCTTGCCGAAACCGCACCCCGCGCGCGCGGCCATCAACGCGCTCGATGCGCCGATGTCGATTTACGAAGTGCATCTTGGCTCCTGGCGGCGCAAAGGCGAGCGCGCCGAGTGGCTGACGTACCGCGACTTGGCCGAGCAACTCCCTGCCTATGTGGCCGACATGGGATTCACCCACGTCGAATTCCTGCCGGTGATGGAGCATCCCTTCGACGGCTCCTGGGGCTATCAGCCGACCGGTATGTATGCGCCGACGAGCCGCTTCGGCTCGCCTGCCGATTTCGCCGCCCTCATCGACGCCTTGCATGCGGCCGGCATCGGCATCCTGCTCGACTGGGTGCCGGGCCATTTCCCCGACGATCCTCATGGCCTGGCACGCTACGACGGCACCGGCCTTTATGAGCACGAGGATCCGCGCCAGGGCCGGCATCTCGACTGGAATACGCTGATCTACAATTACGGGCGCGTCGAGGTTACGAACTTCCTCATCGCCAATGCCTTGTTCTGGCTCGACCGCTACGGCGTCGACGGGTTGCGCGTCGATGCCGTCGCTTCGATGCTTTATCTCGATTACAGCCGTCCCTCCGGCGGATGGGTCCCGAACAAATACGGCGGCCGCGAGAACATCGATGCCATCTCGTTCCTGCGCCGAGCCAATACGGAAGTTTTCCGTGAATTCCCGCATGCAACAACCGCGGCGGAGGAGTCGACGGCGTGGCCGATGGTGTCGCGTCCCGTCGATTGGGGCGGATTAGGCTTCGGTTACAAGTGGAACATGGGCTGGATGCACGACACCTTGGACTACATGTCCAAGGACCCGATCTATCGCCGCCACCATCATGGCAACATCCTGTTCGGCCTGCACTACGCTTTCTCGGAAAACTTCATCCTGCCGCTGTCGCACGACGAGGTCGTCCATGGCAAACGCTCGATCCTCGGCCGTATGCCGGGCGACCAGTGGCAGCGCTTCGCCAATCTGCGCGCCTATTACGCCTTCATGTTCGCACATCCGGGCAAGAAGCTGATGTTCATGGGCTCGGAATTCGCCCAGGACACCGAGTGGAATCACGACGTCAGCCTGCCCTGGCATCTGCTCGACCAGCCACCGCATGCCGGCATCCAAAACCTGGTCCGCGATCTCAACCGGCTCTACCGCGATACGCCGGCGCTGCATGCGCTCGATTGCGCCGCCGAAGGGTTCGAATGGCTGGTCGCCGACGATGCAAACAACAGCATCTTCGCCTGGCTGCGCAAAGGCCGCGAACCCGGACAGCGATGCGTGGTGGTGGTGAATTTCACACCGCAGGTCCTCCGCGACTATCGCGTGCGCGTGCCCTTAGCCGGGCGCTGGCGCGAAATCTTCAATTCGGACGCCGCCGTGTATGGCGGCGGCAATATCGGGAACGGAGGAGCAGTCTCCACGGTTGTGACCCGCGATAGCCCGGAGATTCACATTGTCGTCCCACCCCTTGCTGCCGTCTTTCTCGTTCCTGAAGTCTAACGGGCATACATCGGCCGGATCGCCGTACCCGTTGGGCGCCACATGGGACGACGGGCGCGGCACGAATTTCGCGCTTTTCTCGGCAAACGCGACCAAGGTCGAATTGTGCCTGTTCGACCGCGATGGGCGGCGCGAGACCGAGCGCGTTACCCTCCCGGAGCGGACCGACGACGTCTGGCACGTCTACCTCGCGCACGTCACGCCGGGCCAGCTTTACGGCTATCGCGTGCACGGCCCTTACGAACCGGAATCCGGCCACCGCTTCAACCCGAACAAGCTGCTGATCGACCCATACAGCAAGCGGCTCGGCGGGCACTTCCAGTGGAGCGACATGCATTTCGGCTACCGTACCGGCAGCAAGCAGACCGACCTGTCGTTCGACCGCCGCGACAACGCGCGCAATATGTACAAGTCGGTGGTCGTTGAGCACGCCCATAGCTGGTCGCAGCACCGCCGTCCCATGACCCCGTGGGAAGACACGATCATCTACGAAGCGCACGTCAAAGGCCTGACGAAGTTACGCGAGGACATCGCACCCGGCATGCGGGGCGTATTCCGCGGACTGTCCGAGCCGGCGATGATTGCGCATCTACGCAAACTCGGCGTAACCGCTGTCGAGCTCCTGCCAATCCATGCTTTTCTCGACGACCGCACTCTGCTCGACCGCGGCCTGCGGAATTATTGGGGCTACAACACGCTGAGTTTCTTCGCGCCGGAGGCGCGTTATGCCAGCAACAATACGATCAACGACTTCCGCGCCACAGTCGCCGCGCTGCATGACGCCGGCATCGAAGTCATTCTCGACGTCGTCTACAACCACACATGCGAGGGCAACCAGATGGGCCCGACGCTGTGTTATCGCGGCATCGACAACGCATCCTATTACTGGCTGAAGCCCGACAACGCCCGCTACTATGATGACTTCACGGGCACCGGCAATTCATTGAAGCTGGCGCATCCGCGCGTCCTGCAGATGGTCATGGACTCGCTGCGGCTTTGGGTCGAGGCCTTCCATGTCGACGGCTTCCGCTTCGATCTTGCCAGCACGTTGGGACGCCTCCCGGCCTTCGAGCGCAACGCGCCGTTCTTTGCTGCGGCCCGGCAGGACCCGGTGCTGGCCAATGTGAAGCTGATCGCAGAACCCTGGGACATCGGGCTTGGCGGCTATCAGGTCGGCGGCTTCCCCAATGGCTGGTCGGAGTGGAACGACGTCTACCGCAAGACAGTCCGCCGTTTCTGGCGCGGCGAAGGTAATCTCATCGGAGACCTCGCCCATGCGATGACGGCGTCGTCCGTGCAATTCCAGCACGACGGCCGCGGGCCGCGCGCGAGCATCAACCATGTCACCGTTCACGACGGTTTCACCTTAGCCGATCTCGTCAGTTACGAGCACAAGCACAACGAAGCAAATGGCGAGGACAACCGGGACGGCTCCGACGACAACAACAGCACGAATTGCGGGGTCGAGGGTCCGACCGACGATCCCAAAATCCTCTCTATGCGCCGCAAGCTCCGGCGCAACCAGCTTGCCACCTTGTTCCTGGCGCAAGGCGTGCCGCTGCTGCTGGCCGGCGACGAGGTGGGCAACAGCCAGAACGGCAACAACAATACCTACTGCCAGGACGACGAAATCGGCTGGACGCACTGGGGCAATCTCGGCGCCGCCGACGACATGACGGATTTTGTCGGCGAATTGACCCGCCTTCGTCACCGCTTTCCCCAACTCAAGCCGCATCAATGGGTGCACGGCAAGCGCGCCGACGACAGCTACGACGTGAAATGGCTGACGCCCTCCGGCGCCGAGATGGGCGAAAGCGATTGGAATTTTCCCGACGGGCGCTTCCTGTCTTACGTGCTGGCCGCGGTGCACGCGAAGGGCCAGGCGCTGTTCATCGTGCTCAACGGCGCCGATGACGCCGTCGACGTGACGTTTCCGGAATGGCCGAACACGGCGCACTGGCAGCGCGTTCTCGACACGTCGGACGGACAATCCAATGCCGATTCCGGCAAGCCCGGCGAAAAATGGAGCGCCCAGGCGCGTGCGATCCTGGCCTTTGCGGGCGCGCCGTGAGCACACAGCCGCTCTTCGGCCCTCTGCTCACGGAAGATGGTGTGACGTTCCGGCTTTGGGCGCCGGCAGCACGCACGGTCGATCTTGTCATCGACAAACCGATCTCAATGGCGAAGAGCGGCGAATGGTTCGCGCTGCATGCGCCGAACGCGAGGGCCGGCACGCGTTATCGCTTCAGGATCGACGGCGAACTCGACATTCCTGACCCCGCCTCGCATTTCCAGCCTGACGACGTGCATGGCCTAAGCGAGGTGATCGACCGCCGCTACGCCTGGACCTGCACCGACTGGAAAGGCCGGCCTTGGGAAGAAGCCGTGTTCACCGAGGTGCATGTCGGCACCTATACGCCCGAGGGCACGTTTCGCGCCATCATCGGCAAGCTCGATCATCTCGTCGCGACGGGCATCACGGCGCTGGAATTGATGCCGCTGTCGGATTTTCCCGGCCGATGGAATTGGGGCTATGACGGCGTGTTGCCGTTCGCGCCGGACTCCGCCTACGGACGGCCCGAGGACTTGAAGGCTCTGATCGACGCCGCGCACGCGCGCGGGCTGATGGTTTTCCTCGACGTCGTCTACAATCACTTCGGCCCGGAAGGAAATTACCTCGGCCGCATCGCGCCGTCGTTCTTCTCCGATGCACAGACGCCTTGGGGCGGCGCAATCGATTATCGCCAATCGATGGTCCGTGCCTACGCGATCGAGAATGCACTGCACTGGCTGCGCCACTACCGCTTCGACGGGCTGCGGCTCGACGCCGTGCATGCGATCGTCACGCCGGGCGAACCGGAGATATTGCGCGGACTGAGCCAAGCGGTCGGCGCATTCGCGCGCGAGAGCCACCGGCACATTCATCTCGTGCTGGAGAACGACGACAACCGCGCCGAATTGCTGGCGCCGGACGAGGATCCGCCGTCCTGGCACTACCGCGCGCAGTGGAACGACGACTATCACCACGCCTGGCACGTGCTGCTGACCGGCGAGAACGCCGGCTATTATCGCGACTATGACGACACTGTGCGCCATGTCGCGCGCACGCTTGCCGATGGATTCGCCTATCAGGGCGAGGTGTCGCCCCACCGCAAAGGCGAACCGCGCGGGGCACCGAGCCGCCATCTGCCGCCCACGGCCTTCGTCGACTTCATCCAGAACCACGACCAGATCGGCAACCGGCCGCTCGGCGAACGGCTCACCGTGCTGGCGGCGCCCGAGGCCGTCGATGCGGCGCTGGCGGTGCTGCTGTTGCAGCCGTCGCCGCCGCTCCTGTTTATGGGCGAGGAATGGGGCGCGACCGAGCCGTTTCCCTTCTTCTGCGATTTCACCGGTGATCTCGCCGAGGCCGTGCGGCAGGGGCGCAGGCGCGAATTCGCCGAAGCCTACGCGAGATACGGCGACGAGATCCCCGACCCGCTCTCTGCCGACACCCGCGCGTCTGCCGTGCTCGACTGGGACGCCATACGCAGGCCCGATCATGCGAGGCGCCTCGAGAAAACGCGATCACTTCTCGCGGTCCGACGCCAATGGATCGTGCCGCTGATCGCAGCGATGACGAGCGACAGCGCGGCGAGCTTCGACAACGGGATTCTGACCGCCACTTGGCCGGCAAGCCCAAAGAGCCTGATGCTGCTTGCCAATCTGTCTGGCGACCCGAAAGCTTGCCCGGCCCAGAATTGGGGTACGCCCATCTGGGGCGATGCGCCGCCGCACACTTTACCTCCCTGGTCGGTCTATGCCGCGATCGGAGGCGCGTGATGCCGCCCTCCATCCCGCACGCGACCTATCGGGTGCAGCTCACCAAGGATTTCACCTTTGACGACGCGGCGGCGCTTGCGCCCTATCTCAAAGCGCTCGGCATCTCGCATCTCTACACGTCGCCATTCCTGAAAGCGCGGCCCGGCAGCACGCATGGCTACGATATCGTCGATCACGATCATCTCAATCCAGAGCTTGGTGGCGACGAGGCCTTCGTCCGCTTGAGCGAGGCGTTGAAGGCGAATGACCTCGGCCTCATCCTCGATTTCGTGCCCAACCACATGGGTGTCGGCCACGCCGACAACGCCTGGTGGCTCGATGTGCTGGAATGGGGCCAGCGCTCGCCGCATGCCGCCTCGTTCGACATCGATTGGGACGGCCTGCCGCATCGCCGCCATCCCGGCGTGCTGCTGCCCGTGCTTGGCCGGCCTTATGGCGAGGCGCTGCAAAGCGGCGAGATCGTCCTCAAATACGATGCGGCGGCCGGCAGCTTCGCGGCCTGGTATTTCGGCAACAAGATGCCGATCAATCCGCAGCGCTACGGAGAAATGCTCCGCATTATCGTGGCGTCCGCCGACGCTGGGGATGAGCCCGCGGGCCGCGCGCTGATCGCGCTCGCCGACGACTATCGCGACCCGAATGCGCCCTCCTATCGCGAGGCCGCCGCACTGAAACAGCGTCTTGCCGAGATCGACGGCGCCGAGGCGGTCATTGACCGCGGCCTCTCCGCCTACCGCGGCGACAGCGAGGCCGGGGCGGCGCTGCTGCACCGGCTGCTCGAACGACAATACTACCGGCTCGCTTATTGGCGCGTCGCTTTCTCCGCAGTGAACTACCGCCGTTTCTTCGACATCAGCGACCTCGCGGGCCTTCGCGTCGAGGATGCGGCGACCTTCCGCGCCATGCACACTTTGGTGTCGCGGCTTGTGGCCAACGACCGCCTGCAAGGCATCCGGCTCGATCACATCGACGGCCTGCGCGCGCCGGCGCAGTACACCAGCCGGCTCAGCCAGCTCGTCCGCAAATTGCGCCGGCAGGCGCAGCAGCGCGGTCCCTTCTATCTCATCGTCGAGAAGATCCTCGCCGACGGAGAAGAGATGCCGCGCTTTCCGGCCGTGGCCGGCACCACGGGTTACGAATGGCTCAACGCAATCAGCCGTGTCCTGGTGGCGGGGGATGGCCTCGCACCGCTCGACCGCATCTGGCGCGATTTCACCGGCGAACGCGCCGACTTCGCAGAGATGCTCGACCGCGCCAAGCAACGCGTCATCGAGACCATGCTGGCGAGCGAATTCAACGTCCTCACCAACGCGCTGTCCCGCATCGCCGCCGGCCATTTCAGCACGCGTGACTACACCACCGACCGCTTGCGTACGGCACTCCAGTTCTATGTGCTCGAATTTCCGGTTTATCGCACCTATGTCACCGCGGGCGGCCCTTCGCCCGAGGACCTCAGAATCATCGAGGGCGCGATCGCACGCGCCCGCGCCCGCTGGACCGGTCCGGATCCTGAAATCTTCGACTTCCTGCGCGCAGCCGTGACGCTACACCTCGTCACCGACGGAAGCGGTTACAGCGCCCCGCGCGTGCGCAACTTTGCACTCAAGCTGCAGCAGTTCACCGGCCCGCTGATGGCCAAGGCGATGGAGGACACTGCGTTCTACCGCCACCACCGGCTGCTCGCACTCAACGAAGTTGGCGGCGATCCCGCAGTCGGCGCGCTCTCGCTTGCCGATTTCCACGAGCGGCAGCGGCGGCGCGCCGAGACCGCGCCGGACGGCCTCACCGCCACCGCGACACACGACACCAAGCGGGGTGAGGACGCGCGGGCGCGGATCCTGGCGCTGTCGGAGTTGACTGATGAATGGGACGCGGCCGTGCAGGACTGGCGCAGCCGCAACGCCACGCTGATCCGCACCGAGGATGGCAAGCGCAGCCCGAGCGCGGCGCACGAATACATGCTCTACCAAGCCTTCATCGGCGGCTGGCCCGAGACCATCGATGAGACCTTCGTCAAGCGCGTGCAGGCCTATGCGCTGAAGGCCGCGCGCGAGGGCAAGCAGCAGACGAGCTGGACCAATCCCGATCCGGACTACGAAAAAGCGCTCGACGATTTCGTCCGTGCGCTACTCGACAAAACCGTCTCCGGCGAATTCATCGCCTCGTTCGGCCAATTCGCCCAGCGCACTGCGCTACTCGGTGCGCTCAACGGACTTTCACAGCTCGCCCTGAAGGTCCTGCTGCCGGGCGTGCCGGACTTTTATCAAGGCACAGAGTTTTGGGACCTGTCCTTCGTCGATCCCGACAACCGGCGTCCGGTCGATTTCGCGGTGCGCGCGCGGCAATTGGAACCAGACGCGCCCAATTGGACGGCCCTCGCCGAGGATTGGCAGGACGGCCGCATCAAGTTCGCTCTGACGCGCTCTCTTTTGCGTTTGCGCCGGGAACTTTCCGATCTGTTGCGACTTGGAAGCTACACGCAACTCGAGGTGACCGGTCCGCAGGCCGACAGTATCGTTGCGTTCGTCAGAAGCCGTAGAAATGAGAGTTTGATTGTTGTCGTCGGCCGGCATTTCGCTTCGCTGACCGATGGCGGACGCCATTGGCCAGGTAATTGGAATGCCAACCTCGATCTACCCGACGGATCCTATAGCGACGCGCTCGGAACAACACAGCGCACATATACGGGCCAAGCTGCGCTTGCGGAGCTCTTTGCCACAGTTCCATTCGCCGTTCTGCATCGCGATTAAGCCCTGATAAGCCGTACTTTTTTGCACATCTATTAGTCGCACCACAGGAACTTTTGCGACGAAATTCCGTTTGCTCTGTGTCGCGGGCGGCAACGCGAACATGATGCGGGGAGTTCTCATTTGGATATAGTCGTATCCAATCGGGTGGCGCGAATTACAAGCGGCGCGCCAATGATCGGCGGCCTCGCCGCTGCTTTGCTTCCGGCGGTCAAGAAGTCGGGGGTCGTCTGGTTCGGTTCCAGCGGACGCCAACGCAAGTTGATCTCCGGCGCGGCGCCGCTGGTGCAAGTGGAAACATACGGCCGCGGGACGATCGCGACGATCGATTTGCCCGAACAAAGCTACGCCGGATTTTACGAAGGATTCGCCAATTCCGCGCTGTGGCCGCTTCTGCATTCGCGCGCTGACCTTTCGCGCGTGAGCGCAATGGAATTCGCCGACTACTGCGACGTCAACACGTACATGGCGCGCACGCTCGCGGCCTTCGGCGGCACCGACTCCACGTTCTGGATTCACGACTATCATTTCCTGCCGTTGGGACGTGAGCTGCGCAAGCTCGGCATCACGCGCCAGATCGGGTTCTTCCTGCATACGCCGTGGCCGCGCCGGCGCGTGATTGCGAAGCTGCCGCAATTCCGCGAACTCGCCGAGGCGATGCTGGCCTACGATCTGATCGGCTTCCAGACCGATCAGGATCGCGACAATTTCGCCGACCTTCTGCGCAACGAGCTGCGCGTCGCCGGCACCGGCCTGACCTTCCGGAGCCACTACGGCGCCTGCCGGCTCGCGACGTTTCCGATCGGTATCGACGCTCAGGAATTCGCCGCGCATGCCCAGCGCGCGGCCGCCGATCCGGACGTGCAGCGGCTCCGCGCCAGCCTCGGCGGATCGAACCTCGTCATCGGTGTCGACCGCGTCGATTATTCCAAAGGCCTCGTGCCCCGCATCCAGGCTTTTGACCGGGTCCTGACGCAGCATCCCGATCTCAAGCACCGGCTGTCCATGTTGCAGATCGCCGTGCCGTCGCGCACGGGCATCGACACCTATCGCGACCTGCAATGCGAAGTCGCCGAAATGGTCGGCGAGGTGAACGGTCGCCATGGCGAGATCGATTGGACGCCGATCCGCTATCTCAACAAGGCGTTCTGCCAATCGACGCTCGCCGGCTTCTACCGCAATTCGGCGATCGGCCTGGTGACGCCGTTGCAGGACGGCATGAACCTGGTCGCCAAGGAATACGTGGCCGCGCAGAACCCTGAATCGCCCGGGGTGCTGGTGCTCTCGAAGTTCGCCGGTGCGGCACAGGAACTCGATGGCGCCTTGCTGGTCGATCCGAACGATGTCGACGGGGTTGCCCAGCAGATCGTCACGGCGCTGGTGATGCCGCGCACGGAGCGGTGCGCGCGCTGGCAGCATATGATGGATACGCTCCTGCAGCATTCGATCCACTCTTGGTTCAGCGAATTCCTGCAAGAACTCAAGGCGCCGCGGCAAAACGTGCTGGCGATGGCGCCGGCCAAGGTCGCCCCGCTGCCCACCGGCGCGCGCGACCGTGGTTTCGCCGCCCACCACTGACCGGGTGTGCCGGCGATGCCGGGCAAACGCCTCCAGTTCGACGACGAGACCTGGGCCTCGCTCGATCTGTTGGCGAAAGATCGCATGATGACTTTCCA
>Ga0310811_10007211_pt1 | contig 14234 bp, 14 predicted proteins | sample YCmetagenome_FD_207642 | JGI IMG/M metagenome (GOLD analysis project Ga0310811, IMG submission 207642) | Soil microbial communities from experimental microcosm in Duke University, North Carolina, United States - YC | ecosystem: Engineered > Artificial ecosystem > Soil microcosm > Unclassified ...
CGGTCTTCCCCGAGCCCGAGCCGGCGAAGATCGCGGTGTGCTTGCGCAGCGCCTCCAGGTCCACCCGGGCGGGAGCCTGGTCGGCGGTCGTCCCGATCACGATCGACGGGGCGTCCGCGCTCCCGGCTGAGACGGCCGGCGCCCGTTTCGCCGCCGGCACGGCCGGGGTCTCCGGCGCGAGATCCCCAGCTGGGACGTCCGTCCTTCCTCTTCCTGAATCACCGCTCGTGGCGGCCACCGGGTCCGGCGTCGCGGTGTCCCCTCCTGCGTCGGGCATGCCGTACGGAACGGTCCACACGTCGCCGAGTGCGTCGCCGAGCAGCTTGATCTCACCCGTCGGCCGCCGGGCGGCGAGCCACGCATGGAGGTCGGGCGGGTTGTCCTTCACCAGAGCGCGAAGGGCCGCGAGGATCTTCAGGTCCTCCTCCTCGACCCGCAGGGTCCTGCCGCCCGCCCGCTCGAAGGCCGCGACGGCCTCGCGCGTCTTGGCGCCGCCCGACCACTCCGTATTGCGCAGCAGGAACAACCGTCGTTTGCGGTCACCGATGATCAGGCCTGCCGCGACGGAGGCGTTGCGCATCCGGGTGAGCGCGGCGACCGCGTTCGTCGCCGCTATCGCGCGGAAGCTCCAGTGCTCCTCATCCTCGGTGGCCTCATCGAGGCTTCGTCGTAGCCGAGCGTGCAGTGGCGGCTTCGCACTGGGCGGCGCGTCCTGGCTGTACACGCCGCCCGTCTCGCCCTGCTCGACGATCCACGCGCTCAGGCCCGCCGCCAGGAGTGCGGGCATCGCCGTGTCCTCCGTGGCCGGATCGAGCGCGGCCGCTGCGTCCGCCGCGACCTGCGCCGAGCTCCTCAGCTCGGCGAACCGCGTGTCGAGGTCCTCCAAGGCGAATCCCGGCGGCACGGGGATCCGCACAGGCGGACGCGGGGTGACGCCACCGACGACTTCGTCGTCCGCCACGGCCTTGAAGCTCTCCAGCTCCGTGATCTCTCCTCTGATCCGGCAGACCCTGATATGGGCGTCGATCGCCTTCAGCAGTTGTCGGGGAGTGAGGCCGGGGGCGGTGGCGAACGCCGACGGGCTGACCGGCCAGGTGGGGTGGGGCGCGCGAAAGCCCATCGAGCGGAACTGGGTTCCGAGCCGCGTCTCGACCAGGGCCCGGCCGGTCTCCGCGTCGGGGATGGCATGGAGCGAGATCGGCCGGCGGAAGCGGTCCTGGACCGTGTCGGTGGCCTCCTTCTTGATGATCACCCAGGTCGCGGGGATGCACGAGACGACGGTGAGGGTCCTCCGCGTGAAATCCCTGAGCGCCATCAGGCCGGCAGCGATCTGGTCGATGGCCAGCGCGTCGTGCCGGCGTCCTCCCAGATGGACCACGGTCCTGGTCGTGGCGGTCGTGATGAGGGGGTCGATCTGGTCAACCGCGACGACGGACGGGCCAGTGAGCGCGAGCAGGCGCGACAGGTCCCTGACGACCTCCTGCGGCGACTTCTGCCCTCGTCGTATGCCCCACTTGGCACGTTCCCCCGGTTCCTCTTCCGGCTGGGAGCCGAGGAGGGTGTCCGCGACGTCCTGGGCGTGACGGTCCGCCGAGGCGCGCAGGACGAGGGCCCGCGCGACATCGCGGCTCTCCCGGCCCACGTGCCCGTCGAAGCTGATCAGCGAGTCGATGAAGCCGTCGAGGGCCTCCGTCGTGAGAGGCGCGTCACCGATCACCGTGCGCCGCACCATGCGCGGGACGCCGATCTGCGACGACAGGCGGCGCAGGAACGCCTTGAGCTGGCTCTCGCCGTCCAGCTCGCGGGAAAGGCCGTCGAGCATCGCCACGACGACGCTGTCCCAGAAGATCCCGGCGTCGAGCAGTTCGACGAGGAAGAAGTAGCCTCCCTCGTCCTGTACCTTCTCCCGGATCCAGCCCAGCAGGTGCGTCTTGCCCGCGCCTCGCTGCCCCTGTACGACCAGGCCGATCGGGCTCGTGTCGGGACTGCGCGTCGCCTCGCCCACTCCGTCGAGGACGGCCTGAACCGTCTGTAGATTCAGCGCTTCGACATGGAACGGCGACGGATGCCACACGTCCTCGGTTCCGCTGACCCAGTTGAAGTCGAGTCTCTCCAGAGCGCCGTGCTCGTCGACCGCCATCATGCTCCGATCGAGATGAGGTGCTTGTCCTGATCGCCGATGATCAGCGCCGCTTCCCGGTCCCGCCGGGTGAGGGCCTTCTGATTCGACTCGGGGACGATGTTCACGTCGGGCATGGCGGCCATCCGCCGCAGCGTCTCATCGGCCTTCGTCCTGGTGACATCGCGGAGAAGGACGCGCAGTTCCGTGAGGCTCACCCAGCCTCCCGGTTCCATGACGAGCTCACCGTAGGCCTCGCGGATGAGGGCCTCGACATCGGACGCGGGCCCGAAGACGTCGGCGAGCCTGCGATCCGTCCGCTCCATGAACCCCTGGACACCGCCCATCAGGGCCCGGGCCATCGCCCAGGGCGACCCGGTCGCCTTGACCGTCCCGGTACGGAACTCCTCGGCCACGCGCGCCCAGCCGGCGTCGGTCAGCACGTGAACGTACGCACGGCCCTGCTTCCAGCTGTCGACGAGTTTCAGCTCGTTCAACGTCCGGCGGTTGCCGCCGTCGAGCGTGATGCCGTGGCGCGCCCTCATCTCGGTGTTGGAGATCTCACCCGCCTCCACCATGAGCACGACGAGGGCGGCGATCTGGGGCAGGGACAGATTCGTGTCAGACATGGCGTGATCCTTCGAACGTTCCAGCGCGGCGGCTCACGACGAACCGCTCCAACTGGCGGACGACCGTTTCCAAATCGGAGGCGATCTGGGCGTTGGTGAAGCGCAGCACGGCGTAGCCGTCCAGCTGGAGTTGCACGTCGCGGCGCCGGTCGGCCTCGAACCTGACCGCCTCCCGGTGTTCGGGGCCGTCGATCTCGACCACACATCGCTCCTGCCGCCAGAGGAGATCCAGCCGGATCGACAGGGCGAGCGGATGCGACTGGTGGGTCTGGTTCCAGGCCCGCCCGGCGGCCCAGTCGCACACGGCCAGCGCCCGCTCCAGGGCCTGCTCGGCGGCGCTCGCCGGGTGCGGACGCCCGGCGACGGCCGGATATCGCACAGCCGGTCGCCTCAGATCCGATTCCCGCGTGCCGGACGGCGGCAGGAAGGCGCCCCGGTACGCCGCCGCCGGAGCGGATCCGGCCCGTGCGGGTCCTTCGGACGCGTGAGCGGTCACGGCGGGCCGTACAGAGGTCTCCGGCACGTCGCGGGCGATGGCGGCGACCTCGGCCGGCAGCCTCACCATCACGGTCTCCAGGCGATCGACGGAGGCGAGGCGAGCGCCGGTCAGCCACACGCCCATCCCGGCACGATGGGCCAGCCATTCACCGCCCGCGAGCAGCACGTCCTCGTCCCGGGCGGAAAGGCCCTCAGGCACGTCGATCAGCAACGCCACCCGCGGGCGGCCGAACGCCGCCGCGAGGACACGGGCGAGGCCGGCGGCCCGCACCTCAGGGGGAAACCGGGCGGAGCCCGGCGCCTCACCTCGCAGCGACGTCTGCGCGAGGTCGGCCACGAAGGGGCCGAAATGATGCGTGCCGGAGGCCATCTCCAAGGCGAGCGCACGGACCGCGCCGACGCCTGCTCCCCCGGGCGCGATGCCTTCGGCGTCCGGCAGCCAGGCCGGATAGAGGGCGACGGCGGCCGTCTCGAGCTCGGACAGCACCGACCCGACCATGGCGGACGCGGTGGGTGCGGCGGTCGCGGCGTAAGTGAGGACGGCGGGGGCCCCGTCAGGCAGCGGTTCCAGGGACAGGGCGAGGGCCTGGGGACTCGCTCCCGTCAGCCCTATGACGCGGTTGGTCGGCAGCTCCGCCCACGAACGCGCCACGCCGCTTCACCTGATTTCTGGTGATCCCCGGGTAACTCGACCTGCCGACGCTATAGGGGATCACTCACCCGTGCAGGGACTTTCCCGAAGAGCCAGACATTTTGTTATTTCCGCAGGGAGTCTCCGAGCGTGCGGGCCGGGACTCCGGTCAGGTGACCGTCGGGCGCCTCATTCGGCGAGCCGCCCGACGACGCACCTGACCAGGCATCAGACGGCCAACAGCACCGACGTGGGCGTGTGCAGCGCGACCTTCTCGCTCACGCTCTCGCCGATCAGCACGCCGATCTGGGTGTGATGTGCGGGGCCGAGCACGATCAGGTCAGTGCCGAACTCCTGCGCCCGGTCGACGATGATGTCGGAGATGTCGCCGCGAAGTCCCGTCAGCAGTTCGCCCCGGGCCGCGACACCCGCCTCCTTCAGCCGGGCCAAGGCGTTGTCGATGACCGCCTGGGCCTCCTGTTCGTCCTCGACCTGGACCACCGTGTCGTACACCACCTGAGACGCGCCGACGTGAACCACGTCGACGGCCGCACCGGTGAGCTTGGCAAGGTTCTCGACCGTTTCCAGGACCCGGTCCGAGCGCGGGGAGTTGTCGACCGCCGCGAGGATGCGCTTGTACATGGCTGTTCCTGTCCTCGACGCCTTTTCAGGCGAGAGCTTCATTTAACGGATTAGAGTCTCCTCCACCACCAGAGACCGGCTCATATCGGGCGGCCGATAAGGCCGTCCTGAGGATCATCCGAACCGGCGGCCCGCCTCTTTACCCAGTTGACCGGCAGGTTCCCGGCACCTTGAGGTACGCGCCTTCCACGGCTCGAACCGAGGGCGGACGTTACTTACCGTAGACACGCGAACGGATAGCGTCATTTCGGACAGCACGCCCGATCCAACCGAAGGCGCGCATATGACTGCTCAGCTCGACATCACCATAAATGATCATCCGGCCGTCACCGTGGTCGCCGTAGCGGGCGAACTCGACATCGCGACCGGCGGACAGTTGCGCGGCACGCTCAGGCAACTCGTGTCCGAGGGACGCGTCAGGCTCGTGGTGGACACCTCAGGCCTGCGGTTCTGCGACTCGACCGGACTGGAGGTCCTCCTCGATGGTCTCGACGACAGCGTGAGAGCGGGCGGGACGCTCCACCTCACCGGCGTGCACGGCACACTGGGCGTGGTCCTCGACGCCACCCGGCTCCGTGACGCCTTCCGGATCGAGGACGCACCGATCGAGTCCCTCGCCCGACGCTGAACTCGCACGCCGCTGAACCCGCACACCCGCTGAACCCGCACACCGCCGGATGCCCGGCATGATCCCCCCGAAGATCCCCCATCGGACTGGACTGTTGAGTCCAGGCTTGTATCCTCCTGGCATGACCCGTGCTCTCACCGCCAAGGGCGCCGCGACACGGCAACGGATCGTCGCCGGAGCGGCGGAACTGGTCCGCACCAGGGGCGCCGACCAGGTCGGCCTCGACGACATCCGCGCGGCGACGGCCACCAGTAAGAGCCAGCTGTTCCACTACTTCCCCGACGGGCGCGCCGAACTGCTCCGGGCGGTCGCCGCGCACGAGGCCGGTGAGGTGCTGAACGACCAGCAGCCCTTTCTCGACGAGCTCGGCCCCGCTGGAACCTGGAAGGCCTGGCGCGACGCGGTCGTCCAGAAATACCAGGAGCAGGGCATCCACTGCCCGCTGAGCGCGCTGACCACTCAGCTCGGGCCGGCCGATCCGGGCATCCGCGTCATCGTGGCAGACCTGCTCGAGACATGGCACACCCGGATCGCCGACGGAATTCGCCGCGCGCAGGGAGAGGGACTCGCCGAGCCGTCCCTCGAGGCGGAGAAGACCGCGTCCTCGATCCTGGCGGCGATCCAGGGCGGTGTGGTCATGATGCAGGCCACCGGGAACATCGAGTTCCTGAAGGTGCCACTCGACGCGGCCATCGCCGATGTCGAGCCCGTGGCCGGCGCCTGACCCGCGTCACCTGCCGCGCCCCCGGACGAGCGCCGTCCTAGCGCAGCGTGTCCAGAGGAGTCGTGGGGATCGCGATCCAGCCTTCCGTGACGGCGTTCGCCGCCTGCGCCGGCCCGGGCACGGTGACGAGTCCGCACGCGGCGGCCCGGGCCGTCAGAGCGGCGATGACCGCGTCGGCGGCGTCGTCCGATCTCCGGCAGGCGCCCTCATGATCGCCCAGGCTCAGCCACGGCGCCCCGGCCAGCAGAGCGTCGATCATCCTGCCCAGCGCCTCGGCGTTCTCCGTCCGCTTGTATCCGCGGTACGGCAGGCCCCATTCCTTGAGCGACGCGGCCGGATAGACCTCGACGACGGGGCCGCCGCCGTCGCGGGCCACCGCCGTGCCCGTCTCCCCCGCGAGCCTGGCCAGCAGTGCCGCGCACCGCATCGCGGGATGGGCGATGCGGTCGGCCGAGACGCTCAGCGGGCGGAGGCCGGTCCGCTCATGGACGGCCCGGTCGGTCACCCGGAGCGCCAGATCCCTGCGCCAGTCACGGCCCAGACCGCCGGGCACGGCGACGTCGCCCGCGCGATGCGCGGAGACGAACGACACGAACAGATCCGGCCAGCCCAGCGGGCAGTCGATCCCCGCCTTGCCGGCTCCTTTGATCGCCTCGACGATCAGGTCGTCGTCCGCGCCCACGGCGACCTCCTTGACGAAGGCCCGTCCCGCCGACCATTCCACCCAGGCCACGGCCGTCCGTACCGCCTCCGCCGCGAGATCCACCCCGACCGTCAGCACCCCTTCACCGTACGGCCGGGCGAACACCGGCACCCTCGGCTTCGCCGTACGGATATCCGGGACAGGTGCCCACGGCTCGGTTCCTGGCCACCGCTTGGTCGGGCGTACGGTACGACCAGGCCGCACGACTTACCGACAACTTCTTATGCGTTGACAATTGTTATTGTCGGTGGAATGGTGGGGTCATGTTCGAGGTGGCGGTGATCGAGGATCCGGCGGCGGCCGAGGTGTCGCTGGATCCGGTGCGGGCGCGGTTGCTGGCGGAGTTGGCGGAGCCGGGGTCGGCGACGATGCTGGCGGCGAAGGTGGGGTTGCCGCGGCAGAAGGTGAATTATCACCTGAAGGCCTTGGAGCGGCACGGCCTGGTGGAGTTGGTGGAGGAGCGCCGTAAGGGCAACATGACCGAGCGGGTGATGCGGGCGACGGCGGCCTCGTATGTGATCTCGCCGGCGGCGTTGGCGGCGGTGCAGCCGGATCCGTCGCGGTCGCCCGACCGGCTGTCGGCGCGGTGGCTGCTGGCGGTGGCGGCGCAGTTGGTGCGGGACGTGGGTGAGCTGATCACCGGCGCGACAGCGGCACGGAAGCGGGTGGCCACGTTCGCACTCGACGGGGAGGTCCGCTTCGCTTCGGCGGCCGACCGGGCGGCGTTCGCGGAGGAATTGGCGGGCGCGGTGGCGGCCCTGGTCGGCAAGTATCACGACGAGACCGCCGAGGGCGGGCGTGACCACCGGGTGATCGTCGCCGTCCATCCCAGCGTCAAAACACACGGCGCGTGAGACCGACCCGAGACCCGGCCCACCGTCACACCGACACCGACACCGACACCGACACCGACACCGATGAAGCCGAGATCACGAAGGCCCGGCGACTCCTGACACGCGCATCCTCCTGAACCTTCAAACCCTCCGTCTGCCCGATGAGCACCGCGCTCATCGGGCAGACCTTTTTTACGCCCGGCAATCGGGCGTGGGGCCGTTAGCGGCGATACGAAGATCGAGTAGCAACGGTTCCACGTCTCTGATATCGTTGATAACGCAAACGCGAAAGCGATGTTACGAAATTGTGGGAGACCTCGATGTCCATCACCACGGACAACGAATCCGGCCAGGCACGCGTCGCCGTCATCACCGGAGGATCGCGCGGCATCGGCAACCAGGTGGCCAGGAGCCTCGCGGCGGACGGCCTCGCCGTCGTCGTGGTCTACGGGGGCAACCAGGCCGCGGCGGAGGCCACGGTGCAGGAGATCCGCGAGGCGGGCGGGCAGGCGATCGCCGCCCAGGCCGACGTCGCCGACGAGAACGACATGGCCGCGGTGTTCGACCTGGCCGAGCAGACGTTCGGCGGAATCGACGTCGTCGTGAACGCCGCCGGCCGGATGGTCCTGTCCACCCTCGCCGAACTCGACCTCAAGGTGCTCGACGAGATGCACCGCACCAACATCCGCGGCACGTTCGTCGTCTCCCAGCAGGCCGTCAGGCGCCTGCGGCCCGGCGGCGCCCTCATCAACTTCTCGTCGTCGGTCGTCGGGCTCGCATTCCCGCGTTACAGCGGATACGCCGCCAGTAAGGGCGCCGTGGAGGCCATGACGCTCATCCTCGCCCGTGAGATGCGCGGCCGCGACATCACCGTCAACGTCGTGGCCCCCGGCCCGACCGCCACCGACCTGCTCTACGAGAACAACACCGAGGAGAACCTCGGCCGGCTGGCCGCCGCGCCGCCACTGGAGCGCCTCGGCACGGCGGAGGACATCACCGCGGTCGTCGCCTTCCTCGCGAGCCCCGAGGGCCACTGGGTGAACGGCCAGGTCGTCCGCGCCAACGGCGGCGCCATCTGACGCGCGGCCGAACACCAGAGGAGAACTCCCAATGAACGCCGAAAAGATCATCGTCGTCACCGGCGCGTCGAGCGGCTTCGGCGCCCTGACCGTGCGCGCCCTCGCCCGCGCCGGTCACACCGTGTACGCGGGGATCAGGGAGACCGGGGGGCGGAACGCCCCCGCGGTCGCCGATCTCGCGCAGTACGCCCAGAGAGACGGCGTCGACCTGCGGCCCATCGAACTCGACGTGTCCTCGCAGACATCGGCGGACGACGCTCTCGCCGAGATCACTCATGCGCACGGACGTCTCGACGTCGTCGTGCACAACGCCGGGCACATGGTGCTCGGCCCCGCCGAGGCGTTCACCCCCGAACAGATCGGCCAGGTCTACGACACGAACGTGCTGGGGACCCAGCGCGTCAACCGCGCGGCTCTGCCGTACATGCGGAGGCAGAACGAGGGACTGCTCGTGTGGGTCGGCAGTTCCAGCACGCGGGGCGGCTGCCCGCCGTTCCTCGGTCCCTACTTCGCCGCGAAGGCCGCGATGGACGCCCTCGCCGTCAGCTACGCCGGTGAGCTGATCCGGTTCGGCGTCGAGACCGCGATCGTCGTCCCGGGCGCGTACACCGAGGGGACCAACCACTTCCTCCACGCCGGGCGGCCCGACGACGCCGAGCGCGCCGCGGCGTACGACGAGAAGTACGCGAGCCTGATGGACGACGTCAACGTCCGCCTGGCCGGGTTGCTGCCGCCGACGGCCGACGTCGCGGAGGTGGCGGAGGCCATCATGCGAGTGGTGGACATGCCCGCCGGGACCAGGCCGCTGCGCACCCACGTCGACCCGAGCCGTGACGGCAGCGAAGTGGTCTCCGCGGTCGCCGACCGCATACGGACGGACTTCTTCCGCCGCATCGGCCTGGACGACCTACTGACCCCCGGCAGCAGCCTCTAACCCCCCCATCCCCCATCCCCCATCCTTGGGCGTGATCATGCACACCTTCGGAGAATGCCCGGTTGAGCTGCGAAAACCCGTTTCGTGATCATGCACGGATTCGGAAAAACCTACGGTGAGCTGCGACGACTCTTGTCGTGATCATGCACGCGACCTGAAGGCGCATGATCACGCCCGCCATACGGCCAGGTCAGCGGCGCTCCATCCGAAGGTGTGCATGATCACGCCCGGCGTATGGGCAGGTCGGCCGGGCTTCACCCGAATCTGTGCATGATCACGGCCAGGGAAAGGGCAGGTCGCCGTGGATACGGCAGAACCTGTGCATGATCACGGCCAGGGAAAGGGCAGGTCACTGGGAGTGCGGCCGAGCCTGTGCATGATCACGCGGGGGTTTTGTTCGGGGGAGTGGGGCTTACCCCACCGCCACATGGGCGGACCTCGCTGACATATCCTCCCCTGAGTGGTCCCCCACCAGACGGAGCAGCACCGACCGGAGAAGGGCGAGGCACAGGACGTGACGGATCGACCACCCGTACCGCAGGCGGTGCTGTCCCCGCTCACCAGTTCCGCGATCTTCCTGGTGGTGACGGTCGACCCCGGCGGCGAGCCCGTCGTCCGCGAGTTGCTGCCCGACGTGGCGGGGCTGGTGCGATCGGTGGGGTTCCGCATCCCCTCCGGCGCGCTGACCTGTGTCACCGGCATCGGATCGGCCGTGTGGGACCGGCTGTTCGCGGGCCCCCGACCGGCCGAGTTGCATCCCTTCCGCGAGGTGACCGGTGCGCGGCACACGGCCGTCGCGACACCGGGCGACCTGCTCTTCCACATCAGAGCCGGCCAGATGGACCTGTGCTTCGAGCTCGCCTCGCAGATCATGGAACGCCTGCGCGGGGCCGTGACGGTGTGCGAGGAGGTCCAGGGGTTCAAGTACTTCGACGAGCGCGACCTGCTCGGCTTCGTCGACGGCACGGAGAACCCCGAGGGAGTCGACGCGTACGCCGCCGTGAGCGTCGGCGCCGACGATCCGGACCAGGACCCGGACTTCACGGGCGGCAGCTACGTCATCGTCCAGAAGTACCTCCACGACCTCGCCGCATGGAACGCCCTGCCGGTCGAGGCGCAGGAGCGGGTCATCGGCAGGACCAAGCTGTCCGACATCGAGCTTCCCGACGACGTCAAGCCGGGCGACTCCCATGTGGCGCTCACCACCATCACCGACCCCGACGGCACGGAGCGCCAGATCGTACGGGACAACATGCCGTTCGGCGCTCCCGGCCGCGGCGAGTTCGGCACGTACTTCATCGGCTACTCCAGCACGCCCGCGGTGACCGAGCTGATGCTGGAGCGGATGTTCGTCGGCGATCCGCCGGGAGACCACGACCGGATTCTCGACTTCTCGACCGCGGTCACCGGCGGCCTCTTCTTCGCGCCGTCGGCCGACTTCCTGGACGACCCGCCTCCGCCTCCCGGGCCACGGCTCGAAGCCGCGCGGGCGACCGACGAGCCCCCGGCCGAGCTCACGCACGCGTCCGACGGTTCCCTGGCGATCGGCGACCTCAAGAACCTGAAGAGGAGCACACCTCGATGAACAACCTCCACCGCGAACTCGCGCCCATCTCGGAGGCGGCCTGGGCCGACCTGGAGAGCGAGGTCCGCCGGACGTTCATCCGGCATCTCGCGGGACGCCGGCTGGTCGACGTGCCCGAGCCGGGCGGTGTCACCCTCTCCTCGGTCTCCACCGGCCATCTGTCACCGGTCGAGTCGCCCGCACCGGGGGTCGCGGCCCGCCTGCGCGACTCCCAGGCGCTCGTCGAGCTGCGTGTGCCGTTCACCGTGGACCGCCAGGCCGTCGACGACGTGGAGCGCGGTGCCAAGGACTCGGACTGGGACCCGGTCAAGGAGGCCGCGCGGCAGATGGCCTACGCCGAGGACCGTGCGGTCTTCGAGGGGTACGCCGCCGCGGGCATCGAGGGCATCCGGCGCGGTTCGACCAATTCCGCGCTCACGCTGCCGGCCGAGGCGCGCGACTACCCCAACACGATCAGCCAGGCGATCACCACCCTGCGCCTGGCCGGAGTCGACGGCCCCTACTCGCTCGCGCTCAGCGCCGACGCCTACACCGCGGTCAACGAGACGTCCGACCACGGCTACCCCATCCACGAGCACCTCGCACGGCTCATCGACGGGGAGATCATCTGGGCTCCCGCCATCAGCGGCGCGTTCCTGCTGACCACCCGTGGCGGAGACTACGAGCTGCGCATCGGCCAGGACCTGTCGGTCGGATACGAGTCGCACGACGCGACCAGCATCCGGCTGTACCTCCAGGAGAGCCTGACCTTCCTCGCCTACACCGGCGAGGCCGCCGTCGCCCTCACCTGAGCCCGCGTACGGCGGAGGCCGCCAAAGGTCGGTCCGCGGACCGACCGGCGAGGGGTACGCGCTGGACGAAGGCGGCGCCGCCGCGCGTCACGTCAGGGCGCCGGCATCCCCGAAGAGCGCGTGACCCGCGGCCTCGAGCAGCCACCGCTCCGCCTTCTCATACGACCATCCGTTGTCGTCCACGAGGGCGAAGAACCCGGCGTAGCCGAAGTAGAGCCACAGGATGTCGTCGGCGTCCCGGGCGTCGAGTCCCGGACGCAGCGCGCCCAGATCGGCCATGCGCCGCGCGGCGAACCCGTTCCCCGCGCGATAGCGCGCGGTGGCCTTCGCCAGGCTTTCCGCGACCCCCGGGTCGTGCGGCGCAGTGGCGATCATGACGCGCATGATGTCCCCGAACTCCTGCCGCATCTCCCGGGTGACCGTGGCGACCGTGCGCAGGATCGCGTGCGCGTCCTCCAGCCTCCCGATGCGCTCGATGTTGTCGGCCACGATCGGTGCCGTGGTCCAGACGTCCATCAGCGTCCTGAGCAGCCCCTGCTTCCCGCCGCCGACCGCGTAAACGGTGGCCGGGGCCACCCGGGCGGCGGCCGCGATGTCGTCCACCTTGGTGGCGAAGAACCCCTTCTCGCCGAAGAGTGTGCGGGCCGCGTCGATGATCGCCTGTCGCGTCGCCTCGGCATACTCGGCCCGCCGGCTGACCGGCCTCCGACCTGCGGCCGTGTTGTCACTCATATCACCACCCTAGGACTATTTTCATCGGAGTCACACTCTGGTAAGCATGTCCGGAGTGTTCTCAATAGAGCATAGATCCACCTCGACTGCGGCGGCCCGGCGACCGGGCCCGCCACGCGAAGGGAGTGATCGTGGGCACACATGACAGGGCCCGCGCCGCCGCGCGCGACCTGGAGACGAGGCTCGGGCCCGGGCGCGTCTCGACGTCCGGCCCCGCCTACGACCAGGCCATCCGCATCTGGAACGGTGCGGTGGCTCATCGCCCCGCGGTGATCGTGCACTGCGCGACGCCGTCCGACGTCCAAGCCGCCGTCGACGCGGCCCGCGCGCACGGCCTGCCGCCATCCGTCCGCGCGGGTGGGCATGACTGGGCGGGCCGGGCGTTGCGGCACGACGGGCTGGTCATCGACCTGACCGGAATGACCGCCGTCGCCGTCGACCCGGATTCCTCCGTCGCCACAGTCAGCGGCGGCGCCACCGTGGCACACGTCATCGCGGCCGCCGCACCGCACGGCCTCGTCGCGGTGACCGGCACCGTGGGGCACGTCGGCATGGCGGGCCTCACTCTCGGCGGCGGATACGGGCCGCTCGGCGGGCGATTCGGCCTGGCGCTCGACAACCTGCTCGCCGCCGAGGTGGTCCTCGCGGACGGGCGTCTCGTGGTCGCGGACGAGACCCACGAAAGCGAGCTCTTATGGGCCCTGCGCGGCGGAGGCGGCAATTTCGGCGTCGTCACGTCGATGCGCCTCCGGCTGCACGAGATCCCGGGGCTGATCGCCGGGCTCATCGTCTACCCGTGGTCACAGGCGGGCTCCGTGCTGCGCGGCTTCGCCGACCTGATCGCCTCCGCGCCGGACGAGCTGACCGTCCAGACCGGTGTCCTGTCGGGGCCGGACGGGTCCCCCACGCTCTTCCTGTCTCCGGCGTGGAGCGGCCCGCCGTCGGAGGGCGCCAAGCACATCGACGAGCTCACCGGGCTCGGCACGCCGCTGTTCTCCCAGGTCGCGCCGATGAGCTATGGGGACATGCTCGGCTTGTTCGATGCGCACATCGCTACAGGCAGGCACTACTCGATCCGCACCCGGTCGCTCCCGGCCTACACCCCCGAAGCGATCGCCGCGATGGTGTTCGCCGGCGACACACGGACGTCCCCGCTGTCCGGCATCGCCGTCCACCACTTCCACGGCGCGGCCGCCGCGGTGCCTCCCGGCGACACGGCGTTCGGCGAACGGCGTGACCACTTCGCAGCCGAGATCGTCGCGGCCTGGGAGCCGGACGGCGACGGCAGCGCGCACCGCGCGTGGGCGGGGGCCGTCTCCTCCGCGCTCGAACCCTGTGCGCTCCCCGGCGGATACCCGAACCTGCTCGGCCCGGACGACCGGGACCAGGCCGAGCTGGCGTACGGCGGCAACGCGGGGCGCCTGCGCGCGGCGAAGAGGCGGTACGACCCCGACGACGTCTTCTCCGCCATCCCCCTCCCCCACGCCGACTGAGATCGCCGAGCCGGCCGGGTTCCTCGACCGGCCGAGCCCGGCGCCCGCGGATCCGGACGCCGCCCCTCAGGTGGCCGCGGCCTCACGCACGGCGGCCCTCGCCGCGCCCGGATCGGCGGCCGCCAGTGCGAGCCGGGCGTGCTCCCGGCACTGGTCGAGCGTGTGGCGGGCGAGCGCGTCCCGTACGGCCGGCACGCTCCTGGCCGACATCGA
>Ga0310811_10007214_pt1 | contig 14233 bp, 10 predicted proteins | sample YCmetagenome_FD_207642 | JGI IMG/M metagenome (GOLD analysis project Ga0310811, IMG submission 207642) | Soil microbial communities from experimental microcosm in Duke University, North Carolina, United States - YC | ecosystem: Engineered > Artificial ecosystem > Soil microcosm > Unclassified ...
CAACCAGAAGCGCGAGCTGGGGATGAGCAAGATGGAGGCGGTGGTCGAGGCGGCGTCGCACCGGCTTCGTCCTATCCTGATGACCAGTCTGGCGACATCGCTGGGGGCGCTGCCGATCGCCCTGAGCCTTGGGGCGGCGGCCACCAGCCGTATTCCGCTGGGGATTGTGGTGGTAGGGGGGATCCTGTTCTCGCTGATCCTGACGTTGTTCGTCATTCCGGCCGTTTATACATTCATTTCCAGCAAACATAAAGTGCACGTCACCGAAGTGACCGAATAATATGAAGAAATTTGTAACTCTATTTCTGGCACTGCCGGTGGTGGCAGCGCAGGCGCAGAACCTGACCAGCGAAGAGGCCGTGCGGATCGCGCTGAAGAACAGCATGGGGATCCAGCTGGCCAGGAACAACGTGGATATTGCCGCCGTCAACAACAGCTATGGCATCGCCGGCGGCCTTCCTCAGGTGTCGGGCAGCGCCAGCGATCAGGAGCAGTCTACGAGTATCAAGCAGGAATATGCCAATCCGGCCAATAATAAAAGCAGCAACAACGCCTTTTCGAATAACCTATCCGCTCAGGTGAATGGCTATATGCTGCTGTACAACGGCGAGCGCGTGGTGACCGCGAAGAAGCGGCTGGGGGTGATCGAGGCGCAGAGCAAGCAGCAGCTGAGTTCGCGGGCGCTGGTGCTGGCGAACAACGTGCTGCTGAAATACTACGACGTCGTTCGGCAGCAGAGCTATGCCAGGACCCTTCAGTCCTCCATCGACGCCCAAAAACAGCAGCTGGCTATCGTTCAGGCGCAACAGAGCGTGGGGCTGGCCAATAATGCCGACCTTTTTCAGTCGCAGGTCGACCTGAACACGCAGATCCAGAATCTGCAGGCGCAGCAGCTGATCATCGATCAGGGCAAGACCGATCTGCTGACCCTGCTGACCCTCAACCCCGACTCGGCGATCGTCGTCGATGATACCATCCTGGTAGACCGGGGTATACAACTGGCCAATATCATGAGCGCCGTGCAGTCGGCGAATCCCGATATCATGGCCGCCAACGAACAGATCGCCATCAATCAGTATATCGAGAAAGAGACGGGCGCGCTGCGCTATCCGTCACTCGGCGTCAATGCCGGGTACAACTATAACAGGACCAAGAACAGCGCGGGTTTCTCGCTGCTCAACCTGAACTATGGCCCCTATGCGGCGCTCACGCTGAACATACCGATCTTCAACGGCAATATCTATAAGAAACAGCAGCAGGTAGCCGGCATCAATATAAAGAACGCACAGCTGGTGAGAGATACGCTGGTGCTGAACTATACGGCCAACGCCGTAAAGAGCTGGCAGGCGTATACGAACAACCTGCAGCAGGTGGAGACGGCGAAATCCAACTATGATCTTTCGAAGAAACTTCTCGACCTGGTGATGCAGAAATTCCAGCTGAAACAGGCTACCATTGTGGACGTGAAGAACGCGCAGCAGAGTTTTGAGAATGCGGGTTTCCTGCTGGTGAATGTGACATATGCGGCGAAGGCGGCGGAGATCACGCTGCGGAGGTATGCCAATCAGCTGACGTATTAGTGTACCCGGGGTGGGGTTAGAACAGGGTCTGTACGCCGTACTGGATCTTTGTCTCGTGGTCCAGCAGCCATTTCTTTCGCCAGAGCCCGCCGGCATAGCCGACCAGGTCTCTTTTAGAGCCGATGACCCGGTGGCAGGGGACGACGATGGCGATATTATTTCTGCCATTGGCGGCGGCCGCGGCGCGGATGGCCTTGGTGTCGCCGAGGCGGCGGGAGAGGTCGAGATAGCTGATGGTCTTGCCGAATGGAATGGCCGTCAGTTCGTTCCATACCCGTTGCTGAAACTCTGTGCCTTCCTGGTAGACGGGGAATTCGAAGAAGCGGCGCTGTCCCTGAAAATACTGGATCAACTGTTCTATACACTGGATCACGATGGGGGTGACGGGCCCCTTGAGGCTATTGGCCTGGTATTCGCCTTCTTCCAGATGATCGATAAAGCTGATCTCGCTGATATAGGTGTCCGTCCCGCCGATGCGGAGCAGTCCCAGCGGGGATTTGTAGTAAGTGGTGGAGATGTCCAGGGTTGTTGCCATTGAGGGTTTATTTTAGCCTAATTTCCAACCGTTGGCTACTTTTCTATCGGGTCCTATTAAAACTACTTCTTTTTTGTCAGTATACACACCGAGAACGAGGCATTCGCTGAAAAAATTTGCGATCTGTTTTGGGGGGAAGTTGACCACGGCCATCACCTGTTTGCCGATAAGTTCCTGCTTTTCATAGAAGTGGGTTATCTGCGCCGAGGACTTTCTGATGCCCAGATCACCGAAATCGATGGTCAATATATAGGCAGGCTTTTTTGCTTTTGGAAAATCACTAACTTCAAGAATTGTTCCGACCCGAATATCGATCTTCTCAAAATCCTGCCATTCTATCGTTGGCATAACTTATAACGTTTTATCGTAAACTAAATATACAATTTTTATGAAACGTACAGCAACAGCCGTATGGAACGGTTCCGGAAAAGATGGCAAAGGTAATCTGACGACTCAAAGCACCACGCTGAACAAGGCCCAGTATTCGTACAAGACGAGGTTTGAGGAAGGAGTCGGCACCAATCCCGAAGAGCTGCTCGCGGCTGCGCATGCCGGCTGCTATACGATGGCACTGGCCTTTGGACTGCAGGGAGCGGGTTTCACTCCGGACGAGCTGGAGACGACCGCAATAGTGACCTTCGAGTCGACCGCTACGCCTCCGACGATCACCAAATCGCATCTGGAGGTGAAGGCGAAGATCCCCGGTATCAGTCAGGAGAAGTTCCTGGAGCTGGCGAAAGGCGCCGAGCAGGGCTGTCCCGTAAGCCGCGTGCTCAAAGCAGAGATCTCGCTGGACGCGACACTGCTGTAAAACTTAGTCTGCTAAAGGAGCCGGTTCGAAATTTTAGCCGTCGGACCGGCTTTTTTATTGTGTGTACTGCTGTAAATTACCTGCGCAAACTTTTGACCGTTTAACTCAAGCAACAAGTACATTATTATGAGCTCAAAAAAACAGGGCACACAGAAAGACGGTGTGCATGCCGCTGAAAATTCCCGCCGCGAGTTTCTTCGCAACGCGACGATGGCCGCCACGGGATTCTTTATTGTACCACGTCACGTACTCGGAAGAGGATTCGTGGCTCCCAGCGACCGGCTTTCGATTGCTGCAATTGGCGCAGGAGGCAAGGGCGCCGATGACATAAGACATTTTTCCGGCAGTGGAAAGGTTGACATTGCCTATCTCTGTGATGTCGACGACCGTCAGGCCGCGAAGTCCGTCACGGCTTTTCCCAAGGCCAAATACTACAAGGACTTCCGGGAGATGCTGGAAAAAGAACACAAACATATCGACGCAGTATCCGTGAGCGTACCGGACAACGTCCATGCGATAGCGGCTATGGCGGCCATGCAGCTGGGCAAGCACGTCTATGTCCAGAAGCCGATGACACACGATATTTATGAAGCCCGTATGCTAACGGAAGCGGCCAAGCGCTATAAGGTAGTGGCGCAGATGGGTAACCAGGGCTCTTCCGGGGACGGCGTTCGCTCGATGCAGGAGTGGTATAACGCGGGGCTCATTGGAGACGCCACCGCCATTCATATATGGACCAATCGTCCGGTATGGCCCCAGGGCGGCGCCAAACCGACCGGGACGGATGAAATACCCAAAGAGCTCAACTGGGACCTGTGGCAGGGTCCGGCGGCCGCGAGCGAATATCACAAGGAGTTCCTGCCCTTCAACTGGAGGGGATGGTGGGCCTATGGTACGGGTGCGCTCGGGGATATGGGCTGTCACCTGATCGATCCTCCCTTCAAAACGGTTGGCCTGGGCTATCCTTCTGAAGTGGAGTGCAGCGTAGCCAGCATCTATGAGGTGATGTGGAATGCGGCCTATCACCCGGAGAGCTGTCCGATGTCTTCCTATGTCAAGATGAAATTCCCCGGCAAACCCGGTAAGCCGGATGTCGAGCTGCACTGGATGGACGGCGGCATCCGTCCTCCCCGTCCTGATGAACTGGGCGCCGACGAAAAAATGGGTGGATCCGATGGCGGTGCGATCATTACCGGTACAAAGGGTAAGATCATGTGCGAATGCTATGGTGCCAATCCGACGCTGCTGCCTTCGTCCAGGATGCAGGGGCTGAATGTGCCGCAGACGCTCGCGCGGGTACCGGAAGGCCACTATGTACAGTGGGTGAATGCCTGTATCGCGGGTTATGGGAAGAATCAGCTGAGCTCGCCGTTCGAGTACGCCGGACCGTTGACGGAAACGATCCTGATGGGTAATCTGGCGCTTCGCAGCTATATGGTCAAGGATGCGACGGGGAAGTTCCCTGGCCGGAAGAAGCTGCTCTGGGATGCCCAGAATATGAAGATCACGAATTTCGATGAGGCGAACGCTTTTGTCAAGCGCGAGTACAGACCGGGCTGGACGCTTGGCGTCTAGGTCGTCGACACATATTTTATAGGAAGTGTAAGCCGCCCCGAATGGGGCGGTTTTTTAGTTACTAAAAGTTTGTTAGTATTTTAGTTAAATGTTGGTTAAGGACTAGTTAACGATTGGTTAATCGTTGGTTAACGATCGGTTAACATAGCGCGTCTACTTTTGGCGCCATGAACCAAGGTAAACCTCTCGCTCTTCTCATTGTGGCTCTGTGTTTTGTAATGACCCTCCGGGCACAGACGGCCAAAATCACAGGAAAAATATGGAACACGGAAGCCAACGCTCCGCTGGCGGGAGCTTCTGTTGTGTTAACAGATAAAGACGCGTCCTCAGCAGGCCGCAGGGGTGTTAGTTCGGATGTGGAAGGCCGCTTTTTTTTGGTGGCGGCAAAGGGTCACGTCTATACGCTGACCATTACGAGCGTTGGTTTTGTAACCAGGACGATGGAGAATATTTCGGTCGGCGACGAGCCGGTATCGATCGATATTACGATGGAGAGCAGCCGAAAAAGTCTGGACCAGGTGGTGGTTTCCGCCAACGTGCGCAGGGCTTCGGTCGCCTCGTTATATAGCATTCAAAAGAACAGTTCGGCTATCTCAGACGGCATTTCGGCGGAAGTGATCCGGCGGAGCCCCGACAAGAACACGGGAGACGTGCTTAAGCGGGTCAGCGGCGCGTCCATACAGGAAAATAAATTCGTGGTGATCCGCGGTATGAACGAGCGGTACAATGTCGCGCTGATGAACAATTCGGTGCTGCCCAGCACCGAGCCCGACAAGAAAGGGTTCGCCTTCAATATCATTCCTTCTGCACTGGTCGACAATCTGGTCATCTACAAGGCTTCGACGCCCGACCTCCCCGGCGATTTTGCGGGCGGCGCCATCAAGGTACAGACAAAGGACTATCCGGCGCAACCGCTGAGCGAGCTGTCGGTGTCTGTCGGCTACAATACCAAAACGACGGGAAAGAATTTCTATAAAGGCCAGCCCGACGGCAACCTTGACTGGCTGGGTTATCTGGACAAATCCCGGCTGATCCCCAAACCGTATTACCGGGACCAGGCCGGTTTTATCAACAAGTCTTCCGCCTACAAACAGGATGTAACGAAAATGTTCCCCAATACTTTCGACTACAATGCGGTGCGCCAGAGCCTGCCCTCTATAAGTGCCACGTATACGGGCGGGAATACGAAACTGTACAACAGCGGGAACAAGCTGGGCTATATCTACAGCATCGGCTATAGCAACGGAAGGGCCGTGTCGGAGCGCCAGCGGGACGAGTTCGACGTGACCCGGCAATTCCTGTATGGCTATAATACGACCAACTACGATGACAAGAACAGCATATCCAGTCTGCTGAGTCTGACCCTGTCCTATGGCCGTAGCAAGATATCCTGGAAGACCCTTTACTATAACGAGTTTGTAAAAACGCTCGGTCTGCGCGACGGGGTCAACAAGGTCAACCTGCCCGACACCTTCTTTTACAGGGGCCATAATATCGAGGTGACGCAGAACGGTCTGATGAATTCCGTTGTGGAAGGACAGCACGCTCTGAATCAGGGCTGGAGCGTCAACTGGGCCGGGTCATTCGGCTACACCTACCGCAATCAGCCGGACCAGAAGATCCTTTCCTTCCGCACGCCTTATAACGAGGCCGGCCCCTATTTCCTTCAGCTGAGCAACGAGAATTCACCGGCGATACGCACGGCGGGACGCGTCTATTCCTTCCTCCGGGAAAAGATATACAACGGGAACTTCAACGTCAGCAAGACATTCGGCATGTGGGGGCAGTCCCAGAAATTCCAGTTCGGAACGCTCAACTATTACAGGGACAGGACGGTGGATGTAGTAGCGGTCGGGTACGGCTCTCTCATCAGCGGCGGAGACACCATTACGCTCGGGAAGGGCTTCGGTTATAACGACGTATTTGCACCCGCAAGCATCGACAAGCACCAGATCACCGTCGCCAATATCGGTCTCAACTCCACTACTTATACGGCCAACGCCCTGCTGAACGCCGGATATGTGATGCTGGACAACAAGTTCTCGGACCGGTGGAAACTGGTCTGGGGTCTGCGGGTAGAGAAATATCACCAGAAGCTGGAGGCTAAGAACAAGGCAAAGGTCGACAAGGACAACACTGATTTCCTGCCTTCGGCTTTGCTGACCTATGCCCTGAATCCTAAAACCAATCTCCGGCTGTCGGGCAGCCGTTCGGTCAACCGGCCCGAGTTCAGGGAACTGGCCGACTATGCGGTGTACGACTACGACAATTTGTTCAACATCATCGGCAACCCCGGGCTCAAGCGGTCGCAGAACAGCAACGCCGACCTGCGGTATGAGTATTTCCCGGGAGCGGGAGAGATCGTATCCGGCAGTGTGTTCTACAAATACTTCACGGATCCTATCGAGCAGGTCAATAAAAGGAACGACAACCTTTCCTTTGAGAACGCGAAGAACGCCTATGTATATGGCGCCGAGCTCGAGCTTCGCAAAAAGCTGGACTTCATCGGCGACGGTTTCTTCAGCCGGCTGACGGCGTATGCCAATGCCGCTTATATCAAGGGAGGGGTCAAATTCAACAACGGAAAGAGCGTCGACAACCCGATGCAGGGACAGTCTCCCTACCTGATCAATGCGGGGCTGACCTATGTGGCGGATAAAGAGGACTGGTCGGTGAATGTGCTCTACAACCGGATCGGCCCGCGTATGCGATTCCGCGGCAGCAACGGCGCGGCGCTGAGCATCTACGAAAAGCCAAGGGACGTACTGGACGCCCAGATCACGAAAAAGCTGTTTGGCGGAAAGGCCGAGCTCAAACTCACGGTGAGCGATATCCTTGCACAGGCCTTTGTTTGGTATTATAAGATCGACGAGAACGATACGCGACTGGGCTTTGACCCGAAGACAGACAAGCTCATTTCTTCCACTAAATTCGGCACGACGGCGTCGCTCGGTCTGCGCGTAAATCTCGGCCGCTAGCACACAGCTCTGTTTCAAACGCTAAATAAAAACGAAAGAAAACACCTATTATGAAGAGAGTCTTTATTATGTTGATGGGCGTAGCCCTGCTGGGCGTAGCCTGCAGTAAAAGCGATGACAAGCCGGATCCCGGAAATGGCGGCAACAACGGCGCCTCGGGTCCCGACGCGTCCGGTACCTATCCGGTCCGTGGTATCATTACGACCGACCAGCACTGGACCAAGGACAAGACCTATCGCCTTCGCGGGTACGTGTACGTGACCAACGGCGCGACGATCACAATCGACCCCGGTACAAAGATCGTTTCCAACAAGGATTCCGCGGGTGTACTGGTCATCTACCGTACGGCCAAGATCCAGGCCGCCGGTACGGCTGCCGAGCCGATCGTCTTTACGACGAACGAGACGGACAAGAAACCCGGTGACCTTGGCGGCGTGATCATCGTTGGACAGGCCAGGGGCAATACCAACCACTCCGTTATCGAAGGCGGAGTAGACCCGCAGTTCAGCGTTTTTGGCGGTACCAACGACGCCGACAATTCCGGTACGCTCAAGTATGTCCGCATCGAATACGCCGGTAAGGCGGTCAACCCCGGTGACGAGGTCAACGGCCTTTCGCTGTATGGTGTCGGCAACGGTACTACCATCGACTATGTGCAGGTGGTAAGAGGCCTGGACGACGCGTTCGAATTCTTCGGGGGCACGGTCAATGCCAAGCACCTGATCGCATACAACTGCGCGGACGACGACTTTGACATGGACGACGGATTCTCCGGCAACATCCAGTTCGCAATCTCCATCAAGGACCCTGCCTTCACCGACGACAAGGGCGTTACGGGCGACCTGTCCAACAATTTCGAAGTGGACAACGTAAACCCTTCGAACAGCCTGACGCTGGGCAAGACTCCCATCACTTCCCCGACCCTGTCCAACTTCACGGCTATCGGCCCGAACAACGCTGCCGGCACCAAGGCCGATTATGGCTATGGCATGCGCTGGAGAAGGGGTTGCAAATTCATTCTGGCTAACTCCATCGTAATGGGCGGTCAGAAGGCGGGTCTGGTCGTCGAGAATGACTCTACCGGCAACTACTATGTGTCGGGAACCTCCAAGTTCTACAACAGCTTCCTGCACTCCGTCAACAACCAGTATCTGGTGCAGAATATGCCAGCCAGCTACACTACGCTGGACGCCACGATCCTGAAGACGCTCACCGAGGGCGCCAACGGCAGCAAGCTGTACGCCAACGCGGCAGACGTCATGCTGACGGCTCCGTTCAACAATGCGGCGCCGAACCTGAAGCCGGCGGCGGGCTCTCCGGCGCTGACTACGGCGGCGAAGTTCGACCTGACGAAGCTGAATGTGGCATTCTTCGATAAAGTTACCTATATCGGTGCGCTGGACGCCAGCAATGACTGGACTGCACAGTGGGCCGTTTGGGGAAAATAGTTAAATGGCCATTCCAAGCGTGGCCTGTTTGAAAAGTTTTGTCTTGGTTCGACAAATAAGCTAGGGGCTGTTCCGACGGGAACGGCCTTTTAGCGTATATTCCGGCCGGCCGGCGTGTTAGCGGGTAGCTTTTATGGTGACTGGCTCGCCGGGCAGCCGGAATAAAATCATTGGCCCCGCCAGATGCCTCCGGCATCGGTACAGCACAGCCATCCTTTGTTTGTAAGGTAATTCGGAATGCTGGCAAAATACTAGTCGCCGATGAGCTTTGCCAAATCCATCAGCTCCAGCTTCTTGTACGCGTTGCGTTCGTCGTCGAAGCATTTGGCAAACTCTTCGAGGGCGGTCTGGATGATGCGGTTGTGCGTGAGCGGTTTGAAATAGGAGGCGACGGGGGGGACGGAGACGCGTTTGAAATAGCTATCCACGTCCTTGTGGGAGAAGACCTGTCCGCTCATCGGATCGATAAAGAATTCGATGCGCTGCTGCGGACTGAGCTTTTCGGGATTCTCGTCGTAGTAGGGCTTGATATAGGCCAGGACGAACTGGCGGGGGATATTGATCGCTTTGATGGGAATATCCAGCAGCTCGCTGAGCAGCAGGTACAGGATACCGTTGGTGATCGCGTTGCCCCTTTTGGTTTCGATCAGCTTGTTGATGAGGAACTCTTCGGGATGCTGATAGGCCACTTCGGTGCCTTTCAGCCCGTAGTAATTATATAGTATGCTCGTCAGGACGTTCACCTGTTCGAGGGGCGTCAGATAGCTGTTGAGCTCGAGCCAGATGTTGCGGCGGAGCTTTTCGATCTCCTGCAGGACCGGGGTGCTTGCCAGCTCGGGGTACTGAAATTTGGCCAGCAGCAGGGAGGCCGTGAGCAGGTCCTGGTAGCTGCTGCTTTTCCAGTTGGTGAAGTCTTCGGTGAGGTCCTGGTAGTGCAGACGATGGATCAGCAGTTCGATCCTTTCCTGTACGTCGTTGCTGATGGTGTTCTCCCAGAGGTCTTCCAGGTTGGGGATGATGCCCCTTCCATAGCTTACGATACGACTGCTTACGGAATCGAAGACTTCCTGGTCGGGGTCGTCGATCAGATGAAAAAGTGCTTTTATTTCTTTGTTCTCCTGCATGTGGTTTGAGATCGCTGGGATATACTATGTTAAGTTCGGGCCTATTTATAAGACCCGCAACTTTTTCTTATCCACACTAACGCATGGATTGTTCATTAAATTGCGTGCAAAATGGTTGCCAGACCGCGCAGGGAAGCTACGGCAAGTGGGTATTGCACTTCCCGATTTTGGAAACTTAGCCCAGGATTGCTTCTGGACTTCAGCTTCCTTTTTTCTTGCGGGGAACGCGTTTGGGAGGGTTGGCCTTTACTTCCTCGATGATGGCCTTGACCTCTTCGATCGTCAGGTCGGCGGCGTTGTCCTGCTTTTCCTTCGGCAGCTTGTAGTTGCGCAGTCCCTGTTTGATATAGGGGCCGTAGGGTCCGCGAAGCAGCTGTATCTTTTCCTTTTCGAAGACCTTGATCGTGCGCTGTTCTTTCGCCGAACGTTTTTCAATGACAATAGGCACGGCCTGGTCGAAGGTGATCGTATAGGGATCGAATTCCTTGCCCAGCGAATAGAATTTACCGTCGTGAGCGATATAGGGGCCGAAGCGGCCAATGTTGACCGTCAGGTCCTTCTCCTCGAACGGACCCAGGTTGCGGGGCAGCCGGAACAGCTCCATCGCCTCGTCGTAACTGATCGTCTCGATGCTCTGGGTATTCTTCAGCTTTGCAAATCGCGGCTTTTCTTCGTCGTTGACGTCGCCGATCTGCACCATGGGACCGTAGCGGCCCATGCGGGCGACTACTTTTTTGCCACTTTGTGCATCGACACCCAGTTCTCTTTCTCCTTTTATCCTTTCCGCCGTTTCGATCGTATTGTCGACGTCCTTCTTAAAAGGGTTGTAGAAATCATCGATCATCTTGCTCCATTGCATTTTTCCCCGGGCCACTTCGTCGAATTCCTCTTCGATTCGCGCGGTGAAATGATAGTCCATGATGTCGTCGAAATGTTGCTTGAGGAAGTCCGTCACCACCAGCCCCAGGTCGGTGGGGAATAGTTTGGACTTTTCGGCGCCGGTATTTTCCTGTTCGACCACCTTCCCGATCTTGTCATTCTTTAGGGTCAGGATCCTGAAATCTCTTTTCACGCCCTCCTTGTCTCTTTTCTCCACGTATCCTCTTTTCAGGATCGTCGAGATGGTGGGGGCGTAGGTGGAAGGTCGGCCGATACCCAGCTCTTCCAGTTTTTTTACGAGGGAAGCTTCCGTATAACGGGGTTGGGGACGCGTAAAGCGCTCGATCGCCTTCATTTCCTTCAGCGGCAGGTCCTGCCGGACAGCCAGCGGGGGCAGCATACCTTCCTGTTCGTCTTCGTCGGTAACTTCGTCTTCGTCGCGGTCTTCCATATATACTTTCAGGAAGCCGTCAAATTTGAGCACCTCGCCGCTGGCGGTGAGCTCTTCCTTATTGGTGCTGATCTGGATCTTTGCAATGGTCTTTTCCAGTTCGGCGTCGGCCATCTGGCTGGCCATGGTCCTTTTCCAGATGAGTTCGTACAGGCGCCGGCAGTCGGCGTCGTCTACCGTCATGGTGTCCATATAGGTGGGGCGGATGGCTTCGTGCGCTTCCTGGGCGGACTCATTCTTGTTCTTGAACTTGCGGGGCTGGACGTATTTCTGGCCGTACTGGCTTTTTATCTGGGTGGCGGCGGCATCCATGGCGAGTTCGCTGAGGTTGACGCTGTCTGTACGCATGTAGGTGATCTTACCGCTTTCGTACAGCTTTTGGGCGAGGAGCATGGTCCGGCTGACGGAATAGCCCAGTTTCCGGCTGGCTTCCTGCTGGAGGGTAGACGTCGTGAAGGGGGCTGCGGGCGTCTTTTTCCCGGGTTTGACCTGAATGTCCGTAACGGTGTAGCCGGCTCCGATACAGCCCTGGAGAAAGGTCTCGGCGTTGGCGGCAGTAGACTGTTTCCTGCCCTCCGCGGAGAAGGTAACGGCCTTGCCGCTGACGTCCTTAGCCGTAAAAAGCGCCTCTATCTTAAAGGTGCTTACCGGGACAAAGGCGTTGATCTCGCGCTCGCGTTCGGCGATGATCCGGACGGCAACGCTCTGTACGCGGCCGGCGGAGAGGTTGTTCTTGACGCTCATTTTCCGCCAGAGGACAGGGCTGAGTTCGAAACCTACGATCCTGTCCAGAATGCGGCGGGCCTGCTGGGCGTTGACCAGGTTCATATCTACCGTCCGCGGTTTGGTGACGGCGGACTGAATAGCCGGTTTGGTGATCTCGTGGAATACAATTCGTTTGGTTGTGCCCGGATCCAGTCCCAGAACCTCACAAAGATGCCATGAAATGGCTTCCCCTTCGCGGTCCTCGTCCGTCGCGAGCCATACTTCGCCCGACTTCTTGGCGACGCTTTTTAATTCCTTGACAACCTTTTCTTTATCTTCCGGAATGATATATCTGGGACGGTAATTGTTCTTAATATCGATACCCATATCGCCCTTCTCGAGGTCCCGGATATGCCCGTAGCAGCTTTTCACCTCAAAATCTTCACCCAGGATCTTTTCTATGGTCTTGGCCTTCGCCGGCGACTCCACAATTAATAAGTTCTTAGCCATGTTTTGTATTTCGCTTTGCCCTTTTCCGCGGCCGTGAAGACGTAGCAATTCCGACCGCTGGCTTGCAATTTTACAGTAATACAACCAGATTAAAAAATTAGTGCGGGGTCGGGTGCGGACCACCCGGAAACCAATGCTTTTGTTTGATGTTGGTTTTCAATTCATTATGTTTCATAAATTTTAGCAGGTTATAAGTTTATGAACAATGGGCGGGCCCATCTTGCAAAAAACCTTAATTTGTCCCTTCAATGACACCTGCAACCGTGGACCTGTCTGCATCCTATTCCATATTTCCACTGGGCGATTCCGCCATCACCATTGATCTGGGCAACTGTATTGACGAACAATTAAATAGACGCGCATTGGTCATACACGACTGGCTGCAGGCGCACCGGCTGCCCGGCGTTTTGGATATTCTGGTCGCCTACAGCAGTGTGTCCATATATTATGAACCGATCCAGGTCCGGGCCGGTGGGTTGGATGGCTTCCCGGGTGTGTATCACCGGCTGGAGCGGCTGATGATAAGGGCCTGGGAGGAGACGGGCGGAAAGCTGTACGGAATGTCCGCGAATCCGGAAGTTCCGGGACACTATTTTCGGATACCGGTCTGTTACGAAAAGGCCTATGCGCCGGACCTGGACTGGGTGGCGGAAGCCAAAGGGCTATCCCGGGATGAGGTCATCGGCCTGCACAGTTCGAACGAATACAGAGTATATATGGTAGGGTTTCTGCCGGGGTTTCCTTACCTGGGAAAAACGGATGCAAGGCTGGAGGTGGCGCGGAAGCCGCAGCCCTCGCCGGTGAAGGCAGGTGGTGTAGGAATTGCGGGACTTCAGACGGGTATTTATCCACTGAATAGTCCGGGAGGCTGGCGGATCATCGGCCAGACGCCGGTAGCCCTCTTCAACCCGAAGGCAGACCCGCCTGTTCATCTGCAGACAGGAGACCGAGTTCAGTTTTATTCGATATCGGAGTCGGAATTTCAGGATTGGAAATGAGTTCATCCGGACGTCCGGTGTAGTAGACCATTTAAATAAATCAGTGACGGGCCGCATTCCGTAAATCAGTATCTTGATCCTCCTCTACCCATTTGCCCTGTGTTAACATAGCTCAACATCATTCCTGTTCATCAAACTGTTGTTATGGCTTTCTCGATCATTAAACCCGGCTTGTTGGATACTATACAGGATCTCGGCAGGAACGGGTTCGGCAATTGGGGTATTAGTCCTGGCGGGGCGATGGACCCATATGCGGCACAGGTGGCCAATCTTCTGGTCGGCAATGACAGGAATGAGGCAGTGATCGAGATTCATTTTCCAGGTCCGCAGATCCTTTTCGAACAAAATACGCTGATCGCCATTACAGGCGCCGATTTTTCGCCTACGCTGGTTGACGAGGTCATCCCGCGCTGGCAGCCGGTAGTCGTCCGAAAGAACACCGTGCTCCATTTCCCATCGCTGGTACAGGGAGGCCGTTGCTATCTCAGTGTTCACGGAGGCTATTGTATGCAGAAATGGCTCGACAGCTACAGCACACACCTGAAAGCCGCGGCCGGAGGCTGGTGCGGACAGCCTTTGAAAAAAGGGGACGAGCTTCCGTTCAACGAGAATACTATTTATTTCGCGGGCTGGCTGAAG
>Ga0310811_10007215_pt1 | contig 14232 bp, 9 predicted proteins | sample YCmetagenome_FD_207642 | JGI IMG/M metagenome (GOLD analysis project Ga0310811, IMG submission 207642) | Soil microbial communities from experimental microcosm in Duke University, North Carolina, United States - YC | ecosystem: Engineered > Artificial ecosystem > Soil microcosm > Unclassified ...
AAGGCGGCAAAGAGCCGGTTTCGGACGCGCGGGACGGGGCAGAGGCGCAGCCTACGCGGGCACCTGAGGCAGCGGCCCCGCATCGGCCGGAGCCTCGGGACGAGGGGGAGGGGACGTCAGGTCCCGAACAAGCCCGCTGACCACCGCACCGAACTCCGGTCGCAACTGATAGCCGGAATGTCCGTCAACCTTGGGGAACACCGTGTCGCCGGGCGCAATACCGAAGCCCGGCGGGTCGACGAGCCGCACGTCGCGGGCCGTCGGCGACGCCACCGGTCCGCCGATGGGGTCGGTGTCCCGCCACAGGTTGACCCAACGGGGGGTGTGCTGGCCCGGTTCCTGCCGGGGCCGGGCCAGCACCGCTCCGACCTGCTCCAGCATCGGGTCGCCGAGGTAGGCGGGGAAGAACCGGGCGTACAACCGGCGCAACGGCGAACCGTAGGTCAGCAGCGCCGTGCGTGCCTGCGCCTCCGCCGGCATCTGCAGCACCGTCGCCGCGGCGAGCACGCTGCCCTGGCTGTGCCCGGACAGGATCACGCCGCCCTGCTCGGCGGCGAGCCACGAGGCCCGCTTCGCCAGCTCCGGCACGACGCGCTCGGCGTAGCAGGGTGGCGCGAGCGGATGCGCGGCCCGCGGCCAGAACGTGCCGAGGTCCCACAGCACGCCGACGATGCGGCGGAAGCGCTGGTAGCGGTACGCGAGCACGCCGATGAGGACGAGCGCGAACGCGGACAGGCCGATGAGGTACGTGCCGAGGTTGACGGCGAACGAGATCGCCTCGGCCGCCGCCGAGCCGGACTCCGCCAGCCGGATGGGGCGCCGCCCGGCGAGGGCGAAGCCGGTCGCGGCCATGGCGGCGACGGCGGACGGGATGAACACCCAGACCAGCATCCGTCCGATGTGGTCGGTGACGAGCGAGTCGGCGACGGCGTGGTCGATGCGCCGCGCCCGGGCGGCGTCGCGCTCGCGCCCGCCGCGGAAGTCGGCGTCGGTGACGACCCGCGCGTAGCGGCGCAGCCGGTGCACCAGCGGCAGCCCGCCGACGACCGCGACGAGCGCGGTCACCAGGAGCAGCAGCACGAAACCGGCGGCCGCCCACTCGTAGGCCGGCGGCGGCTGCAGCGACGGCCCGGCCGCGTAGTCCGGTGTGGACGGCAGCGCGCGGCGGTCGAGGAAGTCGGCGACGCGGTAGGCGAGGCCGGCGGCGAACGCGACCGCGACGCCGAGCCCGGCGCTGGCGATGAGCGGGCCGGCGAGGCCCTGCAGGAACGTGCCGCGCGGGCGGCTGGCCAGGACCACGGCGCCGAGGACGAGCATGAGCACGACCTGCACGGCGAAGAGCCCGGTGACCGTGCCGCCCACGACCGGCATCCGCCCGGTCGCCGTCCACGGGTCGCGGGCCAGCAGCGCGTAGCCGAGCACGACGACGGTGAGGCCGACCGCGGTGTGGCTGAGCAGCCGGGTGAGCGGGCGCGCCCAGCGGGCCGGGTTGTCCCGGTCGACGACGGGCCGCACCGCGACCGCCACGATGCAGGTCAGCAGGATCAGGGCGGCCGCCGCGGCGAGGACGTAGCCGGCCGGGTGCCGGTCGCGCGGGACCAGGATCCCCAGCAGTACCGCATCCAGGGTCGCGAAGGCGAACGCGATGTGCAGGGAGCGCAGCCGGCCGACCAGCGGGGCGCCGTTCCAGAAGCAGGGGTGCGCCAGGCCGTCGCCGTCGCCCTCGGTCGTTGCCGGGAACGCCTCGTAGCGCGACCAGGTGCGCCGCCCGAGGAACCACAGGAACGCGATGGCCAGCGCGGGCACCAGCGCGGTCAGGGCGAGGCGGCGGGAGGTCGTGGCGAAGAAGCCGTCGGCGAGCGGCGCGAGATACCAGCGCCCCTGCGGGCAGCGCGACAGCGCCGCGCACTGCCAGCCGACGAGGTCCATCGAGATCTCGACGAAGGACAGCACGAACGAGCCGGTCATGCTCAGCGCGTAGATGCGCGTCAGCGCCCGGATCGCCGCCCGCGGGCCGGGGCGGGTCGCCGGGCGCAGCCAGAGCGCGACGTTGGCGAGCATGAACGGCAGCAACAACAGCCACAGCGCACGGGCGGCGGCGCCGGCGGTGAGGTTGCCCCAGCGGTACGCCTCGAGGGTCGCCCCGCCGGGGCCGGTGACGGCGCCGTACTCGGCGCGCGGGCGGAAGAAGCCCGCGTCGGTGTCGCCGGCGACCCGCCGCAGCAGGGGCCGGTCCAGGACGTCCTCGGCCGGGGAGCCGGTGACGCCGTGCACGCGCAGCTCGGTGACCACGCCTCCGGATTACCAGAAGCGCGTCGATGTCGCTGTCCGAAAAGCGCTGCTAGAACGCTCCGGCGCTCAGCGCGGCCAGGGCGGTGTGGACCATGATCCGCACGCCGTGTCCGATCGCGCGCTCGTCGACGTCGAAGGAGGACTGGTGGATGTCGAACTTCGTCTCGGCGCCCGGCACGCCGACGCCCAGTCGGATCATCGAGCCGGGGATGCCGTCGAGGTAGAAGGCGAAGTCCTCGCCGCCCATGCTGATCTCGGCCTCGACGACCCGGTCGGGGCCCAGCGCCGCGCCGGCCGCGCCGGCGATGATGGCGGTGGCGAGCCGGTCGTTGACCACCGGCGGCACGCCGCGGGTGTAGGTGACCTCGACGTCGGCGCCGGTGGGCGCGATGACGTCGTGGACCAGCTTGGTGACGAGCTCGGGCACGTCGCGCCAGGCGTCGCGGCTCAGCACGCGGATGGTGCCGCGGGCCATGCCCTCGATCGGGATGGCGTTGGCGGCCTCACCGGCGCGCACCGCGCCCCACACCATCGACACACCGGCCCGCGCGTCGAGCTTGCGGTCCAGCAGCGACGGCACGTCGACGAGGATGCGACCGAGCGCGTGGACGAGGTCGGCGGTCAGGTGCGGGCGGGCGGTGTGCCCGCCGCGGCCGGTGAGCCGGACCTCGATCTTGTCGGCGGCGGCGGTGAACGGCCCCGAGCGCACGCCGACGAGGCCGACGGGCAGCTGCGGCGCGCAGTGCAGCGCGAAGATCGCGGCCACGTCCTTGAGCCCGCCGGCGGCGATCACCTCGGGCGCGCCGGAGGGCATGGTCTCCTCGGCCGGCTGGAACAGCAGCCGCACCCGGCCCGGCAGCTCGTCGCGCTCGGCCAGCTGCGCCAGCGCCAGCCCGGCGCCGAGCAGGACGGTGGTGTGCACATCGTGGCCGCAGGCGTGGCAGACGTTGTCGACGGTGGAGCGGTAGGGCACGTCCTTGGTGTCGGGCAGCGGCAGCGCGTCGAGGTCGGCACGCAGCGCGATGACGCGCTCGCCGTAACCGATGTCACACATAACGCCGTTGCCTTTGGGCAGCATGCGTGGCGAGAGGCCGGCGCGAGTGAGCTCGCGGGCGACGAGCGCCGCGGTCTCGAACTCGTGGCCGGACAGTTCGGGGTGGGCGTGGATGTGACGACGGATCGCTACCAGCTCGGCCCCGCGCGAGGCAAGCCAGCGGTCCAGCTGACCTGGAAGGGGGTCGGCCCCCGGCGGGGTCTCGGGCCAGCCCTCGGACAAATGCCCTGCCTTGGACGACCCGGACGACGTCAACTTGCCGACCGGTCGCGCCGCGGTCACGGCGGCTTCCGGCAGCATCAGCGCTCTCGTCACGGTGTGTTCTCTATTTCGGTCTATTGGAACGGCCCGCCCCATGCGTGCCATGGACAGACTAACCGGGTCAAGGTGACGGAGCGCAACATCATTCTCGTGATGTTGATATAGCTGAGCGTCACTTGCACCCTCGCGGAGGCGCAAATCAGCAGGCACGGCCGGGATGGCGGCTTCCGACCCAGACACGTACCCCTCACCTCCTTTAACGGGTGACTGGCGCCACGGTCACGTGGTGTCGCGATAAGTTTTTCACAGTGATACTGCGACCAGAGTCGCCACTGTTCGACGCACAGTGACGAGAGACGTCGCAGGGTGGCACGAACCAGGGACCCGGCGACGCACCGCTCGTCCGACTACCGGTGCCGCTAGCAGGAAATCCCGGAAACCTAGTCCGCCGATGTTCCACCGAGGTTTCCGTCACCTGCCTAGACGCTCCACCCGGCTGTCCAGGTTCCCCCGATGAACGAATTCAATCCTGCAACGGTCATCGGACGAACTCGAGTGGTCCGCAGTGCGACAAGATCGGCACCGTCGGTTGCCCGCGGGTCACGGTACGGTGAAGGAGCGGACCCCACCTTTCTTAACCGGGCACGAGCACGCAAGATAGTGGGGCGAGAAGTCAACCTCCCCCTCCCATGACGGTTTACTGCCTGTGACTCAGCTTCCGACGTGGCATGGCGAGCCCCTGCCACCCACCGGTGCTCTGGCCTCGGCCGGAGCCGGGCGCGAACCTGCGCGTGGCTCCGACTCTCCCTCCAACCAACCCACCCGCGAACCACGCGAGCCCGGGTCGACCGCGCCCCCTGTTCCGGGGCAGCGGGCGGCGCCCGGCGTGGTCATCGGCGGGCGGTATGCGCTGCGCACCGCGATCGGTCACGGCGGCATGGGAACCGTCTGGCGCGCCAGCGACACGCTGCTGCGCCGCGACGTGGCGGTGAAGGAGGTGATCCTCCCGCCCGGCCTGGCGCCCACCGACCGCGACGCGATGTACCAGCGGACCCTGCGCGAGGCGCGCGCGGCCGCCGCGCTGTCGCACCCGGCGGTCGTTCAGGTGTACGACGTCGTCACCGAGGCCGGCCGTCCGTGGATCGTCATGGAGCTGCTGCAGGCCCGCAGCCTCGCCGAGATGATCGTCGAGGACGGCCCGCTGGCCGCCCGGGCGGTCGCCAAGATCGGCATCGCGCTGCTCGGCGCGCTCGAGGTGGCGCACGCCGCCGGAGTGCTGCACCGCGACGTGAAGCCGGCCAACGTGCTCATCTGCGGCGACGGCCGCTGCGTGCTCACCGACTTCGGCGTGGCCCGCATGCCCACCGACAGCGAACTGACCACGCCCGGCATGGTGCTCGGTTCGCCGCACTTCATCTCGCCCGAGCGGGCGATCGGCGCGAAGTTCGGCCCGCCGAGCGACCTGTTCAGCCTCGGCGTCACGCTCTACACCGCGGTCGAGGGCCGCCCGCCGTTCGACAAGCGCGACCCGTTCGAGACCATGCGCGCCGTCGTCGAGGAGCCTCCGGCGCAGTCGATGCGCGCGGGACCGCTGGCCGGCGTGCTCTACGGGTTGCTGGAGAAGGACCCGGCCCGCCGCTGGAACGTCGACACCGGCCGCGCCGTGCTGCGCGACCTGCTCGCCGGCCCGCTGGCCAGCAACGCTCCGGCGCACATGACCGACCCCTACGCAGTGGTCCGCCCGGCGCACCAGCCGACGATCGTCCACCCGCCGCAGCCCACCGGGCAGATCGGCGGCCGGGCCATGATGGCGCCCGGCGAGACGGTCAGCGGCGCGCTGCGGCGCATGCAGTCCGGCGCGCCGGCACAGGCGAGCAGCGCGCACGCCGCGGAGCTCGAGCGCACCGGCGCGGACCAGTACAACGCCTATGCGCCCGAGGCGGAGCGCACCGGCGCCGAGCATTACAACGCGTATGCGCAGGGCTACGGCCAGGAGGACTGGACGCAGGGCCCGCCGCCACCGGCGCCGAAGCCGGGCACCGGGGACATCGCGCGCCAGCTCGCCGGCAAGGCCAAGGCGGCGCCCGGCTGGGCCAAGGCCGCCGTCGCCGCCGGCGTGGCGATCGTGCTGTTCCTCGGCGTCGGCGCCGCGACCGGGCTGTTCTCCGGCGGCGACGGCGACAACCAGGGCCAGGGCCCGGCCGCCAACGCGTCGAGCGCTCCGGCGACGCCCGCCTTCGAGGTGGAGTCGTTCTCGCACCCCGGCGGCATCACGGTCAACGTGCCGAAGGGCTGGAAGACCAACAAGCTGGGCAACGCCAGCGCGCCGTATTTCGACATCGTCGACCCCGTCGACGGCAACCGCCGCATCCGGGTCAACATCGAGAAGACCTCGGCGTCGCCGCGGCAGTTCCTCGAGTCGGCCGAGAACCGGCTCAAGTCGACGCCGTCCAGCTGCGAGGCGCCCTACGCCCGCGTCAACATGACCGAGGACAAGCTCGACGGTCAGCCGGCGGCGATCCTGGAGTACACCTGCGGATCCGGCGAGAAGCTGCGCCACGCGCTGTGGAATGCGGTGGTCGTGGGCGGCAAGGCGTATCACTTCTTCGTCACCGTGCCCGACGCCCGGTTCACGGAGAGCAAGGCGATCTTCGACGAGATGGTCAGCTCGTTCAAGCTGACTCCCCCGTCGAGCGGCCCCTGACCCGTGTTATGAAGGGCAGATGACCTCCAACCTGTCCCTTCGGGCCGAGGCCGAGGCCTGGCTGGCCGACGATCCGGACCCGGCCAGCCGCGACGAGCTGCTGGCGGTGCTGGACAATGCCTCCGAGCTGGCCGACCGCTTCGCCGGGCCGCTGCGCTTCGGCACCGCGGGCCTGCGCGGGCCGCTGCGCGCCGGGCCCAACGGCATGAACCTCGCCGTGGTGCGCGGCGCCGCCGCCGGCCTGGTGCGATGGCTCGGCGCGCAGCAGGCCGCGCCCGACGAGCGGCCGGTGGTCATCGGCTACGACGCCCGGCACGGGTCGCACGCGTTCGCGGTGGAGACCGCCCGGGTCGTCACCGGGGCCGGGCGGCGCGCGCTGCTGATGCCGCGGCCGCTGCCGACGCCGGTGCTCGCCTTCGCCGTGCGCCGCCACCGCGCCGCGGCCGGCGTCATGGTCACCGCCAGCCACAACCCTCCGCAGGACAACGGTTACAAGGTGTATCTCGCCGACGGCGCCCAGCTCGTCCCGCCGGCCGACGCCGAAATCGAACGGGCCATCCGCGAGGTCGGGCCGCTCGCCTCCGTGTCACTCGGCGGGCCGGGCGAGGTGCTCGACGAGGCGATCGTGCGCGAGTACGTCGACGCAGCCCTCGGCGTGATCGACCCGGACGTGCCGCGGGAGCTCGCCGTCGCGTACACCCCGATGCACGGCGTCGGCCGGGAGGTCTTCGCCGCGACGCTGCAGGCCGCCGGGTACTCCGCGCCGTTCGTCGTCGCGGAGCAGGCCGAGCCGGACCCGGACTTTCCGACCGTGGCGTTTCCCAACCCGGAGGAACCGGGCGCGATGGACCGGCTGCTCGCGCTCGCCGCGCACGAGGGCGCCGACATCGCCATCGCCAACGACCCGGACGCCGACCGCTGCGCGGTGGCCTACGAGCGGGACGGGCAGTGGCACCAGCTGCGCGGCGACGAGGTCGGCGCGCTGCTCGCCGACCACCTGATGCGCCGCGGGGTCCGGGGCCGCTACGCCACCACGATCGTCTCCTCGAGCCTGCTGTCGCGCATGTGCGCCGCGCACGAGCTGCCCTACGGCGAGACGCTGACCGGCTTCAAGTGGATCGTGCGGGCCGGGGACGACCTCGTGTACGGGTACGAGGAGGCGCTCGGCTACTGCGTGGCGCCGGGCATGGTCCGCGACAAGGACGGCATCACCGCCGCCCTGCTGGTCTGCGAGCTCGCCGCCGGGCTCAAATCCGAGCTGCGCACGCTGGGCGACCGCCTCGACGAGCTGGCCCTGCGCTACGGGGTGCACGCCACCGACCAGCTCTCCGTGCGGGTCGAAGACCTCGGCGAGATCGCGCGGATGATGGCGACGATCCGCGACCGGCCGCCGGCCGAGCTGCTCGACGAGCCGGTCACCGCGATCGAGGACCTGCTGCCGGATTCCGACGTGCTCATCCTGCGCGCCGGCACCACCCGGGTCGTGGTGCGCCCGTCGGGGACCGAGCCCAAGCTCAAGGCCTACCTCGAGGTCGTCGAGCCGGTCGCCGGCGGCGACATCGCCGGCGCCCGCGAGCGCGCCGCCGCCTCCCTGTCGGCGCTGCGCACGGAGACGGCGGAGGCGCTCGGCCTGCGCTAGCGGGTCACGTCCTGCCGGACGTCACGTCAGGAGTCGCCGAAGCGGGGCATGCCGCCGAACTGCCGGTCGCCGGCGTCGCCGAGGCCCGGGACGATGAACATGCGCTCGTTGAGGCGCTCGTCGATCGCGGCGGTGACCAGGCGCATCGGCAGGCCCGAGTTGGCCAGCCGCTCGATGCCGGCCGGCGCCGCCAGCACGCACAGCACGGTGATGTCGGTGGCGCCGCGGTCGACCAGCAGGCGCACGCAGTGCTCCAGCGAGCCGCCGGTGGCGAGCATCGGGTCGAGCACCAGCACCGGGATGCCGGACAGGTCGCGGGGCAGCGACTCCATGTACGCCCGCGGCTCGTAGGTCTCCTCGTCGCGCGCGAGCCCCACGAACCCCATCGACGACTCCGGCAGCAGCGCGAGCGCCGAGTCGGCCATGCCCAGGCCCGCCCGCAGCACCGGCACCAGCAGCGGCGGGTTGGCCAGCCGGGTGCCCTCGGCGACCGCGACCGGCGTCTTGACCGGAAACTGCTCGGTGGCGAAGGACCGGGCGGCCTCGTACACGAGCATCGTCGTCAGCTCGTGCAGCGCCGCACGGAACGAGCCGTTGTCGGTGCGCTCATCGCGCATCGCGGTCAACCGCGACTTGGCCAGGGGGTGATCCACCACGAGTACGTCCACGAACGGACAGCCTAATATTTGGGACATGACCCTCACCGCCGAGGTCGCGCGCTCACAAGGTGCGTTGCGGACCTTCCTCCACGGCCTACCGGGCGTCGACCAGGTCGGCGCTGAGCAGCGCGCCGCGATGCTGGGCACTCGGTCGATCAAGACCAGCGCCAAGGCACAGGCCCTCGACCTGGCCATCCGGATGGTCGACCTGACCACGCTGGAGGGCTCCGACACCCCCGGCAAGGTGCGCGCGCTGTGCGCCAAGGCCATGCGACCGGACCCGGCCGATGCCACCTGCCCGAGCGCCGCGGCCGTCTGCGTCTACCCGGCGATGATCGAGGCGGCCGCCGACGCGCTGCGCGGCAGCGGGGTGCACCTGGCCAGCGTCGCCACCGCGTTCCCGTCCGGCCAGGCGCCGCTGTCGGTGAAGCTCGCCGACACGAAGGCCGCCGTCGCCGACGGCGCGGACGAGATCGACATGGTGATCTCCCGCGGCGCGTTCCTGGCCGGCCGCTACGCCGAGGTCCACGACGAGATCGCCGCGGTCAAGCAGGCCTGCGGCGACGCCCACCTCAAGGTCATCCTCGAGACCGGCGAGCTCGGCACGCTCGACAACGTGCGGCGCGCCTCCTGGCTGGCGATGCTCGCCGGCGCCGACTTCATCAAGACCTCCACCGGCAAGGTGCAGCCCGCGGCCACGCTGCCGGTGACGCTGGTCATGCTCGAGGCGGTGCGCGACTTCCGGGCCGAGACGGGCCGGATCATCGGCGTGAAGCCCGCCGGCGGCATACGGACCGCCAAGGACGCGATCAAGTACCTCGTGCTGGTCAACGAGACCGCGGGGCCCGACTGGCTGGACCCGGACCGGTTCCGCTTCGGCGCCTCCACGCTGCTCAACGACCTGCTGATGCAGCGCACGAAGCTCGCCACCGGCCGTTACAGCGGCCCCGACTACTTCACCCTGGACTGAGCCGACATGGACTTCTCATACGCACCGGCGCCCGAGTCGCGCTCGATCGTCGACATCCGCTCGTCCTACGGCCTGTTCATCGGCGGCGAGTTCGTCGACGGCAAGGGCGAGGCGTTCAAGTCGATCAACCCCGCTAGCGAGGAGACCCTCGCCGAGATCGCCTGCGCCGACGCCGCCGACGTGGACGCGGCCGTCGCCGCCGCCCGGCATGCCTACGACACGGTCTGGGGGCCGATGCCGGGGCGGGAGCGGGCGAAGTACCTCTTCCGGATCGCCCGGATCATCCAGGAGCGCTCCCGCGAGCTGGCCGTGCTGGAGTCGCTGGACAACGGCAAGCCGATCCGCGAGTCGCGCGACGTCGACGTGCCGCTCGTGGCCGCGCACTTCTTCTACTACGCGGGGTGGGCCGACAAGCTGGCGTACGCCGGCTTCGGGCCCGACCCGCGCCCGCTGGGCGTCGCCGGCCAGGTCATCCCGTGGAACTTTCCGCTGCTGATGCTGGCGTGGAAGATCGCGCCCGCGCTCGCGGCCGGCAACACGGTGGTGCTCAAGCCCGCCGAGACGACGCCGCTGACCGCGCTGCTGTTCGCCGAGATCTGCCAGCAGGCCGAGCTGCCGCCCGGCGTCGTCAACATCATCACCGGCGCCGGTGAGACCGGCCGGATGCTCGTCGAGCACCCGGGCGTGGACAAGGTCGCCTTCACCGGCTCGACCGAGGTCGGCCGCGCGATCGCCAAGGCGGTCGCCGGCACGCGCAAGCGGCTCACCCTGGAGCTCGGCGGCAAGGCGGCCAACATCGTCTTCGACGACGCGGCGCTGGACCAGGCGGTCGAGGGCGTCGTCAACGGCATCTTCTTCAACCAGGGCCACGTGTGCTGCGCCGGCTCCCGGCTGCTGCTGCAGGAGTCGATCGCCGAGGACTTCCTGGTGGCGCTCAAGCGGCGGATGGCGCTGCTGCGCGTCGGCGACCCGCTGGACAAGAACACCGACGTCGGCGCGATCAACTCCGCCGCGCAGCTGGCCCGCATCCGCGAGCTGTCGCAGGTCGGCGAGCAGGAGGGCGCCGAGCGCTGGAGCGCGCCGTGTGAGCTGCCCGACCGCGGGTTCTGGTTCGCCCCGACGATCTTCACCGGGGTAACCCAGGCGCACCGCATCGCCCGCGAGGAGGTCTTCGGGCCGGTGCTGTCGGTGCTGACGTTCCGCACGCCGGACGAGGCGGTCGAGAAGGCGAACAACACGCCCTACGGGCTGTCCGCGGGCGTGTGGACCGAGAAGGGCTCGCGGATCCTGAACATCGCGGACCGGCTGCGGGCCGGGGTCGTGTGGGCCAACACGTTCAACAAGTTCGACCCGGCCTCGCCGTTCGGTGGGTACAAGGAGTCGGGCTACGGCCGCGAAGGCGGCCGGCACGGGCTGGAGGCCTACCTTGAGCACTGAGTCCCCCGCCCGCCTGGCCGTGCGCAAGACGTACAAGCTCTACATCGGCGGCGCGTTCCCCCGCAGCGAGTCCGGGAGGTCCTACCAGGTGCAGTCGGCCTCCGGCGACTTCCTCGCCAACGCCGCCCTCGGGTCCCGCAAGGACGTCCGCGACGCCGTGAAGGCGGCCCGGGCGGCCGTTGCCAAGTGGTCCGGCGCGACCGCGTACAACCGTGGGCAGATCCTGTACCGCGTCGCGGAGATGCTGGAGGGCCGCCGCGACCAGTTCGTCGCCGAGGTGGCCGCGGCGGAGGGCGCCGGCGAGCGCGACGCCGCCGCGATCGTCGACGCCGCGATCGACCGCTGGGTCTGGTACGCCGGGTGGTCCGACAAGATCGCCCAGGTGCACGGCGGGGCCAACCCCGTCGCCGGCCCTTACTTCAACCTCTCCGCGCCCGAGCCGACCGGGGTGGTCGGCATCGTCGCGCCCGCGGCGTCGTCGCTGCTGGGGCTGATCAGCGTCGTCGCGCCGGCCATCGTCACCGGCAACACCGTCGTCGTGCTCGCCTCGACGGAGCGGCCGCTGCCGGCGGTCACGCTGGGCGAGGTACTGGCGACGTCGGACCTTCCCGGCGGGGTCGTCAACGTGCTGACCGGCTCGGTCGCCGAGATGGCGCCGTGGCTCGCGGCCCACATGGACGTCAACGCCGTCGACCTGACTGGTGTGACGGACCCCACATTGGGCAGGGAGCTCGAGGTCGCCGCGGCCGAGAACCTGAAGCGGGTGATCCGCCCGAGCACGCCGGACTGGGCCGCCGATCCGGGCGTGTCACGCATGCTGTCGCTGCTGGAGATCAAGACGGTCTGGCACCCCAAGGGGGTCTGACCGCCGCAGACGGTGCACACTAGGGTGTTTTGTGCGCGAGGCCACACACGCCCTGGTGTGCCCGCACGCCGAGCCCGACTACGGAGGTCACAGTGGCCCGCCAGTCTTCCCAGTCTTCACGGTCCGCGTCGTCGCGGCCGAGCGCCAAGAAGGCCGAGCCGTTGAAGAAGGCCGAGCCGTTGGAAAAGGCCAAGCCGGTGGACGAGGAGCTCGACGCCGTCGAGGACGTCGAGGTCGACGAGAACGCCGACGAGGTCGAGGAGGTCGACGACGACGTCGACCTCGACGAGGAGGACGACGGCCCGGCCCGCTCGGCTCAGGCCGACGCGATGTGGGACGACGTCAAGATCGAGCCGGTCGAGCTGGCGCTGCCGAAGGGCGTCGGGTACACGCTGCGGGCGTACCGGATGTCGAACGAGCTGACGCCGACCGAGGTCGACGAGGAGGAGGACGACTTCGCGATCCTCCACCGCCGGCACGAGGAGGACGAGGACGACGATCGGGTCGTGATCCTCGAGAACGCGGAGATGTTCGAGGAGGAGCCCGAGCCCGTCGCGGCTGCGAAGAGTTCCGCCAAGAGCAAGAAGAAGTCCTCCGACAAGGACGACGAAGAATCCGAAATTTCGGACAAGTCCGATGAGTCGGATGAAGTCGATAAGTCGGATGAAGTCGAAGAGGTCGAAGACTCCGAAGACGCTGAGGACGAAGAGGCCGAGGCGGAAGAGGAAGAGGCCGAGGAAGAAGAAGAGGAGGAAGAGGAGGAGCCCGAGGAGGTTCCCGTCTTCCTCAGCGACCACGGCAAGCTGCTGCTCTTCCGCAGCGCCGAGGGCCTCGTCGAGTTCGTGAAGTCCGACGCCGAGCACGACATGGTCCAGCTCGACACCTGGGGCAGCCTCAAGTCGCGCATCACCGCGTCGTCGGTCGTGGCCACGGACGAGAACCGCTACGAACTGGACCTCGTCGTGGAGAACCTCCGCGGCGGCCAGGACGCGTGGGACACCGACCTCTTGCTCGGCGCCGGCGAGGCCGCACGTGACCTTGCTTACGCCCTGCGACTCGAGCCGGTCCGCACCGCGCTCGCGGCGGGCTCGCCCCTCGACGACCTCGACGAGGGCCTGCGAGCTGCGGCATCAGGCGGCGTCGGGGGCTTCTTCGCGAAGCGCCGGCTCAAGAAAATCGGGGCACAACAGGCAGCCCTCGGCTGGCGGACGATTATTGGCAAGATTTCTGCCGCCGTGGACTGGCGTGATTGATTTGTGACCGACAGGATCTAAGCCGTGGGCATTTTGGCACGGCGGGCCCGACCCGGCCCCTAGCCGGACGGGTGGCGGCGGTGGTCGACGATCAGCCAGCGGGGCATTCAGCCGAAACGGCTGATCGCGTCACCGGCCGTCAACCTGTTCACTAGAGGTCGTTCAGTTTGACCTGCGGCAACACGTCGGTGGGGAGTTCGGGACAGTCCCCGCCGACGTGACGAAAGCTCAACCGATGTCCCGAGAGGAGGACGACGCGGTGGCGCTCGTTCGGGTGTACTGCGGTCTGGCGTCGGCTGATCTCGCCGAGCCGCAGTCGGGTTCCGACATCTGGTTGACCGTCGCGGTCGTCGACGACGCCGGCCGACTCATCGACATCTGCGAGGTGAGCGACGACGCCGGCGGCTACGCCGAGCTGAGCGCGCTGCTGGCGCAGCGCTCCGGCGGCACGTCCGCCGTGGCGGTCGCGGCCGAGAGCGACGACCACGTCGTCACCCAGCTGCTCACCGCGGCGGGCCGCAACCTCGCCTTCACCGACGACGACTCGGCCGACGACTACGCCGAGCGCTTCGCCGACGACGAGTCTCCGGAAGAGATCCAGTCCAACGCCGCTGAGCGCCGCGCCGTGGGCCTCGCCCGCGCGCTGCAGGCCGGCGTGCTCTCCGCGGTCGGCCAGAGCCCGCCCCGCGACATGCTGCCGCTCAAGCCGGTCCTCGCCGCGCACGCCGCGGTGGTCTCCGGCCGGCAGAGCGCCGCGGCCACGCTGCGCGAGATCCTTCGCGAGCTCTACCCCGCCGCGCTGCGCGCCTACCCGGACCCGGCCGAGGCCATCCCGCTGGCGATCCTCGACGCGCTGCCCGAGCCGGGCATCCTCGGCGGCGGCGCCACCGGGCGCAAGGGCGACGCGGCCGTCGTGGCCGAGCTCGCCAAGGCCGGCGTCGCCGACGCCGACACCCTCGGCGAGGCGATCACCGCCCTGCGGGTCGCGATCGCCGAGACGCCCCGCCGCACCGGCGTCAACAGGGTCATGAACAACGCCGTCGCCGAGACCATCCGGCAGTCGGTCGCCGCGGTGCGCGCGAGCGACGCCGCGGCCGC
>Ga0310811_10007217_pt1 | contig 14230 bp, 6 predicted proteins | sample YCmetagenome_FD_207642 | JGI IMG/M metagenome (GOLD analysis project Ga0310811, IMG submission 207642) | Soil microbial communities from experimental microcosm in Duke University, North Carolina, United States - YC | ecosystem: Engineered > Artificial ecosystem > Soil microcosm > Unclassified ...
TCCAAACTTTATTACAATGGAAGAAGAGTCAGATGAATTCGGGTTCCAGGTGCGTACTGCAGAGCCTAAGGACGTAAAATATGTTTATCCTATACTGGAAGAGATGGAGCGTTCTGCGCGCGCCCGTGGGACGGGTATCGCGAGGCGTACGCCCCAGTCCATTTGCCGGAAGATCTATGACGGGAAGGCCGTTATTGCGTTGACGGAGGGTGGGGACTGGGCCGGTTTCGTCTACCTTGAAGTGTGGAGTGGTGGTGAGTTCGTATCGAACAGTGGTATGATCGTCAATCCGGCGTATCGTAATCAGGGGGTGGCTTCGATGATCAAGGACAGGGTGTTTGCGCTTGCGCGTAGTCGTTATCCGATGGCGAAGATATTCAGTATAACGACCGGTGCGGTTATCATGAAGATGAACCACCGGTTGGGATTTGAGCCGGTAGTATATTCGTCGATCACGAGGGACGGCGGGTTCTGGGATCAGTGTAAGCAGTGTGTGAATTATCCTATACTGGAGAGTAACAGGAGGGAGAAGTGTCTTTGTACGGCGATGGTATATGATCCGCTGGAGGAGGTAGTTGGGTAGATGTTTTGAAGGATATTGGAGGGCCACCATCAGGTGGCTCTTTTTTTTGGTGACTGCTACAGTGCCATATTGGAAGGGTAGTCTGTTTTTTTGGAAGGGCCGAGCGATGACGAGAATTTTTAAGTGATTGAGGGATAGGTCTTTGACGTTTAATTAACAATAGGGAACACCGTTTGACTTCTGGATAGCAAATCAATGAAATGAAAAAGAAGATTTTTACAGGTGTTATTTTGATTATGACCTTTGGGGTTGTGCGAGCGCAGGACGTGGAGGAGAAGGTTCGACGGCAGGCGATGGTAGAACAGATCAAGAAAGAGTTGCTCGACTCCCTGCGGAAGAATCCAGGTTTACTGGACAGGGGAGCGTCGGCGGGAGGTGTTGCTCCCGCGCCGGTTCCGTCAGGGACCAGAGTGCCATTTGACGATATTGAAACGAACTGGCAGAACGGGAGTGACAGAAGGGACTCGCTGCCTTTTGCCGGCAAATATTTTACTCCGAGTCTGATGGTAGACGTGAATTATACGTATTCGTTCAGCAATCCGATCGACAATACGGTGGTTGGGTCGACGGCGCTGGCGCGGGATAATGAGATACAGCTTGCGCATCTGATACTTGGGGGGGAGTTCAATTATGAGAACGCCAGGGCGAAGGTCTCGTTGCAGATGGGGACGAGGTCGCAGGTAGTGCCGAGGAACGACCTCAGCCCATACAGGGGGCAGTATAAACTGGCCGATGTATATCGTTATCTGAGCGAGGCGTATGCGGGATATCATTTCAACAAATGGTATGGTATCAATGTGGACGCCGGGCTTTTCCTTTCCTATATCGGGCTTAATTCCTATTATCAGGTGGAGAACTGGGAGTATCAAGCGTCCTATACGTCGGATAATACGCCGTGGTTCTTTAACGGTGTGAGGATCCAGATATTTCCGACGAAGCATCTTAAGATCGAGCCGTGGATCATCAACGGGTGGCAGAGCTATGGCAGGTTCAATTCGATGCCCGGCTTTGGCACCAATATTACGTGGAACCCGACCAGTAGTTTCAGGATACTGACCAACGATTATTATGGCGCTGATGCGGCTGGTATTCCGCAAAGAAAAAGGTTTCACTCGGACAACAGTGCATTGGTGAGGTATTATGACAATCCTGCTTCGAATGGGATCAGCAGGATGGCTTTTTCGGTGACGGGCGATATTGGAATTGAAAAACGGGGAGGTGTGAATGGTTTTAAGAACGGCGATTCTGCGCAGGGACCCGCTCAGTATTTTTTGAGTGCCATGGCCTATAACAGGATCTGGTTTGCCAAAAATAAATTTGCATGGACTATCGGAGGTGGGGTGATGAACAATCCCGGCCGTTATCTTGTGCTGTATCCTACGGGGCAGGCGAGTCCGTTGCCTGATCCCAACAATCCCACACAGACGGAAGGGAAGTTCCCTTTCAGCGCCAATCCTGGAGATCCGTTCAAGGCATGGGACTGCTCTACCAATTTCGACTGGATGCCGAATCAGAGTTTTACTGTCCGGGTAGAGTATGTGCACAGGCATGCCAGTGTACCTTATTTTGCGGGAAGGGGCGGAGTTACTTCCCCGAATGGTTATACGACCACGCCTTTGCCTCCGGACTGGAGGCCTGATCTGGTGAAGACGGAGGACAGGGTTATTTTAGCTGTATTATTCAGATTATAATGGAATCGAATATTCTGGTGATCGACGAAGGGACGGGTCCGCATGAGCTGCTGCAGAAGCTGAGTTTCCCGAAGGAATAAAGGTATTGGAAGTAGCGGATGGAAGGTCTGCGGAGAGGGCTGTTATTAAGGTGGAAGCGGCGGAGCTGCTGAATATCGGGCTGACGACGGTCTATCGGAAGATCGAGGAGTATGGGTTGGGATGAGAGCTCGGGGTGTTATAAAGCGAAAGAGGTCCGCCGTCGGCGGACCTCTTTATTTTTAGTGTGCGGGTTTTTTTGCCAAAGGCGCCAGCAACACGGCTAGTAAAACGGCGAAAGAGAGAATCGTTGTCATACTTGTGGATTTATATTATGACGTAAAGTTAAGAGGAATATTGCTTGAAAAATAGCGTGCGCAAGCGGGGTAGTCGGCTGAAGCCCTTTACTGGCGAGGGTTTCGGATGATGGCGTAAAATGAAAACGCGGATTTTTCGGTCGATTGCCGGACGAAAGAGTGGGGAAAATACTAAGAGATCATTTTTTTTGGAGATACCGGATGGGAAAGAATGGTGAAATGAACAGGGTTGAGTAAATTATTATTTTTAATAATATGAATAAAAAAAAGTCAATAATTTTTTGTTAACGGCAAAAAAAAACCCGGGCGGTTGGCCCGGGTTTGCTATGGGAGTAGAAATTATGCCTGAGACGGGTAGGCTTCGATGCCGTGTTCGAACAGGTCGAGGCCGCCTGGTCCAGTTTCGCCTTCGGGTTCGACGCGAAGTTTCCAGGGGTAGGGTAGTTGTTTGATCACCCACATCAGGATGAGGGCTACGACGAAAGTACATATAGTGATAACGGCGCTGCCGATGAACTGGGCTTCCAGTACGCTGGCGCCGCCGCCGTAGAAGAGGCCTGTAACGGGAGCGGAGTTATCGGCGCCGGTGGGTCCTGTGATCCCGTATTGACCGCTGGCGAAGAGGCCCAGGGAGAGGGTACCCCAGATACCACAGCCTCCGTGTACGGCTACGGCACCGATGGGGTCATCGATGCGGAGGTATTCCAGCAGGTTGAGCACGAGATACACTACGACGCCGGCGATGAGTCCAAGGACAATGGCGCCTAAGGGGGATACCCAATAGCAGGGGCAGGTGATGGCTACCAGGCCGCCGAGGAATCCATTTGTGGTGTAGCCGAGGTCGAACTTGCCTTTTGTGTCGCCGAACCAGAGGGCCATGTACATGGCGGAAATGCCGGCTGCGCAGGCTGCCAGGGTGGTGTTTGTCGCTACGCGGCCGATGCCTTGCATATCGACGGCGGAGAGGGTGCTGCCCGGGTTAAAGCCGTACCATCCGAACCAGAGGATAAATCCGCCAACTGCTGCGATGGTGAGGTTGTGGGGGGCGGGCATGCCGCCGCCGTCGCGTTTGAATACGCGGCCGAGGCGTGGGCCGAGCACGATGGCGCCGGCGAGGGACACCATACCGCCGATGGTGTGAACGACGGTGGATCCTGCGAAGTCGCGGAAGTTTTGTCCGAGACCCGGAAAGAAATGATCCTTGCTACCCATTAGAGCGAGCCAGCCGTCTGGTCCCCAGGCCCAGTGGCCAATGATGGGGTAGATGAAACCGGTAACGCCGATGCTATAGAGAATATCGCCGCGGAAGCTGGTGCGGCCGATCATTGCGCCGGAAGTAACTGTGGAGGTGGTATCGGCGAAAGCGAACTGGAATATCCAGTGCGCCATTATGGGGACTCCTGTTGCTCCGTAGGTCTCCGGGATGTTTTGCAGAAAGAACCAGGGTTTTGCGTCGCCGCCGGCGAGGGCACCGCCTCCCCACCCGATGAAACCGTTGCCTTGTCCGAACATGAAGGCATAGCCAATTGCCCAGAAGAGGATACCGCAGATGCAGGTATCGAAGATACATTCCATCAATACGTTGACGGTTTCCTTTTTACGGGCGAAGCCTGCCTCGAGGAATACGAAGCCGGGCTGCATACCGAATACGAGAAAAGCTGCCACCAGGGTCCAGATGGTGTTGGCGGTATTGATCAGGGTAGTCTCATGGGGTGTCCAGGTGGGGGACTGCGCGTGTACGGGGGTGCCCATTATAATGACGGGCGCGAATCCTATGGCCACGAGGACCAGGAACAGGCCAATCAGTTTACCGGCGAACATGCCCCCCGCAATTCGCCATTTTTCTTTTTTTGTCATTTTTACCATGACCGGAAGGGTCCCGGGTGCTTCCTGCATGAGCCTACCTTTAATGAAATTGGATACTCCCATTTTGCGTTGATTTGTTTTTTGGTTAAAGAATTTTAGGTGTTAGTCATATGTCAGTCAGGAAGTGGAGTTGTATAGTGTCAGGTCATTAGAACGAGTAGGCGACGGCGAGGAGGACGCTGGCGGTGCTCTTGGTTCCGGTGACGCCATCGCTTTTCAGGAATATTTCCTGTTTGGCGTTGTCGAGGCGGAACTCGGGCATAAAGACGAAGCCGTCCACTTTGAATTGTGCGGTGAGTGTGGTCGCGAAGACGTTGTCGGTAGGCAGTTTCACATGATCCTTGTCGCTGAAGTATTCGCCGCGGAGGGTGAGGCCAAACCAGGGTTTGGGGTCCAGATTGAGATAGAGTGCGGACCCCCACCAGGTATGGCTGTCGGCATAGTGCTCGTCGGACCATTTGGACTGATTGACCGTGCCATTTACGCCGAGGCTAAAGAGGCTGTTGACTTTGGCGGTGGCGACGAGGTCGTATTGGTGCACTTTATTATCGCCTGCGTCCCTACCACCGACATAATTCAGGTAGAGTTTGAGGTTGTCGTTGGGGGCGTAGCTATACTGGGCGATAAGGTTCTTTTTGTCGGTGTAGCCTGCTGGGACGATCCTCCAGTCGGTAGGGTTGGAGACGCCGATCATGATGCCGCTTTTTCCCAGGGTGATATCGGCTTTTGCGCCGGTGTGGGTGAATGGACCGTTGGTGAACATATAGGACATGCTATAGTTGCGGTTGAGGTAGGCGTCGACTACTTCGTAGCCTATATGGGTTGCCCAGGTACCGGCGGTGAATTTGAGGTATTGGTTGGCGGTGTAGCTGATATACAGCTGTTTGATGGCTGCCGAGATGCCGGAATCATTGTAGGCAAAATCTTTTGCACGCTGACCGAAGCCCAGGTCGGCCACAAGGTCTACTTTGGATGTCTTGTGCTCCAGTTTGACTGAGGCCATGCCAATGCGGGCCTGGCCGTGGCTGCCGGTGAAGCTGGTGTAGTTGTTTACCTGCTTGTTGAAGTTATACCGGGCATAGACGTCGGCTGATCCGGTAATAGATAAGGCGGGCGGAGCGGGGGCAGCGGCAGGTGCTGTTTTGCTGGTGTCGGCGGTGGAGGAAGCGGTGGTGGTGCCGGCAGGCGCCTGGGCCCGGGTCGTGTAGGACAAAAAGGTTACGATCAGGCAAAACGAGATTTTCCTAAGCATTTGCAGAAATGTTTTGGTTAATAAATGAATATGGTAGCGGAAGGGGGCCGGGTTTACCGGATTATCACATTAAAAAAAATCACAAGTGATAATATCTACTGCTAATATAGTAAATAGAGAGTAGAACATAGCATATTCTATTACATATCACAAATTTTAATATGAAAAAAATAACGACAATAATGCCCCTTAAAAAATTAATAAAGAATGTATTAGGAGGTTTTGCCTGTGTTTTCTGGAATTTTAAATATTGATTTTATTAAAAAATAATACAAAAAATCAGGCTTTTATTTAATCGGAGAAAAACTGATGTGTGAAAATGACGTATTAGTGGATGGGGATGATAGGGCAGAAAAAAGGCCGCCTTTGTGGGGCGGCCTGGTAGTTTGGACTATTTTATTGGGTGAAATCCGGCCTTTGGGGCCCTGGAACCCTTAGAGTGCTATGATGCTTTGGTCTCTGCGTTCGAGCAGGGAGGAGCCTACGAGGTATTCGTCGACTTTGCGGGCGCATTCGCGGCCTTCGCTGATGGCCCAGACGACGAGGGACTGTCCGCGGCGCATATCGCCTGCGGTGAAGACCTTGGCGATATTGGTCACGTAGTTCTTTTCGCTGGCTTTAACGTTGCCTCGTTCGTCGAGTTCGACGTCGAGTTCTTTGAGGAGGCCGTGGTGCTGGGGGTGGACAAAGCCCATTGCGAGGAGGGCGAGTTCGCAGGGGAGTTCGACTTCGCTGCCGGGTACTTCGGTGAATTTGGCGGTGCGGCCGTCCTCGGTCGTTTTCCATTCCAGCCGGACTGTCTTCAGGGCCTTCAGGTTGCCTTTTCCGTCGCCGATGAATTCTTTTGTGGCGATGGCCCAGTGTCTGTCGGCGCCTTCTTCGTGGGAAGAGGAGGTCTTCAGGATCATGGGATAGGTGGGCCAGGGCATGAGTTCGGTGCGGGCGTGCGGGGGTTTGGGCATGAGTTCGAACTGGGTAACGGACATCGCCTTGTGACGGTTGGATGTGCCTACGCAGTCGCTGCCTGTATCGCCGCCGCCGATGACTACGACGTTCTTATTGGTGGCCCAAATGTCCTCGCCCTGGACGGGGAGGGAGGAGACGCGTTTGTTCTGTTGTTTGAGGAAGTCCATTGCGAAATGGACGCCTTTGAGTTCGCGGCCAGGGATCGGCAGGTCGCGGGGGATGGTAGATCCACCGGCCAGTACGATGGCGTGGAATTCGCGGAGCAGGTCGTTTATGCCGACGTTGACGCCTACTTCGGCGTTGCATTTGAAGGTGATGCCGGCTTCTTCCATGAGGCGGACGCGGCGGGCGACGACCCATTTTTCGAGTTTGAAGTCGGGGATACCGTAGCGGAGAAGGCCGCCTGGTTCGTCGTCTCTTTCGAAGACGGTGACGTTGTGTCCGGCGGCGTTGAGCTGGTCAGCTGCGGCGAGTCCGGCGGGGCCGGAGCCGACGATGGCCACTTTCTTGCCGGTGCGGACGGCGGGGTGGTTTGGTTTTACGAAGCCCTTGTCGAAAGCGACTTCGATGATATGTTTTTCTATTTCCTCGATGGCTACCGGGGGTTGGTTGATGCCGAGTACGCAGCTGCTTTCGCAGGGTGCGGGGCATATGCGGCCGGTGAATTCGGGGAAATTATTGGTGGAGCTGAGGATGTCGTAGGCTTCCTGCCATTGCTGGCGGTAAACGGCGTCATTGAATTCTGGAATGACGTTGCCCAGGGGGCAGCCGCTGTGGCAGAAGGGGATGCCACAGTTCATGCAGCGGGCTGCCTGGTGATTGAATTCCTGGCCGGACCAGGTGTTCACAAATTCGCGGTAGTCGTTCTTTCTCTCCTGCACGGGGCGTTTGGAGGGTAGTTCGCGCGTATATTCAAGGAATCCAGTGGGTTTACCCATGATCGATATGTTGATAATTTGAGGGTGGAAAATGGCGGCCGCAGAGAACAACGGAGTGGCTGAGTCACACATGAGAGCCTACTCCGCGTTCTCAATTTCTTACTTATGAGTTGTTCTCTGCGGACGGCCGGCTTTTTCCAGTAATACTTTTTTATAGTCTGACGGAAAGACCTTGACGAAATGCTGTAGCTGGTTCTCGATGTCGTCCAGTACGAATTTCGCGACGGTGCTTCCGGTATAGGCGTAGTGGCGTTGGATCATGTCTTTGAGGTCGCTGATATCGCCTTCTTCGACGGGGTCAAGCTCGACCATCTCGCGGTTGCAGCGGGATGCGAACTGGCCACGTACGTCGTAGACGTAGGCGATACCACCACTCATACCTGCGGCGAAATTCCTTCCGGTTTCGCCGAGGATGACGATCCTTCCTCCTGTCATGTATTCGCAGCCGTGGTCGCCTACGCCTTCTACTACGGCCCTCACGCCGGAGTTGCGGACGGCGAAGCGTTCGCCGGCTTTGCCGCGGATAAAGGCTTCACCGGAGGTGGCGCCGTAGAAGGCGACGTTGCCGATGATGCTGTTCTCTTCAGGGACGAAGCCTGCGTTCTGCGAGGGGTAGACGATGAGGCGTGCGCCGGAGAGACCCTTGCCAAAGTAGTCATTGGCGTCGCCTTCGAGTTCGAGGGTAACACCCTTTGTGTTGAAGGCGCCGAAGCTTTGTCCGGCGGTACCAGTGAACTTAAAATGGAGGGTGTCTTCGGGGAGACCTGCGCCCTTGTATTTTTTCGATATCTCGTTGGACAGGATAGTGCCTGCCGTGCGGTCGGTGTTTTTGATATTGAAAGATGCGAACACTTTCTGCTGGTGTTGCAGGGCCGGTTTGGCTGCTTCGAGCAATTTCCAGTCGAGGACGTCGGCGATGCCGTGGTCCTGCTCTTCCTGTTTGTGGAGGCCGGTGTAGAGTGATGCCGGCTCTTTGTACAGGATGGGGGAGAGGTCGAGCTTGCTGTATTTCCAGTGGCTGACGTTTTCCCTGATCTGCAGGCTGTCGACCTGTCCGACCATTTCGTCGATGGTGCGGAACCCGAGCTCGGCCATGATCTCTCTCAACTCCTGGGTGATGAACTTGAAGAAGTTGACGACGTGGTCGGCGTCGCCGGTGAAGCGTTTGCGCAGCTCGGGGTCCTGCGTGGCTACGCCGACAGGACAGGTATTGAGATGGCATTTGCGCATCATGATGCAGCCTTCGACGACGAGGGCGGTGGTGGCCAGGCCCCATTCTTCGGCGCCGAGCAGGGTGGCGATGGCGATGTCCCGGCCGGTCTTCATCTGGCCGTCGGCCTGGAGGACGACGCGGCTGCGCAGCTTGTTCTTTACCAGAGTCTGGTGGGATTCGGCGAGGCCGAGTTCCCAGGGCAGGCCTGCGTGGCGGATGGAGCTGAGCGGGGATGCGCCTGTGCCGCCGTCGTGTCCTGCGATGAGGATGACGTCGGACTTTGCTTTTGCAACGCCTGCTGCTATCGTACCTACGCCTGCTTTGGACACGAGCTTGACGCTGATGCGGGCGGCGCGGTTGGAGTTCTTGAGGTCGAAGATCAGCTGTGCCAGGTCTTCGATAGAATAGATGTCGTGGTGCGGGGGCGGTGAGATGAGGCCTACTCCGGGGGTGGAGTGGCGCACCTTGCCGATCCATTCATCCACCTTGTGTCCGGGCAGCTGGCCGCCTTCTCCGGGTTTTGCGCCCTGCGCCATTTTGATCTGCAGCTCGTCGGCCATGGTCAGGTAGTAGCTGGTGACCCCGAAACGGGCTGATGCGACCTGTTTGATGGCGGAGCGCATGCTGTCGCCGTTGGGCAGGGGTTCGTAGCGCATTTCGTCTTCGCCGCCTTCGCCGGTATTGCTTTTGCCGCCGAGGCGGTTCATAGCGATGGCAAGGGTGGAGTGGGCTTCGTGGCTGATGGAGCCGAAGGACATGGCGCCGGTCGCGAATCTTTTGTAGATGGCTTCCGCTGGTTCGACCTCGTCGATGGAGATCGAGGGGCGATTGCGCTTGAAGTCGAACATGCTGCGAAGGGTTGCTGCCTTCTCGGTCTGTTCGTTGACGGCCTTCGAATATTTTTTGAACGTGTTATAGTCGTTGGTCCGGGTGGAGTACTGCAACAGGTGTATCGTCGTGGGGTTGAAGAGGTGGAACTCACCTTTTCTTTTCCACTGGTAGACGCCGCCTACGGGGAGTCTTTCCACGGGGATGTCTTTCCGGCTGAAGGCGAAATAGTGCTTGGAGAGCGTTTCGCGTGCTATCTCGTCGAGGCCCATTCCCTCGATGCGGGAGGTGGCGCCGGTGAAGTATTTGTCGACGACCGTCCGGTTGAGGCCGATGATCTCGAAGATCTGTGCGCCCTGATAGGACTGGAGTGTCGAGATCCCCATTTTCGAGAAGACCTTGAGCAAGCCGTCGCAGACTGCCTTTATATAGTTCTTTTTGAGCTGTTCGGCGTCGAGCGTTGTCTGGAGCTTCTCGCTGAGTTTCATATCCCGGATGCTGGACAGGGCCAGGTAGGGGTTGATGGCTGTGGCGCCGAAGCCGATGAGACAGGCAAAGTGGTGTACTTCCCAGACGTCGCCTGCTTCCACGATGATTCCGACCTGTCCTCTGTAGCCTTTGCGAATGAGGTGGTGGTGTACAGCGGCGGTGGCGAGCAGGGATGGGATGGGTGCGTGGTCGGAGTCGATGGCTCTGTCGCTGAGGACGAGCACTTCGAATCCGTCTTCCACGGCGTCTACTGCATACCGGCAGAGGCGGTCGATGCCGGCCTTTAGCGAGCCTGGTTTGCCGTCGGCGCGGAAGTAGGTCTGCAGGGTCTTGGCCTGGAAGACGCCGGTATCGATGCTGCGGATCTTTTCCAGCTCGTGGTTGCCGAGGACCGGGTTTTTGAGAGCTACGCTATGGCAGGCCAGCGGGTCTTCTTCGAGAATATTGCTGTTGCCGCCGGCGAAGGTAGCCAGTGACATGACGAGTCGTTCCCGGATGGGGTCGATGGGAGGGTTGGTCACCTGGGCGAACAGCTGTTTGAAGTAGCTGCTGAGGTGCTGGGGCTGGTCGCTGAGGACGGCCAGCGGCACGTCGGTGCCCATGGAGCCGATAGGTTCTTTTCCGTCGAGGGCCATCGGGGCGATGATCGTATCGAGGTCTTCGGTGGAATAGCCGAAGGCTTTTTGATATTTAAATATTTGTTCGCTTTCGAGGTGGGTGAAGAGGACCCGGGGTTCGGGCAGTTCTTCGAGCCTGATCTTGTATTTGTTGAGCCATTCTGCATAGGGCTGGTGCGAGCAGATGGAGGCTTTGAGTTCGTCGTCGCTGATGATGCGTTCCTGCTGGAGGTCGACTACGAACATCTTGCCGGGCTGCAGGCGGCCTTTTTCCTTGATCAGTGACTGGTCGACGGGGAGCACGCCTGTTTCGGAGGCCATGATGACCCGGTCGTCGGTAGTGACGCAGTAGCGGGAGGGGCGGAGGCCGTTGCGGTCGAGTGTTGCGCCGATTATGCGTCCGTCGGTGAAGGATATGGATGCGGGGCCGTCCCAGGGTTCCATGATGGAGGCGTGGAATTCGTAGAACGATTTTTTCACGGGGTCCATCTGGTCGTTGCCGTCCCATGCTTCGGGGATGAGCATCATCATGACGTGTGGCAGGGAGCGGCCGCAGAGCGTGAGCAGCTCGATGACGTTGTCGAGGCAGGCGGAGTCGGACTGGCCTTCTGCGATGATGGGCAGGAGCATATCCATCTCTTCCTTTGAGAAGTATGGGGAGGTAAAGCTCTTTTCGCTAGCCTTCAGCCAGTTGAGGTTACCCTGGAGGGTATTGATCTCGCCGTTGTGGGCGATGTAGCGGAAGGGCTGGGCCAGTTTCCAGGACGGGAAGGTGTTGGTAGCAAAACGGGAGTGGACGAGTCCGAATGCGGAAACGACCCGTTTGTTACTGAGGTCGGGGAAATAATTCCTGACCTGACCGCTGGTGAGCTGACCTTTGTATACGACGGTCTTATAAGAGAGGGAGGCCACGTAGAAGCCGATGGCGTCCTTTTTTATCGAGTTGTTGATGGTATTGCTGGCGTAGTTGCGCAGCAGGAACAGTTTGCGTTCGAAGTCGTCGGGCTGTTTGATATGATCGGGGCAGGCGACGAAGACCTGTTCCATTTCGGGTTCGACGGACAGGGCGGTGGGGCCGATGCCGTCGGGGTTGACGGGTACCTTGCGGTAGCCGAGTATTTCGAGTCCCAGCTTTTCCGCCGAGCGGGCGAAGATGTCACGGCATTCTTCTTTCAGGCGGATATCGCGGGGGAAGAAGAGCATGCCTACTCCGTATTTGCCATAAGGGGGGAGGTGGATGCCGAGACGAACGCATTCGTCAAAAAAGAATTCGTGGGGCGTCTGGATCATAATACCGGCGCCATCTCCGGTATTGTTCTCGCAACCGCAGGCCCCGCGGTGCTCCATGTTCTCCAGGATCGTCAGGGCGTCGGAGACGATCTGATGGGATTTATTGCTCTTGATATTGGCAACAAATCCGATACCACACGCATCGCGTTCAAACTCAGGGGAATAAAGACCTTTTTTGATCATGTTTTGCTAGCAAGATTAGACGTTATTCAAAAAAATACATAAATAATTAGATTTTCTTATGGCATTTGCAATGATCAAGCAAATAAAAATACGAAATAATCCCGATTTTTAGTGATATTAACTAAAATTAGTTTGTCACAGGGTTGCAATTTTTGTGAATATCGGTAGATCACACCAGGTAGCCGAACAGGGTGTCGTCCTTGTTCAGCTCTGTGTAGGTGATATTGTACCGGTTCATATTCACGATAAGGGTTGTATAGTCTTCTTTGGAGGTAAGCTCGACGCCGACGAGGGCGGGGCCGGTCTCCTTGTTGTGTTTCTGTATAAATTCAAAACGGGTGATGTCGTCGTTGGGGCCCAGGACGTGGTTGACAAATTCCTTGAGGGCGCCGGGGCGCTGGGCGAAACGGATGAGGAAATAGTGTTTGAGTCCTTCGTACTGGAGGGATCTTTCTTTTATTTCCTGCATGCGGTCGATGTCGTTGTTGCTGCCGCTGACGACGCATACGACTGTCTTTCCTTTTATTTCGCGGGCATAGTCGTCGAGGGCGGCGATGCTGAGGGCGCCTGCGGGTTCCACTACTATTGCGTCTTCGTTGTAGAGTTGCAGGATGGTGGAGCAGATCTTTCCTTCGGGCACGAGGTGCATTTCGTCGAGTGTTTCGCGGCATATCCTGTACGTCAGGTCGCCGACGCGTTTCACGGCGGCGCCGTCGACGAAGCGTTCGATGTTGTCGAGGGTGACCGGGTGGCCGGCGTCGAAGGCGGCCAGCATGGAGGGGGCGCCTTCGGGTTCGAGGCCGATGATCTTTGTGTTGGGCGAAAATGTTTTGAAGTATGCGCCTGTTCCGGAGGCCAGTCCGCCTCCGCCTACGGGTACGAAGAAGTAGTCGATGCCCTGGAGGTCTTCGAGGACTTCGACGGCTACCGTGCCCTGACCCTCAATGATGCGAAGGTCTTCGAACGGAGGGATGAAGGTCATGTTGTGGTCTTCGGTATACTGGCGGGCTGCGATGGCGCAGTCGTCAAAGGTATCGCCGACGAGGACGATCTCGATGTTGTTCTCCCCGAACATCCTGGTCTGGTTGACCTTTTGGCGGGGGGTGATGATGGGCATGAAGACGACGCCTTTTACACCCATTTTGTGGCAGGAGTAGGCGAAGCCCTGGGCGTGGTTGCCGGCGCTGGCGCAGACGACGCCTTTTTTCAGCTGTTCGTCCGGCAGGGATACCATCATATTATAGGCGCCTCTGAGCTTGTACGACCGGACGACCTGGAGGTCTTCGCGTTTGAGGTAGACCTTGCAATCGTATTTTCTTGACAGATTGTGGTTATAGGTCAGCGGGGTACGGTTGACGACGTTCTTCAGTCGCTTTGCGGCTGCCTGGAAATCTAAATTCCACCCCCTGACGGGGGTGGAACTATTTATTAATATGCTAGGCGACTGGCTCACTCTTGGATGATTTTGCGGGCTGATTTTCGGGGCGAAGACTTCTGACGGCCTTACCGGCTTGCCAGAGTTCGCTTTCGCGGAGCTCTTTCAGTTCGGCGTCCAGCTTCTCACGATAGTCGGGCTGGCTGTTGGAATCGATGGAGCGCTGGGATTCTTTACCTGTGGCTACGCTTTCGTAGAGTTCGGTGAAGACGGGCAGGGTAGCGTCGCGGAATTTCTTCCACCAGTCGAGTGCGCCGCGCTGAGCGGTCGTGGAGCAGTTGGCGTACATCCAGTCCATACCATTTTCAGCAACGAGCGGCATCAGGGATTGGGTAAGTTCTTCGACGGTCTCGTTGAATGCTTCGGAGGGAGAGTGGCCTTTTTTGCGCAGCACTTCGTACTGTGCGGCGAAGATGCCCTGGATGCAGCCCATGAGGGTACCGCGTTCGCCGGTAAGGTCGCTGAATACTTCTTTGCGGAAGTCGGTCTCGAAGAGGTAGCCGGAGCCGACTGCGATGCCGAGGGCAACGACGCGGTCTTTTGC
>Ga0310811_10007218_pt1 | contig 14222 bp, 13 predicted proteins | sample YCmetagenome_FD_207642 | JGI IMG/M metagenome (GOLD analysis project Ga0310811, IMG submission 207642) | Soil microbial communities from experimental microcosm in Duke University, North Carolina, United States - YC | ecosystem: Engineered > Artificial ecosystem > Soil microcosm > Unclassified ...
TGGCATGCCGATACACATTGAATGCGTCGCGAAAGCGCTCGCCGCGGCTGTCGAAATCGATGCCGAATGCCGGGTACTCGGCCGGCCGGTCGCCGGACGACATGCCGATCACGACGCGGCCATCGGTGAGGCGGTCGAGCGTATTGATCTGCTTGGCGAGCAGCAGCGGCTCGCGGGTCGGCAGCACGATGCCGGTGGTGCCGAGCGTGAGCTCGTGCGTCGCGGCGGCGAGCTGCGCGATATAGATCAGCGGCTCGAAGATCTGCCCCGAATCGCCATAGCGCGGATCGTAGAACGGGATGTCGCGGGCCCACAGCGCGGCGACCCCGGCCTGCTCGGCGCGCTGCGCCATCTGCAGGTGGTCTGCCATGGTTGGATGCGGCGTATGCGGGTGCGTCTCGAGCGGCAGGATCAGGCCGACCGTCAGCGCACCCGGTTGAAACACGCGTCGATAGCCGCGGTGTGCCTGCAGGTCGATGGGGGGATGGGGTTGTTGCCCGGAGGGAATCGCCAGCGGCGCTGACATGTCCATGATGCTTCTCCTGTTCTGCTATTGGGTGCAGATTACGGAGTTCGGTCAGCGGGAAAAAGACTACCGTGCTAACAACACTTGATACATGGCGTCATGCAAATGGCCTGCTTGCGACCGCCGCCGATCAGTCGATTGACGATGCATCGGCGGCGTTCATTCTGCAGATTTATGCGGGCACAGCGCTGTGACCGTCGCCGACTAGACGCCCTCGACGATTCTGAAGTCGCGCTCGACCGCGTCGCCCAGCACCTTGAGCGCCGCCGCATAGGCCGGGCTTTCATAGGTTGCGATAGCCTGCGCGAGGCTGTCGAATTCGACCAGCACGGTGCGCTCCGCAATGCCGTCGCTGTGTGCCGCCGCGGCTACGCCGCGCGCCAGAATCTTGCCGCCGCCGTCGTGGATGGCCGGCGTGGCGAGCTTCGAATATTCGGCGAGCTGATCCGGCTTGAATACCTTGCGATAGGCGCTGACCCAATAGGCTTTTGCCATTTCCGTTTTCTCCGCATGATGACGCGGCAGGCTCGCGCACTGCCGCAACTGGCGCCATGACGCTGACGGCGCCGCTCCTTATAGCTTGCAGAGGATAGCAAGAAATGACCGGCCGCGCCGACGGAGGCAAATAGGCGCAGGCGCAGGCGCCGCGCGGTGGCGGCGGGAAAGCCCGTGTGGATTCGATTCGCGCTATTGCGCGCTGCTCGTATCGTAATCGAACTCGAGGCGAATACCGCCCGGTTCATAGATCATCGTATGGCGCTTCGGGCCCTTGCCCAGCTGCTCCGGCGCAAACTCGATCTTTACGCCCGGCCATTTGGACACGCGGGCGAAGATTTCGTTGAACGCTTCTTCGCTGCCTACCTTCAGCGCCAGATGGTGCAGACCCACATTGGTCTTGCGGTCGAATTCGACGCGGCTGTCTTGATTCTTCACTTCCCACAGCGTCAACATCACATGCCCATCCGACACGAATGCGGCCGGATACTCGGGGCGCTCGCCGATCTGCTTCCATCCGAGACATGAAACGAAGAAATCGCGGGTCTGCTGCAGGTCGCGCACGGTAAGCCCGACATGATCGATGCCAAGCGTCAGGGAATTGACTGTCATTTCTGAGCCTCAGGTTGGAAAACAGCGGCCGTTGGACAACGTGCGCGATTGGACATGCAGTGTCGCGGCAGGCACTTCGCGCAGTATAAGAATCGTGCAGGGGGCGGCCAATCCCGGACGACGGAACAGCTGTGTTGCGAGCCCGGAAACAATCTGCCGCACAACGGCACGCTGCACAGCGACGCTTGATGGAACGGGCGGCAATGCCGCTCTCGCTGCTTTCTCACTGGCGATGATGACATCGATCACCATTCATCATTTTACTTGAAGTTTTTGCGCTCCTATCGTTGAAAACACAGCAAGAGCCCACCGGGCCAAGCCTCGCAAGAGGTTAACTGGATTCGAACGATACAGGAGACAACGTGATCACCCCGACTGCCATCGACATTATCCGTACAACGCCGGCATTTGCTCAGCTCGTCGCGCGCCGGCGCAAATTCGTCGTCTGCCTGACGCTTGGCACGCTGCTGCCGTACTACGCATTCGTACTGGCCGCTGGCTTCGCGCCGCGCCTGCTTGCACAAAAGCTCTTTGCTGGCAGCGCGATCACCTTGGGCTGGCCGCTCGGTGTTGCGTTGATCGTCGGTACATGGATTTTGACTGGCGTGTATATCCGCCGCGCCAACAGCGAATTCGACGATCTGACCACGCGCATTGTCGCCGGGGACCTGAAATGAAGCGCGGTATCCGATCGGTTGCGGCCACACTCGCAGTGTGTGCGGGCGGCACTGCGTTCGCCATGCCCGAGGCCGCCGGCAGCGTGCAGCGGCAGCCGCTCAATACGACGGCGATTGCGATGTTCGTCGTGTTCGTCCTCACCACGCTGGGCATTACGTACTGGTCCGCGTCGAAGACCCGCTCGATGAAGGACTTCTACAACGCGGGCGGCGGCATCTCGGGCTTCCAGAATGGCCTCGCGCTGGCCGGCGACTATATGTCCGCTGCGGCGCTGCTCGGACTGACCAGCATGATCTTCTTCAACGGCTATGACGGCATGATCTACGCGGTCAGCTTCTTCGTCGCGTGGCCGTTGCTAATGTTCCTGTTTGCGGAGCGGATCCGCAATCTCGGTCAGGTGACGATTGCCGATATCGCATCGTTCCGGCTCGACCAGCAGCGCGTACGCACGCTGATGGCATTCGGTTCGCTGACGGTGGTGTGCTTCTATCTCGTCGCACAGATGGTGGGCGCCGGCCAGCTGATCCAGCTGCTGTTCGGGCTGCGCTATGAGTACGCGGTGGTGGTGGTGGGCGTGCTGATGGCGGTGTATGTGACCTTCGGCGGCATGGTCGCGACCACCTGGGTGCAGATCATCAAGGCCGTGCTGATGCTGTTCGGCGCGACGCTGCTCGCGGTGCTTGCGCTGCGCTACTTCGGTTTCTCGCTGGATGCGATGTTCGCGCAGGCGGTTGCCGCGCACGGCACGGCGATCATGCTGCCGAGCAAGCTGGTGTCCGATCCGTTTGCGATGCTGTCGCTGTCGGTCGCGCTGGTGTTCGGCACGTCGGGCCTGCCGCATATCCTGATGCGTTTCTTTACGGTGCCCGACGCTAAGGCTGCGCGCAAGTCGGTGTTCGTCGCCACGGGCTTTATCGGCTACTTCTTTGTGCTGGTCGCGGTGCTCGGTGTCGCGGCGATCGTCATCGTCGGCCGCAACGGCATCTTCTACGAAGGCGGGGTGGCGGGCGGCAAGCTGATCGGCGGCGGCAACATGCCGGTGATGCATCTGGCGAGAGCGATGGGCGGCGACCTGGTGCTCGGCTTTCTGTCGGCGGTTGCGTTTGCAACGATCCTCGCCGTGGTCGCCGGACTGACGATGGCCGGCACCTCGGCGATCTCGCACGATCTGTACGCGATGGTGATCCGCAAGAATCGCGCGGATCCGCGCAAGGAAAAGCGGGTGTCGCGCGTTGCGTCGATTGCGATTGCCGGCGTGGCGATCGTGCTCGGCATCGTCTTCAAGGAACAGAACATCGCGTTTCTGGTGTCGATGACGTATAGCGTTGCGGCGTCCGTCAATTTCCCGATTCTTGCGCTGGCGATCTACTGGAAGGGCTTGACCACGCGCGGCGCACTGCTGGGCGGAGTGGCCGGGCTGGTCAGCGCGGTGGGACTCGTGGTGCTGTCGCCGGCGGTGTGGGTCAAGGTGCTCGGCCATAGCGCAGCGATCTTTCCATACGACTATCCGGCGATCGTGTCGATGTCGATTGCGTTCCTGTGCACGTGGCTCGGTTCGGTAACCGATCGGGGCGCGCGTGCTATCCGCGAGCGACAACGGTTCGACGACCAGTTTATTCGCGGCCAGACTGGTATTGGTGCGTCGGGCGCGGCCAGTCACTGATAAAACTTAACAGATGGAGTGAGACATGTCGAAGCTGCATACGCAATACATGCCTGAGCCACGAGCAGGCCAACGCGATCCGCGCGCGCAATTCAGGTTGCGGGACAACGGTCTGGGTTTTTCGCCGATCACGATCGTGTTGCACTGGGTCGTGGCTGCGTTGGTGTTGAGCATCATCGTGCTCGAAGTGGTGCTCACCGTGTCGCCTGGCGCCGGCTCGATGCGCGTGCTGAATCTGCTTGGCACCGTGCTGTTTCCCGTGTCGTTGTACCGGTTCTGGGCACGCATTACGTCTTGGCATCCTTTGCCGGTGGGCACGCCCAACCCGGTCGAGGTGATCGTCAGCCGCTCGGTCGCCACGGCGCTGGCGCTGGCGATGGTGTTGTTGCCCATCGCCGCGTGGCTTGCGAAGTCGGCAGGTGGCGTGCCGGTCGAACTGCCGTTCGGCTGGGCGGTTCCTGCGGCGATGGACCCCGACCCGCACGCCGCGCACATGTTCGACATGTTGTTCAAGATTGGCGCAACGCCGTTCGTACTGGGTCTCGCGTTGCATATTTTCGGCGCCTGCAAGAACCACTTCGTGCTGAAGAACGATGCGCTGAAGCGCATGCTGGGCAAATATGTGGAGCTTTGAAAACATGAACACAACCAGGGCAGTTTCCAGTGACGACGCAGTGACCGCGCTGTGCGGCATCCGGTATCCGATTTTTCTGGCGGGCATGGCCGCGATTTCCGGGCCGCAACTGGTCGCGGCGGTCGCCAACGCCGGCGGCATGGGTACGCTTGGCGGCCTGCGGCTGCCGCCGCTCGCGCTGCGCAAATGGATGCGCGAAACCAAAACACTGACGGACCGGCCATTCGGCGTGAACCTTGTGCCTTCGTTCGGTGGCCCCGATGTATTCGAGGCGCAGTTCCAGGTCGTGCTGCAGGAAAAGCCTCGCATGCTGTCGCTGTTCTACGCCGAGGACTATCCGGACATGATCGCGCGCGCCAAGGATGCCGGCATGGTGGTGATGGTGCAGGTGGGCACCGTCGAACTGGCACGCAAGGCGATTGCCGCCGGCGCCGACATCATCACCGCGCAGGGCAGCGAAAGCGGGGGGCACCTGAATTGCGGCACGATCGGCCTGCTGTCGCTGCTGCCCGCGTTGCTCGACGTCGCGCAAGGACGGCCGGTGTTGGCGGCAGGCGGCATCACGAATCGCGACGATGTGCGCACCGTGATGAAGATGGGCGCAGCGGGCGTGCTGGTCGGGACCGCGTTCATCGCATGTGAAGAGTCCAACGCGCATCCGCTGTACAAGCAGAAGATCGTCGATGCGACAGTGGACGATACCGAATACCGCACCGGCTATTCGTTCGGCTGGAAGTACGGCACACCGCATCGCGTGATTCCGAATCGCGACAAGTGGAACCTGCTGCGCTTTATGGGCGGTGGTGCGCGCGCGATCGACAAGCCGCGCATGGCGCAGAAGCTGTCGCTGTACGCGGGGCAGGGCGTCGGCAAGATCGATTGCGTGATGCCGGCGGCGCAACGCGTCAGCGAGCTTGCGGAAGGGCTTGCCGAACGGCTCGCCGAACGGCTTGCCGAATCGCTTGCCGACGCGTCGCGCGACCGCGAGACGGCGCGGGATTCGTTCGGGCGTGTCGAGGGGTTGCAGTTGCGCTACGCATAGGCGTAGCGGGTTGGTAGGTTTGTGTGTGGAACGCTGGCCGGGTCGCTTCGCAGCCGGGCCAGCGTCTTTTTTGCTTCAGTGAACGTTCGCGACCGGCTCCGATGGGTCGCGCAGCGCATGCGGTCGTGCCGCATTCGGCGCGACGTCTGCTGCCACAGCGGCTTCGCCAGCCGGCTGGTCGCGCGCGAGTTCCAGCAGCGCGGTCAGTGCCGGCGTGACGAACGTGTCCTTGCTGCGGATGAACACCGTGGTCACGTTGGCGAATGCGGGCGGCAACGCGTGGCAATACACGGATTGCCGTGCGGCATGGCCTTCTACTATCGAGCGCGGCAGTATCGTGATACCGACGCCTGCCGCAACGCACGACATGATGCCGTCGAGTGTGCCGAGCTCCATGATCTGGCCGGGAATCACGCCTTCCTGATGGAACCAGTGCTCGAGCGTCGAACGATAGAAGCAGCCGGTCTTGAACACAAGTATGGTGGGCTGCGACAGCGGATCGCCTAACTGGCCGATCAGCGCTGCGCGCGAATCGAAACGGCCGCTGCTGACCAGCACCAGTTCTTCCTCGAACACGGCTTCCTGGTGAAGCGCCGCATTCTGATGGAAGCCGCCGACAAAAGCGCCGTCGAGGCGATGCGCTTCGACGGCCTTTATCAGTTCGGTCGTCGTGCCAGTGAGCAAAGAAAGCTGGACCTGCGGATACTCCTGATGGTATTTCGCCAGCACTCTCGGCAAACGGATTGCCGCGGTGGTTTCCATCGAACCGAGACGCAGCAAACCTTTAGGCGAGGCCGTGTCTTGCAGCGCGCTGCGGCTTTCGTCGGCGAGCTGCAATATGCGTTGCGCATAGCCGAGAAAAGTTTGCCCGGCCGAAGTCAGCACCACGCCATTCTTTTGCCGCACAAACAACTGCTGGCTAAGCTCGGTTTCGAGCTCCTTGATCCGCATCGTCACGTTGGACTGAACATTGTGAACGCTTTCCGCCGCGGCGGTGAAACTACCATATTCAGCCACCGCGCAGAAAATCCTTAGATGTCGCAATTCCATCGTATGTCCCTGCCGGATCGCTCCGATGATGTCATTGCAAACTAACATAATTCTGCGCGCGCCGTTATTATTGGAACTCCTGATATCGGCGATTTATTATTGACGCGGTGTAAAAAGGTTTTTTACGGCATGCGCGGCATGATTGGCCTGGTTTATTTACTGTTGAAGCCGTTAAAGAACGCACGCGCATTCACGTCCAGCGTTTCGAGGTGATAGCCGCCTTCCTGCACGATCACCGATGGCAATTGCAGTGCGCCGACCGTTGCGCCCAATTTTGCGAAGCCTTCGGTTGTTACCGCAACCTTCGATTGCGGATCGTCCTTATAGATATCGAAGCCGAGCGCGAGCACCAGCGCATCGGGCTGAAAGCGCTGCAGCACGCGCAATGCCGAATCGACGCGCTCGAAGAACACCTGTTCCGACGAACCATGCGGCATCGGCAGATTGACGTTGAAGCCCTGGCCTGCCCCTGCGCCGGTTTCTTCTTCGTAGCCCGCGACTACAGGGTAGAAATTGGTCGGGTCGCCGTGGATCGATACGTACAGCACGTCGTCGCGTCCGTAGAAAATCTCCTGAACGCCCTGGCCGTGGTGCATGTCGGTATCGAGAATCGCGACGCGCTTAAAGCGTGTGCGCAGCGCCTGTGCGGCGATCGCCGCGTTGTTCAGATAGCAGAAGCCGCCGGCCGCATCGCGCCGCGCGTGGTGGCCCGGCGGTCGGCACAGCGCCCATGTGTGGCGCGTGCCGTCGTTGACGTCGGCGGCGGCGGCCAGCGCACTTTGCGCGGACCAGTACGCCGAACGCCACGTATTCGCGCCGATCGGACAGCTGCCGTCCGCCAGGTAGCGGGCCGCTTGCGCAAGGATGCCGCGCAGCGGGTTGGGATCGCGCACATAGACGTTCGACATCACTTCGTCGCCCCAGTCGGCGGGCATTTTTTTCCAGTCGCGGTGCGCTTCTTCGAGAAAACGCAGGTAGTTCATGTCGTGCACCGCCGCGAGCGGCGCCGTGCCACGGTCGGCCGGTTCGCAGACTTCGAAGTCGAGCGAGCGTGCCGCCGCGACCAGACGTGCAGCGCGTTCCGGCACCTCTTGCGGCGCGCGCATCTGGCCGCGCGACAGATAGCTGCGCGGATGGTGCAGCAGCTGTTCGGGGTGGAAGTAGGTTTTCATCGTGGGGTTCCTTGCCGTGGGTACAGTGCGGGTTATTGCGCGTCGACGGTGGCGGCAATGCCCGCGCGCGCGAGCACCGCGTTGAGCAGCACATTCGCACCGTGCGTGACGTCGTCGGGCAGCGCGTCTTCAGCTTCGTTGTGCGACAGGCCGCCGACGCATGGAATAAACACCATCGCCGTTGGGCAGTGGCGCGCCAGCAGGATCGCGTCGTGGCCCGCGCCGCTGACGATGCGCTGGTTCGGGTAGCCGAGCGCATCGGTCGCGTGCTGCACCAGCGCGACACAGTCTTGATCGAACGGTGTGGCCGGGCTGCGCCAACAGGTTTCGATGCTGGCCTGCAGACCGCGTTCGGCTGCGATGCGTGAGCAGGCGTCGCGCAGTTCGTCGGTCATGCTGTCTACTTCGCTGTCTTCGTGATGGCGCAAATCGACGCTGAACGACACGTGGGCGGCTATCGTGTTGCGCGACGCGTTCGGGATCCCGAGCTGGCCGATCGTCGCGAGCCCGCGCGGCGCGTAGCGCGCAGCAACGCGCTCGAGTTCGAGCGCGACCTGCGCGGCGCCGAACAGCGCATCCTTGCGGTACGGCATCGGCGTGGTGCCGGCATGCGCGGCCATGCCGGTCACCGTGACGTCGAGCCAACGGATCGCCTGGCCGCCGGTCACGACGCCGATCGTCTTGCGATTCGCCTCGAGTATCGGGCCCTGTTCGATATGCGCTTCGAAATAGGCGTCGACGGGTGAGCCGATTGTGCGGGTGCCGCGGTAGCCGGTGGCAGTCAGCGCATCCGCCAACGTGATGTTTTGCGCGTCGAGCTTAGCCAGCGCATCGGCAAGCGGCGTCGCCCCCGTGAAGACCGCCGAGCCGAGCATCGCCGGCGTGAAGCGCGCGCCTTCTTCGTTGGTCCACGAGACGATCTCGATCGGCTTTTCGGTGGCGATGTGCGCGTCGTTCAGCGCACGCACGAGTTCCAGCGCGGCCAGCACGCCGTATACGCCGTCGAAGCGGCCGCCTTCTGGCTGCGTGTCGAGGTGGCTGCCGATCAGCACGGGCGCGGCGTGCGGGTTCGTGCCTTCACGCCGCGCAAACAGGTTGCCGACCTGATCGACGCTCACGCTCAGGTTCGCCGCGCGACACCACTGCGCAAACAGATCGCGGCCGCGTTTGTCTTCTTCTGTGAGCGCGAGGCGTCGCACGCCGCCGCGCGGCGTCGCGCCGACTTGCGCCATCTCCATCAGGCTTTGCCACAGGCGTGCGCCATCGATTTGCAATAACAGGTCTTTCATAGCGATTCCGGAAACGTTCGTACGATGCGGTTCGTGATCAGTTGGCGCCTAGCGCTTTGGCTTCGGTGTCCGCTTCGGCGGCTTCGCTATTTGCGACTCGCCGCGCATCGAGCGTGACGACGCACAGCAGGGAAATGGCCGCGAGACACGTATAAAACGCGGCCAGCGGCCACCACTGGCCGGTGTAGCGATGCGCGAGCCAGGTGCCGACCAGCGGCGTCAGCCCGCCCGCGACTGCGCCGCATACCTGATAGGCGAGCGAGATGCCCGAGTAGCGCACACGGGTCGGGAACACACCGCTGACGAAGCCGGCGATCACGGAGTAGAAACCGGCCATGCCGACGGTGGCAACGGCAATGCCGATCACCATCGGCACCACGGTGCCGTGTTGCACGAGCATGAACATCGGGTAAGGCGACAGCATCGCGAAGACTGCCATCAGTTTCAGAAAGCGTGCGCTGCCGATGCGTTCCGCGAGCCATGCGGCAAGCGGTTGCCACAGGAACTGGATGATCGCGACCGCGAACAGGCAATCGAGAATCAGCGAGCGCGTGACGCCGACGTATTGCGTCGTGTACGCGATCATGAAAGTGTTCGTGAAGTAGACGCCGGCGATGCCGATCGTATTCGCACCGATGCACAGCAGCACGAGACTCCATGCGGAACGGAACACTTCGGCGACCGGCAGCTTGACCGTGCGGTTCGCTTCTTTCACGCGCGCGAACTCCGGCGATTCGTTGACGCCGAGGCGAATCACGATACCGACCACCAGCAGCACTGCGCTGGCGAGAAACGGCAGGCGCCAGCCGTAGGCGAGCAGGTCGGCCTTGTCCATCGACGTGACGGCGCGGAATGCGATCAGCGACAGGATCAGGCCGGCGGGACTGCCGAGCTGTGCGAACGATGCGAAGAAGGTGCGCTTGCCTTGCGGCGCGTGCTCGCCTGCCATCAGCACCGCGCCGCCCCATTCGCCGCCGACGGCGATGCCTTGCACGACGCGCAGCAGCACGAGCAGCACCGGCGCGAGCGCGCCGACTTTCGCATACGACGGCAGCAGGCCTACGCATACGGTGGCGACGCCCATCATCATTAGCGTGGTCATCAGCGCTTTCTTCCGGCCGATGCGGTCGCCCAGATGGCCGAACACGATGCCGCCGAGCGGACGCGCGAAGAAGCCGACCGCGAAGGTGGCGAACGATGCCATCGTGCTGACGAAGCGGTCGCTCGATGGGAAATACAGTTCGCCGAACACGAGTGCCGCGGCGGTGGCGTAGATATAAAAGTCGTACCACTCGATCATCGTGCCGATGAAAGCAGCGGTCGCGGCGCGCGCGGGCTGGCGGGTCGAGGAGGCGGGTTGCGTCATGCTGGCTCCTGAAGCACGTTCGGCGCTGGCGCGCGGTGGTTTGATACCGGCGACGTGCGGGTTGTAATAGGGGACGCCGTGCATACGGCCGGACGCCGCACTGCGCGGTGCGTGCGGTGTTTATCGGTAGCCATAAAACATTAGTCAAATTTCAAGTTATTATTTCGCGCATAAATGTGGCTTATAGTTGGGGCGATGGTTGTTTGGGCAACCATGAGCCTCAGGGAACGACGATGCGCGCCGATATCGCCAACTTTCTGAACGACAGACTCGACTGGAACCTGCTGCGCACCTACCTCGTGATCATGCAGGAGCGCAGCCTGAGCCGCGCCGCCGCGCGGCTGCACGTTACGCAGCCGGCGGTGAGCCAGGCGCTGCGGCGCCTCGAGGAAACGCTCGAACGCAAGCTGATCGAACGGCGCGGCCCGTATTTCTCGCCGACCGAGGCGGGTGAGGCGGTTTATCGGATTGCGAGCGACATCTACGGCGATATCTCGCGGCTCGAAACCGATCTCGACGATCGCACCGACGACATTTCCGGCACGATTCGCCTGCTGACGATCAGCCGCATCGAATCGCCGGTCTATGACGAATTTCTCGCCGAGTTTCATCGGGCGTATCCGCGCATCGACATACAGATCGAAGTGATGCGCTCGTCGGACATTATCTCGTCGCTGCTGCAAAAGACTGCGACTGCCGGATTGGGGCTGTGCCGCACGCCGCATGAGAAGCTCGACATGCGCTGCTTTTTGCGGCAGCGCTATGCGATTTTCTGCGGGCGGCATCACCGGCTGTTCGGCAAATCGCCACTGGCGATGGACGATCTGCTGGCGGAAAACTTCGTGTCGTTTACCAGCGACCAGATCGGCGACAGCCTGTCGCCGTTGACGGTGTTTCGCGATCAGAAGGGATTTACCGGCAGGATCGTTGCGTCGTCACCGAGTCTTGAGGAGGTGCGCAGGCTGATCTTTGCCGGGTACGGGATCGGTTGCCTGCCCGAGCATATCGCGCGTGACGACATCGCACAGCAGCGGTTGTGGCGGCTGCCGCCGGATGAAGGGCTGGTCGATGTCGACGTGTTTCTGCTGTGGCATCGCGAACGGAAGATGAATGCGGCAGAGCAGGCGTTTTTCGATGCGATGGAGCGGTGTATGCGGCGGTATTCGTTGGTGGAGCGGTTGGGGTAGTGAGGCGGGGAGCGTGCTAACGAGAGGCGCCGTTAAGAAAACCGCCCATGCAGAGCGGTTCATGTCGGCTGACGGACGCTATTGGGCGCTTAGGCGGCTTTCGGCAGCCAGCCATCTTCAGTATCTTCGAAGATCATCTTTCCTTCCGCCTTGCGGTCGAGTTCGGCAAGCCGTTCGACCAGTTCCTTGATGCTTACGTTACCGTCTATCGTTTCGAGGTAGATAGCGCGGAAGATCCTGTCCGCTGTCTTCGGAATCTTGCCGTGCTTTTCCCAGAGCGCAACGGTCTGCTCGGACGTGCCGACCAGATCCGCCACGCGACGCTGTGACAGGTCGAGTTCCTTTCGCAGGAAGCGGAACTCTGCGCCCGTCAGGTAGCTCTTCTGAGCCAGACGGCGACCGATTGCGCGATGCAGGCCGTCGGCGTTCTCGATGGAAACGGCGAGGCCGTATGGCGTTTTTTTGACGTTGTAGCCGTTCGCCAGCCACACGTTTTGAAGCCCGATTTCAGTGTAGTGGTACATGGCCTTTCCTTAATAAACCGTCACCACGGCAACCCAGTTGCCGTCTTCGACGCGTTCCAGCGCTGCCGCCACGGTGACTTCATCTCCCGCGTGACGACGCGTTAATGTGCATTGCCAGTTCCCATGCATGTTGATGTGAGCCGGCTCGGATATATTCCCTCGCCTCAGGCAGTCATAGACCTGGGTTGGCGTGATCTTGCGCTCTTTCATCCGTTGCCGCGCGTGTGGAACGAAGAAGACCCGGCCAGTATTTTCCGCGGTTTCGCGGATCAGCCGCTTCAGGTTTTCATCATTCAGCTTGAACGGTATCGGCTGGGTTTTCATACCCATAATTATTATGGGTACGTCCGGGAAAGGCAAGTGCAGCCTGGTGATAATTAATTAGGGCCGTATTGTTGGTGGGCAAAAAAAGACGCGGCCCGATGGCCGCGTCTTCAGTCGATGCACATGAGTCTATCGAGACTATGTGAAGAGCGCGTCGCTTACTGGAAGCGTGTCGCGCCACGCATCAGACACCACCCATGCACATATACTTAACGACCATATACTCGTCGATCCCGTAGTGCGACCCTTCGCGTCCCACGCCCGATTGCTTGACCCCGCCGAACGGAGCGACTTCGTTCGAAATCAGGCCGGTGTTGATCCCGACCATCCCATACTCGAGCGCTTCCGCCACACGCCAGACGCGGCCGATATCGCGGCTGTAGAAGTACGCGGCGAGTCCAAACTCGGTGTCGTTCGCGAGCGCGATCACTTCTTCGTCGGAGCTGAAACGGAAGATCGGCGCGAGCGGGCCGAAGGTTTCGTCGCGCGCCAACAGCATCGAAGGCTTCGCATCGGCCAGCACGGTCGGTTCGAAAAAGCCGTGACCGAGCGCATGGCGCTTGCCGCCGGTCAGCACGCGCGCGCCCTTGTCGAGCGCGTCCTGAATGTGGCTTTCAACCTTCAGTACCGCTGCTTCATTGATCAGCGGACCTTGCGTGACGCCTTCCGCCGTGCCGCGGCCGACCTTCAGTTGTTTGACAGCGTTGGTCAACTTCGTCGCGAACTCGTCGTAGACGCGCTCGTGTACGTAGAAGCGGTTCGTGCAGACGCAGGTCTGCCCGGAATTGCGATACTTCGACGCAATCGCGCCCGCTACCGCTTCGTCGATGTCCGCGTCGTCGAACACGATGAACGGCGCATTGCCGCCGAGTTCCAGCGACAGCTTCTTGATGGTCGGCGCGCATTGCGCCATCAGCGTGCTGCCCACCGGCGTGGAGCCGGTGAACGACAGTTTGCGCACCAGCGGATTGCTGGTCATTTCCGCGCCGATCGCGCGCGATCCGCCGGTCACGACACTGAATACACCCTTCGGTACGCCGGCGCGTTCGGCAAGCACCGCCAGTGCGAGTGCCGACAGCGGCGTGGCATCCGCCGGCCGCACGATCATCGGGCAGCCTGCGGCGAGCGCCGGACCGACCTTGCGTGTGATCATCGCCGCCGGGAAGTTCCACGGCGTAATCGCCGCGCACACGCCGATCGGCTCCTTCGTCACGACGATGCGGCGGTCGTTGGCCACCGTCGGAATCACGTCGCCATACGTGCGCTTCGCTTCTTCGCCGAACCACTCGATAAACGACGCGGCGTACTGGATCTCGCCTTTCGCTTCAGCCAGCGGCTTGCCTTGTTCGGTCGTCAGGATCAGTGCGAGATCGTCGATGTTGGCGATCATCAGGTCGAACCACTTGCGCAGGATCGCGCCGCGTTCCTTGCCGGTCTTCTTGCGCCACGCGGGCCACGCGCGATTGGCGGCGTCGATCGCACGGCGCGTTTCGGCTTCGCCCATCTTCGGCACGCTTGCGATAACGGCGCCGGTGGCGGGATCGGTGACGTCGAACGTCTGTTTGGTGTCGGCGTCTTGCCATTCGCCGGCGACATAACACTTCGTTTGCAGCAGCGAGGGATCTTTCAGCTGGATAGTCATGGTGTCGGTTTGTTCGTT
>Ga0310811_10007221_pt1 | contig 14220 bp, 13 predicted proteins | sample YCmetagenome_FD_207642 | JGI IMG/M metagenome (GOLD analysis project Ga0310811, IMG submission 207642) | Soil microbial communities from experimental microcosm in Duke University, North Carolina, United States - YC | ecosystem: Engineered > Artificial ecosystem > Soil microcosm > Unclassified ...
GATCGCCAAGGCCAAGCAGCTCACGGCGGAATAGCACGGTCATGCCCGGGTCATTCATTCCGGGCATTCAGAGCCTACTTAAGCATTGAAAGACGGCGCCGGCCGCAAGGGTGCGGCCGGCACGGATTAAGGAACACTGCCATGGCAAATATCACTGCCCAGATGGTCAAGGAGCTGCGCGAGTCGACCGGCGCCGGCATGATGGACTGCAAGGCCGCCCTCAATGAAACCGCGGGTGACATGACCGCCGCGCAGGACTGGCTGCGCAAGAAGGGCCTCTCCAAGGCGGCGAAGAAGGCCGGCCGCGTTGCGGCCGAAGGCCTGATCGGCGTGCAGGTTCAGGGCACCAAAGGCGTCGTCGTCGAGGTCAACTCGGAGACCGACTTCGTTGCGCGCAACGACCTGTTCCAGGGCCTCGTGAAGATGATCGCGGATGTCGCGCTCAACGTCGGCACCGATGTCGAAGCGATCAAGGCTGCCAAGGTCGGCAACATCACGGTGGCCGACGCGATCTCGGACACCATTGCGAAGATCGGCGAAAACATGACTCTCCGTCGAGCTGCCTCGCTGGCCGTGAGCCAGGGTGCGATCGGCATGTATGTGCATAACTCGGTGATCGACGGCCTCGGCAAGATCGGCGTGCTGGTCGCGCTCGAGTCGACCGGCAAGGCCGACGAACTGACGGCGCTCGGCCGCATGCTCGCGATGCATGTCGCCGCCACCAACCCGCAGGCGGTCGATGCCTCAGGGCTCGACCCGGCCGTCGTCGCACGCGAGAAGGACGTGCTCGCCGACAAGTTCAGGCAGCAGGGCAAACCCGAGAACGTGATCGACAAGATCGTCGAGTCGGGCCTCAAGACTTTCTACAAGGAAGTCTGCCTGCTCGAGCAGCCCTACGTGCACGACTCGGCGAAGACTGTCGCCCAGGCGCTCAAGGAGGCCGAAGGCACGGTCGGCGGACCGATCAAGGTCACCGGCTTCGTCCGCTTCGCCCTCGGCGAGGGCATCGAGAAGCAGGAAAGCGACTTCGCCGCGGAAGTCGCGGCGGCGGCAACCGGCCAGGCCTGATATCAGACACCGCGTGCCTCGGCTCCGGGGGCTGGCTGAGGCGGGGCGCGTTCTCAACGAGGATCGCATCGCATGAGTGATCCGCTTTACCGACGCGTCGTCGTCAAGCTTTCGGGCGAGGCGCTGACGGGCCCTAAGGAGTTCGGCATCGACCAGGCGACGGTCGAGCGGATCGCTGCCGACCTGGTGGCGACCGCCCGGCTTGGCGTCGAACTCGGCGTGGTGGTCGGCGGTGGTAATATCTTCCGTGGTGTCGAAGTGTCGGGACGCGGCGTGCCGCGCCCGGTCGGCGACACCATGGGGATGCTGGCCACGGTGATGAACTGTCTCGTGCTCGAGGCCGCGATCGAGCGGGCCGGACACGAGGCGCGCACGCTCTCGGCGCTGTCGATGACCGCGGTGTGCGAAACCTACAACCGGAAGCGGGCCCTCAAGAACCTCGGCAAAGGCCGGGTGGTGCTGCTCGCCGCCGGAACCGGCAATCCGTTCTTCACGACGGATACGACAGCGGTCCTGCGCGCCGCCGAACTCGAGGCTCAGGCGGTGCTGAAGGCCACGAATGTGGACGGCGTCTACACCGCCGACCCGAAGAAGGACCCGAAGGCTGTCCGTTACGACCGTCTCAGTCACCAGGAGGCGATCGAGAAGGATCTGCGCGTGATGGACGGCGCCGCCTTCGCGCTTGCCCGGGAAAACCGGATGCCTATCATTGTCTTTTCGATCGCAGGCAAGGGCGCGGTCGAAGCGGTTCTGCGTGGCAAGGGGCACGCGACCGTCGTCGGCTAGCGTCCGCGCGCGGAATCACGCAAGCCTCAAAAACGTCCAACGGCCGGCACAAGACTTGATGGAAGAGGGGCCGGCCCAAACAAAAGTGAAAGCCGCGCAATTCGGGGCAAGCCATGGCAAACGCAACGTACGACCTCAATGACATCAAGCGGCGCATGCAGGGCGCCAGCGCCGCGCTCAAGAACGAGCTCGCCGGCCTGCGCACCGGCCGCGCCTCGGCGCATCTCCTCGATCCGATCATGGTCGATGCTTACGGCGCGCAGATGCCGCTCAATCAGTGCGCCAGCGTGACCATCCCGGAGCCGCGCCTGATCTCGGTGAACGTGTGGGACCGCGCGCTGGTCCATGCGGTCGAAAAGGCGATCGTGAATTCCAACCTTGGCCTGTCGCCGGCGACGGAAGGCCAGACGATCCGCCTGCGCATCCCCGAACTGAACGAGGATCGGCGCAAGGAACTGGTGAAGGTCGCGCACAAATATGCGGAGAATGCGCGGGTCGCCGTGCGCCATGTGCGCCGCGACGCCATGGACTTGATCAAGAAGTTGGAGAAGGATCACGCCATCAGCAAGGATGATCACGACCGCTTCTCCGCCGAGATCCAGAAGGCCACCGATGCCGGTATTGCCGAAGTCGATCAAATGCTGGGCGCCAAGGAAAAGGAGATCCTCACGGTCTGAGGTCTGATCCCATGTCCGAGGCCGAGCTTCAGCAGAGCGTGACATCATCTTTCGAAGTGCCGCGCCACGTCGCCATTATCATGGACGGCAACGGGCGCTGGGCCGCGGCGCGCGGGCTTCCGCGCGTTGAAGGCCACCGCCGCGGGGTCGAGGCGCTGCGCCGCACCATCCGCGCTGCCGGCGAAATCGGCATCAAAATCATCACCATCTATTCCTTCAGCACGGAGAACTGGTCGCGCCCGGCCACCGAGGTGGGCGAGTTGATGGGGCTGCTGCGCCGTTTCATCCGCAACGATCTCGCGGAATTGCACCGGAGCAACGTGCGGGTGCGCATTATCGGCGAACGCAACGGGCTCGACCCCGACATCGGCCGCCTGCTCGTCGAAGCCGAAGAGCTGACCAAGGACAATGACGGTCTGACGCTGGCCGTCGCCTTCAATTACGGTGCCCGCCAGGAGATCGTGCGGGCGACGCGCCGCTTCGCTGAAGAGGTGGCGGCGGGCAGGTTGAAGCCGGAAGACGCGACCGTTGAGCTTTTCGGCCGTTTCATCGACGCGCCCGATCTGCCCGATCCCGATCTCCTTATCCGCACCAGCGGCGAGCAGCGCCTGTCCAACTTCCTGTTATGGCAATCGGCCTATAGCGAACTCGTCTTCGTGCCGACCTACTGGCCCGATTTCGACCGCGCCGCGCTCGAAGCCGCGATCCGTGAGTATCAGCAGCGCGAGCGGCGTTTCGGCGGTCTCGTCGCGAAGACCGGATCCTGATCCCGTGGGCAGCCCCGTTCCCGGCCCGGATGGTTCCGGCGCGCACGCGCCCGTGGCCTGGAGCAACCTCGCGCTGCGCGTGGTCTCGGCGATCGTGTTGGCTCCTCTCGCCGTCTTGGCCGCCTATGCGGGCGGCGTGCCCTTCGCCCTGTTCTGGGGAGCGGCCGCCATCGCCGTCCTCTGGGAATGGATCACGCTGGTCTCCGGACCGGGTCACAAAGTGATGTTCTCCTCCTGCGCCGGGGCTATCGCGGTCGCAACTATGGTGGCATGGCGAAGCCGGCCGGTGGTGGCGGTGTTCCTGGTCGGGCTCGGCGCGCTGTCGGCGGCCATTTTTGCGGCCGATGGGCGCCGTGCCTGGGTCACCGGCGGGATCCTCTACGCCGGGGCCATGGTGCTCGCGCCCATGGTTCTGCGCGCCGATCAGGACTACGGTTTCCTGGCGATGGTTTTGTTGTTTGCGATTGTGTGGACGACCGACATTCTCGGCTATTTTGCCGGACGCGCCTTCGGCGGTCCGAAGCTATGGCCGGCGGTCAGCCCCAAGAAGACCTGGTCAGGCGCCATTGCGGGCACGCTCGGCGCGATGATCGTTGGCGCTGTACTCGCGCACACCGTCCTCGCGGTGAGTGCGATTGGGCTGGCGCTGATATCGCTCTTGTTGTCGGCCTTGGCGCAACTCGGCGATCTCTTCGAGTCCTGGATCAAGCGCCGGCACGGAGCCAAGGATGCGAGCCAGCTCATTCCCGGTCACGGCGGGGTGATGGACCGGCTCGACGGTTTCTGGGCGGCGGCGCTGGCCGGCTGCCTGATCGGCTTGTTGCGCGGCGGTTTCGACGGCGCGGCGCACGGCCTCCTGGTATGGTGAGTGTATGACCGTTCCGAACCTTGTTAACGTCACCCCGCTGCCGTTCGGCGCCACCCACAGCATCACCGTGCTCGGCGCCACCGGCTCGATCGGCGCCAGCACCGTCGATCTGATCAAGCGCGAGCCCGGCCGTTATCGCGTGGAAGCGGTGACCGCGCATCGCAATGCCGCCGCGCTGGCGAAAGTCGCGCGCGAGGTCGGAGCGCGGACGGCGGTGGTCGCCGACGAAGAGGCCTATGGCGAGCTCAAGGATGCGCTCTCGGGCAGCAAGATCGCCGCCGCAGCCGGGCCCGGTGCGTTGATCGAAGCGGCCGAACATCCGGCCGACTGGGTCATGGCTTCGATTGCCGGCGCCATCGGTCTCAAGCCGACGATGGCCGCGGTCGAACGCGGCGCGACCGTCGCGCTCGCCAACAAAGAATGTCTCGTGTGTGCCGGCGACCTGTTCATGCGCCGCGCAGCGGCGACCGGCGCGACGGTGCTGCCTGTGGATTCCGAGCACAACGCCATCTTCCAGGCGATGGGTGCCGGACCGCGCGATGGCATCAAGCGCATCATCCTGACCGCGTCCGGCGGTCCGTTCCGGACCTGGACGCACGATGAGATCCGCGCCGCGACGCCGGCACAGGCGCTCAAGCACCCGAACTGGTCGATGGGCCAGAAGGTGACCATCGACTCCGCGACGCTCATGAACAAAGGCCTCGAGCTGATCGAGGCGCACCATCTCTTCGCCCTGCCATCCGAGCAGATCGATGTCCTGGTGCATCCGCAATCGGTCATCCACGGCATGGTCGAGTTCCGCGACGGCTCGGTGGTCGCGCAACTCGGTGCGCCCGACATGCGCATCCCGATTGCTCACTGCCTGGCCTGGCCGCGCCGGATCGACGGGCCGGCGCCGCGGCTCGATCTGGCGCGCGTGCGCGAACTGACTTTCGAGGATCCCGATCTCGTCCGGTTCCCGGCGCTGGCTTTGGCACGGCGGGCGATGGAGGCGGGCGGGGCGGCGACGACCGTCCTCAACGCCGCCGATGAGGTGGCGGTCGCTGAATTTATCGCCGGCCGCATCCCGTTCCTGGCGATTCCAGCGCTGGTTGAGGCGACTTTGGACGCAGCAGAGGGGCGGGGCCTGCTCGCGGCGCTTGGCCGGATCGAGGACGCCCTTGCCGTTGACCATGCGGCGAGATCGTTGGCACGGGACCTCTTGCCCGAAATTGCCGTAAAGGCATCCTAGTAAACGTTGAGTAATGTTGGCGGGCGCAACTCGGCCGGGGATAAGGATCAACAATGGGTGCCGAAATCATGGGAAGCCTCAGCGCGTTCGGCGGCGGCGTCGTCGGCTACGTGGTGCCCTTTCTCTTCGTGCTCACGATTGTTGTTTTCTTTCATGAGCTTGGCCACTTCCTGGTGGCCCGCTGGCGGGGCGTGAAAATCGTCGCTTTCTCGATCGGCTTCGGGCCCGAGATCGTCGGCTTCAATGACCGCTATGGAACGCGCTGGAAGCTCGCCGCGATCCCGCTCGGTGGCTACGTGAAGTTTTTTGGCGACGAAAATGCGGCCAGTGTTCCGGACACGGACGCCGCCGCCGCCATGTCCGAGGACGAGAAAAAGGTCAGCTTCGTCCACAAGCCCGTCGGGTCGCGGGCGGCCGTGGTCGCCGCGGGGCCGATCGCCAATTTCATCCTCGCCATCGCGATCTTCGCCGTCATCTTCATGACGGTCGGCCGGCAGACGACGAGTGCGCGCGTCGATACGATCCAGCCGAACAGCGCCGCGCAGGCCGCCGGCTTCCAGCCCGGCGATCTCGTCACCGCCATCAATGGCGAGAAGATCGACAGCTTCTCCGACATGCAGCGCATCGTCAGCATCAGCGCCGGCGAGCCGCTGCAGATTCAGGTCGAGCGCGGTGGCGTGCCGGTCACGCTGAAGGCGACGCCACAGCTCAAGGAACTGAAGGACAATTTCGGCAACGTGCACCGGCTCGGCGTGCTCGGCATCAGCCGCTCGATGGCGCCTGGCGACATCAAGACGCAGAAGTTCGGACCCGGTCGGGCCGTGGTCGAAGGGGCCAAGGAAACCTGGTTCATTGTCGACCGCACCCTCTCTTACATCGGCGGGATCTTCGCGGGGCGGGAATCGGCTGACCAGCTTGGCGGACCGATTCGGATCGCGCAGGTCTCCGGACAGGTGGCGACCGCCGGATTCGTCGCGCTGATGCACCTGACTGCGGTGCTTTCGGTGTCGATCGGGCTCTTAAACCTCTTCCCGATTCCCCTTCTCGATGGGGGTCACCTTTTGTTCTATGGAATCGAAGCCGCGCGCGGCCGTCCGCTTTCCGAGCGGGCGCAGGAAGTCGGCTTCCGTATCGGCCTCGCGATCGTCGTCATGTTGATGATTTTCGCAACTTTTAACGACATTCTGCACCTCGCCACCTCGTAACCGTTGCCTCCGGGCAACTTTTTGAGGAGAAAGGGGAACTTGGGCTGGCGCTTTCGTTTGCAGCGCTTGTAAAAGGCTGTACAAAGCAACCGAAGCCAGCCCGGAAGTCTGCCGAATCCGCAGTGGGGGGCGGCCGCGAGGATTCAAGAGGGCGCGTTGCGCATGGGACTTGTTGTGCGGTTGGTTCGGGGACTGGCTCTTAGCTGCGCGGTCCTCAGCGGTATCCTTGTCGGTGCCGGCTGCTTGACGGTCGCGTCTTCGGGCGTTGCCGTTGCACAGACCGTCAATTCGATTGTCGTGGAGGGGAATCGGCGCGTCGAAGCCGATACCATCCGCTCTTATTTTCACGCCGGCGCCGGCGGCCAGCTTGGCCCCGGCGAACTCGATGACGGCCTCAAGGCGCTCTACGGCACCGGCCTCTTCTCCGACGTGCATATCAACCGCGCCGGCGGCCGCATCGTCGTCAGCGTGTCGGAAAATCCGGTGATCAACCGGGTCGCCTTCGAAGGCAACAAGAAGGCCAAGGACGAACAGCTCAGCGCGGAAGTGCAGTCGAAGCCGCGCGGCACGTTGTCGAAGCCGACCGTGCAGTCCGACGTCCAGCGCATTATCGAGGTCTATCACCGCAGCGGCCGTTTCGACGTCTCGGTCGATCCGAAGATCATCGAGCTGCCGAACAATCGCGTCGACCTCGTCTTCGAGATCAAGGAAGGCGAGAAGACCGGCGTAAAGGAGATCAACTTCGTCGGCGCGCACGCGTTCTCGTCGAGCCGCCTCAAGGACGTGATCAAGACCTCGGTGAGCGGCTGGTTCAGCTTCCTTCAGACCACCGACATCTATGATCCGGATCGCGTCGAAGCCGATCGCGACCTGCTGCGCCGCTTCTATCTCAAGAACGGCTATGCCGACGTGCGAATCGTGTCGGCGGTCGGCGAGTACGATCCGACAAAGAAGGGCTTCATCGTCACCTTCACCATCGACGAGGGCGCCAAGTATCACGTCGGCACCGTCGACGTGGTCTCCAACGTCCGCGCGCTCAATCCCAATCTCCTGCGCAACCGAATCAGGCTGAAGACCGGCGACGTCTACAATGCCGACCTGGTGGAGAAGAGCGTCGAGCAGATGACCATCGAGGCGGCGAAGAGCGGCTATGCCTTCGCCAATGTGCGGCCGCGTGGCGACCGCAACTTCGATAAGAAGGTCATCAACCTGGCCTTCGTGGTCGAGGAGGGCGCCCGCGCCTACATCGAGCGCATCAACATTCGCGGCAACACGCGCACGCGCGATTACGTCATCCGCCGCGAGTTCGATATCGGCGAAGGCGACGCCTACAACCGCGCGCTCATCGATCGCGCCGAACGCCGCCTGAAGAACCTGAACTTCTTCAAGTCGGTGAAGATCACCAACGAGCCGGGCTCGGCACCGGACCGTGTCGTCATCAATGTCGACGTCGAAGAGCAGCCGACCGGCGAGTTCTCGGTGTCCGGCGGCTACTCGACGGCGGACGGCTTCATCGGTGAAGTCAGCGTCGCCGACCGCAACCTCATGGGCCGCGGCCAGTACGGCAAGGCGTCGGTGAGCTTCGGCCAGTACACGCGCGGCTTCGATCTGTCGTTCGTCGAGCCTTATCTGCTCGGCTACCGCATGTCGGGCGGCGTCGACCTGTTCTACCGGCAGAACCTCGCCAGCGATTACGTCTCGTATAATACCAAGACGTATGGCGCCAATCTCCGCCTGGGCTTCGCCCTGACGGAAGAACTCGCTTTGACGCCGCGCTACTCGATCTATCGGCAGGAGATCACGCTGCCGGATCAGTACGACGACTGCGTTACCTCACCGCAAGCGGCAGCCTTCCGTGCCGGCACCGGTCCGGGTGTGTCGCCGACGAACAACAATGGTTGTTACTCCAACGGTGAAGCCTCGCTTCCGGTCCGCAGTGAGTTGGCCAACGGTCCGGTCACAGTGTCCCTGGTCGGCTACACGCTGGCCTACAACACCCTCGACAACGTGCGCGCGCCGACCAGCGGCCTCTATGCCGAGTTGAAGCAGGACCTCGCCGGCGTCGGCGGTGACGTGAACTTCATCCGCTCGCAGGCCGAAGCCCGCACCTATTCGGAAATCATGCCGGATGTGGTCGGCGTCTTGAAGGTTCAGGGCGGCAACATCTCGTCCTGGGGCGGCAAGGACCTGCGCATGCTGGATCACTTCCAGATGGGCCCGAACCTCGTCCGCGGCTTCGAGCCGTCCGGCATCGGTCCGCGCGACATCACGCCCGGCACCTTCAACGACGCGCTCGGCGGCAGCCTGTACTGGGGTGCCAGCGTCGAGGCGCAGACGCCGCTCTACTTCCTGCCGAAGGAAGTCGGCATCAAGTTCGCCGTCTTCGCCGATGCAGGCGGGCTGTGGGATTACCAGGGCCCGACGACGTGGAATCAGACGGGTGAGACCTTGCAGGTCGGCCTCGACAGCCCCTCGATGATCCGCTCCTCGGTTGGTGTCGGCTTCCTGTGGGATTCGCCGCTCGGACCGCTGCGCTTCGATCTGGCCTATCCGATCACCAAATACTGCGCCACGCCGACCGGCGGCGGCCCAGAGGTGTGCGATCGGACGCAGATCTTCCGCTTCAGCGGCGGCACGAAGTTCTAGCGCCGCGCCGCGGCCGGGCGCACGACGCCTCCGGCCGCGGCTGCTGCATTGGGTTCGCCGCGACAGGTCAGACTTGGGCAGCATGAGCGAGCCGGTATTCCTGCGACGGTCCGAGGGGCTGACCCTCGACGAGATCGCCACCATCGCCGGCGTTCCCGCGCCGGGGCCGGCGCTGCATGCGCGGCGCATAACCGGCATCGCGCCGCTCGACCGCGCCTCGCCCGGCGAACTGACCTTCTTCGACAACAAGAACTTCGCGTCGGCGGCGCGGCTCACGCATGCCGGCGCCTGCATGACGACCGCCGCGCTGGCGAAGGAACTGCCGGCGCACGTAGCCGCCTTCGTCGTGTGCGAGCCTTACCGCGCCTTCGTCACCGTGGCGCGGGCGATGTTCCCGCAGGCGCTGCGGCCGTCATCGCTGCGCGAGCCGGGCGACATCGCCGGCGCCCATGTCGATCGGACGGCACGCCTCGAGGAGAATGTCACGATCGAGCCCGGGGCCGTGATCGGGCCGCATGCCGAGATCGGCAGCGGCACCCTCGTCGGCGCCAATGCCGTGGTCGGCGCGGAGGTCCGCATCGGCCGCGATTGCGCGATCGGCGCCGGCACCACGCTCAGCAATGCCCTGATCGGCGACCGTGTGCTGGTGCACCCGGGCTGCAAGATCGGCCAGGACGGCTTCGGCTTCGTCATGGGCGGCAAGGGCCACCTCAAGGTGCCGCAGGTCGGCCGCGTCATCATCCAGGACGACGTCGAGATCGGCGCCGGCACCACGATCGACCGCGGCGCCATCCGCGATACCGTGATCGGCGAGGGCACCAAGATCGACAACCTGGTCCAGGTGGGCCACAATGTCAGCATCGGCCGGCATTGCATCCTGGTCGCCCAAACCGGCATCTCCGGCTCATCGACCCTGGAGGACTTCGTGGTGCTCGGGGCGCGCGTCGGCCTGAACAACAATGTGACGATCGGTGAGGGCGCGCAGATCGCCGCCATCAGCGTCGTTCATGGCGATGTGCCGCCGGGCGCGCGTTGGGGTGGCACCCCGGCGAAGCCGGTGAAACAGTGGTTCCGCGAGATGATGATCGTGGAGCAGCTTGCCAAGCGCGAGATGAATTCGCGCCGCAAGGGCAGCACCGGCACAGCGGCAGACGAGTAGGCGAGACGGAGAGTGATGGACGACGTCGTGACCAAGCTTGAGGCGGCCGATATCGCGGTGGTGCTCAAGATGCTGCCGCACCGCTATCCGTTTCTGATGGTCGACCGCGTCATCGACATCCGCGGTGACGAGCACGGCATCGGCATCAAGAACGTCACCGTCAATGAACCGCATTTCCAGGGACACTTTCCGGAGAATCCGGTGTTTCCGGGCGTGCTCATGATCGAAGGAATGGCGCAGACGGCCGGCGTTCTCTGCATCGCGGCGACGTCGTTGGGCCACGCGCAAAAAGTGTTCTTCATGACCATCGACAAGGCGAAATTCCGTAAGGTCGTGCTGCCGGGCGACACGATCGAGTACCACATGACGCGCATCGCGCGCCGCAAGATGATGTGGTGGTACCGCGGCGAGGCCAAAGTGCGCGGGCAGATCGTTGCCGAGGCCGAAGTCGGCGCGATGATTTCCGACGCATGAGTGCGGCAATGATCGATTCCTCGGCACGGGTCGAGGCCGGGGCGAAAATCGGCAACGGCGTCACCATCGGCCCCTTCTGCACCGTCGGTCCGCATGTGACGATCGGCGATAACTGCCGTCTCGTATCGCATGTGAACGTCACCGGCCACACGAGCGTCGGCCCGCGCACGGTCATTCATCCGTTCGTCTCGCTCGGCTCGCCGCCGCAATCGTTCGGCTATCGCGGCGGTCCGACGAAACTCGTTGTCGGCGCGGAGTGCAACATCCGCGAAAACGTCACCATGAACACGGGCACAGAGGACGGCGGCGGCATCACCGAAGTCGGCGATGGCTGCTTCATCATGGTCGGCTCGCATGTCGGCCACGACTGCAAGGTCGGCAACAAGGTCGTCTTCGCCAACAACACCGTGCTCGGCGGTCACGTCACCGTCGGCGACAATGTCGTCTTCGGCGGCGGCGTCGCCGTGCGCCAGTTCGTCCGTATCGGCGAGGGCGCGATGCTGGTCGGCCTGAGCGGCATCCGCGCCGATGTCATTCCGTATGGCATGGCGCAGGGGCCGCTCGCCAACCTCGTCGGCCTCAACGTCGTCGGCATGCGCCGGCGCGGCATGAGCAAGACCGACGTCCACCGCGTGCGCAGCGCCTATCAGGCGCTGTTCTTCGGCGACGGCGAATTCCGGACGCGTCTCGATCAAATCGAGGGCGAGTACAAGGACGACGCGCTTGTCGGCAAGGTCATTGCCTTCATCCGTGCGGGCAAGCGGCCGCTGACGATGGCCATCAAGCGCGGCGAGACGGACGAGGGCGTATGAGCCCCGCGGCGGCCGCTGGTGATGACGGCCCGCTCGCCATGATCTGCGGCGGCGGCAGTCTCCCGCTCGCGGTCGCCGACCTGGTGGCGGCGAGCGGCCGCAAAGTGGTGCTGTTTCCGCTCTATGGCGCCGCCGAAGGGACGCCGGTTGAACGCCACAAACACTACTGGGTGTATGTCGGGCAGATCGGCAAGTTCATGCGGCTCGCGCGCGCCGAGGGCTGCCGCGACGTCGTCTTCCTTGGCGCGCTGGTGCGGCCATCCCCGTGGCAGACACGGCCTGATCTCAAGGGACTCATGATGCTGCCGCGGGCGCTCAAGGCCTTTCGCGGCGGCGACAATCATCTGCTGTCCGGCATGGGCAAGCTGCTCGAGGAGGAGGGCTTCCGTCTCCGCGGCGCGCACGAGGTCGCGCCGCAGATTCTGATTCCCGAAGGCGTCCTCGGCCGCGCGCAGCCAAGCGAACGCGACCGCGCCGATATTGCGCTTGGCTTCGACTACCTGCATGCGGCGGGTCCATTCGACATTGGGCAGGCCGTGGTGGTCGCGGGACGGCACGTCCTCGCTGTGGAAGCCGCCGAGGGCACAGACGCGATGCTCGCGCGCGTCGCGGAGATGCGCGCCAACGGCCGTGTGCGCACAACGGCGGGCACCGGCGTGCTGGTGAAAGCGCCGAAGCCCGGACAGGACCACCGCTACGATCTGCCCTCGATCGGGCCGTGCACGGTCGAAGGCGCGGCGCGCGCGGGGCTTGCCGGCATCGCCGTGGTGGCAGGCGAAACCATCATCGCCGAAGCCGAGGCGCTCGTTGCGGCAGCAGACCGCGCCGGCATCTTTGTCGTCGGCGCAAAACAATGACGGACGGGCCGCATGTGTTCGTGGTCGCGGGGGAGGAATCCGGCGACCGTCTCGGCGCGGCGCTGATCGCGGCGCTGCGGCGGCAGACGCAAGGCCAGGTGCGCGTGTCCGGCATCGGCGGCATCCACATGGCGGGAGAGGGCGTCATGAGCCCGTTTCCGCTCGGCGACCTGGCCATCATGGGTTTCGCCGCGATCCCGGCGAGCCTGCCGAAAATTCTACGGCGCATCCGCGAGGCGGCCGACGCGGTCATCGCCGCCAAGCCTGACGTGCTTGTCATCATCGACAGTCCGGAGTTCACCCACCGCGTGGCGAAACGCGTGCGCGCGCAGGCGCCGCACATTCCGATCGTGGACTATGTCTGTCCTTCGGTCTGGGCCTGGCGACCCGGCCGCGCGCCTGCGATGCGCGCTTACGTCGATCACGTGCTCGGGCTCTTGCCTTTTGAGCCGGCGGTGATGAAGCGCCTGGGTGGCCCGCCGACGACGTTTGTCGGCCATCCGCTCGGCGAACAGGTCGCCCGCCTGCGGCCGGATACCCAGGAGGCGCAAAGGCGCTTGGCGGAACCGCCTGTGCTCCTGGTGATGCCGGGAAGCCGGTCTGGCGAAGTCCGCCGCATGGCCGGCGTATTCGGTGAGACGGTCGGACTGCTGAGCCGGCGCCTGGGCGCGATCGAGGTGATCGTGCCGGCGGTGCCGCGCCTGGCCGATCATGTTCGGGCGGCCGCGGGGGCTTGGCCGGTGCCCGTCCGCATTGTCACCGATCCCGCTGAAAAGGACGCGGCCTTCCGCGTCGCGCGTGCCGCGCTAACCAAGTCGGGCACGTCCACGCTCGAGCTGGCGCTGGCCGGTATTCCAATGGCGGCCGCCTACAAAGTTCCGCTCGTGGAGGAGATTGTCGGCCGCCTTTTGATCACCGCGCAGAGCGCGATCCTGACCAACTTGATTCTGGAAGAGAATGTCGTGCCCGAGTTCCTGCAGCGCGATTGCACGCCGGAAAAACTCGCGGCAGCGCTGTTCCCGTTGCTGGCCGACACGCCGGAGCGGCGGCGCCAGACGGACGCCTTCGCCCGTCTGGATACCATCATGGACATTGGACGCGCGGTGCCGAGCGAGCGGGCGGCAACGCTCGTGCTCGGCTTTTCCAGCGGTGTTAATCACGCCGCGCGGCCGCAAATAGCGCCCCCCGCGTCAACAGCTTAACTTGCCGTCGCACGCTAAAAGAGCGTATGGCTTGGAATTGAGCTGGGACCCACGAATTTGACCCCTCTACCGCGCGCCACGATCACCGCCGTCCATGGCTATGTGCCGCCGGATGTGCTCACCAACGCCGAACTCGCGCGGCTGGTCGACACCAGCGATACGTGGATCACCGAGCGCACCGGCATCAAGGAACGGCACATCCTCAAGGGCGAGGGGCTCGGCACGTCGCATATGGGCGCGGAAGCCGTGCGCGGGCTGCTGCAGAAAACGGGCACCAAGCCGGAAGACATCGATCTTCTGATCTGCGCCACCACCACGCCGGACATGCAGTTCCCGTCGACCGCCAATCTCATCTGCGACATGGTCGGCATCCGCAACACCGGCTCGTTCGACGTGCAGGCGGCCTGCTCGGGCTTCCTCTATTCGCTGACCATCTCGACGCAATTCATCGCCGCCGGCACCGCGCGC
>Ga0310811_10007222_pt1 | contig 14218 bp, 13 predicted proteins | sample YCmetagenome_FD_207642 | JGI IMG/M metagenome (GOLD analysis project Ga0310811, IMG submission 207642) | Soil microbial communities from experimental microcosm in Duke University, North Carolina, United States - YC | ecosystem: Engineered > Artificial ecosystem > Soil microcosm > Unclassified ...
TGCGCCGCTGCCTCGCCGCCGCCCCCAAGTGGCCGCTGGCCAGGATCAGGATCACCTACACGAGCGGGCCGGGCCCGCTGGGGTCGGACCGTGGCTCGGACGGGCCCAGCGTGATCATCATCGTCGGTGAGCAGAAGCCGTTCCCGGCGACCGGGGACGTCACCGTCGTGCCGTGGCCCCGCAACGAGCGCGGCGCGCTCGCGGGCGTCAAGAGCACGTCCTACGGCGACAACGCCAAGGCGCTCGCGTACGCCAAGGAGCGCGGCGGCGGCGAAGCGATCTTCGAGAACCTGGCCGGCGACCTGTGCGAGGGCACCGGGAGCAACATCTTCATCGTGACCGGCGGACGGCTGATCACGCCGACGCTGGCCTCCGGCTGCCTGGCCGGGGTCACCCGCGCGCTCACGCTGGAGTGGTACGGCGGCGAGGAGGCCGACGTGCCGATCTCGGCGCTGTACGAGGCCGAGGAGGCGTTCCTGACCTCCACCACGCGGGACGTCCAGCCGATCCACCTCGTGAACGGCACCGCGCTGCCGCAGGCGCCCGGCCCGATCACGCTGGCGGCCATGAAGGCGTTCGCCGAGCGGTCCGCCGCCGACATCGACCCCTGAGGCCGATCTCCTCGGTCAGGCCCCGCCGTACGAGTGCTGGGTCTGCGCGTTGAGCTCCGTCATCCGGACCGACTTCGCGGGATCGGTGAGAGGGTCGTCGACGCGCAGGACGTCGAGGCCCTTGGTGATGTCGCTCGAGTAGATGTAGCCGTTGTAGTAGTACGCCGACCAGGAGCCGCCGAGGTGGAGGCCGGGCTTCAGCGGCCCCCGCTCGAAGTAGGCGATCTCCTCCGGATGGTCGGAGTTGGTGAAGTCGAAGACCGAGACGCCGCCCATGTACCAGGCCTGGACCATGATGTCCCGGCCTGGGACCGGGATCAGCGACCCGTTGTGGGCCACGCAGTTCTCCTCCGCCGTCTGGATGCGGGGGATCTTGAAGTAGCCGCGCCGTACGAGCTCGTGATCGGGCGTGATCTCGTAGACCGCGTCGGCGCCCTTGGTGGGCTCGCCTGACGCGCCGCACGTGGCGGCGATCCCGCCGCCGAGCTCGTCGCTGAAGACGAGTTTGGTCCCGGTGTCGTTGAACGTCGCGGAGTGCCAGATGGAGAAGTTCTCCTTGTCGCTCACCGACTGGAGCAGACGAGGCTTCACCGGGTCGGAGATGTCCAGCAGGATGCCGTCGCCGAAGCACGCGCCGGCCGCCAGGCCCTTCTCCGGGTAGACCGTGATGTCGTGGCATCCGGCCGACGGGAAGTCCGAGTCCTCGTCGATCACCCGGTCCTTGAGGATCTCGGGCTTGGCCACGACCCGCGCGCTCGCGGGTTCGCCGACCGGGACCTCGACGATGGAGATGTTCTCGTGCGGGGGAGGGCAGCCCTTGGAGCCCGGCATCGGACCGGGAGAGGACACGTAGAGGTAGAGCGTGCCGGCGTCCTTCCCGGGGACGATCGCGTGGGTGTGCGAGCCGCATTCGGTCTGGACGGCGGAGACGTACTTGGGATGGGTCTTGTCGGAGATGTCGAAGATCCGGATGCCCTCCCATTCGGCGTCGTCCAAGGGGTCGGCCGGCGTGCTCGCGCAGGTGTCATCGGACCGGGGCTCGTCGACCGAGAGGAACAGCAGGTCTCCGGATACGGAGATGTCGTTCTGCCCGCCCGGGCACTCGACCTGGGCCACCGCCTTGGGACGTGTGGGGTCGCCGATGTCGTGGACGGTGAACCCCTCGTAATTGCCGACGAAGGCGTAGTTCCCCTGGAACGCCAGGTCGGTTCCCCATGCCTCAGGCCCGTTGAAGGGCGCGTGCAGGGGCACGTTGGCGATCACCTTCATGTTGGGACTGTGTCCGATCTCGTCCTCGCCGAGGTCGGACACCGTCGTGGCCGCAGGCGTGCCCGTGTACGTGCCCGTCGGCCTCGCGGACAGCGCGGACCGCGTCGGCGACGGGGATTCGGGCGTCGTGCACCCGGCGGCCGGGATGAGGACGGCGGCCAGAACGGCCGCGGCGATCGGTCGTTTCACGGTGCCCCCATGCAGATGAATTTGGTTCAGTATGGAACCTATGTTGGGGAGGCGGGCAGCGTGCGGTGCTTTCGTAACGCTTGCGCTGATATCGGACGCCGTGCTCGCCGGCTGCTCGTCGGCCGAGCAGTCGACCCCGCTGGTCGCCGGCTCACAGGTGCCGGTCGTCGTTCCCGGCGGGCCGGGAGAGCCTGGCCGTACGGCAGGGCCGGGGGAGCGCATCGGGGAGTCGGAGGCCAGGGCGGGCGCGGGCGACGTGCGGTTCGCCGAGCTGATGATCCCGCACCACCGGCAGGCGCTGGAGATGGCGGCGCTGGCCGCGGACAGGGCCGCCGAGCCTCTCGTCCGGGCCATCGCCGAGCGGATCACCACAGGCCAGGGGCCGGAGATCGCCGTCATGACGTCGTGGCTCGAGTCGCTCGGCCGCTCGGCTCCCGATGGTCATGATCATGACGAGGCCGGTTACGGCATGGCCACACTGGAGGAGCTGAACCGTCTGCGGTCGGCCAGGGGCGCGGCCTTCGACGGCTTGTTCCTCCGGCTGATGATCAGGCACCACGAGGGCGCGATCACGATGGCGGCGGAGGAACTGGGCAAGGGCACCGACCGGGCGATGCGGAAGATGGCGCAGGACGTGATGTCCGGCCAGCAGATCGAGATCGCCCGGATGCGGGAGATGCAGGCTCCCTGAGCCTCGATCATCCGATCAGGAGCTCCCGTCGGCTCGGGGTTGCCCCAGTCGGGACCGCCGGCTCGGTCAGGAGCTCCAGAGCATGTTGATGAGCTCTTCGTCGAGATCCATGAAGTCGGTCTCACGACCGGCTGGAACAAGCTCGTAGGTGCGATGGAGGAATTCGGTGAGTGGGGCCAGCGGGACCTCGAAGAGGGCCTGGCCGAAGGGCGACGTGAGACTGATGTTGAGCGTTCGCTCGCCATCGGCGCGGGCCGGCCAGACCTGAACGTCGCCGTCGCCCACACGCCGGACGATGCCGACGGTCAGCAGCTCACGGGCGAAGATCCACTCCACGGGCTCGTCGTTGCCCACGTGGAACGCCATTCTGATGGCGTACGGATCCTCGGCGGTGTAGCTGAGTCCCGCAAGGAGAGGGACGGTAGCTCGGTCGGGGACCACAAGCCGAAGGCCCAGCTCGGCAGAGACGGTGGTGCTGTGCATCGTCAGCCAAACCTTTTCGTCGTCGGGTCCCCGTATAGGGGCTATCACTGCTTTGTCGGGTTTCGTTCGCCGCTCTTGCTAACGAGGCGAACGAGGAGACCCGTAAGAAAGATTCCGCCTCCAGGCCCTTCTGTAACGCAGATCACAGCTTGACATTCGGTCACCTACCTGCGCAAACATCACCATCGGGCGCATCTTTTCTCGGGCTTTACCTGTCCTTGAACTCTTCCTGGCGGAGCTATTGTGGGCAAAGGATCTTACGTCGTGCGTATCGGTCGAGCACGATGCTATGACACCACACCGTCACGCCGTGGACTCTCCAGGGAACCTTTCGGCGCCTTTGGTGAACATCGGACGATCGGGTCAGCCCGGCCTGCTTTTCGCCAGCACCCCGTAGGTTGCGGTATGGTTTTCCCCGTCGGCGTCGTGAGGGGCCGGCCATCCCGGGCGATTAGCTCAGCGGGAGAGCGCTTCGTTCACACCGAAGAGGTCACTGGTTCGATCCCAGTATCGCCCACCAATCCGAAGACCCGCAGAGACCTTGATCTCTACGGGTCTTGTTGCTGTTCAGGGCGGTTTTCGGCGGCACGGTCAGCCCTCCGGAGGATCACCTGGGGCGGGTTCGTCCGCGGGCTTCGCGTCGTCAGTGGTGATCGAAGTCAGCGAAAAGTCAGCGAAGGCCGCGCGAGCGCGGCCGTATCGCTCGTCGGTGCCGTGCGTGTAGAGGTTGAGCGTGGTCGAGATCTGCTCGTGCCCGACGAGTCGCGCCACATCGTTGACGGGAACCCGATCTGACCGGACCTAGCGCGTGCGTACGGCCTCAACCAGACTTCGATCAACAGAGCTATCGCCTTGCTGCGTGCGGAGGGGCTCGTCCGTGTCGAGCACGGCCGGGGCGCCTTTGTGTAGGAGATCCCGACCGTTAAGCGGGTACGCAGGATCCCTCGTGGCGACGGCTCGGGGAGCAGCTTTGCAGAGGAGATGCGGAAGGCCGGTCTGGAGCCGCGGGCTCCGCTAGTCGAGCTCACCACGGTCCCGGCCCCTGCGGGTGTGGCCGAGCGACTGGGTATCTCTGAGAACGACCCCGTGGTGATGCGGAAGCGGCACATGTTCGTAGGCGACCGCCCGGTGCAGCTCGCTACGTCGTACATCCCTGTCACCATCGCCGGCGGGGAGGACATCGCCATCCCTGACACGGGACCAACGGGTCTCTACCGGCGTCTGGGCGAGCGCGGATATCAGGTCGCACGTTTCGTCGAGGAAATCGAGGCCCGGCATCCTTCCTTCGAAGAAGCCGAGTTCCTGAACCTCACCGAAGCTCAGCAAGTCCTAGAAGTCGCTCGAATCGCGTACAGCGTCGATGACCTCGCGATAGAAACTGTGATCAACATCTTTCCCAGTCAGCAATGGCGTCTGTCCTACGAGTGGACAGCGGGGTAAAGGAGTAGCCATGTCTGATCTTCCGCGGCACTCCGTCAGCGTCACTGCAGCCGTCTTCCACGAAGACGGACGAGTCCTTGCCATCCGCCGAGAAGACGACGGACGCTGGGTTCCACCCGGGGGAGTGGTCGAGCTCGACGAGACTCCGGAGCACGCGGTCATCCGCGAAGTCCTCGAAGAGACCGGGGTTCAGGTCAAGCCCGAAGTGCTGACCGGTGTCTACAAGAACATGAACCTTGGCGTCGTGTCCCTCACCTTCCGGTGCCATCCCGTCGGCGGGGATCCCAGGCCGAGCGATGAAGCCCTGGAATCGACATGGCTAACGCTCGACGAGGTGAGGCAACGCATGCCGGAGGCTCGAGGTATCCGAATCATGGATGCGCTTCGTGAAGACGGTCCGTTCGTGCGAGTCCACGACGGAACGCGGTTGCTGTAAGAGTGTCCCAGCCCGCCCCTTCCAGAGGACCGGGACCGGTCCATGGTCGCTTTCTCGCGTGATCTGCGCAGCAGATCACCAGCCTGTGACGCCAGCCTGCGAAGTAAAACGGGGAGTCTCGCGCGGGTTTGCTAGAGCCTGGCATCACGATCATTACGTTGACCTGAGGTCAGCGATCTCCCTCGCGGCCAGGCCCTTGCACCGTGTGGCAAACCCATCGGGCAGGCCGTGTCGGCCGCGACAATTCCCCTCCGTCTATCCGCCCATGCCAGCCACATTCCCGAGCGACTCCGAGAGATACGGGGGCGCGCATGGCTTACCTTCGCCGGCGGGGCTGTGGATGTAACTCTGGGCACCGGGGGAGTCAGCTCAAGCTGTAACAATCAGGTGATCTCGAAGGACACAGCACCGTCGTTCGCGTGACATTGAGGCCATGCCCTTCATCTCGAGGCTGCGTAAGCTTCTCGCTCTAGTTTCCAACCGCCGCCCGGGACCCCAACGCCAGACGAACATCCCGCCGATTCTCCGGCCACCGCGTTCCAACGTGTGGTGGATCATGCCCGCAATCATTTTGGTAGGGGGCACGGTCTACGGCACCGCCTGGTGGCTCGTGACCCACCTCGGGAACCTGCCCCCGGCGGATACAGCCACCGCCCGCAGCGAAGCCATCCGGACCGCACTCGCCGCGGGCGCAGGCCTCGGCGCGGCATTCACCCTGATTCTCGCCTTCCGCCGGCAACGCCACCAAGAGATCAACACCCTGATCAACGAGCACGACGGCACGGAACGCCGCGTCACCGAGCTTTATACCAAGGCGGTCGAACAACTCGGCAGCGATCACGCCGCAGTCCGCCTGGGCGGGCTGTATGCGTTGGAACGGGTCGCCCAGAACAACCCTGCCCACCGTCAGACGATCGTCGATGTGATCTGCGCCTACCTGCGCATGCCATATACGCCACCCCAAGAGCTGACGCGCGAAGCTCGCCAGGAGACAATCCGGACCGCACAGCGCAACTACCGCTCAGCCACTCGGCGCAGCAGTGTCAGCCAACGCCTACCGACTAACGGGACGGCCAACGGGCGCAATCCACACGAAGAAAAGCAGGTCAGGCTGACCGCCCAACGCATCCTCGCAGACCACCTGCGAAACGAACACGTACCTTCCCCGAGACGCCGGCGACGGAGAGCGGCGTCAAACTCACGGTTCTGGGAGGGGATGCGACTAGACCTTGCAGGCGCGACACTGATCGATTTCGACTTGGCGATGTGCACTACTGCCAGCGCAAGCTTCCACTGGGCGACCTTCTCTGGGGGCGCCCGGTTCGACGGTGCGACCTTCGGGGACGTGCGGTTCTCCGAGGCGACCTTTTCCAAGGACGCCCATTTCGACGGGGCGAGCTTTGGGAACGCCGGGTTCCTGGAGGCGACCTTCTCCGGGGATGCCCGGTTCGGCAGCGCTACCTTCGGGGACGCGTGGTTCTCCGAGGCGACCTTCTCCGAGGACGCCCTGTTCGACAGCGCTACCTTCGGGGACGCGTGGTTCTCCGAGGCGACCTTTTCCAAGGACGCCCATTTCGGCGATGCGACCTTCAGGAACGCCCGGTTCCTGGAGGCAACCTTCTCCGGGGATGCCCAGTTCGACAGGGCTACCTTCGGGGCCGTCTGGTTCTCCAAGGCAACCTTCTCCAGAACCGTCTGGTTCTCCGAGGCAACCTTCTCCAGAACCGTCTGGTTCTCCGAGGCAATCTTCTCCGGGGATGCCCAGTTCTCCGACGCAACCTTCTCCGAGGTCACCCAGGTCTCCGACGCAACCTTCTCCGAGAGCGCCGGGTTCGAGCCGATCTTCCGTGGGGGCGCCATAGTCGACGGAGCGCTTGTGCTCAATCCAGAAGGCAACCATGTCTGGCCACCAGAGTGGGAGGTGACCGTTCAGCTGGATGGCACAGGCGTCGTGACTCGAGCCATGCCCGAGCCAGACGCCCACGAGCCTCTCTGAGAGTCAGCTCGTCGACCGATCGGCCGACTCGGTCCCTGTTACAGATTTCCATGCGTGGTCAAGCCGCCTTCGGCGGACTGCCGGTCGCCGGGGAGGCGAGGGGAGGAGATTCGGAGAGGGCAGCTCGACGATCCGGGAGAGAGGGCGGCCCGCGGGACGGGCACGCCGGGAGGATGGATCGGAGGAGGGGCTGTTTCCGGAGCTGCTTCCGGGGCACCGCAGGAGGTCGATCGAGGGTGATGCACAGCGCTGCCCAGGGTCGTCATCAGGTCCCGTACTCACGCAAGGGCACGGACTCATAGGTCTACCGGTTGGCCGCGCGCCCGCCCACCGGCGGGCTGCGGCTCTTCGGCCGGTCCCGCCGGCGGCGGCGCGCACCACCGCCGACAAGCGGCGGTGACCATCGGATCGACGGCATAGCGGCGTGTGCCGATGAAGGTCTCTCCCAAGTTGGTGAACGGTCATAGGCACGGAGCACGCGCAGCAGCCGAACAAGACCCGGAGACCAGCAGGCGACGCTGTGCGAGAAGAGAAGAAGAGAGCAAGAGGCGGAGAAGTGCCGGGGGAGACCTCGGGGCTCCGCCCCGAACCCCGGGGCGCTCCAGCTCCGAGAGATCAGCCCGCGCGCCACGACGGCGCCGTAGAGGCTGAGGTGGGGGCCTGATCGCTCGCCTGCCATCGACCCAGGCAGAGCCCAGCAGACCGACTCCTCCAGGTCAAGCCCGGCCGTGCAGGTAGGACGACCAGCGCGCAGGGAAGGTCACCGGGGGCAGGTACACGCGAGGCCAGGCTTGACCCTCCGTCGCCGGCCCGCTGCCGCTACGCGGTGGGTCGACAGCAGACGAGAGATCAGGCCAGCGGGTAATGTGCGTGTCCGCATGAGGGTGGGAGCACGAGTATCAAGGAGATCCGCGAGTGTTATGGACCTCGGTTCTGGCAAACCCGACGGCTATCCAGAAAATCTTCGGTGGCGATCCCCCCGAACTACGCCAAGTACGTGTTCACGAAGTGACTCTTTCCAGAGACGGTCCGCAGGTCATGATTCGCTTCGATTTACCTACCTACCCGGCTGAACCCGCGGTGAAGTGGAAATCTCAGGGCTTTAACACGGTGCAAGTTCAAGTCGTTTTCGTCGGTGCATGGGACGTCTCATTGAGGGGATTCGGTCGTGACCCTCTTGTCGATATCGACATAACCAAAGATGACGCAGTGAGGGTAACAATCGACTCTAACGACCTTGATCTCCGTTTCTCGGCCGACGCAGTCACGCTTTCCAGGGTGTCGGCATATATGAATGGCTGAGACTTCTCAAACACTCTCTAAGATTGACGAGATGCGATTGGATGAGTGACCAACTGCGTGACAATGCAGACGTACGGCGGTGGACGCCTGTGGAAGATAGTGGAGGCTCACTGCAGGTAAGCACCATGTTGGCCCTGGTCGAACGCATGCCGTCCTTGCCTGATAAGGAAGCGGTCCGCACGTGGCCGGCGACGGGACCGGCATCAGTAGTGTTTGTCTAGAGCTTCGACCAGGCTTCGGAGCTCGCGTGCCTTCCGTGGGGACATTGCCAGTGTCACTGCTTCGAGGTACTCACGGGCCTGCCATGGGTCGCCGCAACAGGCCCATTCCGTGCAACCGTCGTTCTTGTAGTCCCACAGGCGTCGATTCGGTTGGTGGACGAAGCTTCGCCAGCGCACAAAGGCCGACCCGATCGAGCCCGGCCATAAGTGCTTCTTCTGGCGCTCGATCCGTCTAACTTCGGCGAGGGCTGCCGAGGACAGGCCAGGAATAACCGTGAGGTGGTCCTGCGTCTGGCGCCGGCGTGGAAGCCCAGCACGGACGCGGCCAGGCCGTCTACGCGGCATCGACCTTTCGGGTGATCGTCATGCCGCTCATCTTCTCACCAGTGCGTGCCGTGCGTCACGGGCCGGGGGCACTTTGGGAGCACATGGCGTCGGAAAGTACTAGCAAGCGATAACAACGAATGGAAGCGTTCTCGCAGGTCCCTCCAGATGCAGGGCGAGAGTATGCAGGTAGGGAGCGTGCGGAATTTGAACCCGGCCTACAGGCCGACTCGACTTCCATCTTCCGATGGCTGCGTCGGCTCGTGGTCCTTCCCAAGTCCGCGGAGCAAGACATCTACGGACTTGCTCACAAGCAGGAAGCCTGACATGACCAACGTGATTACGATCCAGTAAGACCATGGCATGTTTGCCAGCTCAGGACTGAAGAGGATGCCGGCGGCCAACCACCCGAGCATGACCAGCGCGAGACCACGCGCAATCCTGACGAGAAGAGATCTCCACGGCTGCATGCCGCACACCATCCCACATCCGAGCTATTCCCAATAGATCATCATCTTGCATGTCTAACTACATGCCAGAGGCGTGCCAGGCGGGGCGGTCAACGAAGGGGACTCAAGGGGACTCGCGGGCGATGCCATATGGCCTGTGACTTGCATAACAGCACGTCGCAAGAGCATGGACCGAAGTCTTCCAAGCTGGTGAACATGCGATCAGTCAGGGCGCGCGAGGAAGGTCGCTAGAGCGGCTTCAGGGATGCGAACACCCCCGGCCGATACGGACGAAGACAATTCGCCGTTCGGCGATCAGTCGACGAGGAAGGTCCTCATCGACACGGCGCGCGAGCTGTTCGTCGAGCAGGGGGCCGACGCGCGACTCGGTCATGACGGGTCAGGACGCTGTCGCGATCCAAACGGCCACCAGCGCGATGACGGTGCTGCACGCGACGATCGCGAAGGCAATCCGGTAGGGGTGCCGTTCGACCCGCGACACGAGGCCCGGGTACGTCTTGGCGAGTTGGTTGGCGTTGACCGGACGGCTGGGACCGCTGCACGGCACTCCGAGTGCGTTCACCAACTGGTCGAGTTGTCTGCGCGTGTAGTAGTAGCCGGACACCCTGATGACCAGATTGTGGTGCGCGTCGAGCAGGAACAGGCTGTCGGTGGCTCCTGAGCGGGCGACGATGGTCGCACGCACCACCTCGGCGACGCGCGAGCGTGACCGGCGCTGGGCGACCAAACCCTGTACGACGATTTCCTGCGCTGTCAGGATGATCCGGCCGCGGACGAGGGCCATGATCGCCAGGATGATCAACACAGCGAACAAGGCGCCCATGACCGGGGCGAATACCGTCGGGGCGTCGCCGCGCAGGATCGTGGTGACGGCGCCCACGGTGGTCACCACTCCCACGACCAGAGTGACCAGCGCTTTCCGTCGATCCGGCCGCAGTACGAGGCCATCCTGGACACCACGCATGCGAACTGCGCCCCTTCTTTCGGTCATTCGTGAGGATGCCGTATCGGCCGGTGCTTCAGCCGCGCGGGGTAGGTCGGGCGAGGCTGGCATCGTGGGCGAGGAGCGCTATCTGGGTGACAACCGCTGCGATCGCCGGTGAGCGTCCATGAACCACGACGGGCAGTAGATCTGGCCTGAGCAGCAGATCTCCGCATCATGCGGTCACAGCGAATTGGCTTCGCATCGAAGGGATCAGGGCTCGCCGCGCCCGTTGGTGTCGGCGTCGAGGGAGCGGCCCGCGTCGTATGCGCGTCGCCGTGACCATTCGGCTACCCGTGTCCACAGCGTTTTAGCACGTCAGGCGTTACATGATGGTTCGCTAGGCAGGGCTCTGTAAAACCGCTGGCATGACTACGCCCCCGATGACGCCGAGGGCGGCCCGGCTGGCGGCGAGGTAACGCGATCAGACTGCCGCCCACCGTGCGGCACCTCTTAGGTGGATCCGTCCTGTGCACGTAGGACAACCAGCGCGCGAGGAAGGTCACCGGGGACATGTAGCACGCGAAGGACGGCTTGCCCCCGGGCACCCGGCCCGGCATGACTACCGCCTGCCGCGTGGCAGCCGGATGTCGTTCGGTGTTATCCGTCCAGGAGGCCGGCGGGAACGACGGTTTCATGCCGATTCCGCTTGGCGTGCATGTCCCAGAGGATGTCGGCCAGCTCGCCGGGGTCGGCGGCAGCCATGTCGGGCATGGGTTCGCCCTGGGCCCGGCGCCGCTCGTAATCCGCCTCGAAGGGGGTGCCCACGATGCGGGCGCCGATGTAGAGCATGCCGACGTAGACGCCCTTGCCGGCGACCTCGGCCGCGAGCGACTGAAGGTAGTTCCGCTGTGCGGCCAGGGCCACGGGCCAGCCACTCATGTTCGGCCGCCCCCGGACGGCGGCGGCCCCCTGGGCACTGAGGATGGCGCCGTCTCTCCGTTCGACCATGGCGGGCAGGAACTCCCGAACCAGGGCCAGGAGCGTGTGCAACGTGATCGGCATACGGTCCTGAACCTGCTCCGGGGTGAGGTCGGCGGCGGGAACGAATGCCAGGTTCGAGGGCACCGGGCCGTAGTAGAGGGCCGTGGGGTCCCCGACGCTCTCGCGGATCCGGTCGGCGAGCGTCGGGACGGCGTCGGTCTGGTCGAGGTCGGCGGTGATCACATGGGCGGTGATGCCCTCGGCGGACAGATCCTGGGCGAGCAGATCCAGGGGTGCCTGGCGGCGGGCGACCAGGACGGCGTCGTACCCTTCCCTTCCGTATCGGCGGGCGACGGCCTGGCCGACACCCGGACCGGTTCCGAACACTGCGATGGATTTCGTCATGCCGTCCAGCCAACCCCATCGGCGCTCAGACGATCCATGGGAGAACATCCGAAATGCCTTTGCGAACGTCTAAGGTGAGTGTGTGGACGTGCTGACAGACCTGCTGCACCGAGCCCGCGCGCAGAACGCCCTGGTCAGGCAGCTGATCCAGCGGCCACCGTGGGGGATGACGTACGCAGACGCGCCACCGCTCACGGTCGCGGCCACACTCGGCGGCCATGCCACGATCCGGCTCGGGGATCTCGCTCCCACGCGTCTTGCCGCAGGTGACATCGCCCTTATTACTGCCCCTTGCGGGTACACGATCGCGGACGACCCGGCAACCGCACCCCAATTCGTGATCCGCGACGGACGCAAGTACCTCCCCACCGGCGCACCGGCGGACCCACACCCGATGTCGGCCCCCCGCACGTACGGTGCCGGCCTATCCGGAGCCACCGTCATGCTTCGTGGCGTGTACGAGCTGCATGGTGACGTGGCTTCCCGGCTACTGGACCTGCTTCCGCCGCTGGCGGTCGTGCCCGCGGGGCCACGCACCCAGACGACCCTCGATCTGCTCTCCGCCGAGGCCGCCCGCGACGAGCCGGGCCAGGACGCGGTCCTCGCCCGGCTTTTGGATCTGGTCCTTGTGATCGCGCTGCGGGCCTGGTGCACCAGGCCGGAGGCGACGCCGCCCGCTTGGTACCGGGCGCTGACCGACCCGGCGATCGGCGAGGCGCTGCGCTTCCTACACGAGGATCCCACCCACAGGTGGACGGTCGCCTCGCTGGCCGCCAAGGTCGGCATGTCCCGCGCCGCCTTCGCCCAGCGCTTCGCCGCCCTGGTCGGCCAGCCGCCGCTCGCCTATCTCACCGACTGGCGCATGACCCTCGCCGCCGACCTGCTCCGCGACACCCGGCAGACCGTCGCCACCGTGGCCCGCCAGGTCGGCTACCAGGACCCGTTCGCGTTCAGCGTGGCGTTCAAACGCGCCCGCGGACGCACGCCCTCGGCCTGGCGCGGCTCCTCCTGGCCGGCCTTACGGTCAGCGGGCACTGCTCGCCCTCGCGCGACGGGGGGTTGATCACGTGTTGCAGCAGCCGCCCGTACTCCGGTTCTGCCTTGAGGGTGACGATGCGTCCGTCCGGGTCGTCCGTGACGATCAGGAAGACCTTGCCCGGGACCTTGTAGACGTCCAGCTGCTGTGAACGGACGCCCGTGGCTGACCCCGGGCAGCGCCAGTGCCGTGTCGCGCGCTCTGTCCTCGAGCTTCTTGCCGCTGATGGGCATGACGAAGGTCAGGCGCGTCGGCCGTAGGTGCGCGGATCCACGGGCTGCTCGGTCTTGGGAAGCCCGCCGACCACGAGACGGTAGGAGTCGATCACGAGCTCCTTCACTAGCTTCTCGTCGATGGTGCCCCCGCCTTCCACCGTGATCCAGTGCCTCTTGTTCATGTGATAGCCGGGGGTAATGTCTGCGTACCGCTCACGCAGGGCTGCGGCGTCGTCCGGATCAGCTTTCAGGATCACGACGGGGCGCCCCGGCATGTCGGTCATGAGCATGAAGACCTTGCCGCGCACCTTGTAGAGCTCCCAGTCGGGGCCGAAACGACGCTCCAGGTCGGCGCCGGGCAGTTCCACGGTGCAGTCGCCCGCGATCTTCTGCAGCTCCTGTCCGTCCAAGGTGATCAACTCCTCTATCGATTCGAGTGCCCTGACCGCCCGGCCAAGGCCCAAGGTGGCGTCTCCCGCATGGCCGCCACGAACGGCGGCGCCCGCACGCCGGCAACAGTGACGGAAGCGTCTGATCGCGGCGAAGCTCGTCGGACCGGCCACCACCGCGGCCTGCACCAGCGCCAGGATCACCACCAGCGAATGACGCCGCCCCGCCGATCCCGCGGATCGGTGATCTGCGCCCACACCTGCCGAAGATCGGCTTCCGGGCCCTGGGCCACAGGGCCGTCCTGCTCGGCCAGGACAGTGGCGACGGCCGAGACGGCCGCGGGCATGACAGACTGCAACGACAACGAGGCTCCAGCGAACGAGATGATCTTCGACAATCACACGTTCTATGGGGCCTTGCTGCACGTAAGGGCCGCGACCCCCCTCCGCGATCACTCTGTGACCCAATCCCCGCGTCTCACCATCCGAGAACGCCGTCAGCCCTGGGGCCTCACTCTGCGGCCCACTTTCCCGAGACCTGGACGCCAACTCGACGTCGCGGCTGGTGTTACGGGGAGAGGGAAAACAGTCCTCTCGCATCGGACAGTGCAGGTCGAGAACCCGATGTCGGGCGACCGCGGACGGCGCTGGGCATCCTGGCCACCAACGATTTGGGGAGCCGACCGGCGACCCGCGACCGACATCGCGCGGGCCGTGATGACCGGCGGCGCCTGCCGCCGGGCTGGTTGTCCGGGGTGGGCCGACATCGAGGACCGAGGTGTCCGCGGTCCTCGTACTTTGGCCACAGTCGTTCCGATGCCGGGGATGTTTAGGC